>Ga0209298_10000250_pt1 | contig 35170 bp, 24 predicted proteins | sample S_140806_EF_Meta_FD_187325 | JGI IMG/M metagenome (GOLD analysis project Ga0209298, IMG submission 187325) | Freshwater microbial communities from Lake Simoncouche, Canada to study carbon cycling - S_140806_EF_MetaG (SPAdes) (version 2) | ecosystem: Environmental > Aquatic > Freshwater > Lake ... | reverse complement strand
CGTCACTATCCATTTCAACATCTACGTAATCTCCGGCGGCAATAGGGTTTGTAGTACGCAGGCCTTGCAGTCTAATTTTTCCGCGAAGCGAACAGACCACAATCTTCCCGTCGATTAAAACGTCGTAAGATTTTCCTGTTGTTTTGAATACCAATCCTTTTTTCACTTGTCTAAGGTAATACCTTTCTATATTTGCGCCGTTCTCATAGGGGTGCCATTCGAAAAAAAATGGCTGAGATTAGACCCTTCTTGTTTCAGAACAAGAGGAACCTGGGCGGGTAATGCCGCCAAGGAAAAGATGAACAACGTGCACCATAACCCCTGTCGTGCGCACAAAGTAAAATACATGTTTAAGAAAATTGTTTTTATCAGCGTTGCGCTTTTTGTTACGTCAAGTGTATTTGCACAAGAAAAAAAAGACACGACAATTGTTCCAACTTTTGTGCTAGAGCCATTGAGTATTCGCGATGTGTGGTCGGCTGAAAATGATGCGCCATTCGCGTTAACTAATCTGAAGCCAATGGATATTGATAAAATTAACACAGGTGTGGATCTGCCATTCTTATTGCGTTTCACACCTTCATTAACTGTTACTTCCGATGCAGGAAATGGAATTGGATACACGGGTTTGTGGATCCGCGGAAGTGATCCCACGCGCGTGAACGTTTCCATAAACGGAGTGCCGTTGAACGACCCCGAGAGTCAGCAAGTGTTCTGGGTGAACACACCCGACTTAGCCTCTTCCAGTTCGAACATTCAAATTCAACGAGGAATAGGAACTTCGGCGAACGGAACAGGATCTTTCGGTGGAAGCATTCACTTAGATACTGACACAGATTTAGAGCGAAATTTTGTTCGAATTAATACGGGTGGAGGTTCATTCGGAAGTAATAAACTTATGGTTGAAATAGGGAATAGAAGGAGCCCTAAGTTCGAATACAATCTGCGTGTAAGTCGCATTGAATCGAACGGATACATCGATCGAGCTAAAACAAGTTTATTCTCTTATTTCACCAAAGGGAAATGGAGATTTTCACAAGAAGAAAATCGTAAAAGTGAATTGACATTTTTTGTTTTTGGTGGAAAGGAAAACACTTATCAGGCTTGGAATGGAACTCCTTATGAAAAACTATACGGTACCACATCCGATATACTTTCGTTTGCAAGTCGCAACGGTGCATCGCAAGCTGATATCGATAATTTATTGAATTCGGGAAGGACGTATAATGCTTATCTCTACGAAAACGAAATTGATAATTACAGACAAGATCATGCGCAGGCACATTATTTTTCTTCAAAGAAAAAGAATGGCGCAATGCATGAATTCAGAGCTGCTTTGCACTTCACACATGGAGAAGGGTATTTCGAACAGTTCAAAACAGATCAGGATGTTGCGAACTACAACATGCTTCCCCAAATTGTAAATGGAGATACGCTTTCGCTCACCAACTTGGTAAGAAGAAGATGGTTGAACAATAACTTTTTCGGGGCGACAAGTTCGTATGTGATTAGAAAGAGGAAATTCACGAGCACTTCAGGAGTAGGTGTGAATCATTACAGTGGTCAACATTATGGAAGAGTCATTGCTACTGGAACGCCACTAATTTTTGTTCTCGATTATCAATATTATTATGGGCAATCAGACAAATACGACGCGAATGCTTTTACGAAAATAGAGTGGGCTGTTATGCCAAGGAAGTTAATTGTCAATGCTGATTTACAAGCGAGGTATGTTTCTTACAAAACCAGGGGAACGGACAACGATCAAAGGGAATATGATATTGATATGACCACCAATTTTTTAAATCCAAAAATTGGCCTGCGTTATTTTGCTGGAAAGTTTGTTTCGGTTTACGCTTCAGTTGCGCATTCGGGGAAGGAGCCTAATAGAAATGATTTTGTTGATGCTCCTTTTGGGCAAATTCCACAGAACGAATACATGACCGACTTTGAAGCCGGACTTCATTTCAAGGATGACTACAATTCTACAATCGATGTAAATGTATATTACATGAACTACAACAATCAGTTGGTGCTTACAGGCGCTTTGAACGATGTTGGAGCGCCGTTGAGAACGAATGTGGCACATTCATACAGAAGAGGAATTGAATTAAGTTCTTCGGCTTATTTCAAGCAAAGATTAAGGGTAGGGGCTAATCTAACGTTGAGTGAGAATAAGATTGTTGATTTTCAAGAGCGCATTTTCAACTACGATACGTATGCTGAAGAAGTGATTGCGCGCGGAAGGACCAACATCGCTTTCAGTCCGAATGTTGTTGCTGGATTAACTGCCGAATATCAAGTGTTTCCTCACGGATGGCGCATGACCATGAAACCGGTTAGAAAACAATTGTATCTCTTGTTCAACGAAAAGTTTGTTGGGAAACAACACTTAGATAATACAGGAAGCAGCACTGCTGTGATTACCGCTTTTGCGGTTTCAGATTTCGGTATTCAGTGGGATTCGAAATACGGTCCGAAGCCTTCAGTGAAGATAACTTTTTGGGCGAATAATGTTTTGAATCGAATGTATGCGAGTAACGGATATGCGTATTCATACATTTACAGTAACACGGTTACCGAGCGTTTTTATTATCCGCAAGCGGGAAGAAACTACATGTTAAATTTCTCGTTCGAAATAAATTAAAGAATCGTTACCGAAGATTTTTTCCCGTCCATATTTACGGTCACATGTTCTTTCAAGGTCGTCGATAATTTCAATCCAACAAAATCTGCTTTGATTGGAAATCGACGGTGCTTTCTTTCAACCAATACCGCTGTTGTTAATCGATGAATTTCTTGAGCTGCAAGAAAAGATGCGGCATGCATGAGTGTTTTTCCAGAGTTGAACACGTCGTCTGTAAGCACAACGCATTTGTTTTTTAAAGATAGCGGAGTTGAAAGTTTTGCGCTTCCAAAGGGATGGTCTTTTGAAAGTTGAATACTGCTTATTTCGCAGGGAATAGAAACGATTTCCTTAACCAATTCAAACAATCTGTTCGAAACAGCAGCCCCGTTGTCTTCTATTCCAATAAAAACAATGTTCTTTTCATTGTAATGACGCTCGGCAATTTCGTAGGCCATGCGAATGAGCTTCTGCTCTATTTCTTCTGCGTTGAGTAGTTCGGAATTCTGCATGCTCAAAATTACACGTTTTTAGGATGAATTTTCTCATTTCTAATTTTTATAGGAATAGAATGGATACATTCGTAAAAAAAACCACCATGCCACTTTACATTGTATTAGCCATTATTGCTTTGCTTATTTTCTCTGGAATGAAAACGGTACAGCAAGGAAATGTAGCGGTAGTTACTGTTTTCGGGAAATACCGTCGAGTAATTCGTCCAGGCTTGAATCTATTGATTCCATTTGTTGAAACCATATTCAAGCGTATTTCAACACAGAATCGCTCGGTAGAATTGGAGTTTCAGGCGGTAACCATTGACCAGGCGAATGTGTATTTTAAAAGTATGCTTTTGTTTTCTGTTCAAAGCGACAACGAAGACTGTGTAAAGAATGTGGCCTTTAAGTTCATAGATGAAAAGAGTTTGATGCAAGCGCTTATTCGCACGATTGAAGGAAATATTCGTGCGTTTGTAGCCACAAAGAAGCAAGCTGAAGTATTATCACTTCGCAATGAAATCATTGATCATGTAAAAGAACAGATAGATAATGTTATTGAAGAGTGGGGATATCATTTGCACGACTTACAAATAAATGATATCACCTTCGATGAGGCGGTTATGCGCTCTATGAGTCAGGTTGTGGCTTCTAGCAATTTAAAGGCTGCTGCCGAGAACGAAGGTCAAGCATTGTTAATTACAAAGACGAAAGCTGCTGAGGCAGATGGAAATGCGATTAAGATTGCTGCACAAGCGGAAAGAGAAGCAGCTCAGTTGAGAGGTCAAGGGGTGGCGTTGTTCAGAGAAGAGGTGGCTAAGGGTATGCAGAACGCGGCTAGAGAGATGCAGCAGGCAAACCTTGATACGTCTATGATCATGTTTTCCATGTGGACCGAAGCCATTAAGAACTTTGCGGAATACGGAAAAGGAAATGTCTTATTCTTAGACGGCTCGCCAGATGGAATGCAGAAGGTTATGAAGCAAATGATGGGAATGGATACGCTTCTCGATACTTCTAAGAAAATAGATTAATCTATAAAAAACCAAACGAAACTTGCTAGGGCGATTAATCCAGAAATAATCAGAAGTAATTTTTGAAATCGGATTTTCTTTCGTTGGGAAATGATTTGATTTAAACAATTTTGAAGACCTTCTACGGGTGCGTTTTTTTCTTTCAGTTTTTCTATACAAATCAATAGCAGGTTCTCGTCCTTTGAAATCACCGCTTTGCCGGCAAGCAGTCTGTAGTGGCGAACACTGATTTCTGATAAGAGTTTTTCAAATTCTTCTTTTTCATGGGGTTTGAGATCATTGCTACAGTTTTGAATCGCCTTTTCCGCTCTGTAAAGGTTACCCTCTTGAAGCCAATGTTTAATTTCTAGGACGCGATTCATTTCAAAAAGAATTTTTACAAATGAATCGTTATGGAAAGGCTTTAGCTAAAGAAATCGAGTGAATTGGGTGGATGAACGAATCTTCACCTATTTTTCAGTTGTAAAGTTTTGGTGTTGAGGAGTCTAGAATAGCATTAGCAGACTTTTTCCTCACCTATTTTTCAGATAATGGAAGTGGCAAATGTGTATTTTGTTTAAGGATAATGTTCATTTTGTATACGAACATGCGTTTATCCGTTTCTATTCTTTCTCTTATGAAAGCTTCCTCTGTGAAGCCGATTGTGTAAAAGAACGAATTCATGCGTCTGATCCACTCTGCCCGTTGTTTCTTCTGATTTTCGGGCTGTTTGTTTTCCAGACCTAACCATTCATTTAAATCAATTGTTGTTGCATCTTCTTTAGCCAGTTTTTGAATCACTAAATAATCTGCAGAATCAATGGGGTACATGGCTCCTTGGAACACGATGGTGTTAGAAATAGAAAGATCGAGGGTTGATGAAAAGGACTGAGCGGTTGGCGCAGTGATACTATTCGATTTAGATTTTTTTCGTTTGTATAAATAGAACAAAACGAGAATTCCGAAGACTAGGCCAATACCACCCAATAGAAGTGAATATTTGAATGCAATTGTGGGGGCATTTCCATCGATTAAATTTGAAGTTTCTACGGGTTGATCTAAGGCAGACTCCCAAGAAATGGAGTCGAAAATTACGATTGAGTCGTGAGCAAGAATCTTCAACCCGTAGCTATCTGAATACAGTTGCTGATTTGGGGGTAATTCTCGAAAAAAATGAAAGAGTCTTGAATTGTTTTTTGAATTGTAAACGCTGTATTTTTTCGTTTCGAAATCTAAAAAAAGCGCTGTTGAATCTGTACTAATGGGTAAGACAAAGCATCCTGAATTCCCAGATAGAGTGTTTAACCGATAATGTAGATGATACTTATCTATGAATGTGCTATTCAGTTTCCCCAGATTGTCCCATTGCATGGTAATCAAATCAATTCGATACAGACTGTCGAGAAATTTTTTCTCTTCGCTCATCGATTGATCGTAGATGAAATTACCAAATGTGAAAAGGGCATTTTCTTTTCTGCTGAAGTAGGCTAGGTTTCCACAAAAAGGAATATCTCTATTGCTGGGTTTAATTTGCCAATCCCCAATGGCCTCATTGAAGATAACGAACATGCCGTGATTCCTCCAAAATCCGTAGCCACCATATTTCATTAAGCTTCCGTTGCAATCGAAGAGAAATGCTTGGTAATGGTATCCCTCAAGTCGTGTTTTATCTATTCGTTTCCAATTTCCGTTATCGAAAATAAAAACTTGTCCGTCGCCATTCCCAATGGCATACCATTTTCCTTGAGAAGTAATAAGTTCGTAATTGGCGTTGGGCTTGGTTTGTTGAAGAGAATCTAGCCTTAGGAAATTAGTTAGCTCGCGATTGGGTTTCAATTGCTTCAAACGTATCGGCACACTTTCCTGAGCGCTTGAAACCAAGCAATAAAAAGTTAACCAAAGCAAAAAAAATATACCTTTCATTTCCTAATAGCAAAGTTCAAAGATAAACCTCGACCAAAGTAAATTAGAGAATGTTAAAAACTAAATGGAGTGTTTATTTCTTTTTCGATTCCAATAATAACATTCCGCTTAAAGCGAAAAGCAGAATGGAAAAAAGTAAATGAAGTGGTTGAAGAACTATAGGTAAGCCAAGATAGGCGAGGCCTACACCGAATAGCACTTCGAGTCCAAGTACGACAAACAAGTATGTGAATTTTCTTGGTTTTATCTCCAAGCGCTTGTATTGAAAATACATCATCGTTGCCAAAATAACAATTAAGATGGAAAAGCTTCGGTGTATTTTAAATCCAACAGGTAAATTATCTATGAGGATATTTCTTCCAATTCCATTTTCAAGAAGTAAATCAACAGACTCCCTGACCTGTGTTCCAAGTAGGAGTTGAACAAGGTGAATGATAAAGAAAAAGGAGAGTGCTTTACGAAGAACAACAGGGATCGTGTTATTGGCTTTTTCGTTGGTTCGTCGAATAAGGAATAATAAGCTGAGCAGAATACCTAACGAGCCAACCATGTGTAAAGTAATCGTAGAGGTATTTAGATTTTTATCTACCACCATTTTCCCCAACCATGCTTCAAAAAGAATCATGACAATTGCGAAAACTGAATAGATAACGGGCCAATAGTCATTTGATCTTTTATAATACAACATAGCAAGGAATGTCATAACTAAAATAGGTAATCCAAGCAGCCCGGTTAATAGACGGTTAATGTATTCCGTCCAAGTGTGGAAGGCATTGAATTCCGCGTACTGATGTTTGGGATATACTTTTAAAGCTGCTTCACTTCCGGAATTGGTTTTCCAAAATTCAGAAGTGTATTGAAATTCATTTTCTGCAATCCAAAGAGTGTCGTGGTAAATAACCATTTGTCCTTTTGAATAGGATCTTCCTTCTTCCAATTGCACGGCTGAAATATCTGTTGGAGGAATGTAATAGCCAAAACATTTCGGCCAGTCTGGACAACCCATTCCGCTTCCCGTAATGCGAACAAAGCTGCCTGCAATGATGATTAAAAACATGCAGACTACACCAACTTTACCTGCTGTATTGAGTCTTTTTTTTGTTTTTTGAAGGGTTAACATTATGAAGCTTTGTGCGAAATTATTTCAGCTTTCACAACGTGATATTGACCATCGGCAATGGTGTTTACGATATTCGTCATGTCCGTTTCCTTCACCACATTTGGATCGAATTCCACTTTCACCACATTCACATCGCGATCTTCAACGAAGTCTAGAGAGGTAGTAAATACTCCGTTTAAATTTTGAAGTTCTTTCTGAATTTTTCCGCCACATCCGGCAGCGCAAGTCATTCCGCTTATTGAAAAGACTGCTTCCGTTTTGTTTGTTCCGTCTACAACGGTGTTGGTAGTTGCGGCTGGAGTAGCTTCAGCATTTGGAGTTGCGTTCCCGCATGCGAAGAACGTTAAAGCAAGAAAGAGATACAATAGATTTTTCATAATGCGAAGATTAAAAAAAAGGACTTTAACAAGTCCTTTTTTATTATTAAAGTGATTTTCTTATTAGGTTCAATGCGCCACCCGCTTTGAACCATTCTATTTGTTGGTCGTTGTAAGTGTGATTTACAAAAATGTTTTCTTTCGATCCGTCTTCGTGAGCCAATTCCAAAGTCAAGGGCTTTCCAGCAGTGAAATTCACCAAGTCAACGAAATTGATTTTATCGTTTTCTTGAATTTTATCGTAGTCGGCTTCATTCGAGAAAGTGAGTGCCAACATTCCTTGCTTCTTCAAGTTTGTTTCGTGAATACGCGCGAAGCTTTTCACAAGTATCGCACGAACACCCAAGTGACGCGGTTGCATAGCTGCATGCTCACGTGAAGAACCTTCACCGTAGTTGTGATCTCCAACAACGATAGAGGGAATTCCAGCCGCCTTGTATGCGCGTTGCACGGTTGGTACTTCAGCGTATTCGCCAGTGATTTGATTCTTTACTTTGTTTTGTTCTCCGTTGAAGAAGTTGGTTGCGCCAATTAACGTGTTGTTCGCAATGTTGTCTAAGTGACCACGGAAACGCAACCATTGTCCAGCCATAGAGATATGGTCTGTGGTACATTTTCCCTTTGCCTTAATCAATACACGCGCATTCTCGATATTCGTTCCGTCCCAATCTGCGAAAGGAGCAAGCAATTGCAGGCGTTCGCTGTCTATAGCTACTTTAATTTCTACTGCGCTTCCATCTTCAGCAGGTGCTTGGTATCCTGCGTCTTTCACATCGAAACCAAGTGGCGGTAATTCATATCCAGTCGGAGCATCGAACATCACTTGCTCACCTTTTGAATTCGTTAAAGAATCTGTAAGCGGATTGAATGTTAAGTCTCCAGCAATTGCTAAAGCAGTTGTGATTTCTGGAGAAGCAACGAATGCAAGAGTATTCGGATTTCCGTCTTGACGAGCAGAGAAGTTACGGTTGAACGAATGAATGATAGTGTTGCGCTCTTTCTTTTCAGCGCCTGCCCTTGCCCACATGCCAATGCATGGTCCGCAGGCGTTTGCGAAAACTTTCGCGCCAATCTTCGAAAACGTTTCAATAAATCCGTCGCGTTCAATGGTAAAGCGAACCTTCTCAGAACCTGGCGTAATGCTGAATTCAGCTTTGGGTTCCATTCCTTTTTCTGCCGCTTGCTTCGCTAAAGATGCTGCGCGAGAAATATCTTCGTAAGAACTGTTGGTGCATGAACCAATAAGTCCAGCCTCCACTTTAGTAGGCCAGTCGTTTGCAGCAGCAGCTTCTTTCATTTTAGAAATTGGCGTTGCCAAATCGGGAGTGAAAGGACCGTTGATGTAGGGCTCTAATTCGTCGAGATTAATTTCAAGAACCTGGTCGAAATACATTTCAGGGTTAGCATAAACTTCAGCATCTCCAGTCAAATGCTCGCGAATGTTGTTCGCAAGATCTGCTACTTCAGGGCGACCTGTAGAGCGCAGATATTTCTCCATGCTGTCATCATAACCGAAGGTTGAAGTCGTAGCTCCAATTTCAGCACCCATGTTACAAATGGTTCCCTTTCCTGTGCAAGACAAAGAAGTAGCACCTTCACCGAAATATTCTACAATGCAACCGGTTCCACCTTTCACGGTAAGGATTCCAGCTACTTTCAAAATAACGTCTTTGGCAGAACACCATCCGCTTAATTTTCCAGTCAATTTAATACCAATCAATTTAGGGAATTTTAACTCCCAAGCCATGCCAGCCATAACGTCCATGGCATCTGCACCACCCACACCAATGGCAATCATACCAAGACCACCAGCATTCACTGTATGAGAATCGGTTCCAATCATTAATCCACCTGGAAATGCATAGTTCTCAAGTACCACTTGGTGAATGATGCCCGCACCTGGTTTCCAAAAACCAATGCCATATTTGGTTGAAATGGTTGAAAGGAAATTGAATACTTCGTTGTTTTTGATTAATGAATCGCTCAAGTCAGTGGTAGAACCCACGCGCGCTTGAATCAAATGGTCACAGTGGACAGTTGAAGGAACCGCTACTTTTTTTCTTCCTGCTTGCATGAATTGCAACAGCGCCATCTGCGCAGTAGCATCTTGCATAGCTACGCGGTCTGGAGCGAAATCTACATATGAATTTCCACGGCCGAAAGCCACGTCAGTTGAGCCTTCCCAAAGATGTGAATAAAGAATTTTCTCGCTTAGGGTTAATGGCTTTCCAACAACTTTTCTTGCGTTTTCCACACGTTCAGCAAGTCTGCTGTAGTGGTTTTTAATCATGTCTAGGTCGAATACTTGACTCATTATATGTAGATTTTTACGTTGCAAAAATAGTTAGGAATCGAGGGAATTACAACCCTACTTTTGTTTTATGCTTCGCGTTTTATCGACATCTTTCAAAGAAAATTTAAGAACTGCCATAGGATCGGTTCGAAGTCAGAAGCTTCGGGCCACATTAACCGTCTCGATTATTGCAATTGGCATTACCGCTTTGGTTGGAATGATTACGGCCGTGAAGTGCATTGAACGCAAATTAAGTGAAGAGTTTTCTAGATTAGGTTCAAACACATTTTCTATTCGTTCTGGAAATAATGCACGTCAGGGTATGCGCCGAGGTCAAAGCAGCAAGCAAGTTGAAGTGATCTCCTACGACGAAGCGCGTAAGTTTCAAGAGTTATTTAAGGAAGATGCTGTTGTTTCCCTAAGTGTCTTTGCTTCTGCCACTGCCACGGTTTCAAAAGGCGCTTTGAAAACCAATCCGAATGTTTCTGTCTTGGGGTGCGATGCGAATTACTTCGAACTTTCTTCTTACGTGTTAAGCGATGGTCGAAATTTTTCTTCTTTTGAACTAAAAGATGGAGCAGGTGTAATGGTCTGCGGCGCAGATATAGCCAAGGAGCTGTTCAAAGGAGGAGTTTCTCCTATTGGGCAAACGGTTGATGTGAGTGGAAGATCTTATGTGATTGTTGGAGTTTTGAAAGAGAAGGGAAATACTTTCGGATTCGCTGGAGATAATCAGTGTTTGATTCCTTTGACGAACGTTCGAAAGACTTTTGGCGATGAGAATTCAGAATATCAAATTAGCATTGCTGTGAAATCTGCGAAACAACTTGAATCTGCAACGGAGAGTGCGGTAGAGGCCATGCGTGTCGCGCGCGCCGACGGTCCGGGTGAGGACAATACATTTGAAGTGAACATGAGTAATGGGCTTGTAGAAAAGCTTATGGGTTTGATTTCCGGTATTACGTTGGGTGGAATTTGTATTGGAATAATTACGCTCATTAGCGCTGGAATTGGTCTTATGAATATTATGCTTGTCTCTGTTACCGAGAGAACACGTGAAATAGGTGTGCGCAAGTCGATTGGGGCAAGTTCGAAAATTATTCGTCAGCAGTTTTTAATTGAGGCTGTTGTTATTGGTCAAATTGGAGGAGTAATAGGAATTGTTTTAGGAGTCTTGGTGGGAAATGTTGTGTCGCTGGTCATTGGTGTTGGATTCACCATTCCGTGGCTTTGGCTGCTATTGGGAGCGACGATTTCATTTATAGTTTCGGTGGCTTCCGGATATTATCCGGCCAAGAAAGCATCTAAGCTAGATCCGATAGATGCTCTTCGATACGAATAAAAAAAGGCCACCCGAAGGTGGCCTTTCATTTCAATAAGAAAATATTATTTCTTAACTGAAAGTGTTTTAGTGAACATTCTTGCTCCACCAATTACCAAAGAAACTTCGTAGTTTCCAGCATTCAAGCCAGCAACGTTCAATTCGAAGTTGTTCATTCCTGGAGTGTATTTACCTAAGTTTTTGAACTCGATTAATTTCCCAGTGATGTCACGTACTTCGTAAGCAACGTTCGCAGCAGAAGTTAACTCGAAATTAACGCGAGTTGAAGTTACTGCTGGGTTTGGAGCGAATTGGAAGAAAGTCAGGTTGTCAGAGTTGATCTCGTCTACAGTAACACGCTCAGATAAAATCAAGCGAACCGCTGGAGAGAAGCTTTGACTTCCGAACCATACGAATGTACCGTCACCAGCCATTTCGTAAACAGAAGTTGAATTGTCAGTATCGCTGTTGTCTTCTGCAGCAACAGTTAATTCCAATGCACTTGTGTTTTCGTTCAACACACCGTTGAAGTAAACAGTACCAGGTAGAAGATCTACCGGAGCATCGAATGGGAAATATTGGTATCCGTTGTCGATCCATCCTGCATTCAAAACATAATCTTGAGAAGCAAGAACAGCAGCGTCGTTAGGACTTCCTTCGAACAATACAGCAGTGTAATCAACGCCAGCATTAGACGTTGGTCCGAATACTACTGTTAATCCGTAAGCCAATGAACCTGCATTTGGACAAGTGAAGAATGCACCGTAACCGGTTGGATCAAATTCACCAGGGCTAGTATCGCTAGCGCGTGGAGTTAATTCAATGTCAAGAGCTGCCTCATCTTCATGACCATACTCATCTGTAGAGTAAACAATGATTTTGTCCATAGCGTTGTTCGCAGTAGTCTCATCTGAAGCATCTAAGCTAAGAATACTTGCGCGCACAGTATATGTTCCGATAGCACTTGGCTCCCAACCTGTTTGAATGTACAAAGTGTCGTTAAGGAATGAAGGACACTCAGGCGTGTTACCGAACGCTTCCATAGTGAAAGGAGAAGAAACAGCGTTTCCAACAACTGCTCCTGCACCGTCAAGAATGTCAACGTTGATAGAAGTATTTGTTTGATCTGCGCTTCCGTTGTTGCGGTAAATTACACCAACTAGAAGACCTCCGTCTGCAGCGTATGTGCGTTGCTCGAAAGGAGTAACACGGTATTCCCAAATATTGAATACATCTCCGTTTGTTACTTGAAGAATTTCCAAGTCATTCACAGAAGAGTTGTCAAAGATTTGAATATCGTCAATTCCCCAGAAGTAGTGACTATAACCCGCTGCAGCAGCAGTGTTATATCCCCAACGAACCAATACATTTGATTGTCCTGCGGCAGCGCAAGAAATATCAACGCGAGTGTTCAATGGGTTAGCAGAAAGAGAGTTTGCACTTGGCGTGAAGCTTCCGTTTGCAGGGAAAACAGTCCAGTTGGTTCCTCCGTCTGTTGAAACTTCTAGCGTCAATGGAGACGCGGAGAAGCAGCAATAACGGAAATACTGTGACCATTCAACAATAACAGAAGTCAATGCACTGCAATTGATTGATGGTGTTGACATACTTCCAGTCACGTCTTCAACACCGTTTGAAACAGGCGTGTTGTATAGATCACAATCGAAAATTGCCCATCCGTTAGCTGCCGTTGGCGAAGCTAAAGCTGGCAATGTCATAGAGAATTCTCCAGCAGGTGAGCTGGCATTTGCTACCATCCAAATGGTTCCAGCAGGGCTGCTGTCTTCGTGAGTCATGTCGCCAAATCCAGTAGAAAAGTTCTGGCTGTATACAACAACACGATCTGCGTTTGAAGTTGGAGTCGTTGCAGTAGCGTGGGCAGAACGTTCCAATTCAGTGTTTGAAGGAGCCTTTGGAGCAGCTTTAATGTCTGTCAATGGCGTTATTTGCGCCGTTGCAGAGAAAGCTAAACCAATAGCACCGCAAAGAGTAAAAAGTTTTTTCATCTTAACAGGTTTAATTTTAGAGTGGGAAGGTAAGAAATCTTTCAATATGCAAATCCATTGGGCAAAAAAAAAGTCCCGCAATGTTGCGGGACTTTTTCCTTTCAAGGAAAGTGAGTGAATTACTTCACCATCATTTCTTTTGTCAAACTTGAAGAACCTGCAGTAATCGTGTAAGTGTAAACACCTGCACCGAAAGCTGAAGTATTCAAAGAGATCATGTTTTTACCAGCTGGTTTAACACCTTCGTTAGAAACTGCAACCACACGTCCAGTCATGTCGCGAACTGTTAAAGTCACACGCTCATTGCTTGGAAGGTTGTAAACGATTGTTGTGTTACCGTTAGATGGGTTAGGCATGTTTTGGCCTAATTCGAATGCAGTAGCTCCGTTAACTGAAGCAACTGAAGCACTTTCGTCAGAGTTCAAACGAACCATTGGAACTGAACCGGTAGCACCCCAAGCAGTACCATCATACAACCAAGAAACAACCCATTCGTTGCTACCTGAAACTGGAATACGAGTTCCAGTTACACAAGAAACAACAACTAAGTAAGTGTTGTCAGCATTTAAAGTAACAGCAGAAGCGAAAGGAAGTGTTACGAAATCGCTTCCTCCAACACTGTTGAATTCATTTCCAGTGAAGATGTACTCCAATGTCTCAATTCCGATATCTGTGAAGATAGGATCTCCAGCAGCATCAAAACCTTCCCAAAGATAGATACGTCCAAGGATTGGGTCACCAGCAGCTGAACCAGCTCCGATTGCAACATCAATACCACCGAACTGATCGTCAGCATAGATATCAAACAAGTTTCCAATTTCAAAATCTGAAGTTGGACCTACGAATGCTTGTGCAGCATTTCCATCACGACCATATGTGAAGTCAGTGATTTCCATAGAAGCAGTTCCTGTGTTGTTCGAAGCTACATCATCTCCGGTAGTTGAAGAGGAAGTTGCTGTAACTTGGATAGTACCAACAGCACTTGGAGTCCAAGTTGTAGATACAGAGATAGTGTCTTTATCAAGAGATAAGAAAGAAGCAGATGTTTGATCAGCAGCGAAAGGAGAACCAGCAACAGGCGTTCCGTTGAAAGTTACTTCGTAGCTCATAGTGGCATCTGCTTGATCGTTAGTACCTCCGTTGAAGATAACCGAAGTTGCGTGAACGGGGCTAACTTGAGTAACTGGTACTCTGTTGTAATCCCAGAAACCTAAACCGAAGTTGGCTTGATTCCAGTCTCCTGTTTTAGTTTTAACTACACGGATATCGTTTGCAGGTAATTCACCTACGATTACGTTATCTACTGCAAATCCAGAAGCCCATGATCCAGCGTCAGTCCATTGGAAACGTATGATTACGTTTGCTGCTGTTACATCATACAATGGAACAATGATAGACTGCCAGTAATCTTGATCTAAAGGAAATACATCGATGCTTGCACCTGTTTCGTCAATTCCGATAGAACGAATGTTAAAGGTAGCACCACCGTCTGTAGAGATTTGCAAAGTAGCATCACCACCACCGAAATTACCATCGTGGAAAATATCAAATGAAATCGCGATGTTAGAAGCAGCAGAGAAATCCATTGAAGGAGATTGAACATACGCATCAACCATATCGCAATCGCATGGTGTGTTGTCGTCATTCGCTCCAGCGAATTTGTTTCCTGTTCCAACTTGTGGAACTGGCCAGTAACCACCACCGTTAGCGGTTGTACTGTTGTGTGTTTTGAAAGCATTTCCGTTAGAACCGTCAGCTTGAACAACTTGGTTAGTTGACCATCCTGATGGTAAACCAGCAGGCATTGATCCTGTAACTCCTTGGAAGTCTTCGGTTAGAAGAACAACACGGTTGCTCCAATTGATAGATGGAGCCATTTCTTGGCGGATGCTTGCTTTTGGGGAAATTTCACTTCTTGTGAAAGTTCTGCGAGCAGGTGATTGTTGTACAGACCATTGAGCGAATGATACACTCGCAACAGCTGTGAACAAACCTAATAAGTAGATTTTCTTCATTTGATTAAATTTAAGTTAACTTTTAAGGCTACGAATATAATGAAATTCCCGTTTGAGTTAACAAACCAAAAAACAACTGTATATTGGATTTACACTTTGTTTTTTTCTACGCGCTGCGCAACTCGAATACTGATTTCGTAAAGTAAGAGTAAAGGCAGCGAAACAAGCATTTGACTCGTAACGTCGGGAGGAGTAATAATTGCGCTTATAATAAGGTTAATGACAAAGGCATGTCTTCTGTATTTTTTAAGGAATGCGGAACTGACTATGCCAATTTTCGCCAAGAAGTATATGACAACAGGCATCTGGAAAACCAATCCAGTTCCTAGAATGAGTGAAGAACACAATTTTAAATACGACAAAATGGTTGCGTTTACCTCAACATCTGCGAAAGCAAAGTTTCCTAAAAACTGAATGGAGAGCGGTGTCAAAACGTAATAACCGAACAGCACTCCCAGAAAGAATAACAAGGACACATAGAAACCAATACCACGCACCGACTTGAGTTCAGTCTTTTTCAAGCCGGGACGTACAAAAGCCCAAATTTGATAGAATATTGCAGGAAAGGCGAGAATGACTCCTCCTATTAAAACCACCGTCATGTAGGCAGAGAAATTTCCGCCCATAGTGGTGCTCTGAAGTGTGAAGTTAGCATCTGAAAAGCAGAGCTGGTCCTCCAGCCCCAAGCTGTGGCCTAACCAACAAAAGAAACGGTATGTAGGGAAATCGGCGCGACGAGGCGCCATGATGATATTTTCAATAACATAGGTGTCGAAAATAAAGACAACCACAACTCCTGCAACAGCAAACAAAACCGCTCGAAACAATCTTTTTCTCAGTTCTTCAAGATGCTCTAAGAAGCTCATGTTTTTCTCTTCAGCCATCTCCATTAATTAATTCCGGCACTCAGAAGATCGTGCAAATGAATAATGCCACAGTATTTCCCACTTTCGTCTATCACAAGCAACTGGCTAATCTTATTGTTTTCCATCAATTGAAAACCTTCGATGGCCAGCGCGGAATTTTGAATTCGTTTAGCTGAGGTGTTCATTAGGTCAGACGCGCGCAATACATCTAGGTTGGCGTTACGCTCAACTGCTCTTCGAATATCACCATCTGTTACAATACCCAAGAGTTCCTCGTTTTCTATAACAGCGGTGGCACCGGCACGTTTGGAAGATATCTCCATGAGCAAGTCGCGGAAGTTGCAGTCTGAAGAAACCCGAGGAATAGCATCTGCACGCATGACTTGCTCAATGGTTGTGAAAAGTTTTTTGCCAAGTGCACCACCGGGATGGAATTTTGCAAAATCAAGTTTGCTGAATCCTCGTTCCGTCATAAGCGAAACAGCAATTGCATCGCCCACGGCCAATTGAAGGGTCGTGCTAACGGTTGGGGCTAAATTATTCGGACAAGCTTCGCTGGTCATGGGAGTGTGAAGGAAGTAAGTTGATTCTTTCGCAAGAAAACTCTCGGTATTAGCACCCACTCCGACCAACTGAACGTTCATAGATTTCAACAAGGAAACCAAATATTGAATTTCCGGTGAGTCTCCGCTTTTCGATAAGCAAAAGACAATGCAATTGTTTTGAACCATGCCCAAATCGCCATGAATGGCCTCAGATGCATGCAAAAATTGAGCGGGTTGACCGGTGCTATTAAAAGTGGCTACCCATTTTTGAGCAATTATTCCGCTCTTGCCGATTCCTGTTACAACAACTGTTAGCTTGGTTTCAAGGACCGCCTTTACAACTGAAACAAAGATGCTGTCTAGTGACAATCCCAATGTGGTAAGCGCATCTGCTTCTAATCGAATGGCTTCTTTTGCAGAGTCAATAATGGATGTGTTTGAGGTCAATTTCACTTTGCAAAGATGCAAAGAAACGTTAGTTTTTCAGGTCTTTTTTTTCGTGCGAATTTGTTGGTGTGCATGTGCTTTTGTGCTTACATTCGTTTAGCGAATTTTACAGAGACGTTACTTTTTCATAACGCTCAATTACTAAAAGAGAATGATTACAGCGACAGACATGGCTCCAAAAGAAGCCTTGAAATATTTTTTTGGATTTTCAAACTTTAAAGGTCTACAGGAAGGTGTTATTGATAATGTGCTTGCAGGAAATGACACCTTTGTGATTATGCCTACTGGGGGAGGGAAGTCATTGTGCTATCAACTTCCTGCTCTTATGTCGGAAGGAACAGCTATTGTGGTTTCGCCTTTGATTGCCTTGATGAAAAATCAGGTAGATGCCATGCGAGGATTTTCAAATGAGGAGGGTATAGCTCACGTCATAAATTCTTCATTGAATAAAAGCGAAATTGCTCAAGTAAAGAAGGATATGCTCAGTGGCAAGACCAAGCTTCTTTATGTGGCCCCAGAGTCTTTAACAAAAGAGGAGAATATTGAATTTCTTCGAACTTGTAAAATTTCATTTGTTGCCATTGATGAAGCGCATTGTATTTCAGAATGGGGACACGACTTCCGACCTGAATACAGAAGAATCAAAACCATTATTCAGCAAATCGCGGATTTACCCGTAATGGCCTTAACGGCAACAGCTACGCCAAAGGTTCAGATTGATATTCAGAAGAACCTTGGAATGGTTGACGCGAAAGTCTTTAAGTCTTCGTTCAACCGTGATAATCTTTATTATGAAGTTCGTCCGAAAGTAAACGTCGGAAAACAGATTATTCAATTCGTAAAAGGGAATGCCGGTAAAAGCGGCATAGTCTATTGCTTGTCGCGAAAGAAAACGGAAGAGATTGCACAGTTGCTCGTTGCAAATGGAATAAAAGCGCTTTCATACCACGCTGGAATGGACAGCCATCAGCGCAACGATGTCCAGGATAAATTCCTTATGCAGGATGTAGATGTTATTGTTGCAACCATAGCGTTCGGAATGGGTATCGATAAACCCGATGTTCGATTCGTCATTCACCATGACATTCCGAAAAGTTTAGAGAGTTATTATCAGGAAACAGGCCGCGCAGGGCGCGATGGTGGTGAAGGACATTGTTTAGCTTTCTACTCACCGAAGGACGTAGAGAAATTAGAGAAGTTTCTGCACGGTAAACCTGTTGCAGAGCAGGAAATAGGAATGTTGCTTCTTCAAGAAGTAATGGCTTACGCCGAAACGGCAATGAGCCGAAGAAAATATTTGCTTCACTATTTTGGTGAAGAATGGGATGATGTTACCGGTGAGGGTGCGGGCATGGATGACAACTCGCGTAAGCCGAAAGAAATTTTCGACGCTACCGAAGACGTGAAATTGGTTTTAGAGTGTATCAAAGCATTCAAAGAAACGCATAAAGCAAAATTCATTGCGAATGTCTTGGGCGGGATTAACAATGCCGAGGTTTCTACTTACAAAGCAGATAAGCACAAGTTGTTTGGCGCTGGAAAAGAAGAAACTGATAAACATTGGAACGCTATTATGCGTCAGCTCCTGGTGAAGAATTTTATTCGTAAAGAAATTGAAACATACGGAACACTAAAGCTTACTGCTGAAGGATTGGAATTTTTGAAGACTCCTTTCAAAATGGATTTGGTGAAGGAAGAGGATATAGGAGAAACAGATGATGATGGTGAATTGATTCATGCAGTGAAGGCAACAGGTTCCGGAGCATCCGATGAAACGTTGTTCTTAATGCTGAAAGAATTGCGTCAGAAAGTTTCGAAAGAAAAAGGACTTCCGCCGTATGTAATTTTCTCAGAACCTTCGATGGAGGAAATGGCAACGCAATACCCAATTACCGTTGATGAGCTTTCGCACATTGGTGGAGTAGGGAAAGGTAAGGCTATGAAGTTTGGTTCGTCGTTTTTAGCGCTCATTAAGAAATATGTTGAAGACAATGATATTGAACGTCCAGAAGATTTTGTTTTGAAAAGTGCACATGCGAAAAGCAGTCACAAAATTAAGATCATTCAAAACGTTGATAAGCGTATTCCGCTTTTCGATATTGCGAAAGGAATTGGAAAGACGTATCCTGATTTAATAGATGAAATTGAAACCATTGTTCATGCTGGAACACGACTGGATATTCAGTATTTCATAGACGATGAAATAGATGAAGATGCGCAAGATGAAATTATGGAATATTTCATGCAGTCTGAAACCGACGACATTGCGGAAGCCGAAGAATATTTCGACGGTGATTATGAAGAAGCAATTCTGCGATTGATGCGCATTAAGTTTCATTCAGAAATAGGGAATTAATTCCCTACTTCTTTTCCACTTTTAGAAACAGTATTTTCCTGCGCTGATTAATTCTGCTGCAATCACTCTACGACCTTCTTTGGTGTTGAAAGATTCTGTCTTGGTGAATCGGCGCAAGCCCATCAGCATCATGCGCTGCTCATCTCCTTCAACAAAGGAATTCAACGCATCTTTTCCAGCTTTGTTTATGAAGTCTGCAAGATCTGTGACCAAGGTTTGCATCATGGCAATTTGACTTGCTGAATTTTCAATTCCATTTAAATGAACTCTCTTCTGAGTTCTGAGAACGGTACTTTCAGCAACGTATGTCCAAATGGCCATGTCAGCCACGTTCATCAAAATCTCTTGCTCTTTCGCTAATTGCATCATGAGTTTTTGGGCAGCACTTCCAGCAATCATGAGGACTGCTTTTTTGAAATTTTCAATGCAAGCTAAGTAGCGTTCGAAGATGTCTTCACTTGGCTCAGCGAAATCAGGAATTGACATTAATTCATTCGCCACATTCATAGCTGGAGTCATTAAATCCAATTCGCCTTTCATGGCTTTTTTCAAAAGCATATCAACGATGAGCATGCGATTGATTTCATTCGTTCCCTCGAATATTCGATTGATACGAGAGTCGCGATAAGCGCGTTCAACGCGTGATTCAGCGCTGTAGCCCATTCCGCCATATATCTGAACGGCTTCGTCTACAACGTAGTCCAAGGTTTCACTTCCATATACTTTTAAAATGGCGCATTCAGGTGCGAATGCCGCTATTCCTTTTAGAACTGCGGCCCCTTTTTCAATACCAGATTCGGTTAAACCAGCTATTGCATCGTCTATGTTTTGCGTTGCTCGATAAACCGCTGATTCTGTTGCGTAGCAGCGAATAGCCATTTCAGCTAGCTTGTGACGAATAGCGCCGTATTTTGAAATGGATCTACCGAATTGCTCGCGAGCAATGGCATATTCCAAAGCGTCTGTTACGGTTGCTTTCGCACCGCCCATAACAGCTCCGGCTAATTTAATGCGTCCGATGTTCAAAATGTTAACGGCGATCTTGAATCCATTCTGACGATCGCTTAGCATGTTTTCTATTGGAACGAGAACGTCGTTGAAGAAGACTTGACGTGTTGAAGAACCCTTGATTCCCATTTTCTTTTCTTCTGGATTCAAGGTGATGCCTGGCATGTCTTTGTGAATAAGGAATGCAGTAAGATTTTCATCGTCTTCAATTTTTGCGAATACGGTGAACACATCTGCAAACCCCGCATTCGTGATCCACATTTTTTGTCCGGAAATTTTATAATGCTTTCCGTCTTCCGTTAACGTAGCTTTTGTTTTTCCTGAATTCGCGTCGCTTCCCGAATTTGGTTCAGTTAAACAATAACAGCCGAACCATTCTCCAGTTGCTAATTTCGAAACGAATAACTTCTTCTGTTCCGTATTTCCATAATAGAGCGCGGGTAAGGTTCCAATTCCCGTATGCGCACCATAGGCAACAGAGAAGGAATGTCCTGCTCCGAGCATTTCGGTGCAGAGCATGGTGGTTTTAAAATCCATACCCATACCATTTAATTCCTGAGGAGCTGAAAGGCCAAGCAAACCTAATTCTCCTGCTTTGTGAAGAACGGATTGCATGAGTCCTTCTTCCAAATTGTCGAGTCGGTCGAGGATAGGCGTGATTTCATTATTCACGAAATCGTCGCACATCTGCTTCATCATCATTTGTTCTTCGCTCCATTCTTCCGGAATGAAAATTTCTGATGATGTTGTTTTGCGAATTAAAAATTCTCCACCTGTAATTGGTTTCATACTATTATTTTATTAAAATCTTTCGAATACTCCAGCAGCGCCTTGACCTGTTCCTACGCACATGGTAACTACGCCGTATTTTTCGTTTCGTCTTTTCAAATCGTTCAATAATTGAACAGTCAGTTTCCCTCCCGTGCAACCAAGCGGATGTCCCAATGCAATGGCTCCACCGTTAATGTTTGTGCGTGATGGGTCTAATTCCAAATGATTGATTACCGCCACACTTTGAGAAGCGAAGGCTTCATTCAATTCGAATAAATGAATGTCGCTTTGCTTTAGGCCCGCTGCTTGAAGTGCTTTGGGAATCGCGCAGATTGGACCAACGCCCATGATTCTTGGGGCGAGTGCTGCAACCGAATAACTTTTCAATTGCGCCATGGGCGTGAGGTTGTGTTTTTTCATGAAGTCCTCCGAACATATCATGACGAAAGCCGCGCCATCTGAAGTTTGCGAAGCGTTACCAGCGGTAACTGTTCCGTCTAGCGCAAACACAGGTTTCAATTTTGAAAGTGCTTCAATTGTGGTTCCTGCACGAGGTCCTTCGTCTATGGTTACCGTTGTATTTCGAACTTGTCTTTTCTCTTTTTCATCGAGAAAAATTTCTTCCACTTCAATGGGAGCAATGCCATTTGCGAAATGTCCGTTTGCAATGGCTTCCAGCGCTTTTCGATGTGAATGAAAAGCGAATTCGTCTTGCTGCTTGCGCGAGACGTTGTATTCTTTAGCTACTGCTTCAGCGGTTAATCCCATTCCCCAATACCAGTCTGGATGAGACTTTGCAACTTTCGGATGCGGAACAATGCGCCATCCGCCAAACGGAATGGGCGACATGGTTTCAACACCTCCGGCAATAATGCAATCGGCCATGCCTGAATGAATCTTTGCGGAAGCAAGAGCGATTGTTTCCAACCCGCTTGAACAATATCTGTTCACGGTCATGCCAGGAACTTTTTCCGTATTCAATCCCATCAACGAAATCATACGCCCAATGTTCAACCCTTGCTCTGCTTCGGGTGTGGCGTTTCCAACAATAACATCGCTAATCTCATCTTTGTCTATTTGCGGAAAGTCTTTCATCAAATGTTGAATGACTTGCGCAGCAAGCTCGTCGGCGCGCATGGACTTGAACATTCCCTTTTGCGCTTTGCCAACAGCAGATCTATAACCCCCAACTATGTATGCGTTCATGGAATTAGTTTCTTAAAATTTTTCCTGATTTAATAAGGCTCTGCATGCGCTCCAACGATTTACGTTGCATGCACAATTCGAGAAATGCCTTGCGTTCTAAATCGAGCAAGTACTGCTCACTCACTTTTGTTGGTGCGGAAAGATCGCCACCGCACATCACGTATCCCAATTTTTCGCTAATGAGTTGATCGTGTTCTGAAATGTAATTTCCAGATTTCATGGAAGAAGCTCCGGCGTAAACAATGCCCAATCCTTCATTTCCCAAAACGGTAATGTCTTTGCGTTGTTGAGGTGCCGAGTATCCGGAATGATGAAGATTCAAACAAACTTCCTTCGCGCGCATGAGCTGATGGGCGCGGCTTACGCACACTTCATCTTTTTCTCTGCTTAAGTATCCCAATTCAAAAGCTTCTTCTGCAGAGGTTGCCACCTTCGCTTGCCCTACCGTTAAAAATCTATTTCGAAGAACATTCAAACGAATGTCTCCTTCTTTCATTTCATCAGAAGCACGCAATGCAAATTCTTTCGTTCCCGCTCCACCTGGAATTACGCCCACGCCCATTTCAACCAGTCCCATATATGTTTCTGCATGTGCAACGGTTGCATCTGAATGCATGGACATTTCGCATGCACCACCAAGCGCTAAGCCATGCGGAGCAACTACAACCGGTATGTTCGAATAACGCAAGCGCATGACAGTCTTTTGGAAATAGCGAACGGCCATGTCGAGCTCTTCGTATTCTTGCTCTACAGCGAACATGAAGATCATTCCTACGTTCGCACCAGCAGAGAAATTATCTCCTTGATTGTAGATGACAAGTCCGTTGTATTTTTCTTCTGCAAGATCAATGGCTTTATTAATTCCAGCAAGCACTTCGCCACCAATGGTATTCATTTTAGATTTCCATGAAAGGGAAAGAATACCGTCTCCGATGTGTCTTACAGTGCAGGCACTGTTGGTCCAAATAATTTCTTTAAATGAATCCAATGATCGCGCTTGTTCGCTGCGCACAATGACGCCATATTTATTTTCTGTTGGAAGGAACTGTTCGGTGCTTTCTGAATTTTTGTAGAAGGAAGTGAATCCTGCTTTTTTCATTTCATGAATCCACGGAGCAACCGAGTAACCTTCGTTCAGCATGTTTGAAAGACAGGCCTCGAATCCGAGAGTATCCCACAATTCGAATGGCCCTAATTCCCAGCCGAATCCGGCGCGAAGTGCAGCGTCTATATCTTTCAGCTCGTCTGCAATTTCATTCATTCTGAAACTCACATAACTGAAGAGTGAATGAAACATTTTCTTGTAGAACGCTCCTGCTTTATCGTTTGCATTGTATAAATGTTGAAGTCTTGAAGGAAGATCGTCGATGAGTTTAGCAGCCTCATAAGAAGCGAATCTCACTTTGTTTTGTTTGCGGTATTCGAGTGTGTTTAAATCGAGCACGAGGATTTCTTTCTCTCCGTTTTCTCCTTTTGTTTTTTTATAGAATCCTTGTTTCGTTTTATCGCCTAACCATTGATTGGTAATCATGGTTTGAATGAATTCGGGTAAGGCGAACATGGCATGTTGTTCATCTGATTTCGCAACTGCGAAAAGTCCGTTTGCCACGTGAACCAAAGTGTCTAATCCAACAACGTCGCAGGTGCGAAATGTTGCAGACTTCGGTCTGCCCATAATGGTTCCGCTGAGCTTGTCTACTTCTTCAACAGTCAGGTCCAATTCCTTCATGCTGTGCAGCAAAGCTTGAATGCTGAATACGCCAATGCGGTTAGCGATGAAGGCAGGAGTGTCTTTGCACAACACGACTTCCTTACCGAGTTTAAGACTTCCAAATTCTTTCAGGAATGAAATAAGTTCTGAATTGGTTTCTTGGATTGGAATGATTTCCAACAATCGCAAATAGCGTGGCGGATTGAAGAAGTGTGTTCCAATGAAATTCGTTTTGAAATCTTCGCTTCTTCCCTCAGCAATGAGATGAATGGGAATGCCGCTTGTATTGGTTGAAACAATGCTTCCGGGTTTTCTGAATTGCTCTACTTTTTCGAAGAGCGTTTGTTTCGGTTCGAGCTTTTCAATAATGACTTCCATGATCCAATCGCAATTGGAAATGTCTTTCAAATTATCGTCGAAATTCCCAGTCGTAATTCGTGATGCAAATTTCTTCGAATAGATGGGCGAGGGTGAGGCTTGAAGCGCGTTTTTCAGTGAATCGTTCACGATTTTATTCTTGTCCTTTTCGTCGTCTGAAATTCGGTCTAACAGTAAAACTGGAATTCCGCACTGCGCGAAGTGACAGGCAATTCGCGAGCCCATGATTCCTGAACCTAAAACGGCAATTCTCTTAATTGTTTTCATGTAGGTGTATTAACAGAATGAAGGTAAGTCTACTTTCCTTCAAGACGAATTATAAAAATGTGATTTCTTTCATGTAGAAACCTAAGCAAGATTGGCTATCAGTTTCTACTATCAGTTTTCCATCGGTTTCCACACGAATTATTTTTCCTGAAAAGATGGATTGATCTTTTGTGATTCGATATTCCTTCTTTTCATCATTTTGAAAAAGGAGGTTGTGGTATTGTTGGTCTAAATTGTTCCAGTTATTTCCTTCCAACAGAAAAAAATCGGAATCCATTTGTTTGCGCAGTGATTGAAGAAATGCAGCTATTGAAGGCACGCTTTGGGCATATTCCGAAAAATTGGTGGCGTTTTCGAGCGGTTTGCTTGAAAGGTTAATTCCGATTCCAATGAGGGAATGATGGAGTGTTTGTTCGCTCCACGAATTTTCGATGAGTATTCCCCCGATTTTTTTTCCTTCAACAAAAATATCGTTGGGCCATTTGATGGAAACACGTGGAATGTTATGCTGAATAAGTGTTTTCGCCACTTGAAGTGAGGCCCATTTGCTGAGATAAAAGATTTCTTCGGGCTTAAGAGGAATTTTTAAAATGATTGTCCCCAGGAAGGAACTGTCCGGTTCAGCCAGCCATTTGTTGTCACGCTGCCCCCTTCCTTCCAGCTGAAAATCGGTAGTAATGGCAGTGCCACTTTGAGTTTGTGGCAGTTTTGCAATTGTGGAAGCATAGTTGTTTGTGCTGTCGAGCTGCTCGAAATGGTAATGTGGGGATTGTTCAAACATGGACTCTTTCAATGCAGAAAACTTAAAGTTTACAACGAAATTACGCCCTAGCGGAATACCTTTGCTACAGAAGACTAAAAAATGAAGAAAAAAGAAACGACGACAGGTAACGATGATGCATTGTTACTTTCAATTATTGAAGGAATTGAAGAAGTAAAAGGCCACGATATTAAGATTCTTGATTTGCGAAATATTGAAGCTGCGATAGCTGATTATTTCGTTGTGTGCACTGGAACAAGCACGACTCAAGTTGAAGCGATTGCTCGTAGTGCTGAGAATTTCACCAGAAAACAATTAGATGAGAGACCTCGAAGAGTAGAAGGTGTTCGCAACGCGCAATGGGTGTTGATGGATTATTTTTCTATTATTGTCCATGTGTTTAATGAACCTATGCGTGAGCACTATGACATTGAAGGCTTGTGGGCAGATGGAAATCTAATGGCGTTACCAAAAAGGGAAAAGCCAAAGGCAGAGCCAAAAGCGAAAGCTGAATCGAAAGTAAAAGCAGAGCCGAAAGCAAAAGCTCCTGCGAAACCGAAGGCAGAACCTAAAGTGAAGGCTGCTGCTAAACCGAAGGCAGAGCCAAAGCCGAAAGCAGAACCAAAAGCGAAAGCAGCTGCTAAACCGAAAGCTGAGCCTAAAGTGAAAGCAACGGTTAAACCCAAAGCAGCAGCAAAACCAAAAGTGGTAACCAAGAAAATAGCTAAGAAAAAAGATGAGTGAAGAGAATAATAAAAAGCCAGGAGGACCTAACAATCCGATGAAGGGTGGATTTAGTTTTTATTGGATCTACGCGGTTATAGCAATCGTGTTAATTGGATTAATGGTATTCAATGGTAGCTCAGATGGCTCTGAAACGAATTACGCTCAGGTGAAGTCATGGGCTGAAAGCAATTATATTGCTCGAGTTGAATACAACGGCTCAACGGGTAAAGTGTATTTAGATTCGCTTGGAAAGGCGAATTTGAAGGGGCAATATCCAGAGCAAAAAGGAGTCATGGGTACCCGTCAGGGTAGTGACTTTTGGTTTAATATTCCTCCGAGTGAACATTTTATTGACGAGTTGCATGCGTTAGGTCCGGTCCATAATTTCGAAGTGAAATTCCAACCGCCAAATGAAACGGCTCAGAGCTTATTATGGTGGTTAATTGCTTTGGGAGTAATGATTGCCGCTTGGACATTTATTATGCGTCGCATGGGCGGTGGCGGAGGCGGTGGCGGAGGCCAGATATTTAACATTGGAAAAAGCAAAGCACAGCTATTTGAAAAAGGTAAAGGAACCAATGTGACTTTCGCCGATGTAGCTGGATTGGAAGGAGCAAAAGAGGAAGTGGAAGAAATCGTGGATTTCTTGAAACATCCGAAGAAATATACTGAGTTAGGGGCTAAGATTCCGAAGGGAGCTTTATTGGTAGGACCTCCTGGAACAGGAAAGACCTTGTTGGCGAAAGCTGTTGCTGGTGAAGCACAAGTTCCTTTCTTCTCCTTGTCGGGTTCTGATTTTGTGGAAATGTTTGTGGGAGTTGGAGCGAGCCGTGTGCGTGATTTATTCCGTCAGGCGAAAGAGAAAGCACCTGCTATTATATTCATCGATGAGATTGATGCCATTGGTCGCGCAAGAAGCAAGAATGTAAACTTTGGTGGCAACGATGAGCGTGAGAATACGTTGAATCAGTTGTTAACTGAAATGGATGGATTCGGCACGAATTCAGGAATTATTATTCTAGCAGCTACGAACCGCGCAGATATTTTAGACAAGGCCTTGATGCGCGCTGGTCGATTCGATCGTCAGATTTATGTAGACATGCCTGATGTGAAGGAACGTGTGCAGATCTTTAATGTTCACTTGAAGAATGTTAAAACAGATCCGGCCGTTGATGTTGATTTTTTAGCACGACAAACCCCAGGTTTTTCTGGTGCGGATATCGCGAACATCTGTAACGAAGCAGCGCTTATTGCAGCTCGTCACGGTGCAGCAACTGTAGAGCAAAAAGATTTCTTAGCAGCTGTAGACCGCATTATTGGTGGACTTGAGAAGAAGAATAAGATTATCACTCCAAATGAGAAGCGTGCGATTGCTTTCCACGAAGCTGGTCATGCGGTAACCTCTTGGTTATTGGAATACGCTTCTCCATTGGTTAAAGTAACGATTGTTCCTAGAGGAAGATCGTTGGGAGCTGCATGGTATTTGCCAGAAGAAAGACAGATCACAACCACAGATCAGATTTTAGACGAGATGTGCGCAACCCTTGGTGGACGTGCTGCAGAGCAAGTGATCTTTGGAAAAATTTCTACGGGTGCTCTATCCGATTTGGAAAAAGTAACCAAGCAAGCTTACGCCATGGTTGGAATTTACGGATTGAATGATCGCATTGGAAACTTGAGTTATTACGACTCATCCGGAGAGAATCAGTTTCAAAAACCATACAGTGATGAGACCGCTCGCACCATGGATGAAGAGGTTAGTAAATTGGTTGAAGCGGCTTATCAGCGTGCTATTCATTTGCTTTCTGAGAATCGTGAGAAATTAGAGGAATTGGCTCAGTTACTTCTGGAAAAAGAAGTCATCTTCAAAGAAGATTTGGAACGAATTCTTGGAGTTAGGCCTTATGTTGATCGTCAAACGCAAATAGACGAGGCCGAAACAAGCGCTCAGATTGAAAAGGATCGGATTGATGCTGCTAATGAAGTTGTGGCTGAAGTTCCAGAGAATGCTAGTGCAAGTGAAGAAGAATCGAAGGAAGAGCGGGCGACAGATACAACTGAAACCTCAACAACTAAAGAGAATTAGGTGTGAGTAACATGTTATTAAGGACCTTAGTTGGACTTGTATTTACGTTAGTTGTGGTAGGCTCTGCTTTTGCAGGGCTTTTGCCTTTTTCGATATTGTTTGGTTTTTTTGCTGCAAAGGGTTTCCAGGAGTTCGTTCGTTTGGTAAATCCACAAATGAGACGCTTTCAAAGAAGAACTGGTTTGGGCTTGGCAATTGTCTTTTATATTACGTCGGCGTCTTCAATGGTTTATGGAACAGACTGGCGTTGGATTCTAATTGTACCTGTGCTGTGGTTGGTATTCATGTCAATTGAAATGATTAAAGTAAGTGCAAGTTTTATACTCGACACTTCTACCCTTTTAATGGGATTTATTTACACGGTTTTGCCATTTACTCTCTTGGTGTATTTTAGTCAAGTGAATGGCTCTTTTGACCCTCGTCTGCCATTTGGTTTCTTTTTAATTTTGTGGGCTAATGACACTGGAGCTTATTTGGTTGGGAAGTTTTTTGGCAAGCATAAATTACTCGAGGCCGTCTCTCCTAAAAAGACTTGGGAAGGATTGATTGGTGGAGCAACATGTGCAATTGTATTGGGTTATTTTTTGTTTTCGTTAATGCCTTCAACTTTTCCACGATTTGATTGGTTAATTATAGCCATTATTGTTGCTGTGTTTGCCAATGTTGGAGACCTCATTGAGTCACAAATTAAACGAATCAAAGGTGTTAAGGATTCTGGAAAATTGTTGCCAGGTCATGGGGGTGTTTTAGACCGTTTTGATGGCCTGCTTATAGCTTTGCCGTTAGTAATTATTTATCTGATAATATTTTAATATGACTATACACAAGGAAGGATTTAAAATTTTAGGTGGAACGTTGTTAATGTCTACGATACTTGTAGGATGCGCTTTTTTATTATTTGAGTCACCGCTAATATGGGTGCTAACTGCTATTGCGTGCGGAATAATATTCTTGCTTTTTTTACAATTCTTCCGCTTGCCATATCGTTTGAATAGGGCCAATGAAAATGAATTGGTTGCTCCTTGCGACGGCAAAGTTGTGGTGATCGAAGAGGTGGAAGAACCAGAGTATTTCCAAGGGAAGCGAATTCAAGTCTCTATTTTCATGTCGCCGTTGAATGTGCATGCGAATTGGACACCTTGTTCAGGAGAAGTAAAGTACTTCAAATATCATCCGGGTTTATTTTTAGTAGCGTGGCACCCGAAGAGTAGCACCGAGAATGAGCGCACAACTGTTGTTGTTGAGCATGCCCCTGGAAAGGATGTCCTTTTGCGCCAAGTGGCAGGAGCTGTAGCTAGACGCATTGTATGGTATGTAAATGCTGGGGATAAATTGAAGGCGAACGATCAGTTTGGTTTCATCAAATTTGGAAGTCGCGTTGATTTGTATTTACCTCTAGGAACTGAGATTGTCGCGAACATAGACGACCTTACGAAAGGAAATGAAACAGTGATTGCTCGTTGGAAATAATCTCACGAAGGAATTTAGTGAGAAAAAAAAAGGTCTGAATATTCAGACCTTTTTTAATGATAGATTTTTTCTTAGTTGTTTGGAGCACCACCTTGCTCTTTCACTGGAGCACCACCTGGTGTTCCAGGAGCTGTTGCGTTTGGATCTGCTTCAACATTTCCTTTGATACGTACAACTTTAACCATGTCGTCAGGGTCATTTGAGTATATTGTGATAGATTTAGTAATCGGACCTGATCGTTTAGTGTCATACTTTACTTGAATTAATGAGGATGCACCTGGCAGAATGGGTGTTGTATCGCAAGTAGGAACTGTGCAACCGCATGAACCTTTACATTTACTCAATATTAATGGATCGGTTCCTGAATTAGTTACTTTGAATTCACATGTTCCATTACCACCGAAGGGTATAGTACCATAATCGTGTACTTCTTTATCAATAGTAATATTAGGACCAGTTACAAGTTGCGCTTGAGCGTTTGCTGAAATTGCAATACCAATTGCAATAGCGAAAGATAAAATTACTTTTTTCATGTTTTAGTGTTTTTTTTAAATTATTCGATGACTTCTCCTTTTATGGTTAGTACCGTAGGTTTTCTTTCTTTGTTATTCCAGTTAACCATAACTGTTTTTGTGAAAGGTCCCATTCTGTTAGTATCGTAATGAACTGTGATTGTTTGGCTTTTTCCAGGTTCAATCGTCGTGTTAGGATCGCACTTCGGTGTTGTACATCCACAAGATCCTTGGCAAGAGCTGATAATAAGATTTTGATCACCTGTGTTTGATAATTCGAAAGTGCAATTACCATCAGATCCTTTTTTTACTTGACCGTAGTTGTGTTCTAATTCATTCGGAGTTAACATAGGTTCTCCAAAAGTTGTGATTTTTCCAGGCTGCGCTTCAGCACATCCAGCAAGACCTACGAAGAAGGCCACTGCAGCAAAAAGGGTAAAATTGATTTTCATATTATTGATTGTTAGTTTTCAAATATCGGTCAGAATTTTTAAAGTCGCTAATGGTTAACCAAAAGCGTGCCACTTCGGAGTATATTATTGGATGATTCTGAAATAGTATAAATTCCGTTAGAGAAATTAGTCGTATCGATGATTCTGACTTTACCTTTTCCTAATTCACGGAAGATGAGCCTTCCTTGGGTGTCTCTTATTTCAATAGTGCTGGCTGGCAATAACCCAGAAACATTAAGCACGTCTCTCGTTGGATTTGGGAAAAGTTTGAAAGAAGTATTTATCTCTTCAGTAATAGCAAGAACGAATGAATTAGCGGTGCAGCCAAATTCGTTCATGTAATCGCAAGAAAAGAATTGTCCAAGTGAATCTGGAATACTTAATAAGGAATCAACTAGCAGTGTTCCGTCAATGATCCAATTTACATTGTCTTGATTAGCACAGTTTGTGCAAGTGACAAATCCATTTTCAATAACCAATGCAGGTGAGGTTCCTCCGTTTACGATCAGGTTAGAGGCAGGACTGTTAACACTTGTATTGCCCAGTGTGCAGGTTAGGTAGGGCGAGTAGGTATTCGGAGAGGTGTAATTGAAGTTATAGGATTCGAGATAGGAGAGTGGAATATTTCCGTTCCCGTTGCCAAGGAAGAGTTCGCATGAAAGCCCTGTAATGTCATCTGTTGCGTTTACGAAAGAGGCTTGCAAAGGGGCACATCCTTCGCTTGGAGTAAAGTTTAGTACAGGTTGTATGACTAAAATGGGTTGAGATATTTGTGACAAACATCCTTGGGTTGAAGTTGATTGCGCGGTGTAATAACCATTTTCATAAATTCCATTTTGCAGCGTGCTTACCACATTACTGCCTGTAGCGAATGCTGCATTATCTAGGAAATATTGAGTGGTAAGTCCTGCACAGTTCGAGCACAAAACTGCACCGTAAGCCGAAGTAAGTTGTGGAGTAGGTGCGTTTGGAAATACAGTGACAATGGGACCACTGGCAGTAAAAGTTGCGCCATCGAGTGTGCATGCAATTGACGTCGTATAAGCCCCGTCTACGGAGTAGCTCAACGTATTGGAATTATTCAGCCCGTATTCTATTCCGTTGGTCTGAAGCACGCAAGTCATGCCATTGAACGAAGATGTTGTGTTGGTCGCTTGAACGCTTAATGGTCCGCACCCTTGGTTAGAACTAAGTGTAAACGAAGGGAAGATTTGAAGAAGACTATCAGTGTTTACTGTGCAACCGAATTCGTTGGTTATGGTTCCGAAGAAATAACCACTTAGACTACTTGTTCCAATATTCAAAGGATTGGTGTTTATATTCAAGCTTGTGCCATTGAGAGTCCAGACAATTGAATTGTTCGCTGGTAAATTGTTTGCCGATATAAATCCAGCATTGTAGCTCAAGGAGCTAGTCATAGGATCGGGGAAAACCGTAATAACAGCATTGCTGAACGTACCCGAAACACTTCCAACCGAACATGTCATTTCCGGAGCGTAATTCCCCGCGTCGTTGTAGTTCAATTGAGCCGTTGAATTGAATGGAATGTTTGCTGAACCAATTCCGTCTGCAAGGCTGCAGATCATTCCGTCAACCGGATCAGTGGTGTTGGAAAGCACTGCTTCCAAAGGACCGCAACCTTCTCCAACAACAACACTGTAATTCGGTTGAATGACAAGCAAAGGTGTGCTTGTTGATGCGCAGCCGTTAACATCTGTATAGGTAGCAGCGTAGTAGCCATTGTCGTATACTCCATTTATAAAAGTTGAAATGGAGTTTGTTGAAGCATTCAAGTTGTTCCCGTCTAAGCTCCATGAAACGTTATAATCAAGACTGTTGTTTGTTGCAGTCACTTGTCCATAGGTTGAAGTTAAGGCAGGTGCAGTTGGATCGCTAAACACGGTAATAGCAGTGTCGCTGAATGTTCCTGAAATACTTCCAACCGAACAAGTCATTTCCGGAGCGAAGTTACCAGCGTCATTGTAATTTAATTGTACCGTTGAGTTGAACGGAATACTTGGCCCTCCATTTCCGTTTGCAATGCTGCAAGTCATTCCAACTACAGGATCAGTGGTATTCGAGAGCATGGCCATCAATGGCGCGCAACCTTCTCCTGTAATAACACTATAATTAGGTTGAATAACTAATAAAGGCACTCCTGTTGTGATACATCCGTTAGCGTCTGTATAAGTTGCAGCGTAGTATCCATTGTCAAAAATTCCATTTATAAAAGTTGAAATGGAGTTCGATGATAAATTCAAATTATTCCCGTCGAGGTTCCACTCAACGTTATAACCAAGACTGTTGTTTGTTGCATTCACTTGTCCGTATGTGGAAGATAGGGCTGGAGCAATAGGATGGCTGAACACAGTAATCGGATCAAGAGTATAAGTGCTGGAATAAATTCCGGAATGACAGTACAATGTGGGTTGGTATATCCCTGGGTCGTTGAATGTAAAATCTATTGCAGCTTCTATTGGAGAATAGTCAAGGCCAGGTAAAAGAATTTCACATTGAATGTCGGCCGATATGGAAGTGTTATTCGTAATTGTTGTGCTAAGCGGAGAGCAACCAGAAGAAACGGATGCTGTGGCATTGATTTCTAGAACGAAATAATATCCTGTGTCGGAAGTGCAACCGAATTCGTTCGTGTAAACAGCTGAATAATTTCCGTTTTGAAAATTGTTATTGAAATAGGTACTTATGCTTTGCGCTGATGAACTCACATTTAATGGTGCGCCATTCAAGAACCATTGAATGCTATTTCCGGAGTTATTTGTTGCCTGAATTGCATTTGCACTATAATTCAATACAGGAGTAGCTGGAATTGCATGTGACACGACAGGAAGATTATTCAAAGAATAGTAATTGTTTCCAAAAGCGCTGCAAACTTCAACCACAGTAAAGTTCTCAGGCGCCGCCATTGAGTATGAATAAGGAGAGAAAAAATAATTTCCTGTGACATTTGAATTTTCGAAATGACAATTTAAGGTTTGGCTTGAAACAGTTGTGTTTTCAAAAAGTACTTCGTTGGGTCCGCAGGTTGAATTTTGTGACGTTTGATAAGTTGGAATCACGAAATAAATAGAGTCGGTGTTACTGGTGCATCCGAATTCATTTGTGATTTGAACATGGTAAAAACCATCTCCCGTATATCCTTGCGCCGCGTCAATTGATTGTTCGGTATACTCGGTGGGCGTTTGGTTGAAAAACCAATGAAGTGTATTGGTTGAACCTGTTGAAATAAATAGATTTGGAAAGTTTAGATTGATGCTGCTAACAGCTGGTGAGCTGTATACTGTAATAGGGGCTGCAGTGGCTGAAGAAACTTGCGAACCCTGAATTATAGTTAGTTCAATAGAATAAATGCTAGCGTCTGAATAGAGGTGTGTATAAAAGGGCGCGCAATAATTTAAAATTGTACCGTCGCCGAAATCAATAATGCATGAATCAAGAAGCGAGTATTGAGTTTGATTGTATGCAATTAAAGTATCTGAAAGGCATAAAGCACTGTTAGAAACATCTATAGCTGCAGTGTTATATTCGCAGCTGAAGTCGTCTGTATTCGCGGAAGGGTCAAAGTTGTTGGCAAATGGATCAGTGCAACCGAAGTATATGCAACTTTGGTCGCTGGTGTTCGCGAGAGGATTGTAATTGTCTGCATTCAAGTCTAGGCAACCATAAATAATACAACTTCCATTTTCAAGATTTGCTAGAGGGTTGAAATTCGAAGCGATTGGATTTGTACATCCGGGTATAATGCAAATTGGATCAATTCCATTGCAATCTTCATCGATTCCGTTTCCACAGATTTCTATTGCACCTAAGTTTACCGTGGTATTGGAATCGTTGCAGTCTCCGAGAATACCTCCAGTAGTGGTGTAATTGATTCCTTGAGAGGAGCAAGCGCTAAGGGAAGAAAGGTAATATCCATCGTTATCAGCATCGAGGTAATAGGTAAGAAAAACAATCCCCTCATTAATAAGACCATTACAGTTGTCGTCTGTTGCATTACATATTTCAATTGCGTTTGGACGAATATTAGGATTGTCGTTGTTGCAATCGGTGTTGTTTGTAGCGTAACCTGCTCCTAGGTTTGAACATGAGCTTGTTGCTGAACCTGCTCCGAAACCATCTGAATCCGTATCGATATAATAATTCACGAAAGTGAGTCCGTCATCGATTAAATTGTTACAGTTATCGTCAATAGCATTGCATATTTCTGTTGCTCCGGGTCTTATTGCTGCGTTTGTATTGTTGCAATCGGTGTTGTTTGTAGCGTAACCTGCTCCTAGGTTTGAACATGAGCTTGTTGCTGAACCTGCTCCGAAACCATCTGAATCTGTATCAATATAATAATTCACGAAAGTGAGTCCGTCATCGATTAAACTGTTACAGTTATCGTCAATAGCATTGCATTT
>Ga0209298_10000246_pt1 | contig 35311 bp, 29 predicted proteins | sample S_140806_EF_Meta_FD_187325 | JGI IMG/M metagenome (GOLD analysis project Ga0209298, IMG submission 187325) | Freshwater microbial communities from Lake Simoncouche, Canada to study carbon cycling - S_140806_EF_MetaG (SPAdes) (version 2) | ecosystem: Environmental > Aquatic > Freshwater > Lake ... | reverse complement strand
ATTTCCGAACAAGGTTGGATTGGCTGCAGGGTTTGATAAAGACGCACGTTGGATCGATGAGTTGGCGTTGTTAGGATTCGGACATGTGGAAATAGGAACATTAACGCCGAAGGCACAACCGGGAAATGATAAGCCGAGATTGTTTAGACTTCCATTAGACAGCGGATTAATCAACCGTATGGGATTTAATAACGGTGGCGTTGAAGACGCAGCAGGGAGATTAAGAAAACGCAAATCGAATATTATTGTTGGAGGGAATATTGGAAAGAATAAAGTCACTCCGAACGAAGATGCATTAAGCGATTATTTAATTTGTTTGAATGCCCTTCACGATTGTGTAGATTATTTCGTGGTGAATGTGAGTTCTCCGAATACGCCCGGATTGCGCGAGCTGCAAGAGAAAGAACCGTTAATGAAAATTCTTTCTGCTCTTGCTGAAACAAATAATACGTTCCCAAAACCGCGTCCAATCTTTTTAAAAATTGCTCCGGATTTAACAGACGATCAATTGAATGACATTGTTGAAATTGTTCTTCAAACAAAAATTGCAGGAGTCATTGCAACGAACACAACTATTGCAAGAGAGCAATTGCAAACGAATGCACAAACTATTGAAAACATTGGAATGGGCGGATTAAGCGGCGCTCCTGTGCGTTCGCGTTCAACTGAAGTGATTCGTTATTTGCATTCAAAATCGAACGGCGCGTTTCCAATCATTGGCGTTGGAGGAATTCATACTTCACAGAATGCGCAAGAAAAAATAGATGCAGGTGCGTCCCTTGTTCAAGTATACACGGGCTTCATCTACGAAGGTCCTTCTATCGCACGTAACATCGCAAACCACATTCATTAATCCGCTCCGCGGTCATCAATCGTCGATTGTCATCACCTTCGGTGTCATCGGCTTCGCCGTCATCCGCTCCGCGGTTATGGTGAATAACTCTGTTGATATGTGTGAATTTCACTTTCGTCGCAAGGCTGCATAAGCCGTTTATTTTTGATGAAATCGAAAGATTAATAAATCGTTAAGGCATATGATTACATTTTTTGGAAAAAAGAAAATCTCAGCAGAGCGCGCAGCAACCATGTTCGTGAATACCTTGTTAGATTCTGTTGAAGGTGGATTCCCTGAGGTCGCTGGATTTATTCGTGATACCCCAGAGTTTGTTCGCACTCCAAAAATTAGTGACGAGGAATACGGAAAGTTCTTAATGATTGCCATAGTCGGAAATTTCAATTACTTAAATGAACACTTCCGAGACGGGGAAGGCGATTTAATTATTCAACATTGTGTTGATCAGTTCGCGCCTGTATTCGATTTGTCTCCGGTTGCTTTTCAAACCAAATTGAACGATTACAAAAAATTCATGGCTCACGTGAATTTCCCATCGAAGAATGTCCTGTACAGCATGTCTAAAGGTTTCTTCTTCAAATACGAATTGAATCAATATCAAGACGAGTATTTTAGAAACATGAATACGCCGAATCCAATCTTTTTGAAAAGCTTAGACGAGGTTATGCGCAACTTTATTTGGGACTGGTCAGCTTTCTGCGACAAGTACAAGGTACAGTTGGCTTCGATTTAATTCTTGAGGAAATATTCTAGAAAAGTATCTTTTTCCTTTTTAATATCATCTACAGTCGGCACTAGGTTAACGTCTGGCAGAATAGGCTCAATTGAATAACTGAATGTGTTATTGTAATTATATCTAATGGTTGGCAGGGAGAAGGTGATTCCAGATTCATTCAATTGAATAGTAACAGGGTTACCCCAAGTTCCATTTATTGTAGCATTGCAAGGAGTGCCAATTAACGTAGCTCGTCTGTTATTTAACATCAGTTGAGAGAAATCACAAGCGGCAGAAGCGGTATTTCCATTCATGAATAGTGTAATGTTTCCCAAATAGATATCGCTAATTTGTTGGCGTTGAGGAATGGAGAAATAGGCGGTGTCAGATTCTTCAATCGAGGTGTTGTAGAGAATGAAATACTGGTATAAATCTTCGTTTCGTTTAAATTTTTTTTCGGTGGATTTCGGGAAATGTTTCATTCTGAAATGAGAAATGAGCGGATAAGAATATTCACTTGCCTTCCATATAATATTACTGGGCGTGTTTATTCCTCCTGTAGTTAAAAACGAACAAAGAAATTCGACCATCGAACTTGATCCGCCGGGATTGTTGCGAACATCAATGGCAATATCATTAATCCCCATTTCTTTTGTTGTTTGAAAGAATTTTCTGATTTTTTTTCTGTCGTTTTGAAAGATGGCAGGTGAAAATGAATTCAATTTTAGAACGGCCTTTCTTTCAGTTAAAAAAAACGAAGATTCAATATTCTTTTTGCTTGTTTTAAAATATTGTTTGCGGATTTTTCTGATTTCTTGAAAATCTAACAACTCAATTATTGCGCTATCAAGTTCATTGTTATAGGTGTATCTAATGGTCTCAAGATCACCACTATGCTGATTAGGATTTGCGAAAAAATGAGCAGAAGTATAGTAATAATTAGCCGCTTCCTCGCTAGATTTTGTAGCCTCTCCTTCATCGACACACCATTCTTTGGCCAACTCATGTAATTCGAACATGGGGAGTTTGCCAATAGATATGATTTCACTTCCAACAGGTGGGCCGCCGACATAATCTTTTTCGATATAGAATTTGTCGTTAATGGATAATATAAATAATGGTAAGAAACCAGTGTCAAAATATGATGCTTCACTCGTGAGCGAAAACACGTGTGTTTGCAAATGAGAGTCGCTAACAATTCTTGAAAAACGGTTGAGATTCTGAGCGTGTTCAATCAGAGTTCTTCCCTCTGTGTAGTACGAAAATGCTTTGGAATATGCGCTGTCGAATTTCATTTGACCGCAATATGCGTAGGGGTCTGGATGAACAGTTAATAGCTTCTCTTGAAGTTCTTCTAGATCATTAATTAAATATTCGACGCAAATTTTCGCCTCAGTTCTGTTGCATTTGTAATACGCTTTAGAATTGGGGTCGAAGCATGTGTCCGACTGAGCTGATAACTGAATAGCAGCCATGAAAAAAAGTAGAGAAAGGAATTTACGCACTTATTCTTCGTTGCGTTTTTTAACCATGGTAAGAATTGTGGCTAACGCTACAGTCTCTCCAGTTTCATCATAAACATCAACCAAGAACTTCACAATGCCTTTCGGAATATCGTCTTCGCTGCGTTTCTCTTGCGCAATCTTTTCCTTCACGGTAAAGCGAACCGCTATGGTCATTCCCGGATAAACAGGTTTCGTAAAACGCGCTTCGTCAATTCCGTAGTTCAACAAAACTGGACCTTTCTTCGGGTCAACGAACAATCCTGCAGCTTTCGATAAAACGAAATATCCATGAGCCACGCGACGCTCGAAGATGGTTCCTTCTAACGAAGTGGCATCCATGTGCGCATAGAAATTGTCGCCACTCACATTCGCGAAGTTCACAATGTCCGCTTCTGAAACTGTGTGCTTGTGTGTGAAAACAGTGTCTCCAACAACAAGGTCTTCGAAATGCTGACGGAACAAATGCGGTTGCGCTTCAGCTTGTTCTCCGCCTTGCTGGTAAACACCAGTAATGGCTGTCAACATAGTTGGTGAACCTTGAATAGCCGTGCGTTGCAAGTAATGCATGACACCACGTTTTCCACCCATTTCTTCTCCACCACCCGCGCGACCTGGTCCTCCGTGAACAAGCATAGGCATTGGGCTTCCGTGACCGGTGCTTTCTTTCGCGCTAGCTCTGTTCAACACTAAAATTCTTCCGTGATGCGATGCAGCGTTCAACACGAAATTGCGAGCAATGCTTCTATCGTTTGTAGTAATGCTGCACACCAAACTTCCTTTTCCTAATTTCGAAATAGCTACAGCTTCTTCAGTTGTGCTATAAGGCATAAGGGTCGAGATAGGGCCGAAAGCTTCAATGTTGTGTGAGCTTAATTTTTCGAAAGGCTTGTCGTTCAACAACAACGTTGGCGACATGAATGCACCTTTCGAGTCTTCAGCTTCAATAAGGTTGAGTGCATCGTTTCCAAATACAACTTCACTTTCTTTTTTCAATTCGTTCAACGCAGCAAGTACGTCTTCGCGTTGCGCCATTCCAGCCAAAGAACCCATGCGAACTTTTTCATTGCGCGGATCGCCAATAGCAGTCTGTCCAAGGGCTTTTACAAGCGCTTCTTGAACGTCTGACAAATATTTTTCAGGAACTAAAATTCTTCTTACTGCTGTGCATTTTTGTCCACACTTCACCGTAATTTCTTTGCGAACTTCCTTCACAAATAAATCAAATTCTTCCGTTCCTGGTGCTGCGTCTAGTCCGAGAATGGCGGCGTTCAGCGAGTCGGCTTCCATGGTGAATGGAATGGCTTGGTCTACCAATCGCGGATGTGACTTCAGCATTTTTCCAGTTGAAGCAGAACCCGTAAAGGTTACTACGTCTTGCATTTCCAAATGATCGAAAATACCATTAGCGCTTCCGCAAATCAATTGCAAGGCGCCTTCCGGAAGAATTCCTGAAGCGTGAATATCGCGAACCACAACTTCAGTTACATAAGAGGTTAATGTTGCAGGCTTCACCACAGCAGGAACGCCCGCTAGTAGGTTCACCGCAATCTTTTCCAACATTCCCCATACCGGGAAATTGAATGCGTTAATGTGAAGCGCAACGCCTTCCTTCGGAACCATAATGTGGTGTCCAATGAAGGTGCCTTCTTTCGAAAGCTTCGCTAATTCTCCGTCTACATAAAAAGAAGAGTCTGGGAACTGCTTGCGCAAAGAGGCGTAAGCAAAGAGGTTTCCAATGCCACCGTCAATGTCAATCCAAGAGTCAATCTTCGTAGCCCCTGTCTTCACGCTCACAGCGTAATACGCGGCTTTGCGCTCGGTTAAATACATGGCCAATGCCTTCAACATTCTTCCGCGTTCTTGGAAGGTCATCTTGCGAAGCGCTGGACCGCCTGTCTCACGACCGTAGTTCAGCATAGCGCCGAAATCGAGTCCGGAGCTGTCGGCTACCGCTACTAATTCTCCATTTACTGCATCGAAAAGTTCGGTTCCTTTTCCACTACCGGAAATCCATTGCCCAAGGGCGAAATTTTGAAGTTGTTGCATCTGATTTTTCTCTTGTTGCGAAGTTAATCGGAAAGTGCCGCACTTGGAATGATTGATGTATTTTTACAGCATGAATAAGGTTACGCATTTAATTACCGGCGGTTGTGGTTTTGTGGGAAGAAACATGGTGAAGAGACTCTTCAACACCACCGAGGCGCAGTTGATTTTCATCGATGATTTATCGGTTGGAACACATCCCGACACTTGGCTCAATGCCACGAAAACGAACTACGGGGAAGGCTTTGCGGTGTACAACGGAAGATTGCTATTTATTCATGCCGATGCATTGAAAGTAATGCGCGCTTTTTCAGAAGACGAGAAATACTTCGAAAAGAATTTTCAGTTTGAAATAGATCGCATCAACGATGTCTTCCATTTCGCAGCTATTGTAGGAGGAAGAAGTAAGATTGACGGAGATCCAATGGCCGTTGCTTTGGACCTAGCCATTGATGCGGAAATGTTTTATTGGGCCTGCAGATACAAGCCGGAAAGGCTCATGTATCCGAGCTCTTCAGCGGCTTATCCCATCGATCTTCAGACAGTAGACGGAGCCATTGCTTTGAAAGAGTCTGACATCGATTTCAAGAGAATGGGCGAGCCTGATATGACTTACGGTTGGAGTAAATTAACAGGAGAGTTCTTAGCGAAAATTGCAGCTTCACATTACGGTTTGAAGGTGACGTGCATTCGTCCGTTCAGCGGTTACGGTGAAGATCAGGATCTAACTTATCCTGTTCCAGCGATTGCAGCGCGCGCAGCGAAGATGGAAGATCCGTTTGAAGTTTGGGGAAGTGGCAACCAAGGAAGAGACTTCGTTCACATCGACGATGTGATCGATTGCATCTTGTTGGCCATGGATCACATTCACGACGGAACAGCCATCAATATTGGAATGGGGAAACTCACTTCCTTCAACGAAATTATTCGCGTGTTCTGCGGTTATGCAGGATACGAGCCTACCATCAAACCGTTGTTGGATAAGCCGGTGGGAGTGCATTCGCGCTATTGCGACATGACCTTCGTTCAAGAGAAGTTAGGATGGACAGCGAAGATTTCCATTGAAGAAGGAATGAAACGCGTGTACGATGCCGCAGTTAAAAAATTGGCAGCACAACAATAGATGAAAAACAGAACCATTGTTTGCTTCGGTCCGGGTCCGCGCTTCAAAGGCGGTATGCAGAACTACAACACTTCGTTGGCGTTGGCATTGGATAAGGAAGAGCGAAACAAGGTTCACATTGTTAGTTGGACGCAACAGTATCCAGCGATCATCCCACGTGAATTCGTAGACAAGAGCAGCACAACAGACTTACTTCAAGGAAGTCGCGTGAAAGTGACTTACTTAACGAATTATAACAATCCGTTTAGTTGGAAGGAAACAGCCGATTACATTGTTTCATTGAAACCAGAAATGGTAACCTTTCAGTGGAGCATTGCCCTTCAAGGATTGCCCATGGCGCATATCGCTAAGCGCTTGCGAAAGGCAGGCATTCATGTGGTGTTTGACATTCATTTTGTGATTCAAAAGGAGCACAGCTCAATAGATAAGTTTTTGACGAAGTATGCCTTGAAGCACGCTTCGTCTTTTGTGGTTCATGCGTTGCATACTTATGAAGAATTGAAAACGGTCTTTCCCGAACGTTCGTTCGGTTTGGTAGATAAGTTGGATATTCATGAAAAGGCATTCACGTCGGTTGTGAAATTGTATCATCCGATTTACGACTTGTACAAACCCATTCCGAATTTCAATTTGGAAGAAGAGAAAGCGAAGTTGGGATTGAAGAAACACGTCTTTTTGTACTTCGGATTTATTCGGAAATACAAAGGGCTCGACATGGCCATTCAAGCTTTCGCTGAATTGTGCCAGGAAAGAGACGATGTCTCGTTTTTAATTTGTGGAGAATCTTTTTGGAAAACGCTCGACGATTCGAAGTGGAGTACCAAGTTGAAACAAACGTTGTTTGGTTGGGCGAAGAAGTTGGTTCTTCGAAAATCTGACGACGAGCGTGAAGACAATCCGCTGGAATGGATAGAGAAATTGAGTGTTCAAGAAAACTGCGTGGTGTTCAATCGATTCATTTCGAATGAAGAATTGCCGAAGTTTTTTCAGGTTTCCGATGCGGCAGTATTGTTCTACAGAACAGCGACTCCTAGCGGAATTGAGTCGTTGAGTTACAATTTCAAAATGCCTATTTTGGCAACAAAAGTGGGACACTTTCCGGAGACTATTGTAGACGGATTCAACGGATACTTAGCCGAAGCCAACGACATTCATAGCATGAAAGATCAAATGGTGAAGTTTCTAGATTCGCCTATCAACAGAGACAACGTTGCAAAGGCAACAGAGAACATGAGTTGGACCAATTACGCAAAAGCGATATGCAATTATGAGTAACATTGTACACCACAGAAAGAGCTACGAAAAACATAGCTTAGAGGTTGAAGATTTGAAAGCTGCTCCGCATGAGATGCTTGAGTTTTGGTTGAGTGAAGTGGAAGAGTTACACGATTACAACGCCATGGTCGTTAGCAGTGTGGACGCTTCAGGGCAGCCGCATTCGCGAGTGGTATTGCTTCGTGGAGTGAATGAAGACGGATTGAAATTCTACACGAATTACACTTCCAACAAAGGAATGGAATTAGAGCAAAACAACAAAGTTGCTTTGAATTTTTTCTGGCCTTCAGTAGAACGACAAGTTCGGGTGGAAGGTGAATTACACAAGTTAACAGACGCAGAGAGCGATGCTTATTTCAATTCGCGTCCGCGTGAAAGTCAGATCGGCGCATGGGTTTCCCCGCAGAGCTCAATCATTGAATCGCGCGAAGTTTTGAACGAACGCTTTCGAGAATTCACGAATAAGTTCGAAGGACAATCGGTTCCGCGACCTTCAAATTGGGGAGGTTATCTTATTCGTCCGAAGTATTTTGAATTTTGGCAGGGCAGACCGAACCGCTTGCACGATCGTTTGACCTATTCTTTGGTTGAAGGAAATTGGTCAATTGGACGAATGGCGCCGTGATGTTTTAGAGATTGGCTAAAAAAAAGGGAACCTTTCGGTTCCCTTCTCTAAAAAAAAAACAGCATATTATTTTCTAGTGTTGTTCGCAATAGAAACAATTGCACGAAGCATTTCTGCCGCTGCTCGTGAAAGAACAATGATTAAATATCCTGCAATAACAGAGATAATAGCGCTTTCTATACCGCCCTTTATGAAGCCACCTGGGATGAATCTGCCAATCATTCGGCTTTCTTCTACAAGTTCAGTGAAAATGCCGAAGAAGAAGCCAACAACAGCGAACCACGTTCCAGCCCATTCTCCAAAGGTTTGAACGAAGTGTGAATAAACAGGGATTGCCACGAACTCATCGCCTTCTACAGACGTTTCGTTCACCTTTGATTTTCTGTCCCACCAGATTTGGAAGCTAACCCAACCGGCTGCAGCAATAATTAGCCACAAGATAAGGAATACCACAACCACCTTTGCAGGCGCGTCGAACAGATTGTTGTCAGCAGCCTCATACATGATGTATAGAGGAAGTAAGGCGTTAATTATGGCAAGTGCCAAATAAACATACCCAATCGGTTGTCTGAACATTTTGCCAGAATCGATGTAGCCCAAATAAGGCCTAATGAAGGTGAAAAATTTGTTGTCCATAAAAATTTAGTTAAGGTTACCTACTCGTATGGCTTTTCGGTTAGCGCCCATTGGTTTACCAATGATGTTCTAATGTAATTCGTTTAATTGACTAGTAATTAAAATTCTACAAGGAGTTTTCAACAACAAAATGATTTCTTGTTGGAAGAGGTAATTCATTTTAAATGTATTTTGCAAGCATGAAAAGAATCCTTCTAGCCGCATTGCTTTGTTTTCATTTAGATTCCAACGCGCAATACTTCGTTGATATTTTTTCATTCAATAGACAGTCATACAATGTGCCTAGTGGCCCGCTGACGAGCGATTTATTCGTGAACGCGTTCATTCCGAAAGTTTTGAAAAATGGAAATACGTTTTTCGTTCGAGCTCATTATGAGAAATTGGAAATGAGGAATGATTCTTTGTCATCGGCTTATTCTTCAATAACTCTTCCAATAGGAATGCAAGTGCAATTGAAGAATCCGAAAGTAAAATTTACTGGATTAATTATCCCGAAAATAGCCGGTGCTGATTTAGGTGCTGCGTTCTCAGATGTTTTTCAAATAGGTGCCTACTCATTGTTCACGGTTACGGAGTCTGAAAAGTTTCGATACAAATTCGGGCTGTACTACAACCGTGAATTCTTCGGTAATTTCTTTGTTCCCTTAGTGGGTGTCGATTGGAAAGTATCTGATCGTTTTTCCGTATTCGGCACACTTCCTCAGAGCTTTAAGGCTTCCTATGCGATAGTTCCTTCTCGCGTGAATGCAGGATTGGCCTTTCGCTCCATGACAAGATCTTTCCGTGGTGATGACAACAACACCTTTGTCCGTTACAACGAATTACAATTCAAAACGTTTTTCGATTTCTACATTTCAAAGAAAAATGTAGTCTTTGTTGAAGGTGGATATTTTCTTGGGAAAACGCCTTTGCTCTATAACAACGCTGATACTAAAAATCCAATCGTTTCTGATTTATTGAAGGAAGGGAAGGCTTTTCCAATCATTAATGCCGGTTGGGCACTCAGATTTTAAAAAGTTCGGAAGAAAGGATTCTGAGCGTTTCTTTCGCAGCATCTTTTGGATGAAGCGCAGTGTCTGAAATTCCAGAAATAACACGAGTAATGTCGTGATCTATTTTTCCTTCAACATTCCAATCGGAACCTTTCGCAACTGTAATGTAAACCGAATAGTTGTGGTGCATGGTTCCTGGGCGTTCTCCAATGATATGCAAAATACATTTTTTCTGTTTTGAAGCTGAATCGCCGAACAGAAGCTCCCCGCAGCGGTAGCCAGCTCTTACCCTTCCATGCTGAATGAACAAAGGATCTATACTTACCGAGTAATCATCGCTAAGCGTGTAGTTTGATTTCAATAATGAATTCAATTCATTTATATAGGGTAACAAATGTCCTTCGTCTATGATGGAAGAGACATTCAATCCGTCAGAAACAATGACTTGAATATCGGGTATGCTCTTCTTCCATTTTGAACGTAAAATTTCTAACGCATATATGCTATCGCGTGAAAGCTGTTCTCCCGATTGCGGATGATAGATGTAATCTTTTCGATCTTTCGAAAGCGTGCTAATCGCAATTCCATGAGGAAGGAATTTTCCAAATTGAGCAGGTGTTTCTTCCCACAAACATTTCTTCGCATCGGCGTATAGCAATCGAATTTCTTGCTCAAGGTCAGGATTCATGTCCCAATGATTCGCGCCATACCCATCGGCAATGGGCACTCCACGCTCTCGCACACGGGCTATGCAGCCTTGTCCTTCGGCGTAGATTTCCTCTATGGTGCGAGAGTCACCTTTCAGTTTTCGATATTTATAATACATCCAAACAGGATCTCCGAAGTGAGCCGATGGTTTGTTGTTTTCACCAATGATTTCCATCTGTTTGAAAAACGCCCACATGGCATCATTGATCTTGTATCCAAACTTTTCGCGTATGCGCAGGTGATCGCTAAACGAGGTCGTTAAGTAACTCAACATGGGATCGTTCTTCGTTGGGAGAGCCATGAGATAGCCCGGATTGGCTGGCATGATTTGATCAATACACCAATCCAAATCATCCAACGAAACATCCATGTGCAAGGTGGTGCAAATGTCAAGACCAATCATGAGTCCGTGTAATTTCCCCATCACCAAATCTTCCAAGCAACAGCGAACCAATTGTTCTTTCGTTCTGAAAACTTCCGGTCCAATGAATCCTGCAACATCATTCAGATGAACCCATGGTTCGGAGAAAGATCCTTCGGAAGGTTTTTCAAAAGCAACTGTATTCAATTGTTGTTTAAGCCCTCTCCAGAGTCCGTATTTACGGGATTCGTGAATAAGCATGTCGAAGCCTTCGCCATGTCCGTTCGTTTCATCTGCGCCTTGTCCGGTTTCAGCATAGAGTCCGAATTTACCTTTGCGCTGTGAGGCGTATTTCTTAAGTTTTTCAAGGGTAACATCGAAGGTCTGATTCGCTTTCACGGTTCCCGCAATACTTTGAAACCACATGCCGGTTTGACCGTTGTAGGTCTTTTCTACTTCTGCTTGAATATCTATGTGCGCCAACACAGAATGTGAAAGCGTATTTTCTAGTTTGAAGGTGGTAAGCAAATCGTACAAAGCCATTTCAATTTTCGCAACCGATTCCGGATTGCTTGAAACAGGATTGTTACCTAGCACCAAATCGCCCACACTGTAACTCCATGCGTCGAACACTTGCCACACAATGTCTTCAATGTTATCGGTCGGAGAGTTAGGTTGAACGCGCGCGCTCATGTATCCCTTCGAGCCCATTAGACTTCCAGCCAACGGATGGAAAATTTTACTGCTGATGGTAATAAGATCTTTGTTCGACATCAACTTCACCACACAAGCAATAATGTCACTTGTTAAGTATGGAAGTAAGCTATTAATTTCTTTGTCAGTCGAGAGTAGGAGAAGTTCTCTAAACTCCTTCATTCGTAATTTTCCTATGGCCTTTCCCGATTCTGTTTCTTGAAAAGAACGTGTTGTTCCTTCAATGTATTCCGATTGCTCATCGGTAAAAACAGAATGTTTGCGAATATTATCTAACGAAGTTTCAGAAAGAAGCATTCGCGCCTTTAAACGATCTTCATCGCTCGCAGCAGAAATGCCTGCGATTTCATCACCCTCTTTAAACTCATTCGCAGCGCCGAGTAATTGACGGTAAAGAGTTAGGTCGAAACTTCCTTTTTGACGCTGAATGTATTGGAATAAGTCCTCTCCAACAAGAGGAGAAGGGACTTCGATTTTTTCGAAACGAAATGAATCAGACTCGCCGAAGACTTTGCTAGAAACAAGCGTATAGGTGACCGTGGCCATTCCTAATTTGCTCAAAAAATCTCGACGTTGCATGCTTGATTACTTTACAAGCGAAAGTATCTCATTCAGTTGGCTTTCGCTAATTTTCCTGCCAGTTACATTTGAACCGTTTTGATCTTAGTGCTTTGCTAGCAAGGTGTTTTGATTTTAATCGATTCGTTGATATTATTTCAATTTCAGTTTCTGACCAACTTTTACTTTATCCGTTTTTAACTTGTTTAACTTCTTTAGTTTGGCAACGGTTGTTTTGTTTTTACGCGCAATACTCGAGAGCGTATCGCCTTTTTTTACGGTGTAAGTTTTCTTGCCGGCAGCGGGGGGATCTGTTTTTTTAGGAGGTTTTGGCGCTTCGGGTGCAGGCTTTTTAAGAAGTAAATCTTTGTATAATTTAACGGGGAAATGAAGCGATTCTTGCTTGGAATTCGTTGCTAAAAGTTGAAGGGTGTTTTCAAAACTTCTGTAAAGCAAATAGCCTTTAAGTTCATAGCCTTTTTTTGTGAGGTGAATGAAGTCTTTCTGCGCATAACCCTGCTCGTTCCAAAATCGTATTTTCATGTATCCACCAGAGAGGTCATAAAAATTCCAATAGAGCGAATTGGTTGCCATAGCCATAGAATCAACAACCTCGTTGAAGCGGATTCCTGCATCAATATATCTTCCATTTTTATACAAGTCTTGCATGGAAGTGAATATGATAGAAACGTTTGGATTAATGGCTTTGAATTTGGCGACCGTCTTTTTCACGTAGGATGGAATGTTGTTATCCATCTTGTTCGTGGCCAAAATATTGTTTGTTCCGAAGTCAATAATAACAATATCGGGGAGTAATTGCGGAGCCTGATCCTCTAGTTTTGCAATCGAAAGAACAGATTGAAAGGCCGAAGCTCCAACACCGAAAGATTCATATAAGAGTCCCTTTTTGTTTTCGTGTTCAACATTAATTCCGTAACAAGTAAATGTCTGACCTATCTCGCTGGGGCCCATCCAATCAAATTCTACCGAGCGAATTTCACCTTCAAACTGTATAGGTAAAAAGGTTTCTCCCATGTGATTGTTTATTGAATCACGATCAAAGTAAAAGCACTGGTCACCGTTAATACATACTTGAATTTCAGGTGTAAGTTGATTCAGTTCGAGAAAGAATTGAAGGGCATACTTCTCAGTCGGAAAAGGGGTGTTTAAGGTTATCGTGAAAGAGGAAGTCGTGTCCTGTGTGCTTACCGTCATTCCTCGCAATCCCAATGGAATTTTCGGAGGCAGTTGGAAGCTTTTCGCGTAGGTCCAAGTTCCCGTGTGCGATGTTTTAGAATTGATTGAATTGTAGGTGTTCGCTGCTGAAAATGGAAATAAAAAGCCCGGTCCCGCATTGCCATATTTACTTTTTAAAAGTTGACCAGCTTGCGTAGTTACAATTTCAGATTGAATATGACTGGCACCGTAATGATAGATAACTGTTCTTTCGCCTTGAAGTGATTTATTCATGTTTTTCTGAAAAAGCATGGCCGCTTCATTCGAAGGAAATTGAATAAAAGAGTAGCTGGTATCTATGCCCAACAAGGCAATAGATTCGGCATAGGTTTGAGCTAAAGAAATGCTAGTGATAAGAGAAAAGAACAGTCCAGCTATCAATCGTGTTTTCATTTTTTACCTTTTTTTGATTTGGCTGTGCTTTTGCTTTTGTTAGTTGTTTTGCTTGCGGTTTTTGCAGGCGAAGATGTACTTGACGAAGATGATGATTTATTCAAACCCAATTGCCTCATCATTTGAATGGTGCCTTTGCTCATAGCACCATACATACCCATTCCGAAAATGAGATCGTTCACTTGGTTGTCTTTTATAAGACGCACCAAATTATGTTTCGAATAACGGAAATCTACCACATATATTTCTTCGTAGTGGTTCACCAAATAGACGCAGAATGCGTTACCCATGGAATTCTTGACCACGCACGCTTTTCTTCCATTTTTAACACTGGTGGTTATTTTTTCCAAGGGGTGGTCACCTGAAATGAAACTTGGGTAACCTTTGGCCATGCTGAATAGCGAGCATTTGACTGGTTTGTCAAATCCACTTGGGCCGTAATAAACAAGTTCTGTGGTAACGCGGGGCTTAAATAATTCGAGGGTGTCTGGATGCTCCTTTACGCTTTCATCTCTCGTTAAATCATACAGGGATCCTAAAAATGGCCCTCTAATTTCGTGATCCATGTCAGAAAGGTTAGCAGGATTAATTCCAGCCGATTTACAGAAAGCTACGTATGCATGATAGGCCCCGTAGGCGGTCCAGTGGTGATCCGTGCCGAAGAAGAGTTTCTCTTTGCGATACGCATTCATTTCAGCCAGCACATCTGCGAATTTTACTCCGGGTTGAAGGTTGTCGCGAATAGCGTGAAGTGTTTGCTCATTCTTGGTGTTCAAATAAGCATACTGTTTCGAAGGAATAAAGGCACTTGATAAAGGCGCAATGCAGGAATACACGGTAACGCTCGGGCCAAGAGTGGTTGCGTATTCATTAACCATTTTCGCGAAAATGGGGGAGACATTCACTGAACCACTGTTCATCGTATAAGCAGCTCCATTTACAATGAGCATTCCGCCAGAATAGGCAGCATTGAAATCATTGGTAGAGGCCTCAAGACTGTCATTGGGCGCTGCCTCATTGGTTTGTTCCATTTGGCCGTCAACAACAACCATCCTTATCTCATCTTCCAGATGAACGCCCATGCGAAACCTGAGTTTGTTACTCAATTCAAGCAGCCAATCGCGTTCAGGAAATTGATCGTTAATGTATTCACTAATACCCTTGAAGTACGCGCCCGAAAAATAAGTTGAATCGTTAAGCGCAGGCCATTGAGCAAGGGTACGTTTTTCAGATTCAGAAATTTGTTTTTTTTCAGAAAGAAAAAATGTGGTGCTTATTCCTACTAAGACCAGCGCTTGAATTAAAATGCCAATTTTCTGGAACATATTAGAAACGGAAATAAATGAATGGATTGTAAGTATCGTCTATTAAAAGAACCGTCCCGAGCAACAAGAGCAGAATATTTATTACAGGGGCTCCATAGAAGTATATTTTGCTAGCACGTTTGTATACCGTGTGCTCTTTATTAAATATTTCGTCCCACGGAATGCAGAAGAGAATAACGAGTATGAAAAAGTACATGTATCCGAGCAAGTCGTTTTTTAAATTAATCGAAACGGGATATTCGGAATAGAAAAGTGTTTTTACGAATGTTTTTAATTTATCGAAATCGACATAGTAGAAAATAGCTCGGCTGAAAATGATTAGAATAAGTGTGTAGCTGTGTTTGAAAATTCTGGGCGTGACTTTTAAATAACGGTCAAGCAATTTTTCGAGGATCATGCAACATCCGAAAAACGCGCCCCAAAGCACGAAGTTCCAGCTAGCCCCATGCCAGAAGCCCGTGAGCAACCAGACAATGAATACATTTCTCAATTGAAACTTTCTATTTCCACCCAAAGGAATATATACGTAGTCGCGAAAAAATCTGCCGAGCGACATGTGCCATCTTTTGTAGAAATCTCCGACAGAGGTAGCCGCATAAGGATGTCTGAAATTCTCTAAAAAATTAAATCCGAAGATTCTACCTAATCCAATAGCCATGTCTGAATACCCCGAAAAGTCGAAATAAATTTGAATGGAGAATAGTGTTATTCCAAACCACGCTTCAGGCGACGAGAGATTCAAAAATTGTACATCGAGGTATTTTTCAACCAATATACTGGCAGTATTTGCAATGACTACTTTTTTGAAGAGCCCCAAACAGAATCTGTTTATGCCACTCCAAGCCATGGCCCAAGAGGTTTTCCGTTCGTTTATTGTGTCTTGAATTTCAGAATAGCGAACAATAGGCCCGGCTACCAAATGTGGAAACATGGTTACATAAACCATGAAATTCAAAAAACTTTTTTGAACTTGTATGTGCCCGCGATGAACGTCTAGTGTGTAAGACAGCGAAAGGAAGGTGTAGAAAGAAATTCCCAAAGGCAGCGTTATTCCTGGCTTGGTAAATTCGGTTCCCAATAACCAATTGGTATTGTCAACAAAAAAGTCGGCATACTTGAACGTCATGAGAAGTCCAATGTTTATGCATATTGAAACGAGCAAGGCGAATTTTGAATTGACGGTACCTTGATGGTTGCTGATATACAACGCCATGAAATAGTTAACAATGCTAGAGAACAACAAGAGCGTAATCCAGATGGGCTCACCCCAGGCGTAAAAAAGAAGGGAAAACATCAAAAGAATAAAATTCTTCCCCTTCATACTTGGAATAAGGAAATAGCCGAGCAGTGAAAGCGGCAAAAAGAAGAAAATAAAAATAAGACTAGAAAAAACCATAGGTGCCCATGTTAGTAATGCTAGCAAATTAAAATGACAATTGTCAATGCAATTCCACAATTAAACAGAGATATTGACAATACAGTTTTAACTTAGCAATATGGAAAGTCAGTTTAAAATAGGGGATTTTGTTCGGTTTTTGAATGATGAGGGAGAAGGTACGATAGTTAGTTTTTCAAGTGAACAGTCGGCGTTAGTAGAGGACAGCAGTGGCTTCGCTTTCGAGCACCCGCTAAAAGAACTTGTAAAGATTGAAAATTCGAAACACGAGTTTTCACAATACAATCAAGTTCAGCCGAACACCCGAGAAATGCTCGATCGCAATGTGGATGCTCATGCGGTGAAGGCGGCATCGAAAGATTTCAAGAATCGATACAAGGAACGCGCGGCGAATGACTTTCCGCACAACGCCGATTTGTTTGAAGTGGATTTGCACATTCACGAATTGCTCGACAATTTCGAGCGCATGACGAACGGAGAAATCGTAACCATTCAAATGGAACACTTCGAGCGCATGTTAGCCATTGCCGAAAAGAAGAAAGTGAAGAAGGTCATCTTCATTCACGGAGTGGGGCAGGGAGTCTTGCGCGCAGAGATTCGTTCATTCATTAAAAGCTATTATCCGCAATGCGAATTTCTCGATGGGAATTATCAGAAATACGGACACGGTGCAACAGAAGTTAGATTCAGATAACATTCAACATGAAAAAAATAGTTCTTTCATTTTTAGCCGTGGCCATTACGCTTTCGGCTTCAACACAAAAGAAAACCGCGAAGCCTTTCGCAACGCAGATAACAGCTTTGGAAGCCAAGATGAATGCAGGTCTTGGGAAATACAATGTTCCAGGAGGAGCCATAGCCATCGTTTACAACAACGAAATTATTTTATCGAAAGGATTCGGTTTGAAGGACGCTGCTACGAATGAGCCGGTTACCGAGAACAGTTCCTTCGCGATAGCAAGTAACTCGAAAGCCTTCACCAGTGCGGCGTTGGCTATTTGTGTCGATCGCGGATTGTTGAAGTGGGACGACAAGGTTCAGGATTTTCTTCCAGAATTAAAATTATACGATCCGTATGTTTCGGCGAATTTGACTGTGCGCGATTTGCTTTCACACCGACAAGGATTTGAAACATTCGCCGGAGATTTAATCTGGTATGGAACGAATCATTCTCGAAGTGAAATTCTTCGCAGATGGCAGTTCGTGGAACCGAAGTATGGATTTCGCACAACATATGGTTACAGCAATATAGCATTCTTGGCCGCAGGACAAATAGTGGAGAAAGTAACAGGCAAAACATGGGATGCATTTGTGAAAGATGAATTTTTTCTTCCGTTGGGAATGAAGAACGCGAATACTTCCATTACTGCGTTTCAGGCGGGCGCCGACGTGGCGTCTCCGCACAACACCGTTAAGGAGAAGAACATTCCCATTCCTTATGTGAATTGGGACAACATTGGCCCTGCGGGAAGCATTAATGCGTGTGTGAATGAATTGAGTCAGTGGATGATGTTGCAGTTGAACAAAGGAACTTTGGGTGGAAAGAAATACTGGGACGAAAAGCGTACCTATGAGATGTGGGAGTACAACATTAACAAGCCGGTGAGCAAGTGGCAGCGTGACAACATGCCTTCGCGTCATGCGAACGGTTACGGCATGGGCTGGGAGTTGATGGAATATGGTGGACACAAGATTGTGAGTCACGGCGGTGGTTACGACGGAATGATCTCGAAGACCATTTTAATTCCAGATATGAATTTAGGATTTGTGATTTTAACGAACAGCAACAACTCGCTGCCGAGTGCCATGGGATTCGAGTTTTTGGATTTGTTTTTGGGTGTGAAGGGAAGTAAGAATTGGGTGGATGAATTTGCTCCGGCTGTGGAAGAAGATAAATCAAACGAAATTGAAGTTCATGAATTAGCAGCTTGCTCTGAAGATGTAACCGGTATTTACGAAAGTGAAATGTATGGAAAGGTTGAAGTGCGAAAGGAAGGAACTACGTTGGTGATAGATTTTTTGCCAACGGCATTGTTCAAGGGAGAGTTGTGGGTTACTGGAGCCTTGTTGAGTTACGATTTGAAGTGGACTACGCAAATGATGTTGCCTTCGGGTAAAGTGAATTTTATTTTAGATCGAAATGGAAAAGTAGAGGAGATGCGCGTATTTGTTGAGAATCCAGATTTTGATTTTACGGAATTGAAATTGTATAAAGTGAAATAATTCATTGTATGAAGAAGATTGTACTTGTATTGACAGTGCTTGCAATTGTTCCATCGGTATTTTTAAGCAGTTGTAAGAAGGAAGTTGATTGTCCTGGGCTGCCCCAACAGATGGAAGGATATTTTCCTTCGGTGGGAGAATTGAAGTTCAGCAATGGGTTAGGCGACACGTTGGTTTTTCCAGTTGCAGAGTATACACGTGCTGTCCCTCGCACGTTATCGAATAATCCACTGAGTGTTGGGGGCACTGGGTCGAAACCCGTTTGTTACGAGACTCTGCAAGTAAGTTCTTCCACCTATATTCCTGTTTACTGGTCTTTTGAATTGGGGGTTTCGGAAGATGAAAAAACGGCAACGATTTCATTTAATGTCACGGAAGAATTCGTTTCCTCCAATTATTTTGAGGTGGTAGTCAATGAAACTCCAAGTTCATTGGGCGACTACAGGGTTTTCGGAGATACCTTGGATATGGTGGCATTCCCGGTACCGAATGCAAGATTTACTGAAGCTCGCATTGTATATGGTCAAGGTGTAGTGAAACTGTACGACGTGATGAATAATTGCGACTGGACAAGGGTTTGGTAGGTGCTTGGAATTGTGAAGCAAGGAAAAAATAACTAGAATCATTGTGAAGTTAGAGGAAATGCTTATATTTGCACCCGCTTTAATAGCAATGGCATTGTAGCTCAACTGGATAGAGCATCGCACTACGGATGCGAAGGTTTGGGGTTCGAATCCCTACAGTGTCACGAAGAAGCAACCAAATCCCCGACGGAAGTTGGGGATTTTTGGTTTAAGGGGCGTCTCATTTTTCAACACGCTGTTTTGTTTTTGTTGATTATTTATCCTCTACCTTATTTTTTTTCTTACAATATTTCCTTTAATTTTATTTTATTAATGTACAGAGAGGTTGTATTTGGTAATTTTTTAGGTTTAAAACTTTTTTCGATTTTCAACATTAATATGTGGAGTCCAGAAACCACAGGAACAAACGGAGCGCATTTGTTTGTTTTCAATTGAAATGTAACCTTGTAATTAGTTAAGAATACACCATGAGAAAAATTGCCATGTTTTTTGTCTCGAGCCTTTGCATCTCGGTTGTTTTGATTAGCTGCAACAGCGTTGGAAAGTCTGATTCAACATCTGCTTTGGGGTCAACGGAGAAAAATGCAGTTCTGGAGATTAAGAAATTTTCGGTAGATGATTTTGTGCCAGGTAAAACCTTTGAATTTCACGCGCACTCAATAGTCGCAGAATGTACTGATCCCACAATTAGAAAAGTAACTGTGTTGGATAATCAGACAGTGAAAATTTATGTTTGGCATAAGGGGTGTCCAAACAATAGAGTAGAAGAAGATGAGCTTATTTACTCATACAAAATAGAGGAGAGCTCAAAGTGGCGCCATGAATACGAATGGTTAAAGACCGATGATAAAGTGGTCATTTTAGAAAATAAGTCTGCAGGATACTACGGAGGCCATATGTATTTATCTAAGAGGTACATGATTACAAATGCTTACAACAAGGAGCGATTTCTTGAAACACGGTTGTTTCAACAATTAGATATTGAAGAGTATCCAAGCCGCAACGGTGTGTTTAGTTCCGAAGGCGGAATGGTAACAAAATAGATTTTAGAATGAAATTAAGTTGAGTCCAGAAACAACTAGAAAAGAGGGGCGACATCCCAAAGGCCAAAAGAGTAGGAATTAAAAATTATAGAAATGGAAAATGAAATAAGTAAAGAGGAAGAAATGGTAATTGCTTTTTTGGCCTGGTCAAGTGAGATTAGTATTAGCGACATCACACCGGAAATCAGAGAACAATTGCTGCCTATGGTAAAACAACTTCCCGAAGAATCTAAAAGAATGTGCTCGAGAATGGGCGGTGTGTTTATTGCATTGAATGAAGCGATTGACGAATGGTCGATAGACAACCGTAATGAGATTGCTAAAAAGGAGCATTATATCTCTAAGGGGCTTGATTTTATAAATACCTTGAAGTTGGATGAAGAAATGCACGGAATCTATTCTGATTTTGTAAGTTCAACAGCGGATTTACTTTTGGGGAATGATGTAACTGAAAAATTTCAAGAGCATATGCAGTTGATTGCGGCCAAGGAGTCGAATTAAGGTGTTACATTCTCAAATTGGTTACTAACAGAAAAAAAAACATGAAATATTTCCTTTTATTTTTTGCATTTCTGCTAAATTTTGGATTTGCTCAGGCACAATCTGATTGGAAAAATTTAGGCACGGCTTGGTTAAAGAGCGATATCTATTATGTGAATAAGATTACCAATGCTGACATGAAGAACCTGGGCACAGGAATTCTTAAAAGCGATATCTATTACATAAACAAAATTTCCAATTCGGATTTAAAGAATTTAGGCACAGGAATTCTTAAAAGCGATATGTACTATGTTAATAAAATCATGAGTGCAGATTTAAAGAATTTAGGCACAGGGTTGGTCAAAAGTGAAATCTATTACATGAATAAAATTGCGAATGCCGATCTGAAAAATTTTGGAACAGGAATTTTGAAAAGCGATACTTATTATATCAATAAAATACAATAGGATTTGAAATGCTATTTTCAAAAGGTTTTATTTCTGCTGATTGGATTTCATATAATAATTCACTATATTTGATTTAAGATGATTTTAAGAGGTTATAACTTCTCTTTAATACTCAGTATGAAAAATTAACACCAATTAACGATGGACTTGTTTAGAGTTATTTTATGTATTCTTTTCCCCCCACTAGCTGTTGTAGACAAAGGATGTGGTTCTTTCTTAATTGTACTATTTCTAACAGTATTGGGCTGGATTCCCGGAATTATTGCAGCCTTAATTATTTGCAATAAAAAATAGAAAAATGAACGTAAAATCAATTGTTTTCTTTTGTGCATTGTCAATGTTTTCATTTGGCTGCGACGACTCGAAAAATACTGATGACGACAAAATCAAAGAAGTGGAAGACAACAGCAAGTGGCTTTCTAATTCTCTGAATACAGGCGATAAGCCTTATTCTCTTTGTTACAATTCTGAATCTACTGTTTTGCCTTTGAATTCACAAATTTCAGTAATTGCTCCAAATGATTGCGATGTCTTGGTCGTTTTAAAGAAGAATGAGGTGGTTTGTAGACATGCATACATAACTAAAAAGTCCTCTTACACTTTTACGATCCCAGACGGGACTTACCAGCCGTTTTTTTATTACGGCAACGGTTGGAATCCAAACAAGAAAATGACCAGCACTGTTTGTGATAATTTAATGGGGGGCTTTGTTTCAGACGAGAGTTTTTCGAAAGATAGTCCTCAGTTTTTAAGTGGACAAACTTTACAATACACCTTAGTGTTGCGAGAAAATGGTAATTTTAGCGCCCAAGAAGCCGAAGAGGAAGAAGCTTTTTAAATTGATAATTAGAAAAGGTGCTTTCAAATTATTTTTCACGCGGAAACATTTGTTTCGTAAAAACTAATTTATTAGATTTAGACCGTGAAAAATAAAATCGAGCCCTCACAACTTCAATGAGTAGAAGGCTATAAAAATGTAACTTAACCATCAAATCAAAATAACATGCAAGAATTAATTCAACAGATTCTAGATAATCCAGGCCCTTCATTGGCTATTATAGGAAATTTAATAATCATCGAGAGTCTGCTTTCAGTAGATAATGCGGCTGTGTTGGCGACTATGGTAATGGATTTGCCAGAGAAGGAAAGAGAAAAAGCGTTAAAATATGGAATATGGGGTGCATATATCTTCAGGGGTCTTGCCATGATTTTTGCAGCCTTCTTAATTCAAATTTGGTGGTTAAAGCCATTGGGTGGATTGTATTTATTGTATCTTGTTTATGACTTTTGGAAGGGAAAACAAACCGAATCAACCGAAGATGATGTTCTAGATAAAAATAGCAATTGGTTGTATCGTGCTACCGTTGGTTCTTTGGGAACCTTTTGGGCAACAGTAGCTCTTGTAGAGCTTATGGACATGGCTTTTTCAATTGATAATGTATTCGCGGCTGTAGCATTTACACCGAATATTATTTTGGTTTGTATTGGAGTGTTCATTGGAATACTAGCTATGCGATTTATTGCTCAGTGGTTTGTCAAACTTATGGGGAAATATTCTTTTTTAGAGACCGCAGCATTTGTGGTAATTGCTATTCTGGGTATTAAATTAACACTATCGTTGTATGAGCATTTCTACCCAGAGGCTGGATTTAGTAAATTCTTAGGAAGCCATTCAGCGGATATAGGAATTTCCGTTCTAACAGTAGCTATTTTCTTCGTTCCAATTTTAACGAGTGTTCTCTTTAATTTCCCAAAAAAGAATATTGTAGAGCAAGAAGATTAATTCATTCTAGTAATAAAGAAATGGAGGTATTTGTCTCCATTTCTTTTCGCAATTTTTTAGGAATTAAGATCCCTCAATTCATCTTTGGGAGCATTAATTAAAGAATTGGTTCGTTCTTTAATTGTTAATTCCATTCGAATTAGGTAAAATGGAATAAATGGTTTAATAGATTTAATTTATCAAAAAAAAAACAGTATGGAAATTGAAAAAGATATTTTTATAGGTAAGCCTTCACAAAAAGTAAATATGAAGTATTTTTTATTGGCATTACTCATTATTCCTATTCCTGTGATTTTATTCATGGTCATGCATAGCACCTACATTTTGTCATTACTTATTATTCCTATTTCTTGGATTTTAGTCAAGGTTTTGCAGACTACAAGTATTAAGATCAGGATTACCAATCAGAGAATGATCATTTCCGAAGGTGTATTCAGCAGGAAGACAGAGGAATTGGAACTTTATAGAGTTCGTGATGTTGGTGTTGAGGAACCATTTTATTACAGAATACTCGGTATAGGAAATGTTGTTGTTAAGTCTACAGATAAGACAGATCCAGACATTATGCTGAAAGGTTTCAGCAAAGCGCATGAGCTTAAAGATATTATTCGCACAAATGCCGAATATTACAGACAAAATAGAAAATGGGGAACCACTTCTTAGACTTGCGTATTTGAACTATTGGAGGCAATGCAACTGTTAAACTTTGAATTGTCTTTTTCGAATTAGATGACAGAAATACATAAGTTTCTATGGGCTTAATCATACACAGAAGGAGATAGAACGGTTCTCAATGGAACTCTCATTTAATCTAATCATAGGTAGTAGGGTTTGATTAGCTATTTGTGCTTTATGTAAGAATTACGTGCGAGAATACGTTTCAATAATTATGATGAAACATTATGAAAAATGATTATTCTTTTGATATGATACATGTTACCTTCATCAAAAGCAGACTTCTAATTTGCTGATATTGAGTGTCTTGATTTTTTTAACATGAAATTGTTTACTTAAACGATAAAAATGTATATTTGAAGCCTATAAATTGATATGAAAACAAGAAGTATTCTGTATTTTTTAGGAATAATTTCCTTGTCTTTTTCAATGGAGGCATGTTCCAATGCGAAAGATGAATTAGAAGGATTATCTCAATTAATTGTTCAGTTAGAACAGAAGAGTACAGACGCCATATCGAAGGAGGAGTGGACAGAATTAGATGCCAAAGTTGTGAACTTAGAAAACCAGATTAAAGAGGACAGCGGTTCACTTTCGGAAACGGAATTGTCTCAGTTTGAAGAATTGAAAGGAAGAGTGGCTGCTTTAAAATTGAAAAAGAACATGCTCGAGTGGAAAGATGAAATTAAAGACATGACCAATCAAGTTGAGGGCTTTGTCGATGGTATAGGAAATTAAGTCGCAGATATAAAAAAAAAACAATAATTAAGAAAAAATGAAAAACAAGGGTTTATTAATTTTAATTCCGGTAGTCTTAATCCTTTTGGGAGGAGGTTTATATTTTCTATTATCCGGTCCTGGCGGAACGGTCTGGTCTGAATGCATTGATGAATACGGAATGCCGAAAGATGTGAATGGAACTTTGGCTAGTTATTATCATGTAACAGTGGCGAATGAAGTGAAAGCTCCCTCGGGTTGTAATGTTTATGTTGATTATTCTGACGGAATTGCTCACGCTTGGGAATTGGGTGAGAATAAAACTTTATTAAAGGAATTGGTGGAGGTGTGCAGTAATCTAAACGGTGCTCAATACTTCCCTCTGCATCATAATGCTATTCAATCGGCGCAAACCTTTGGAACTGGAGTTGAACAAAACATTATGAAGCCAGATCAATATGTTGAGACTATGGCTCCGATTGATTTGGCTCTTAAACAAATTGTAGAAGGCCAGACCCAGGCTGTGCTTGTTACAGACATGGAGTTGTATGAATCAAATAGCACGGGTTCTGCGTCAATAAAAACAACTCCTTGGAGTGAACCTGAAATGAGAAAGTGGTTGGAAAAGGGCAATCGCATTGAAGTGCGATATGCACCTGCTCGTTTTGTTGACAAAAAAGCGCCGGGTGGAACAGCGCAAAAACACTTGTATTTTATTTTCTTCATTCCAAAAGGGATTTCAGATCAACAAAGCGTTTTTGCTAACTTCATGATCGATGGAGGTTCACTTTCAAATGGCTTTTCCTTGAATCCACAGCCAAGTGCAGTTTCTAATGAATACGGTGGAGTGGACAAATCTGGTTTGAATGCAGCGTTTGATTCAAATGATGGTTTGGTGAAAATTACAAACGCGAATCTCAAAGAAAAGCTTCGCTACGAGTTTATAGACCACCAAGGTTTCAATTGGGATTACATCAACGAGATGATTACAAACGGAGGTTCAAGTAAAAGCGATTTCTTCCGCAAATTATATTTAGATCTTTCGAACAAAGAAACATTCTCAATTGATGAGATTGATGTTGAGGTTTATGACGTCACAGAAGATTTTACAAAATTCAGTAAATGGAATTGTGTAAAAGACTTGAAACCTGCTATGACCAAAGATGGTAATCAATCAGATGTGTGGGCGGAATCGGTAAGTCCTCTGGAACGTGAGGCTTTTCAAGAAAACACGTTAACTTTAAAAGACGAATACAAATATGTTACTGGTAAAGGTGTGAAATTAGATGAAGTGTTTGAAGTGAATAATCAGTTGTTTCAAAATGGCCTGCAGCAAGATCGGAAGAAAGTAGAGATCGGAATTAACCTTCACCCGAATTTCAATTACGAAAAATTCAAGGAGCATGCAGACGGAATTATCCGCATTGATATTGTGGTTAAAAAACAATCTTGGAATTCATCAAATCCTAATTTGGCTGAATTAGCATGGATTGGTCAGGGAGGAGATAATTTCATGAATGCAATTAAGAATTTAGGAACAATGCCTTCAAATGCAAGTTGTCAACCAACCGGTGATAATCACCGCATTCTTTATACTTACTTCTTCAAAATGGCTCCTAACCAATAAAAAAAGCAAATATTTAAACCTTAATCAAAATAAATTAAAAAAAAAGTTATGACAACAGCTTACATTATCTCCATTGTATGTGCATTAGTTTGCTTACTAATCGCGGCATTAATTAGTAATTCTATCAAGTATGAGGGAGGCGCAAATCCAAAAGATCCGGCTAAAAGAAAAATGTGGTTTTGGGTATGGGCGGTATTAACGCCAGTTCTAGGTTTCGCATTAGGATTTTTAATGAAGCCAGTAAAAAATCAGATGGAAGCGAATAAATATATGAACGCCTTGTTCATTGGAATTGCTTTAGCTTTTGTAATCTACATTATTCTTGGTTTTGTTCTTTCAAAAGTGTTCAAGAACGGTAAATTGGGAAATTGGTTTTAATGTCAGTCGAAACCATTGAGATTTTAATTTTATGAAAAAGAATTTCTTCATTTTCCTTTCAGCGGCCAGTCTATCTATTTTAACTTCCTGTGGAGCAGATCCGACCAAATGTGAGTGTGATGCCGAATTGACACGTTTATTGCGTAGCGCTGTTACGTCAGGTAACACAGAAACTACGGATTTGGCAGATAAATGTGATCGGTTGTATGGCGGGGTAGAAGGCTATATGTATGAAAACTGCCCTGAAAATAAATAATAAAAATTAGATTATTCTAAATTAATATGAGTCAAGATAAGCTATTTGTAATCGGTATCGGTGGTACTGGAATGCGCTGTTTAGAGTCTTTCGTTCATCTCTGCGCTTTAGGTATGTTCGATGCGCAAGAAATTAATATACTAACGCTAGATACCGACCAAGAGAATGGTAATCTCAAACGAGTTTGGGATCTGATAGCACTTTATAATAGAATAAAAAATCCTTCAGGTCAAGAAAGCGATAGTGGTGGAAAGCAATCCTCTTCTACTTTTTTCTCAGCTAAATTGAATTTGTTCAAATTTTGGCCAGCCTATTCAGGAGGAGTGAACTATCAGACCCTTTCTAAAGTGGCTATTCAAAGCGATGACACAAAAGAAAACATAGATTTGGCATCTTTGTTTCTAGATGAAACAGCGCAGGTTTTTGATTTGGCTCATGGCTACAGAGCGCAAACGCATTTGGGTTCACAATTGATGTACCATGCCGTAATGGATGCCGCAAAGAATGTCAAATCCAAAGGTCCTTCAGCATTACCTCAGGAAAGAGAATTGATCGATTACATAGAGAAATTGGGCGCTGCGAAAAGTGAAGCTCGCTTATTTATTTTCGGTTCTATTTTCGGTGGAACAGGGGCTTCCTCTATTCCTGTAATTCCTACATCATTCAAAGATGCCTACAAGTATCTTAGAAATCTTCCAATTGAAGCTAAGTTTGGTGCCTCTTTGTTGACCGAGTACTTTACATTTAAAAGTCCAACAGATGCGCAGAAGAAGGACAAGAAGAATGCAGTTGTAGCGGATGCGAATTATTTTACACTAAATAGTCAAGCCGCGCTTCAGTTTTATCAAAATGATCCTACAGTAAAAAATACATACAAAGCCCTATACAACATCGGTTGGCCGGTGGGTGAAAAGGCTGATTTCTCCAAGGATAAAAATGAATCTGAAACCATCACCGGTGGAGCAGCTCAAAAGAATCCTTGCCATGTTACAGAGTTTTTGTGCGCCTTTTCAGCTTTAGACTTTTTCACGAAAGATACCTTCGAAGCGAAGGGGGCTGAGTATTTATTCAGAACGGTAAAGTTTGAAGAAAATACCTTCCATTTTGATTTTGAAGATTTTATTGGAGAATCTAAAAAATTCAAGAATAATTTGCCCGGGATGTATTCAATAGCTTTGCTCACTTTAACTTATCACCAGGGCGCTCAGAATACTGAGGGCATTAGTGGTTGGATGGCACGAATGAGGCATATGAAGTTCTTAGATTATGAGAACCAAATTGATGAAATGAGTAAAAGAGATTTAACTGATTATTTTAAAACATTCCTTTTTTCCGTGAGCAAAGAGGGGTATGTACAAGACGGGTGGTTGTATCAATTGAGGAATTCGTATAATGGTAAATTTTTGTTGCCAGCAAGTTCATATGCAAGAGATTTTAAGGCCATTGAAAAGATTAATCCTGGTATGCTGTTAGATGATGAATCCTCTCAGTGGGGAAAGAAAAATGACGCTTCAGGTTGTTCAAATCTTTTTGTTGAGGAGTTTATTAAACAAGCCTCTTCTCTAAATAAAGACGAGCAGTATCCTACAGGCGTGGCTAAAGAGAGATTAATAGCCCAACTTTTTAATACAATCACAGCTTTACAGGGTAAGGGTACTTCTAAATAAACAACATTTAAATAGGTTCATAAAAATTTTAGTTCTATAGACCATGCAAAATATTAAACCCGTAGTTATAAATTCTGAAAAAACAAAACCAGGAACTCGCTATCAATGGGATTCAATGGGTGATTTTATAAAGGAATTTACAAGTGCAATTAAATCTTCCTTTGGGGAATCAGACGGTCAAAAACCCAATATATCGAATGCTGTTTCCGGATTGCCGAGTGCTTTCGCAAGATCCAACATGTTTACGTATGCCTTGAATTCGCCAGCTGTTTCTGGACCTACCTCAGGGTTGAATTCTTTTTACGCCACATTGTTGGATGAGTGGAAAGGTTTAGTATCAGCTTTCGTTCTTGAAGAAGACTCTACAGCGTTCCAAGTGAAGCGAGTTTGGTTGACCTATACAGACGGAGATGGTACAATTGAGCAAACTACACATATTTACGAGCCTAAAGGTGCTTTTGGAAATGCCTTATTTGAGAGAAAGCAATTGTGGGAAGATCAAGATAACATTGGTGATTCGGCTCGTTTAAAAAGACCATTCATCGATATAATATATTATAAAGGAAAAGTAGTTGGAGGGACATCGCCAGAGTCTTTGGCTTTTACATCTCCTGGGTACAAATTCGATGGTGTTGATTTACAAAAAGTTTTTGTTAGTGAAACGCAAGGGAAATTCACTGATCCAATAAATGCAGAGGGTAAATTAACTGCGAAACAGCTTAATCAGCTTTTGTCATATGTTGAGAAGCTTACGCAAAGAATTACACCCTTTTTCGCGAGCTATAAAAAAAGTGAACATCTATGGCCTGAAAGAGTTGATCAGAATATTGGACAATTTTTAGGGACGTGGGCATCTAAGATTAAAGAATACGCAAACAAACACAACATTGCAATTGATGCGGCGAAACCTGAAGTTTCGTTCTTCGAATTAAATCCATTCAAAACATTATTCAATGTTGAAAATGTCTATTACGCAGATATAGATAGTAATATATTTTCCTCAGATGATTCAAATGTAAGTGCAGATTGGTTGCAGTTTAAGCTAGAAGATCTTTTGTTAAATCCAGATCAAACAATTCTAGCTGAATTAAACATCAATGATTTAGAAGGTTTACCTATTAGCGCTTTAGAAGTAGAAGATCCTGACTATGCAGGCAAAAAGCTCTATTTTACCATACCGCTTAGCCCATTGGGTTTAAAAGTATTTCAGAGAAAAGGGAAATTGGAGTCGTTGTTAAGTGGTAAGGATGCGAGTGCATCATGCTTGGTAACTCTTTATGATTCTACGAATCAGATATTGAATGTAAAGTTGGAATTGAAGCGTGATGGCAAGTCCATTGCTACGACTCCTCAAGTTCCTTTCAAAACATCTGCAGATCCAAATTTTGGAAAAAAACATTTAGTACTTTGGCCAAATTTCGTTCATCCAAATTGGAATAAGTATTACCTCTACTCCGAAATGCCTCACAACAGCCCAACGGGTTGGCAGGCATATCCAATTTTAGGTTCATTTACAGAAGAGCACAACAGCGTTGATATTCTAGACAAAGATTTTGGTGCTCAAATTGGTTTGAAAGAAAACCAGTTGCCTAAAAGCAATAACGATTTTGTTAGATTGGCCGATGATGGAACAGCTAATGGAGATTTAGGTAAAGTTTTGGTTGGAAATATCAAAAACTTGAGTTCATTTAAATATGAAGTTTATGAATCCTCAAAACCAATCAGAGGAATAGAAATTAGAAACGCTGGTAAGACATCAGGTTTCCTTTTCATTAAATATGGTGGGACTAATGAAGATAGTTCATTTGTCTCTCAAATGCCTAAAAGCCATATGCCGGCACCTACTCGGGTCGGAGTAGATTTTGGAAGTAATAATAGCTGTGTTGCCTATATAGATTTGTCTAATACCCCGTATTTGTTGAAATTTAAGAATAGAAGAATTTCTTTCTTCCATTCAGATGCTGAACAAAACGAATCCAATGCAACCGCTCCTGCAGATGCTTTCGAAATGTTGTTTTTCCAAAACGACGAACCAATGTCGAATCGAATCAAATCAATGATGACAATTCACGAGGAGACGAGATTGGTCGACGATAAGAACAACGGTAACATCAATCATCTTTATGAGGAAGCAGTTAAGGGTGGAATGACTTGCTACGAGTCCAATATTGCAATTGAAGACAGTACCGCGAATAGACACATCTTGGCTTTGCAGAAAATTCCGGACCAAAAGGTGAATATTGTTTACAATATGAAGTGGAGTAATGACGAAAGAGAAGAGGCTCATAAGATTGCTTTTTTAAAGGCAATTATGTTACAGACCTATGCTGAGTTGTTTATGCGAAGAGAAGGTGCACTTTATCCTAAAACGGTGGCATGGGCTTACCCGTCATCAATGTCAAAAGCGAGAGTAAACACCTACTCGACTAAAATTTGGAGTAAAATCAAAGACTGCAACCCATTATCAGTCGAAAATTCGAATATGGAAGTCCTTTTGGCTTCAACAGGCCGTGTAAAGACCGGTGAAGGTTTGAATTCAGGTGGAATGCAAGGTGGAATGGCTGGAGGAATGCAAGGTGGAATGGCTGGAGGAATGCAAGGTGGAATGGCTGGAGGAATGGCTGGAGGAATGCAAGGTGGAATGGCTGGAGGAATGGCTGGAGGAATGCAAGGTGGAATGGCTGGAGGAATGGCTGGAGGAATGCAAGGTGGAATGTCTGGTGGTATGCAAGGTGGAATGGGAAATGCAGGCGGGTCAGGCAAGTTAATTGAACTAGAACTTCCGGAGGAAATTCAGAAGCAAATTTCACCTAATTTCACTCCAAGAACAATCAGTCAGCCTAAACCTGTTGTCGCTAGCAGGGCAATGACAGAGTCTCAAGCTGTTGCTTGTTTTGCGGGAACGAACAATCCTGGTCCTGGTCAATTTGTTTTAGGTTTCGATGTAGGTGGTTCTACAACAGATATTTTAGCCGTTACAAATGTGGGTGGTTCATCTACTTTGGTAAAACAAAACTCAGTGAAATTAGCAGCAGGCATGCTCGCAGATGCAACGAAGTTGATACCTGGATTTAATAATTTTTTGAAAGATTATTCTATCAGACATTTGGGCAAAATTCATGGTATTGAAAACATGACGCCAAACACCACTCCTTTCTATTTCAATTTAGTATTAGACAGGTTGGATTCGAATGATAAGCTGGATGATTTCTATAGAAATATAGCTTCAAGCAACAAGCAATTGATGTGGCTGAATTTGTATGTTACAGGATTGAATATTTTTTATTCCGGTATGGTTGCCAGAAAACTATATGAACAAACGGAAAAAAATGAGGCGTTATTCTTCAAAAAGTTAGAGTTCATTAAAATTGAGTTTTACGGAAAAGGTTCTCGAATTTTTGACTGGTTTAAAGCAATAGATCCAGATACTGCTTTTTCTTATTATACGCTGTGTTTTGCCAAAGGCTTTGGTGAGCAGGAGGCCAATAACTTATTTATGCCGAGACGAAATTTCTTCATATCGAATTTTGATAATTTCACAAGCTCAATTAATCCTGATAACGTAAAAACAGAAGTCGCAAAAGGATTAGCAATGCAAGATTATCCAATCTCGGAATTTGATGAAGATATGGGTGAAATTTTTGGTGAGGATGGTTATTTAATTCGTGTTCCAGGACAGCCTCAGCCGATTTCCTTGAGTTCATTAATGGATATCAACCCATCAATGATGCAACGTTTAGGATCTGAGATTATCCCACCATCCCCAGGGCCTAATGCATATCCAAGATTCGTGTCATTCATGAATCTGTTTTATGACTACGCTACACAAACATTAGATTTTCCTCCCGCAGGTCAAGAAATTATGCAAGCCATTAGTACAATGAACATACTTACTGAATTAAGAAACGATGAGGATTACAAAGAGGCAATGAAAGCAACTGATTTCGATTTCGTAGCTCCTCTAATCATTTTACAAGGTCAAGCATTTTTAAAATCTTACTTGTTGCCGAAAATTCAAAAAGGTTAATTTAAGTGATGGAACCATTGCTGCTTTATTTTAGAGAGTCTAGTTTAGAATTGTGGAGTGTTGATTCTAATGGTAGGTTGAAACCAGTTTTGTTTCAATCGAGTAATAAAATACCATTGAATTTCCTTGTGAGTGGTGAGCAAATTCTCATGGATTCGTATGCTAAAGAGGCGTATTATAAAAATGAAGTTGGAGCCTTTGGTGATTTTTGGACGAATACAGGAGCAAAGAAAAAAGAATATCAGCGATTTGGAATTCAACATTCGTTTGATACATTGTTGCCTTATGCGCTGAAAGAGTCAATATTTCCAGCGGTGCTAAGAAGTACTTACCCATCTTTGAATTTTGCAGATTTTTTACAAAGCAATCTTCTTTTTGTTTTATACGATAGCTTTATTGATGTTGAACTTAGAGAGGTCATAAACAATGGTTTCTTTGAGACTATAGGGTTCTCGCCAGGATCAATTTCAATAGTAGATTTTTGGGAAATATTCAATACAAATGTTCATGTAAACTCGGAATCGATTGTAGCCGTTAATGCTTCGTTAGGAAACATATATTTACATGTAGTGGGAAGGACTCACCCTTACCATTTGTCAAAAAAGATTATTGAAGGGAAAGGAAGAGACCCTAGGTTAGATACTGTCTTAGATTTTATAGCCGAGGCAGCTGTAACCGAGGGTAGTCAAATGTCTGTATCTCTCTTGAAGAAAGAGCTGACAAATGATGGGGAGATTATCCTATCAATGCTAGGTAACAACAGAATTAGACATTCCATTTCGAACAGAAATATAGATGTCAATCCTTTGGAATTAAATTTTCACAAAAGTGTAATTGAGGGGAGACTGAATAACAATCAGGTATTAAACTTAGTTCGAAATGAATTTGATTTATTTCGACGAGCCAACAGTGCTGAAAGTATACCAATTTATTTGTTGGGCGAAATTATTAATCAAGAATCATTCAAAGAGTTTTTTAGAAGCACATACTCGGGTGTTGTAGTTCAGCAGGCAAACTTTGAAGAGACATTGATTTTAAATGCCTTTAAAAACAAGTCATCCGTAGATAGTGGAAATAGGTCAACCGGATTTTCTCAAGCTCCGAGCGCTTCTATACCACCACTGACTTCGGCGCCAACAGGTGCAAAACCTCCGGTGCTAGCGCCTATGCCAACGCCTCCAGTGAGGCAGGTGCCGCCTACAGCGCCGCAAGTTAAAGCGCCACCAGCGCCTGCGCCAGCGCCAAAGGCAGCGCCGCTTCCACCGCCAGTGGTGAAAGCACCTCCAGCTCCTACGCCGCCGCCAAAGGCCGCTCCGCTTCCTCCACCTCCGGTGAAGAAACCTGTTGCGGCTCCGCCAGCCCCAGCAGCTCCACCGAAGCCGGCTCCAATGCCTCCGCCAGTAGCTAAGCCAGCTGCTGCACCACCACCGCTGCCAGTGAAAAAAGCAGGCCCACCGCCACCGCCACCAAAAAAAACACCACCACCACCGCCTCCGCCAAGAATAAAGTAGGCCAGAGCTGGATGTAACAGATAAGCAAATGGCACTGAATCTCGAGAAATCAGATAAAAGCAGCAAGGAATTCCAATACTATTATTCCGCTAACGGAAATAGCTTTGGCCCATTCGTCTTGCTATACTTTTAACTAAAATTGGGGCAGATAGTCTTTTTTACAAAGGGTGAATCAAATGGACCAAAGCGGCTGATGTGCCAGAACTGATTTTTTTTCATTATAAATCAAACACAAACACTTCGTCGATAGGGGCAAGGCCAATTTTAGTTGAGAAAGAAGGAAATAGTTCCATCTCACGGGTCATTGCTTTAATTGCAGTAGTTTTTTGGTATAAATATTATAAGAAAGACTCCCCAGTTGTAACACCTGTTGTGAATGAATTTTTTGATTTCGAGGCGGTGAAGAAATACACCTCAACTTCCGATCAACAAAAAATCCCGTAAATCAAAATCTTAATCAGGCTAGAGACTCGTGTTCGCGTAAAGATTTTTATAACGCAATTACGCAGTTCAAGGAAAGTTTGAAAAACGCACCGAAAACCATCTTTTATATTGAACTTTTTTTGATATGTATTGGCACGTTGCTGATTTTTCGAAATGTGAATCATGCGCTATAATGGCTTCAAATGTAGATTGCCAGCCTCGAGCGGAAATCACAAGGAAAATTATGTAAGTCCATGCTATCCAAAATAATTTCGGTGTGTTGAATAGCGAAATCAGGACACAAAGCGCATCTGACAATTCTATTCTTAACTTTATATAAACGGATTCTATTTCTAGAAATTTCCGTAAAAATGATGAGTACGTGGGTATCATTGAAGCAATTCAATTGCCGACAGCACAACGAATTATTTAAGTCATTATATCATAATATAATGACTTAAATAATGGATATATGAATGCTTTTGCTTATTTTAGTCCTCAAGTTGAGCAGTACATTGCTATGAGAAATAATGTAACTCCTAATGAAATTAATGTGCTTTTGGAAAATAATAGCGAGTGTTTGCCTGGAAATTCTAGAATTATAGGAAGGAGATGTTTTGTTACAGCTCCCAATAAAAGAGAAGTATGGATAGAGTTTAAATGTATAGGGCTTCAAAACAAAAAATGCAAGACTGTATTGAAAGTAGAATTTGTTTTTGATGAACAAGGTTTAATTCGATCAAAACAAGGAATTGCAAGTTAAAGATGTAAAATTTATATAAGTTATATGGCTATAAATACCACTAAGAGAGAAATGAATCATGATTATTTTTGTATAATTAATGATGTTCAGTTAGGTCCTTATGATGTTGTGACCCTTGTTTCTAAAGTAACAAGAGATACGCTTGTTTGGAGAGAAGGCATTGAATGGGAAAAAGCATGCAACGTTGAAGAGCTACAAAAGTTTTTCCCTGAACCACAAGTAGTTATCG
>Ga0209298_10000244_pt1 | contig 35370 bp, 31 predicted proteins | sample S_140806_EF_Meta_FD_187325 | JGI IMG/M metagenome (GOLD analysis project Ga0209298, IMG submission 187325) | Freshwater microbial communities from Lake Simoncouche, Canada to study carbon cycling - S_140806_EF_MetaG (SPAdes) (version 2) | ecosystem: Environmental > Aquatic > Freshwater > Lake ... | reverse complement strand
GGACGACGAGTCCATCGTCGGCGGAACGGCGTTCTTCGAAGGCCGGCCGGTCATGGTCATAGGCCAGCAGAAGGGTCGCGACACGAAGGAAAGTCTCCGCCGTAACTTCGGTTGCCCTAATCCTGAGGGCTATCGCAAGGCCCTTCGCCTGATGAAGATGGCCGCCACCTTCGGCCTGCCAATCATCACCCTCGTCGACACCCCAGGAGCCTTCCCTGGTATCGGCTCCGAAGAGCGCCACGTCGCCGAAGCCATCGCGGTCAATCTCCGCGAGATGAGCCAGTTCGGCGTGCCCATTATCACCTTCGTCATCGGTGAAGGCGGCTCCGGCGGCGCCCTCGGCATCGCCGTCTCGAACAAGGTCTACATCCTCGAGAACGCCTATTACTCCGTCATCTCCCCCGAAGGTTGTGCCGCGATCCTCTTCAAGGATCGCTCCCACGCCCCGAAGGCTGCCGAAGCCCTACGCCTCGACGCCCCGAACCTCCTCAAACTCGGCGTCGTCGACGGCGTCGTGAAGGAACCGCTCGGCGGTGCCCAGGAAGATCCAGCCGCGACTGGCTCGGCCATCCGTAAGACCCTGCGCGACTCGCTCGCCGACCTCTCCAAGGCTTCGCCCGAAAAGTTGATCGCAATGCGTTACGCGAAGTTCCGCGCGATGGGCGTGTTCTCGGAGTAAGTTCGTTGACCAAGAAACAAAAAGGGGCGCCGATTGGCGCCCCTTTCTGTTGGTCGGAATTCCGGACCCTCAGCCGCCGTTCGACAGCACGCGAATGTAGCGCGTGTAGTTGCGTCCGTGCATGTAGACAATGCGCTTGTAGTTGGCTTCGGCGACCTTCGGACTGTCGGCCATCATCTGCAGGCCGCGCAGCTCCTTGGAGCCATCGGGCGTGAGCACAGTGATTGAGACCTCGACGGCCTTCAGCGAGTAGGGCAGGTAAGGCAGCCAGGTAGCGGAAGTGGGCTTCAGGGGGAGGTTATCCGGATACATGCGGTCGGAGGTGACGCGCAGGCGGGAGGTATAATAGTCATACGGCTGAACCTTGGGCCAAGTCCCATTAGGCGTTGGATTTGGCTCCGCGATGGCACCAGGAGCATAACGTAACGGAGCCGTCAGCTGGTCCGTATTGCCGTCCTTGGAACTGAAGATTGCGAGATAACCGCCCTTGGAAGCCGGTAGCGCGGACTTATCGTCGGACTTCGAGGCGAGCACGACCGGGCGAAGCACCTGCGGCTGGCGCGAGCAAGGGTCACGAAGGGCGCCGGAGGCAGCCATCGCGGGAAGCGGCGAAGTACCCCAGAAGACGAGGTTCATGGCCACGACGTTCGAGGCGATGAAGTTGTTCTCGTCCATCGTCCAGCACGGGGTGGCACTGATGTTGCTATCGTTGATGAGCGCACGCGTCTCGTAATCCGGGGTCGGCGTCTTGGAATAATTGGCGAAACGCCGGGAGGTGGACCAGTAATCCCAAGGGGACTTCGGGGTGTCGATACTGGAATTGAGAATAAGAGGGAGCGCGTCGACGAACGTGTTCTCGGAGTCGATGATCGTACGATAGACCCCGTAGACCTGCTGGATTTTGTCGCCGGGTGAATCGAACGGCGAACGCTGGCCGATGCGATAAGAGATGGCGCAAACGTCTCCGCGCAGGGCGGTGCGTCCGGCGCCAGGCGTCCATCGGGGGCGGTCGGCCGGGGCACCGAAGAGCATCACGATCGGGTGGTCGACGGGCTGCAGATTGCCGACGGCCGGAGGGACCCCAGTGACATCGGTCGAGCCGGGGACGACGATCTCCATCCAGCAACGCCCATCCGAACGGAGCATGGCGGTCGAGAAATCGTTCTCCATGGCGTCGAGCACGCCGCGGGATTCGGACTGCGTCGAGAGGTCGGCGACAGCGCGATCATAAACAAGCAAGGTATTGGAGGCAATCGTGACGACCGTCAGGACGATGATGACCATGATGGCCGTGGAGACCAATACCTCGAGCAAGGTAAAGCCGGCCCGGGCTTGGCGGAGGAGAGTGTTCATCGGCTAATGACGATATTTTGCACGAGCAAGGGAGTCTCGGTCTTCGTCTTGTACGAATCGTAGGGGCTATAATCGTGCGGGAAGAACTCCGCTACGATTGGCAAATAAGCCAGCGCGTATTCGGATGGCTTCACAGGGATGGGCGAGACTGACCAGGGGGCGGCAGCGACTTTGGCGATCGTGGGCTCGAAGGTACCCGAATCGATGAACGTGCGCTGGCCGACCAAGAGTTTGGAGAGCGAAAGGCGTACGCGCATCGGGGTGCCGATGATATTGCGACCGAAGGAAGCGTTGATGGTGAGGTTCTTGCCAGAGCAGAGAGCGACTTCCATCATCGAAGGATTCGAGTACAAGGCGAAGGCGGTAGCGCCGGTCTTATCGCTGTCCGGGGCGACAATCTTGCGCTCGTATACGTAGAGCCAGACGGCGTTGTCACCGTTGTCGCGGGCCTTCTGAAGCAGGCGGTAGACGATGTCGAAGTTCGACGCCGCCGGATTGCCATCGGTCAGGTCGACATTGAACGTGTCGGCGACCGGAGCCGCGAGCAGGAAATCCACGTTCTGGGGCTCCTTCTCACTGGTAGCGTTAAGGAAGGCAATCGAACGGGGATTATCCAAGGCGCCGATGAGACGCGTCACACCGGATAGGGCGCGGTTGGTCTGCATAATCTCGTCGACCTGCTGGAAGGTGGAACCGAGGATGCCAACCAGCGAGAGAATCGCCACGCCGACGATGCCGATGGCGAGCGTCACCTCGACCAGGGAAAAGCCTGGACGGACGGACAAAGGGTTACGGGGAGGGTTCATCGGAAGAAGATTATTTGGCCTTATCCATCTCGTCGGCGTCGAGGGTCATCGTGACGTCGCCGTTAGGGCGGAGGGAGAGCGCCGCGAATTGGTTTTCAGAAGAGATGTCGACCAAGGCCTTGTTGGAGCTGGTATTGCGCACCACGCCCTTGGCGAGGACAAGCAACACGCGCCCAAGGTGATTGGAGGCACCAGTGCCTTGAAGCTCGATATAGAACCACTTCTTCGGATTGAAGTCTTTCATGGTGTCGAGGGCCGTGGGCTGGTTCGTCGGGGCGTAGATCATCCACGGCGGCGTGCTCGTCGGGGAGTCCTGGTCGTTGGCGGTAGCGCTGTCGGCCAGCGCACCAATGATACTGCGGCGCGTGTTGGCCGAGAGGGTGACGCCGCTGGCGATCGACAGTGTGGTCTGGGTGTCGGTGGCAGATGGAATGAACACCACGCCCGTCGGCAGCATCTGCGCGGGCTCAGGAGAGAACCACTTGTAGGGCGACTTCGAAGTGTTGGTGATGGTGGACGGATCGACGACGCCTAGGTCCGCCGAACTGACGCCGCCGACGGCGATGATAAACTGGCGGAGGTGGTTCACTTCGTCGTCGGGGTCATTGAGGATCAACAGACGATAGCGACCGCCATAATTGACGCCGCCAGTGCCAGGCCCGCGATTCATAAGAGCCATCGCCCTTGCGGTGCGAATGGACGAAGCAAGGATACGCTGGCCAGCGGGCAGACCGCCGCCGTCGCCGGCCGAGAGGCCGAGAAACAGCGAAGAGATGAGCAGAATAATCGTGATGACGACCAGCAGCTCGACCAGCGTGAAGCCCTTACGGGCGATGGAACGAACGGTCATTATTGGATGACAAAGACCTGGGCGTAATCAGTAGAAGACTCACCGTTAGACGCGGGGAAATCATTAAGTAAATCAGTCGTATAGATGATGACGCGGGCAGGAATACCAATCGGTCCGGTGATGTTCCGAATATCTTCCGGCATTGATTCCGGCGCGCCTGGGGCACCGGAGATGTTTCGGATATTCGTGTTGTTATCGAGGTCGAAGATAAGGCGGATATTGTAGTTTCCGAAACGGTCAACGAGCTTTGAATTATCCGTGAGGATATCCCTGTCATCGAAGTCATCCTTACCGAAGGCACAGAACTCCTCCCCGTTCCGATTCAGAAGTTTACGTTCTGTCGAAGTGATTGGCGTTCCGGTGGGGGAACGTCCGGACAAGCTCTTAACGAAATTCGAGTTCGGGTTGGGCTCCTCCAGCTTGTGAAGAACATCACCCTTCGAAGGGTCGTAGGTGGTGCCGATGTTGGGATAAAAGCCGTAGACCTGCTTGTAGCGGGTTATGCCTCCCGCCCACTGGGAGAAAGCGGTCGTGGCCGCAGATTGTCGTGCCCTTTTACGGACCCCGCTGATCGCGGGGAATAAGGCAGCCGACAGGATGCCAATGATGGCAATCACAGTCAGGAGTTCAATCAGGGTGAAACCGGCGCGACGACGAGGAGTCATGGAAAATCGGGATTGAATTGGGGAAGACCATTATACGAGTCCTCCAGCCCGGTTGAACAGCCAAAAACCGCCTTTTCCTCCACCCAACCCCTCACTTGAGCCAAAAAAAGCAACCGAGGGCCAAGGCCGTGGGAGTGAGCGCCCAGAGAAATAGCCGCCACGCCGAAACCCCTCCCGGGAACCATTGTGAAAGAATGGACTGACCAGCCGGATTCGGGGCGTTGGCGATGACGGTTAGGCCACCCCCCGCTAAGGCCCCAGCCACCACGGCATGCCGTAAGGCCTCCGCCGCAGGGCCAGCCGCCGAGAAAGCCGGCACCTGTGAGGCTAGATAGGTCACCGCGGCGTTGTCATTGAACGCCGTCAGGAAAGTAGCCGAGGCCAGCAAGGCCCCCTCCCCCATCCGACTGAGCACCGGCGAAATCCACCATCCTTGCACGCCGCCGAGCACGACGAGCCCAGCCAGGAAGAAGCCGACGAGCGCCGGCCCCCGCAAGCCTGGCGCAGGCTGCCAGCGGGAGGTCGCCGCGGTGAACGCCAAGAAGACGAGAAACCCACCCAACATGAGGACGGGCCGATGCTCGGTCAGCATCAGGACCGTCCAGACCATGCAAGCGAGATGAAAGGCGACGACCCAGGCGGGCATAAGCAGCTCAGCCGAGCGCGCCTCCTTCGCTCCCTTGAGCAACGCAAGTTCGCGCCGAAACCAGAATAGATAAGCGAAGTTCGAAAGGAGGATGGAAACGAGCGCGGCGACCCCGAAATGCGCGAAGACATCCTGCAACCCCCAGTTCCATTTCGCGGCGACCATGACGATAGGGGGGGCGGCGAAATGCGTCAGGGCGCCGCCGACAGAAACATTCACGAACAGTAGCGCCATCGTGGCATATCGTAGCGGCTCGGATGGTTTCAGGCTGTAGAACTGGGCCGAAAGCAGCATCGCCCCGATCGTCATCGCGGCGGGTTCGGTGATGAGCGACCCGAGCAACGGCGCGAGCGTGAGTACCACGAACCAATGCGCAATCGGTGTGCCGCCGAATAGCCGCCCGACGCGGCCGAGCAGGCCTGCCGCCAAGGCCATCACGGGCTTCGATGCGGCCATGACCATGATGACAAAGACGAAAAGGGGTTCGACGAACTTGGACGGGCCGTCCGCGGCGATGGCCACGTATTCGCCACTCTCGACGTAACGCGTCGCGAAAGCCAAGCCCTTACCGGGCCAGCAGACCATCAGGATGAAGAGCACGATTGCCCAGAGGCCGAAGACCACCTCGACCTCACCGAGCAGGTGCAACACGGCGCCCTTGAGCCCGCCCTGCTTCTCTGCGGCATGCGCAGCCCGCGCAATCGTCGGACAGAGAAACGCGTGCGCGACGGCGGCGAAGAAGACCAAGGTGCCGGCCAACAAGAAACGGTCCGCCGACATGGAGGCGGCGAGTTCGGACCAGAGATCAGGCTGGGCGGGCATGCCCCACCTCACCGCAATACGACAAGGTTGGCAATCACAGCCGAAGGGCTACTTGGCAGCCGGCACCACGTCCGGGCGCGCACCACCGAGCGCCTTGACGAGATCGACCTGCGCACCGAGGCGATCTAGACGAACGCGAGCGACGGCCACCTGGGATTCAGACCGGAGGCGGCGGGCAGCGAGTAATTCCATCGGGCCGGTCTGCCCCAGCCGGGCACGCTCGGTGGCGATGCGATAGGCCTCGTCAGCCGCCGCAGCACGTCGCGCAGCGGCAGTGGCCGAGGCCGTGGTCTCCCGGACGTCAACCAAGGCGTCACGGACCTCGCGACAAGCATTGAGGAAAGCCTTTTCGTAGGCGGCGGCCGCTTGATGCTGCTCGGCGATGGCCCCTTCGACCCGCGCCGCACCGCGACCGAAATCGAGTAAGGGATAACGCAGGTCGACGCCAAGCGTGGAAGTCGCGGTCGCCCCATCGAACAAGGCGTTGAGTTCGCGGCTTTCGGAACCGATCGAACCGGTCAGGGTGAAGCTCGGGAAACGCGCGGCCTTGACGTAGCCAATGCGCGCGTTGGCGGCGACGAGCACCTGCTCCGCGGCAACAACATCGGGACGGCCCGCCAAGAGGTCGGTCGGCAGACCCGGCGCTACCGAAGCTGGGAGGCGTAGGCCTTCCTGACGGCGCATGGCGATGGTCAGCGCCGGCTGGCCGGTCAACATGCCGAGCAAGTGCTCGGCGGCGGCGCGCGTTCGACGAGCGTCAGCCAGCACGGCGACCGCGGCGGAGCGGGTAACCTCGGCCTGGGCGACTTCGTTCGGACCGGCGGCTCCGACAGCGGCCCGCTTGGCGATGATCGCAGCTTCCTCATTGCGGGCGGCAAAGACTTCCTGCGCGGCCAGCGATTGTGCATCAGCGGCGCGGAGGGCAGCGTAGGAACGCACGACGGCCGCGCCGATGGAAAGTTCAACCATGCGCCGCGCCGCGCGCGCGCCCAACAACTGCGCACGCGCCGACTCCTCGGCCCGGCGGAGCTTACCCCAGAAATCGAGCTCAAAGGAAGTGGTGAGGCCCCCGCGCGCGGTGGAGCGATGCCGACCAGTGGTGGACAGGTTCTGATTGTAAGCGCCTTCGCTGAGTTTGCTTGAATTGATTCCGCCAGCGGCGTCGATCTGCGGGAAATCGGCTCCTTCGGTCTCGCCGAGGACAGCCGCCGCCTGCTCCACCCGACCCACGGCAACGCGGAGGTCCGCATTGGCGACGAAAGCTTTAGTCACCAAAGCGTCGAGCTCCGGATCACCGAGCGACTTCCACCATTCGGCGCGGACAGCGGCGCCGCCCTTCCCTGCTTCTGGGAAGACGTCAGCCTTGGGTAACTCGGGCCGAACGTAGTCCGGACCCAACGTGCAGCCACCGAGGAGGACTACGGCGGAGAGGAGAATAGTGCGCGGCATCATGGCTGGACGGGAGTCGGCTTGTCCTTCCGACCGGAAAGCAGATGGAAGAACCATGGGATGAACAAGGTGGCGAAAAAGGTGTCGAGGAGCATGCCGCCGAGCACGCCGGTGCCCATCGACTGGCGTGCCGCGGCGCCGGCGCCGCCCGCGAAGGCGAGCGGAACAACTCCAAGGACGAAGGCCATCGAGGTCATGACGAGCGGTCGGATACGCATGCGCGCAGCCTCCACGGCGGCGTCGGCCGCCGAACGGCCCGCCCGACGCGCGGTCTCTGCGAACTCGACGATGAGAATGGCGTTTTTAGCCGCGAGTCCGATGAGCGTGACCAGGCCGATCTGGAAATAGATGTCGTTCGGCATGCCGCGCACGAGGATGGCGAGCAAGGCCCCGAGCAGCGCGAAGGGCACGGTGAGTAGCACGCCCAGGGGCAGCGCAAGGTCCTCGTAGAGAGCCGCGAGAATGAGGAACACCATGAGCAGCGCGAGGAGGAAGGCCGGCAAGGCCGACGTCGCCGCCCGCTTCTCCTGCAACGCCTGCGCAGTCCAGTCGATACCGTAGCCGACGGGCATGATATCCTCGGCAATCTCCTCGACCAACGCGATGGCTTGGCCGGAGCTCACGCCAGGGGCGGGCGAACAGATGAGGCGTGCGGCTAGGAAGCCCATATGACGCTCGAGCTGCTCTGGCCCCGAGGAGGGCTTGAACTTTACGAAGCTGGAAAGCGGGATCATCGCTCCGTTCGCAGCGCGCACGTGCACGCGTCCGGCCGCGGCGGCGTCCATGCGGTCGGCGGCCTCGGACTGGACGAGGACGCGATAAGTGCGACCCCCGAGCGTGAAGTCGTTGGCGTAGACGACGCCGATGGTGGCCTGTAAGGCCTCATGGAGATCCGGTAACGTCACCCCGAGGGCCGCGGCGCGGACTTCGTCCACTTCAGCGAGGATTTGCGGTACAGCCGGTCGCAGGAAGACGCGGATACCCGTGAGCTCGGGGCGAGCACGGAGTGCGGCCTCGAGTTTCTCGATGTTCGCCGCGAGTTGCGCGGGATCGTCGTCCTCTTTCGCCTGCAGGTAGAATTCGAAGCCGCCGGCGGTACCGATACCGCGGATGGTGGGCGGGTTCACCACGAGGCACATGCCGTCGGGCTGCGTCATGCCGATCGCGTTGAGCTGACGGGCGAGGACCTCCCCGCCGGGCGGGCGAGTGCCGAAATCCTTCAACGGCAGGAAGATTGTGCCAGAGTTGGTACGCTCGCCGCCGCCGAGGAGGTCGAAGCCGCTGATGGCGAAGGTATGACGGATGGCGGGATTCTCCCGCAGCTTGGGCGTGAGGTCGTCCATGAACGCCTTGGTGCGATTGATGCCCGCACCATCGGGTAAGGCGACCATCGCGAGCAGATAACCTTGGTCCTCGGCCGGCAAGAAGCCACGCGGGATCTTCACGACGAGCACGATATTCGCAACCGCGACAGCGACGAAGCCCGCCGCGGCCGCACGCGGATGATCGAGCAACCAGCGAACCGTGCGACCGTGCCAGGCGGCGACCGTAGCAAAACCTCGACCGAAGGCCGCGGAGAAACGGGCCATCAGGCCGACGGGCGCGCCGGGCGCATGCGGCTTGAGCAGCAGGGCACAAAGGGTTGGCGTGAGCGTTAGGGCAACGAAACCAGAAAGAATGACGGAAAACGCAACGGTCACGGCAAACTGGCGGTAGAGCACGCCGGCAATACCGCCGAGGAAAGCGACCGGCAGGAAGACGCAGACGAGGACGCAGACGATGGCGACAATCGCACCGGCGACCTCGCGCACGGATTCCTTCGCGGCCTCGAAGGGACTCAGCCCTTGCTCGCGCATGAGCCGCTCGGTGTTTTCGAGCACGACAATTGCGTCGTCGACGACAATGCCGATGGCGATGACCATCGCAAAGAGCGTCAGGATGTTAATGCCGTAGCCCATGACCCACAGGCCGGCGCAGGCGCCGATCAGCGAGACCGGCACCGCAATCATCGGGATAAGCGTGGCCCGCCACGAACCCAGGAAAAGGAAGACGACGATGGCCACCAGGAAGGCGGCCTCGACGAGTGTGTTGCGTACCTCACCGATGGCGGAACGGACGAAGCGGGTGGTGTCGAAAGGAATACTGTATTCGACATCCGGCGGAAACTGCTTCGTCAGCACGTCCAGCCGGGCGCGGATACGGTCGGCGGTCTCGAGTGCGTTGGCGCCCGTCTGCAGGTAGACACGGATGCCAGCGACAGGCTTACCATCCAGCATGCTGAGCTGCTCATAGCTTTGGGAACCGAGCTCCACGCGGGCGACGTCCCTCAGGCGGAGCACTCCGTCGGCGACGGAGGAGCGAAGCACGATGTCTCCGAACTGCTCGGGCGTCGCAAGCCGCCCGCGGGCGATCACGGGTACCACGAAGGCGGCGTTGACGGAAGGCTCCTGGCCGAGTCGGCCAACCGCGTACTGGGTATTCGTGGTGCGAATCGCGCGGACGACCTCAGCCGAAGTGACGCCGAGTGCCGCCATGCGGTCCGGCCGCAGCCAGACGCGCATCGCGTAGTCGCGGGCGCCGAAGACGCCGGCATCGCCGACGCCAGGGAGGCGCTTGAGCTCCTCGACGATGACCGAGGATGCGTAGTTGCTCAGAAAAACGGATTCCCGAGTGGCCTTGGGCGAGAGAATCGACACCGACATGAGCACGTCGTTCGAGCGCTTCTTGGTGATGACGCCGAGGCGACGGACCTCCTCGGGCAGGCGAGACTCTGCGAGCTTCACGCGGTTGGCCACGAGGATGGTGGCCATATCGGGGTCGACACCGTTCTCGAACGTGACGGTGATACTGAGTGCGCCGCTCGACGAGGCGTTGGAAGAATAATATAATAGCCCTTCGACTCCGTTAATCTGTTCCTCGAGGGGCGCGGCGACGTTATTGACGAGCGCCTCGGGCGAGGCGCCCGGGTAGCTCGCCACGACCGTGACGGTGGGCGGCGCGATCTGCGGATACTGCGACAGCGGCAGGTTCAGAAGCGCGAGGCCCCCGATCAGGACGATGATGAGCGAGAGGACGGCCGAGAAGATCGGTCGCTTGATGAAGAAGTCCCAGCCCATTTACTTCTTGGCCGGAGCGACGACGACCGGGGAGCCCGGGCGCAGCTTATGCAGCTGGTTGAGGATGACGCGGTCGCCGGGAAGTAAGCCAGTGAGGATGACGATATTCAAACCCTGGGTCTCGCCCAAGGTAACTGGACGGGCCTCGGCGCGATCACCCGCGCCGACGACGAAGACGGAACGGCCGGACGGAGCCTGGACGAGAGCAAGCTGCGGCACGAGGGTGGCGTCCTTGGCCTTACCCCCGGTGACGCGGACTCGGACGAATTGGCCAGCAAGCAAGCCGCCGGTGGCGTTGGGGAAATGGGCGCGGAGCTGCACCGTTCCGAGACGGGTGTCTACTTGGGGCGAAGCGAAATCGATTTTTCCGAGGACGGGATACGCAGAGCCATTTGGCAACAGGAGAGTGACCTCGGCGCCTTGGGCGGACTTGGCCCCGGCGGCGAAGAGGCGACGGAAATCGTCCTCAGAAAGGCCGAAGCGCGCCCAGACTTCGTCCGCGCTCACAATGGTTGTAAGGAGGCCATCTGGTCCGGTTGGAGTGACCAAAGTGCCTTCGGTGCGCAGGCGACGACCGGCGATGCCGGCGACGGGCGACCGAACTTCGCAGTAATCCAGGTCGAGCTGAGCAAGGCTGGCCTTCGCGGCGGCGGCGTCGCGCGCACCCTTCGCGGCGGCGGCCACGGCCTGCGCGTCATCGGCTTCCTTACGGCTAGCGGCCTTCTGGCGGAGAAGCTCGCTCTGACGGAGGGCTTCATCGGTCGCCTGCTGCGCCCGCGCGGTTTCCTGCGCGAGTTGCGCCACGGCTAACGCATGAGCGGCGACATAGGTCGCCGGATCGATACGGAAAAGTAGGTCACCGGCCTTCACCTGAGCGCCTTCGGCGTAATTGACCGTCTGCAGGATGCCCGTCACGCGCGCGCGGACTTCCACCTCGCGCACCCCTTCGGTCTGCGCCGGAGCAATCGCCGTATGGGCGATATCAGCCAAAGTCACCGTAAGAACCGCCACCGGCAATGGCCCGGAAGGCGGCACGGCCGACTCCGGGCGACAGCCAAACAGGCCAAAAATCAAGACCGCACAGAGAAGACCCTCGACAGGGCGAAATTTACATACAGACATGTATGTAAATCTATTTAACCCTCCATGGCTCGCAAGACCAAAGCAGAGGCCGCCCTGACACGTCACCGAATCGTCGAATGCGCCCGACAGGTTTTCAGCCGAGAAGGAGTCACGAACACCTCGCTGGATCAAGTGGCGAAAGAAGCCGGCGTCACCCGCGGGGCGGTCTATTGGCACTTCCGTAACAAAGCCGACCTCTTTATCGCGGTGCGACAACAGACGGGGACGCTCCTGCGGTTCAGCGATTACAAAACGGGAGATGCCCTGCGGCGTCTCGAGACCGGGCTTCATGAGGCGCTCCAACGCTTGGCCGACGACAAGCAGGCCCGTGAGACCTACGAGGTCATGCTCTGGAAATGCGAATTTGTCGGCGAATTCGCCGACGTACGCAAAGACCTGATGTCCGCGGGTACGCTCTTTCTTACCGAAGCGACCGAACTCTATAAGGAGGCGGCGAGGGAAAAATTGATCGCCCCCGAACTCGACCCACGGCTCGCCGCTCGCGAGACGTACTGCTTCTACGCCGGCATACTCAAACTCTGGCTGGCCGATGAAAGTGGCCAGGCGGTCCGCGACGACGCCCTTAAAATCATCACGCAGCACGTCGACAGCCGCCGACTCCGCCGCACCGGACGCCAGAAGGCAGTTTGACTGCCTTCGCCGCCGCCCATATTAAAGCATCGTGAAGGTCCTCCCCGCCCTACTCTGCCTGCTCCTGCTTGGGATAGCCCCGGTGCGGGCCGCCGACCCAGAAGCGCCCCAGACGCTGCCGATTATCTACGATCAGCCGGGCGAGAAATATATCCTGCGCATCGATAATCGACGCTATCAGCTGCCCTACGTGACGAAGGAAGGCGTGGTCGGTCTGATGTCGGCCGCCAACTACCCGCGCACGAAACTGCGCTTCGACGAATACAAGCGCTCGCTCGAAGACAAGGCGAAGGCCGAGACGCTCGTCAACCGCGCGCAGTCCAACGTCACCCGCGAGTCGGACCGCGTCACCCGCCTCCGCCGGAGCCTCGAAGCGCTCCGCTCCCAGCTCGCACTAGTCCGCTCCCAACCGAATATCGACATCCGCGAACTCCAGTTCCTACAGGAACAGATTCGCAGCACCTCCGCGTCGCTCGCTTCCGCCGAGGACATGGAAGCGAAAGCCCAGTCGAACCTCGACAAGACCAAGTCGTCCACGGAGTCGGCGTTCCAGCGCGCCGATAAGGCCCGCGAAGACTATGTCGCCGCCCTCGACGCATACGAAAAGCCGCTGGCCGCGATCCGCACCATCGCCCTGACGCATGGCTCCGCCCTTTAATTTCTAAGACCATGAAGACCCTCCCCCTCCTCCTCGCCCTACTCTACTGCTGCACCAGCTTTGCCCAGGAAACCAAGACTCCCACCGCGAAGGCCCCGGCCGCTAAGGCCGCACCGAAATCCGTCGACCGTTACGCAGTGCGCGCCGACGAGAAAATCTCCTGGCACGACGTCCGTGAGACCGACCTCGAAGGCCGTGCCCTCCCCGACGCGGAACGTAAGGGCTACTTCGACCGCCTGCCCGCCGAGGCCGATGGCAAGGTCACCCCGGCGGTCTGGGGCCTGAGCCGCGACAGCGCGGGCCAGATGTTCCGCTTCCGCACCGACGCCACGACAATCTACGCGCATTACAAACTGACGAAGCCGAAGCTCGAGCAGCCGCACATGCCCGCCACCGGCGTCAGCGGCCTCGACCTGTACGCCCGCGACCAAAACGGTAAGTGGCGCTGGGTCCAGGTCGTCCGCCCTACCACGCAGGAGATGAAGGTTCGTATCGCTGAAGGACTCGACGCGGGTGAACGCGAATACGCTATCTACCTCCCGCTCTATAACGGCGTCGAATTCCTCAACGTCGGCGTGACCGAAGGCAAGAAATTCGAAGGCCTCAAGCCGCGCGCGAAGCCGGTCGTCTTCTACGGTACCTCGATCACGCATGGCGCCTGCGCCAGCCGTCCGGGCATGGTGCATACGGCCATCCTGGGCCGCCGCTTCGATGTGCCGATCGTGAACCTCGGCTTCTCCGGAAACGGCCGCATGGACCAAGCCGTCGGCGAATTCCTCAAGCGTATCGACGCCGCCGCCTACGTGATCGACTGCCTTCCGAACATGGGACCGAAGGACGTCACCGAGAAATGCGTGCCGCTCGTGAAGCAGCTCCGCGCTGCCCGCCCCGAGACCCCGATCATCCTCGTCGAAGACCGTCGCAATACCGACTCGTGGCTCAAGGCCTCGCTGCGCAAGCACCACGACGACAACCACGCCGCGCTCAAGGCCGCCTACGAGCAGCTCGTCAAGGAAGGCGTCAAAGGGCTGTCCTACGTGCCGGGTGACTACCTCTACGGCGATGACGCCGATGGCGCCACGGACGGCTCGCACGCGAGCGACCTGGGCTTCCATCGCCAGGCCGACATCTTCGAACCCTTCCTCAAGGCCGCCCTCGGCCGCTGATTTTTCGCCCTCCCCGCTGGCGAACGGGCATAATTCTTTCACCCTAACCGACGGTGACCCGCAGCTTCCGCTACTACGACCTCATCCTCGGCGCGTTCGTCGCGGTTCTACTCTGCTCGAACCTGATCGGCCCGGCGAAGGTCGTGCAACTCGACCTGCCCTTCTTCGGCAAGACCGACTTCGGAGCGGGTAACCTATTCTTCCCGCTATCGTATATCTTCGGCGACATCCTCACCGAGGTCTACGGCTATGCCCTTGCGCGTCGCGTCATCTGGGCCGGCTTTGGCGCGATGCTCTTCGCGACGGTGATGACCTGGGTCGTGCTCGTGATGCCGGCCAGCCCTAATGAACCGTTCAGCGCCCAACTGCAGCCTGCACTCGTGACGTGCTTCGGCGGCGGTTGGCGTATCGCCCTCGGCTCGATCATCGCATTCTGCGTCGGCGACTTCCTCAACTCCTACGTGCTCGCGAAGATGAAGGTGCGCATGGGCGGCAAGCACCCGTGGGCCCGCTTCATCGGCTCGACTATCGTCGGCCAGGGGGTCGACAGCCTGATTTTCTACCCGCTCGCCTTCATCGGCATCTGGAGCCCCCAGACGCTCCTGGCGGTGATGTTCGCCAACTGGGTCTTCAAGGTGCTCGTCGAAGTGATCATGACGCCCGTGACGACCGTCGTCTGCGCTAAGCTCAAGGAGGCCGAAGGCGTCGACGCGTTCGATACCGACACCGATTTCACGCCATTCAGCCTCAAGCGCTGACCGGCGGTACCCCACTTCGGGGGCCTTTAATGGCCTCCAATCGACCTTTTGTCGTATTTTGGGGGTTTTTCGACGAATCCGTTGACAACACTCTGAAGGATGAGCACAACACGCTCAGTCAATTTCACTCAGGTAAGAGCCTCCCTTATAAAGGACGCATCAGTCGCGAGGGCGACTAACGGAATCAGAATTCAAACTCTCCGTACCCGACCCCAGAGTCCCGTAGCTAGGACTCTGGACTTATTTGTCCCGGAAACGGGAAGACAGGCCGCACCACTCGTGCGGCCTGCTTCGTGTTGCCGTGCCCAAGACCGGACTCGAACCGGTAAGCCTTTCGGCGGCAGATTTTAAGTCTGATGTGTATACCGTTCCACCACTTGGGCCGACGGCTCCAAAGTGCGGACGCACCCTCGATTGGCAACCCGGGAAAGCGGTCGGCGTTCGCCTTCGCCTTGCCCTCCCGACCAAACCCGGCTTCCTTCCGCCTATGGATCGCTTAGCCCAGACGTTCGCCCGTTGCAAAGCTGAAGGCCGCCCGGCCTTCGTGAGCTACGTCTGCGCCGGCGACCCCGACGTCGAGACGTCCAAGGCCATCCTCCTTTCCCTGGCCAAGAACGGCGCCGACGTCCTCGAAGTGGGCGTGCCCTTCTCCGACCCGCTCGCGGACGGCCTCACGAACCAGCTCGCCGCCCAGCGCGCCCTCGAAGGCGGCATGACCTACGACGGCCTGCTCGATGTACTCCGCGCCGTGCGCGCCGGCACGGACAAGCCGATCGTGCTCTATTGCTATTATAACCTGCTTTTCTCCTTCGGCCTCGACAGCTACTGCGCCAAGGTCCGCGAAGCCGGCGCCGACGGCCTGCTCGTCCTCGACTGCCCGCCCGAAGAAGCCGACGAGCTGATCGCGGCATCGAAGAAACATAGCCTCGCCAATATCTTCATCGTGGCCCCCACCACGCCGCCCGCACGCATTGGCCTCATCGCCAAGCACGCCTCGGGCTTCATCTACTACGTCTCTCGCGAAGGCGTGACCGGTGAACGCTCCGAACTAGCCGCCAATCTTTCGTCGGCGGTCGCCGAGATCCGTAAGCACACTTCCCTGCCAATCTGCGTCGGCTTCGGTGTCTCCACCGCCGCACACGTCCAAGCCATCGCCAAGGTTGCCGACGGCGTGGTCGTCGGCAGCGCGCTCGTGAACGTCGTCGCCGCCCATAAGGATAAGAAGAGCGAAGCCGCCGCCGCCATCGGCGCGAAGGTCAGGGAGTTGTTGGCGAAGTAAACTGCGAGGGCCAGGAGTAGGGACACGGGCAGGTCTGATGAATCAGGCCATAACAGGAACGTCTGTCACGGACCCTATTTCTGTCCCTAAGTAATCGAAACCCGTCCCTAGCCCTGCCCCTGGCCCTGGCTCTCCCGCAAATCCCTTGACCAAGGGCCGTCCCTCCCCACCTTCCTAATGGTCCTAACCTCGTTAGGGCCACCGGAACCTCACCGCATGGCCTCACAAGACACCTGGACGAAAAAAGACCTAACCGGCATCGAGGAGCTTTCCCGAGCCGAAATCGAACTGCTCTTCCGCCAAGCTGACCAGTTCCTGCCCGCACTCGCGCCAGGCAAGGGACTCGACCTAATGAAGGGCCGCACGGTGGTGAACCTCTTCCTTGAACCGAGCACGCGCACCCGCACGGCCTTCGAAATCTCCGCCAAGAAGCTCGGCGCCGAAGTGGTCTCCATCAATACGACGGCTTCCTCCCTCGTGAAGGGCGAGACGCTCCGCGACACGGCGATGAACATCTGCGCGATGGGCGTCGACGCCATCGTGATGCGCCACTCCTCCGCCGGCTCGGCCCGCTACCTGGGCTCGGTCCTCGATATCTCGGTGATCAACGCCGGCGACGGCGCCCACGAACACCCGACGCAGGCCCTGCTCGACGCCTTCACGCTCCGCCAGCGCTTCGGCAAGGTCGAAGGCCTCAAGGTCACCATCCTCGGCGACATCCTCTTCAGCCGCGTCGCCCGCTCCAACATCCTCTGCCTCTCGAAGCTCGGCGCGCAGGTCACCCTCGCGGGACCCGCGACGCTTGTCCCGGCCTCGCTGAAGGAAGCCTTCCCGCAGGTCCGTATCGTGCACGACCTAAAGGAAGCCCTCAAGGACTGCGACGCGGTGATGCTCCTACGCATCCAGCACGAGCGCCAGACGACCACGCACTTCCCCTCGCTCGGCGAATACACCTCGCAGTTCGGCCTCAACGCCGAACGCGCCGCTTGGCTCAAGCCCGAGGCGATCGTGATGCACCCGGGCCCCATCAACCGCGGTGTCGAAGTCGAAAGCGAAGTCGCCGATGGCCCCCGCTCCGTCATCCTCGAACAGGTGCGGAACGGAGTCGCCGTCCGTATGGCCGTCCTTCACCTCTGCACCGGAGCCATCAGCCGATGAACCCCGCCGACAACTCCCCCCTCTGGATCCGCGGCGCCCGCGTGATCGATCCCTCCGCCAAGCGCGATGAACCGAAAGGCGATGTCTTCGCCCTCGACGGCAAGTTTGTCGACCAGCTCTCCGCGGCCGACCAGGCCAAAGCCCGCATCATCGACGGCCAGGGCCTCGTGATCGCCCCAGGTTTCGTCGACCTGAACTGCCGCCTCGGCGAACCAGGCCGCACGGCCCGCGAGACGATTCACACCGGCACCCGCGCCGCCGCCGCCGGCGGTTTCACGACTGTCGTCACGATGCCCGACTCGCTGCCCGCGGCGGACAATGTCGGCACGATTCAGCTCCTGCGCGAAATCTGCGCACGCGATGCCGCGGTCCGCGTGCTGCCTACGGGCACGCTCACAAAAGGCCATGAAGGTCAGGCCCTCGCCCCTCTCGGTACGATGAAGATGGCCGGTGTAGTCGCTGTCACCGACACGACCTCCGGCGTCCAGAACAACGAAATCATGCGTCGCGCGCTGGAATACGCCGCGATGTTCGACCTGGTCGTTCTCGATCATTGCCAGGACAGCAGCATGACCGAAGGCGGCCAGATGCACGAAGGCGCCTGGTCCCTTCGCCTCGGCCTCCGCGGCCTGCCCCGCGCCGCTGAAGAAGTCGTCGTCTCGAGCGACTGCCTCCTCGCTGAACTCACCAAGGCGCGTATCCACCTACAGCACCTTTCCTCCGGCGGTTCCGCCGACATTGTCCGCCGCGCCAAGGCGAAGAAACTCTCGGTCACGGCCGAAGTCTCAGCTCTGCACCTGCTCCTCACCGACGCCGCGCTGGCCCACTACGGCACGAGCCTGAAGACGAATCCGCCACTCCGCGAGGAGGCCGACCGCCTCGCTCTCATTGCCGCACTTATCGACGGCACAATCGACGCGATTTGCTCCGACCACTCGCCCTGCACGGCCACCGAGAAGGACTGTGAGTTCGACCTGGCTCCGTTTGGCGCTGCGACGCTCGAGACGGCCTTCGCGGCCGCCCACACCGCTCTCGTCACCGGCGGACACGCCGATCTCTCCCTACTCATCGCCCGCTTGACCCACGGCCCGGCCAAGGCCCTCGGCCTCTCCGCTGGCACGCTCAAGGCTGGCGCCCTCGCCGACTTAGTTCTGCTCGACACAAAAGCTGCTTGGACGCCCACTTCCGCCGATCTGTCCTCAAAATCCGGCAACAACCCGCTCGTCGGACGCGCCCTCACAGGCCGCGTCCGCGCGACGTTCGTCAGCGGTCGTCAGGTCTTCGTGGCCTAAGCGAAGATGGACGAGCTCACGCTGTCCCTCGATGCCTTCGGGCCGTGGGATTGGGCGTGCGTGATCGTCAATCTCTTCGCGGTGTTCATCGGGATATACGCCCTGAAGTGCTGGCGCAACCTGCCGGGCAAGGCCAGCGCAACGACACTCTCCTTGGGCGACGCCGTCATAGGCCTGTGCACCGGCCTACTGTCTTTTGGTGTCATCTTTGGCGTGGTCGCAGGCTCCGTTTCCCAAAGTTTCTCCACGCACTTCGGTATCTCGCAGGCACACGTCTTCACCGCCGCTTTCTCCGGTCAGGTAGCCGCGGCCTGTGCGATGCTCGGCATGGGAGCACTCGCACCTCGAACGCTCGACTGGGCTCCTTCCATGGAGACGGATGAATCCAAACTCGAAGGCTCGCCTTTCCGCCAGGCCCTCCGCGGCTTTAGCGTCCCCCGCGTGCTCCTTGGACTGCTCTCAATCTTCGCGCTGGGCCTCGCCGCCTCGCTGGTTTGGAAGGGTTTCCACGTCGCTTGGGAACAACTCTTCCTGCACGGCTGGGCCGGCCAGCCGCCCGCCGACGAGCCGCAAGAGATCGTGGATGCGGTGCTCAAGACCGACGTCGAGACGTGGCGCTTCCTGACTATTACTTTGGCGGTAACGATTGGCGCCCCCATCATGGAAGAACTCGCCTTCCGCGGAATGATCTACCCCGGCCTCCGCCGCCTTGGCGCAGCTTCAGATAGGCACGGCCGCTGGATCGCCATCGTCGTGACCGGTGCCCTCTTCAGCGCCGCGCACCTGAGCCCTTCCGCCGCCCTACCCTTATTCGCCTTTGGGGCTTTCATGTGCCTGGTCCGCGACCGCTATGGCCTACTGACCTGCATGGCCATCCACTGCAGTTTCAACGGTTGGAACTTACTCTGGTTGAAATTGGCCCCGAACGCCTCCACGCTTTGAAGCCATGGGAGCCCTCACCACCGTCGCGGACCGTTCGGTCGCCAAGCTGACCGAGGAAGAACTCATTCGTCGCGTGGTGCAATCCCTAGCCGAAGCCGCCCCGCCTTTCCCCGAAGGACCAGGAGGCGACTGCGCGCACCTGCCGACCACCGGCGGCCGCTCTATCCGGGCGAGCACGATCGATTCAGTGATCCTCGGCCGCCACTTCGACGCGGCCTGTGATGGTATCCGCGCCGGCGCGAAACTGGTAAATCGTAATCTGAGCGACCTCGCCGCGGCGGGCGCTGTCCCGTCCGACGCTTTGCTCTCCCTTGTCATCGGCGCCGACGTCGACGCAACCTGGCTCACCGACTTCGCCCACGGCGCCGGTCGTGCTGCCGCCAAGGCGGGTCTACGTATCGTGGGTGGAGACATCTGCCGCGGCAACCCCGGCTCGTTTATCGGCACACTCGCCGTCCAAGGTTTCGCCCACCGCATCCTCACACGCAAGATGTGTGCCGCCGGTGATGTGCTCTTCGTCACCGGACAGCTCGGCGGCTCGCTCTACGGTAAGCACCTCGACTTTTCTCCTCGCCTCGCCGAAGGCGAATGGCTCTGCGGGCACGGCGAAGTCACGGCCTGCACCGACCTCTCCGATGGCCTCGCCAAAGACCTGCCCGGCCTACTCGGAACCAAGTTCGACGGACGGATCAGCGTTGCCCATCTGCCCATCGCCGATGCGGCCGGCGTGCTCGCCAAATCCGACGGTAAACCCACACTGGAACACGCCCTGCAAGACGGTGAAGACTACGAACTGCTTTTCAGCGTGGGTGCCGACCGCGCTGACCTAATCGAAGCGCTTTTTCGTAAAGCCTTCCCGAAGACCACGCTGACCCGCATTGGCGTCGTCGAGACCGGCACCGGCCTCGCCCGCGATGTCGCGGACGGCGAACCAATCAAAGTCCGCGGCTACGGTCACTTTGCCTAAGCCAAGCTACGCTTACATGCGGAACCGACGGATTGCCACGAACAGCGCAAAGATCAACGCCGAGGCGCCAAAGGTCACCGTGACAGTCTCGTAGGTGGCGAGCAGCTCAATCACCTGGTCGAGTAGCTTGATGGACTGCTTCGTGTCCCGCTCAGCGACTTCCAACGCGCTGGTCGCCGCGGTGGCAGTCACTTCGACATTCTTATTATCCGACTTCGTGCCTTGATCAGTAAAGAGCACGACACCCGTGTCGGCGGACTTCATCGCGGTCTTATAGGCCTGGAAGGAGGATTGGATACTGATAGTCGTATCCTTCACGCGCTTGGTCGTGTCACGCAGTTCGTGGCTAAACCAGAGACCGGCAAGGGAGACGAGTAGCGTCACGACGGCCATGCCGACGATGCCGATCTCGGCTTGGATGAGGTTGTTCTTGGCGGATCGACCGCGGCTACGCTGGGCACACATGGAGTTTTGGGGTTAAAGATTAAGGGAGGACTGACCGTCGTCGGGTTTCTTGGCGCGCGGCTTCTTTTCGGTCGGTGCCTTTTGGGCAGCGGGTTTCTTGGCGCCCTTCTTAAGCGCGGGCTTCGCCGGGGTTTTCCTGGCCGCGGCGGCCTGCTTGGTGGTCGCGCGGCGGCGACGTTTAGGCTTCTTTTTACGGGAGAAGAGATTCCGCCAAGCCGGCGTACGCTGCTTGTCCTTGAAGCCGAGCTTCTTGCGGATGGTCGTCGTCAGCCAGTCGACGAGTTCGGGTGCGACGGCGCCGCAGAGCCCCTGGACGATGGCCTTATTCAAGGCCGAGAGTTCCCACTGGAACGTGACGAAATAGGCGATGACCGCGAAGATGGCGGCGGCGATGACGTGGCGGAGCGAACGCTGCCAGCTGGCGTCGGCGGCTTCGTCGACGAGCAAACGACCCACCATCGCGGCGGCACCGATGAGCGCGACAATCCAACCACCAGATTTGAAGGCCAGCAGTGCAATTTGGAAATTATTCACGATGGCCGGCGATACTTTAGCCACCGCCGGAGCCTGTTCGGCCACCTGAGCCAAGAGCAGTGACAGGATCATGCGCGTCGCTCCCCGGTCCGAAGACCGTTCCCCGTCGGACGGGGCGTTGATGTGAGAAGGCGACGCAAAGCGAAGAAGTATCAACAAAGATACGGTTCGTAAAAAGGGGAGGTTCAACCTTGGGCCGGCCGCCTCCCCTCTCAACCCCTAATTATAAGGTTATTCGGACAAACAGGCCTTAAACCGCCGCTTTTCGGGCCGGGCGACCTTCATCGACCTCGATGTAGTCGAACATCGTGTCAACGCCGGCGTCGACAGTGAGTCCGCTCTCCTTGAGGCGACGCACGAGCACTTCGTTGGCCTCGTCACGCCAACCGCGCTTAGTCATGAAGCCATTCCAGATTTCGATCTCGTTCGTGGAAAGTTTGCGGCCTTTGGCTTCGGCCCACGCGAGGACTTCGTCCTGCGTCGCGGCGGGATTCTGCAACACCCAGACGCGGAGGTCGTCGTACTTGATGCCGAGATACTGGCAGCAGCGGTCGTCGAAGGCCTTACCGAGGTTGTTCACGAAGTCGGCGTGCAACTGACCAGCGGCGTGAAGGCGAATCTTGGAGACTAATCGAGGCAAATACACGAAACCGCGGACGGCTTCATAGGGACTGAGGAGACCAGGAACGATGGGCATGGGAGTGGAGACAGATGATGGAAGAACGATAAAGGATGGAAGATAAAACCTGAATCCCCCTGCCACCCGCCACCCGTATCGTCTTCTGCATCTCCCACTTTTGCACCTTTGCACTTGATGCCCGCTTGCCCTCTTCCGCCCCCTGCCTTTCCTAACCCTACCCCCGCCCCTACCCCTACCCTACACCCCATGTCCCGACTCCTTGCCTGGCTTCCGCTCCTCGTCCTCTCGGCCCTCGCCGCCGACAATCCTGCGGCGTATTCGACCGAGAAGTTCGACAAAGACATCGCTGCGTTTGAAGCTGCCGACAAAGCCAACCCTCCCCCACAGCACGCCGTGCTACTATCCGGAGCCAGCACTTTCCGTCGCTGGAAGAGCTACGCTGAGGACTTCAAGGGCTATGAGGTGATCAACCGCGGCTTCGGCAGCTCGAAGACCACCGACGTCCTCGGCTACATGGACCGTATCACGTTGCCGTATCACCCGCGCGTCGTGCTCTTCCACTGCGGCAGCAACGACCTCAACTACGACAAGGCCACGGTAACCGAGGTGGCCGACCGCGTCCGCACCTACTGGCGCAGAGTCAAAGCAGAGAACCCAGACTGCGTGATGATCCTGCTCTCCGTCACCCGTGCGCCCTCCAGGCGGGCAATCTGGGACGAGATGAAGAAGACCGACGCGCTCTTCCGGCAGATCGCAAAGTCCGAAAAGGGCGTGACCTATCTGGATATCAATCCCGCGCTCAACCTGGCCGACGGCGAACCCCGCCCTGGCGTCTATGCCTCGGACAATCTCCACCCGAACGAAAAGGGTTACGAAGGCATCATTGCGCTGGTACGCCCCGCGCTCGATCAGGCCTGGAAAGAAACCGCTCCGGCCTTCGCCAAATAATAGAGCCTTACCGCCTTTCCTACCCCTACCCCTTTCAATATGAAACTGCTCCTCGCCTGCCTTCTCGCCATTCAAGGCTTCGCGGCCGACGTCGCCAAACCCCATATTCCGCTGGCCCAACAGCCGCTGCGCATGGCCAAGGACATCACCACCTTCGAAGCCGCCGATAAGGCTAACCCTCCGCCCCAAAACGCCTTGCTGTTCACCGGTGCCAGCACGCTGCGCATGTGGAAGAACGTAGGCGAGGAGATGAAGCCCTACCCAGTGATCAACCGCGGCTTCGGTGGCTCCTTCACAACCGAGGTCCTCGGCTACATGGATCGCATCACGCTGCCCTATCACCCGCGCGTGGTCGTCTTCCAGTGCGGCGGCAACGATATCAACTCCGGCGACCCGGTCGAAGCACCCATCGCGCGTATCCGCGAATACCTCGCTCGCCTGCGCAAAGAGAACCCGGACTGCGCCGTGGTCTTCGTGGCCACCACCCGTGCGCCTTCCCGCAAGGCCAAGTGGGAACTACTCGACGAATATAACCGTCAGCTCGAGCAAATCGTGAAGGAAGGCAAAGGCCTCTGGTATGTGGACATCAACGTCGTGCTCAACCTGCCGAACGGCGAAGGTAAGCCCGGGTGCTATCTCAAGGACAACCTGCACCCCGACGTCGCGGGCTACAAGGCCATCGCCTCGGTGCTGAAGCCTGCCGTCGACGCCGCCTGGCAGGCGACCGAAGCCGCCTTTAAAGGCAAGTAAGCGGCCTGCAGAGAGTATGGAGTATAGAGTTTCGGGGTAAATAACCCTGTATTCTTTCCCTTTACTCGATACTCCATACTCTGTCCGCTGATGTCCTCGCCCTCCGCCAGTCCTACCGCTGAACGTTTCCCGAACGGGCCGTTCACGCGCTACATGGTCGGCGAAGGGATCTCTATGACGGGCACTTGGATGCAGGGCATGGCGCTCGGCTGGGTGATGACCGAAGTCGTCGTCCGCGACGGACTCCAGAAATACGAAGGCCTCCTGCAGGCTGCGCCTCACCTCGCGGGCGGTCTGGTCATGCTGGCACTCTTCCGCCTCGGCGGCGCCTATGCCGACCGCCACGATAAGCGCTTCATCCTGCAAGTCTGCCAAATCGCGCAAATCGGTTTCGCCCTCGCGATTGGTCAGCTCATCGCTCACGGCTCATTGCACACCTGGCATCTCATCGTGGCCGCAGCCCTGCTGGGCATCTCCAGCTCGTTCGAGATGCCTGCCGCCGGCGCCATCGTCCCCGAACTTGTCGCGAAGGAGAACGTCGCCAAGGCCATCTCCGTGGACCGTGCGGTCTTCCACGCCACCCGCCTCGTCGGCCCGGCCGCCGCTGGCGTCCTCATCGTCCGCTACGGTGCCGAATGGGCATTCTACCTAAATGCGGCCTCCTTCGTGGCGTTGATGATCGCAATCGCAACGCTACCACGCCGTCCGCAGGGCACGGTTGAGGAAGAGCAAAAGCGCCAAGGGGGCGCGGGCGAAGGCTTTCGCCATGTGCGCCAGGATAAGCCCAGCCTCGCGATGGTCGCGCTCCTCGCCACCAACACGCTCTTCGTCTTTCCGGTCATCATCGTGCTGCTGCCTTTATACGCAAAGAACGACCTCCACGCCTCGCCAGAGCAGATGGGGCTGCTGATGCTCTGCTCGGGGCTTGGATCGGTTTCTGGTTCGCTCCTCATCATGGCTCTGCGCCCGAGCTTACGCCGCATCGCCATCCTCGCCGGCATGGTCCTCGCCTGCGGTGCTCTCGTCAGCCTCAGCCAGGCCCATGATCTCATCTGGGCCGGCACTTCGCTGGTCTGCCTCGCGGTCGGAGTGTCCACGCTCGTGGGCCTGGCTAACACCATCGTCCAGGAACGCTCGCCCGCCGAACTGCGCGGCCGCGTCTCGGCCGTCGCTGGCCTGAGCTTCTTCGGCTTCCTGCCTTTCGCCGCCATCATCATGGGCTGGATGACCGACCTCTTTAAACTGCGCAACGTTCTGCTCGGCTCGTCGATCTGCTACGCTGTCATCGGCCTGATGGTCATGCTTACCGTCGGCAGCAAGGTGACGGGCGAGCAGGAGGAGAAAGCCTGAACCCACGTTCGCCGCAGGGCGAACCTAGGTAGGGGCACGATTCATCGTGCACTCCTCTTCAGGAGGGCGCGGCGTAGCCACGCCCCTACCCTCGGCCGCCCTGCGGCGGCCAGATACAGCTAGGGCAGCACGCAGTGCTGCCCCTACCAATATTACCCAGCCCTGTCCCGGCCCCTATCCCTCGCGAACTGGTTCGCGTAAAGTGGTGCTCCCGTTGGGAGTCGAACCCAAATCGCCGGCTTCGGAGGCTAGCATTCTATCCATTGAAATACAGGAGCGTGAGGGTTTAAAATCCCGCTAATCGAGGGTTAGTCAACCCTTCCCGAAACCGCCGGCTCTCTTGGCCTTATTTCGCGGGCATCACGCGGTCCGCAAAATCGACGTAGTTCTTCCAGTCCTCGAGGAGGATGTCGTGCTTACCTGGGCGGAGATGATAACCAATTGTCTTCCCGACCGGTTTACTGACGGGCGGGAATTCCTTGGTGCCAAGGCCAGGCTGGCCAAGCAGCTGATAGACGGGGTCGGCGTGCACGGCACCAAGAAACTCTCCGAGCGGATCGGCCCAACTGTCCTCCGAGGCACTCGCAACGTAGAGCGGACGCGGCGCAGCGAGCGCGAGCAGGTAATGCGAGTCGAGCGGAAGCTGGTCTTCCTTCTCCGAGAAGGTCTCGAAGCGCGAGGTGAACCAATGCGGGAAACCGCGGCCCATGTAATGGCCGCTGATAACGCCGACGGTCTCGCCAAAAATGCGCTTGTTGAGCGCAGCACCGCCGCAACCGGAATCGTTAGAAATCACCAAAGCGAAACGCTGATCCTGGGCACCGGCCCAGAGCGAGGCCTTACCAAGACGGGAATGACCATGGACCGCGGCGCGCTGAGCATCGACGGACGGGACATTCTCAAGGACGTCGAGCATGCGTGAATAACCCCAAGACCAGCAGCCGATGGCGGCCCACTCGCCGTCCTTCCACTTTGTGTTCACACCGTCGGGGGAAATCGCCGCACGGAAACCATTCTTCCATCCTTCGGGATGATCGGGCTCGAAATCACCATAATAGGCTGTCGCCGAAGCGTACCCTCGGTCGATGAGCATCTCGAATTCCCAGCGACGGGCCTGCCCGCCGCGCAAGGCCAGATTCGCCTGCGTGGTGCCTTTCAAGGCCCACTGCTTGGAGACCCAGCTCGAAGTCGCAAAGACCGCCGGATCTTCCGTGGTGGTGTGATTACTGCCGAAGTTAAGCCCAACGAAGACCGGAGCCGGACGCTTCGCTGCATTGGGTACGTAGAGGAGCATATCGAACGACGGGCCCTTCTTACCCATCGGCCAGACCCTGAACTGCGTGCGCGTGGCCTTGCCGCCGAAGGCATCCTTGGACTGCTCACGAATCTCGACGACGGCATCAGCCTTTAGCTTCGAGGTGTCCGGCGTGCGACCGAACATATTCTCTTCGACGAGTCGGAACACCTCTGGACGGCGGACCTCGGTCCACATCTTTGCGTCGGTCACCTTACGTCCATCGGCGCATACCAGCGGATCGGGCAAGGTATACGGCGGGACTTTCGACTCTTCGGAAATCGTCGGCGGAATCGCAGCCAATAGGAGCAGGGGTAGCAGCATAGCACGACTATGGGGGATTTAGCGTCACTGAGGAGCCAAATCCCCCATAGTCGCGAGGGGACATGGGTTTCGCTGGCACGGGGACAAGGTAGGGTCGAGCACCCCTGCTCGACCGCGGCCGACCAAGGGTGGTAAGCCCTACCTCGAGATAAAACTCTAAGGGAAACCGGAGACCGGATAGTTAGCTGGGGCAAATGACCGCAGTATCATTTCCGGCTCCCGGTCTCCCCTTGAGTTCCGCCTCTCCATGCCCACGTGTCACCATGCCCACTTGCCCCCTCGTTTGAAATCTGGAGCGCTCAGCGCTCCCAAACTTCAAACGTATACCCCAACCCATCCTGCATCCCCTTCTTCGACGAAACGAGCTTGGTGAAAACCTTCTGCCAATCGGTCGGGAAGAAACGGTCGCCACCGAAATCGCGGTCAATGCGCGTGATGAGCAAGCGTTCGCACAACGGCATCCCCTCGGCGTAGATACGCTGACCACCAGTGATCCACGTCGGCCCCTTCCACTGGTCCATGCGCTCGGCGATGACGATGGCCTCAGCCAAGGAAGTCGCCCGCTCGGCACTCGGGAAGGACTTGGTCGGATCGCGCGAGACGACCACCGTCCCGCGACCCGATAGCGCCTTGCCGAGTTCAGCGTAGCAAGCCGGCCCTTCGATCATGACACCCCCTGCGGTCTGGTCCATGAACCAGGCCAGGTCCTCGGGAATATGCCAAGGAAGCCTGCCCTCCATGCCGATGACCCCATTACGGGCCACAGCGACGATGCAATGGAGGGGTTTAGGCACGGCCTCAAGGGATGTTAATAACCCCGTCAGATGCAAGCACCGGGGAGGGCTTGGACTGATTGACACCCGCCGAAAGACTGGGGTAAGTTGCCCGAATGATTACTTGGCTCCAGAACGCCACCGGCAAACACCACCGCATTATCTTCGGATTCCTGCTCGTGGTCATCGTGGTCTCCTTCGTCTTCTACGGGTTCGCCGGTCGCGGCGCCCTCCGTGGCAGCGGTTCCTTCATGTATCAGGGCGTCGACCTCAACGACCCCACCGTCCGCGCCCGCTTCCGTGACGCAACCTTCTTCGCCCAGATGACCGGCCAACGCATGAACGAAAACGGCCTGGTCCAGCGCGTCGCCGAACTCAGCCTCGCCGACTCCCTCGGTATCCCCGTCCCCTCTGTCGTCGAAATACGTCGCCTCGCCCGCGAGATGACCACCTCCCCCGACGGCAAGAACGCCGACGGCCTCAACAAGTTCCTGGAGTTCGCCGCCAAGCAGCTCAACGTTTCCGACGACGAAACCCGCGCTCGCTTCGAGAACTATATCAAGGACACCTGGCGCATTCAGAAAGCGATCAGTACCCTCGCCGGCTCCGGCCACGCCACCGCCAGCCAGATCAAGCGCATCCTCGATCGCGAACGTACCCAGTGGACCGTTGACGTCGCCACCTTCGCCTCCGCCGGCTTTAAGCCCGAGATCAAGGTCGACGAAGCTAAGGTGAAGGAAGCCTTCACGGCCAACATCGAGAACTACCGCTTGCCCCCGCAGGTCGCCGTCACGGCGATCACCCTCATCGCTTCCACCGTCGACACTGCCCCGGTCACTGACGACGAGATCATCAACATGGGCTATAATCAGGCCGAGAAGTTCAAGTTCGAGACCGGAAAGGTCAAGGAACAGGCCCTCGCTAAGCGTGCCGAGCTGGAGAAGTTAGTCCGTGCCGACCGTGCAATCACCAACCTCGCTGGCCAGGTTTCCGACGAGCTCGCCGAGAAATTCGCTATCGATACCGCCAAGGCCGACAGCAAGGAGCTCGCTGCCTGGATCAAGGCCAAGAACGCCAAGGTCACCGTGATTCCATCCTTCGAAGTCATCAATCCTCCCACCGTCGCCAAGATCCCCGCCGAAGCCCTGCGCGTCGCCGCCGAGCTCAACGAAAAAGAATGGCGCACCGAAGTCTACCGCTCCGAAGAAGGCGCCACGTTCGTCCTGCTTAACAGCCGCACGGCCGATCGCCTTCCGACCTATGACGAAGCGAAGATCAAGGCCGTCGAGAACTGGAAGAAGTCCCAGCTCAACCGCCTCCTCGCCGAGGAAGTCTCCAAGGTTGGCAAGGCCCTCCAAGCCGATATCACCGCCGGCAAGACTTTCACCGATAGCGCCAAGGCCCAAAAGCTTGCGCTCGCTTCTCCTGCAGCGTTCTCCGTATACTCCGTTCCTGAAACGCTCAACGGCGCCAACGAGAACACCGGCCTGCTCATCGAAGCCGCCGGCGTCGGCAAACTGACCTCCGCCATCCGCACCGCCAACGGTGACTACGTCTTCATCCGTCCGGCCAAGAAGGATCTGCCCGAGGACAAGACCGGCGCCGAAGAGGGCCGCCTGTTCGTCCAGCGCGTCTCCCAGCGTAACGCTTACTTCACCGGTATCGGCCTCGTCCAGGACGTCGTCCCGGCCCCCGTCCAAGCCAAGTAAGGGAGTTTAAAGGCCCACTGGAACCCCCTCCGGAGGCCTCCTCCCGAGGGGTTCTTTATTTGACCCCGATTACGGCTTTACCAACCCCTACCCCTACCCCTACCCCTTTCTTATCACAATGTCCCAGGTCCGCGTCCGCTTCGCCCCCAGCCCCACCGGCTTCTTCCATATCGGAAGCGCCCGCACGGCCCTATTCAACTGGCTCTACGCCCGCCACACGGGCGGTAAGTTCATCCTCCGCATCGAGGACACCGACAAGGAGCGTAACTCCGACGCCTTCCTGAAGGTGATTTTCGACTCGATGCGTTGGCTCGGCATGGATTGGGACGAAGGCCCCGAGGTCGGCGGCGAATTCGGTCCGTACTTCCAATCGCAGCGCACCGAACTCTATAAGACCAAGCTTCAGGAACTCGCCGCCAAGGGCCGCGCCTACGAGAAGGACGGCGCCTGGTGGCTCCGCCTCGAAGGCGCCCGCTCCCCCGCCTACGACGACCACCTGAAGAAGGATTACGAAAAAGTCGACACCGCCCCGATGGTACTGCACGACATGGTCCGCGGACAGGTCGCGCGCGTCGAGGACCGCGACTTCGTGATCTTCCGCTCCAACGGAGAGCCGGTCTTCCACTTCGTCAACGTCGTCGACGATATCGAGATGCAGATCACGCACGTGATCCGCGGCGAGGATCACCTCTCCAACACCTCTAAGCACCTCGAACTCTTCAAGGCCTTCGGCGCCAAACCGCCTATCTACGGCCACATCCCGCTCATCCTCAAGACCGACGGTCCGGGCAAGATGTCGAAGCGCGACAAGGGAGCCCTCATCGAGGAATACCAGCAACGCCGATACCTGCCCTCCGCCGTCCGCAACTACCTCTGCCTGCTCGGCTGGACTCCTGCCGACGGCAAGGAAGTGCTGCCAATCGAAGAAATCATCAGGCAGTTTGAAATCTCCGCGGTGCACCAATCCAACGCCCGCTTCGACGAGCGCAAGATGTCGCACATCAACGCGCAGACGCTCCGCGGCCTGCCCGCCGCCGAGTTCGCCACGCTCGCCCGCCCAATCTTGCTCGAGACCAAGGTAATCGACTCCTCGGTCTCCGACGCCCGCCTCACCGAAGTCCTGGGTATCGTCCAGGAGAAGGTAACCTCACTCGAACACCTGCCCGAGTTCATGGGCTTCTTCTTCACCGCCGACTTCAAGAAGGACGAAGGCGCGATGTCCAACCTCACCAAGAAGGGTGGCGACCCGGTCGCCCGCATTCGCGAACTCCTGCCTACCCTCGAAGCCGCCGCATGGACCGAGTCGGCCCTCGAAGCCGCCTTCGCTGCCGTCGGCGCTGCCCGCGAGCGCAAGCCTACCGACTACTTCGCACCAGTCCGCTTCGCGGCCTCCGGCCAGGGCGGCGGCGCCCACCTCCTCGGCGTGCTCCGCGTCCTCGGCCGCGACACCACCCTCGCGCGCCTGAAGGCCTTCATCGCCTGATTCACCCATGTCATCCGAAACCCCTGCGCCGGCGGCCCACCGCCACTTCATCCAGCAGATCATCGACGCCGACCTGGCCGCGGGTAAGCACGTCTCCATCGCCACCCGCTTCCCCCCGGAGCCCAATGGCTACCTGCATGTTGGCCACGCAAAATCAATCTGCCTCAACTTCGGCCTCGCCCTAGAATTCAAGGGCCGCTGCCACCTGCGCATGGACGACACGAATCCGACCAAGGAAGAGGTCGAATACGTCGACTCGATCAAGGAAGACGTCCGCTGGCTGGGTTTCGACTGGAACGAGCACTACTACCAGGCTTCTAACTACTTCGAGCGCATGCACGCCGACGCCATTAAGCTGATCAAGCTCGGCAAGGCCTACGTCTGCTTCCTCTCGCAGGACCAGATCCGAGAATTCCACGGCGACGAGAAGACGGCCGGCAAGCCGAGCCCGACCCGCGATGCGTCCGTCGATGAAAATATCGCGGCCTTCGAAAAGATGACCCGCGGTGAGTTCGACGAAGGCAAGGCGGTCCTCCGCGCCAAGATCGACATGGCCTCGCCGAACATGCACATGCGCGACCCGGTCATCTACCGTATCCGCAAGGCCCATCACCACAATACCGGCGACAAGTGGTGCGTCTACCCGATGTACGACTACGCCCACCCGCTCGAAGACGCGTATGAAGGCATCACGCACTCAATCTGCACGCTGGAGTTCGAGGTGCACCGCCCCTTCTACGACTGGCTCCTCCGCACGCTCGATACCCCCGCCAAGCCTCAGCAAATCGAATTCGCCCGCCTCAACCTGACCTACACCGTCATGTCCAAGCGCCGCCTACTCGAACTCGTGCAGGAAAAGCGCGTTTCGAGTTGGGACGACCCCCGAATGCCCACCATCTCGGGCATGCGCCGCCGCGGCTTCACGCCCGCCGCGCTCCGTAAGTTTTGCGAGACGATCGGTATCACGAAAAATAATTCCCTCTCCGACGTCGCCCTCCTTGAGCACGCCGTCCGCGACGACCTCAACAAAACCTCCTCCCGCTTCATGGCGGTACTGGATCCGATCCGTCTCGTCATCGAGAATTACCCTGAAGGCCAGGTCGACGAGCTCGACGCCGTTAACAACCCCGAGGACCCCTCCGCCGGCACCCGCAAGGTGCCCTTCTCCAAGACGCTGCTCATCGATCGCGCCGACTTCATGGAGATCCCGGAGAAGAAGTATTTCCGCCTCACGCCCGGCCAGGAGGTCCGGCTCCGCTGGGGCTACTTCGTGACCTGCACCGGCTGCAAGAAGGACGCCGCTGGCAACGTCATTGAAGTCACCTGCACCTACGACCCCGCCACCCGCGGCGGCGACTCCCCGGACGGTCGCAAGGTCAAGGGCACCATCCATTGGGTTTCTGAAAAACACGCCGGCGACGTCGAGGTCCGCCTCTACGACCGCCTCTTCGCGCACGAAGATCTTAACGATATTCCCGAAGGCACCGACTGGCGTACGCTCCTCAACCCCGGGTCGCTCAAGACCATCCGCGGCTTCGTCGAACCGGCCCTGCTCGCTATTACGTCGAGCACGCGCGTACAGTTCGAACGTACCGGCTACTTCTGCGCCGACGTCAAGGACTCGCAGCCCGGCAAGCCCGTCTTCAACCGCACCGTCGGCCTCAAGGACTCCTGGGCGAAGGCAGTCGCGAAGTGACCGAAGCCACGCTTCGAAGGGGTTCCGCTGGGACGCTGGCAGGCTGCGAAACCAAGGCGGGGTAAAACCCGCCTTTTTCGTACCCAAATCGGATGGAGACATCCCCTGACTCCGTGATTGACCCACCCCCTGCCCTCCCTTTGATGCACCTTCTAGCTGGTAACAAAGGAGAGGTGGCAGAGTGGTCGATCGCGCTGCATTGGAAATGCAGTGTACCGCAAGGTACCGAGGGTTCGAATCCCTCCCTCTCCGCCAGCTAGGTTTCGAGCCTAAAAGGCCGCCCTTTCCCGGGTTGGCTATGTCTACTCTGACAAAGACTCTAACAAGCCAAGCGAGGTCAGATCGCCACCAGGACGAAGGTCAGGGCGAGCTTGTAGCGGAGACGTAGCTTGGAGATGAAGACGGCGCCAATGAGACCGATGGAGATACCGCTGAGGTACTGGTTCCAAAAGAAGCCGAAGCCTTCTTTGGCGTCCGCAAAACTCGTCATGAGAGCCATCCGGAACGGCAGAGCACAAAGGACGACGATGAAGTAGCCGGCGATCTCCCGACGGAGGTTCCGCTTAAAGTCCGAAGGGTGATTATTTGACATGTTCGAAGGGTTTCTCGGCGGGGACGATGACGGGGGCGATGACGGACTTCCACACGACATAGCCGGCGGGCAACATGTGGATATTCCCGGGAATAAAGAGTTCTTCCTTGGGCTTTCCATCGGCGCCGATCAGCGGCTCGGTGACGTCGATGAACTTCATCCAAGGCTGAGTGGCGCACTCCTTGGCGATCAGCTCATTCGTCTTACGCAGGTCGGCGATCTTCTCGAAGCGCTTGCCGGGGCTGGGCACGACCCCGAGGACGTAAAGGCGCGCCTCGGGCAGTGCGGCATGCAGCTTGCCGTGAAGCTTGCGGAAGTTCGCGAGTACTTCCTCGGGCTGGGTGCCGGCGTTGATATCGTTGCTGCCTTCGTAAAGGATGACCGCGCGGGGCTTGAACGGGATGGCGAGATTATCGATGAACAGGTCGGCGGCCTGGGTCATGCGGCTCCCGCCGATGCCGAAGTTATGGACGGTGAGCGGCGCGAGGTCCTCCTTCACGCTCTTCCATAACTGCATGTGCGAACTGCCGATACAGATAACGGAGCCAGGCGCCGGTGGCTCCTTCTGCGCGGCCGCCAGCACCTTCTGATACAAGGCCAGCACCTTCGAGGGCGAAGACTTGTCCGTCAGGACCTCGTCCGCCGCGAAGACCGCGGAAGTCGCCAGTAGGAGCGCGCAAAGCAGACGAAGGGTCATGCCGATTACTTAGCCTCTTTGACCTTCTTGGTCTTCTTCTTTTTCTCTTCCTTGTTGCCGCTGCGGCCCGAGCCGTCGCCAACCTCATCCTTATAGCCGGCAGCGGGATTCAGGCCGGTCAAAGCGGCGGCCAGGCGGGCACGGGCAGCCACGGCGGCTTCATCCTTGGTGTCAGCCGCGACGGCGACTTCCTTGAACGGGGCGTCCTTCATGTCGTAAAGGGTGCCGGACTGGTCGAGTTTCCAGCCCGCCTCGCGAACGTAGTAATTATTGCTGAGCTGGCAATAGGCCCAGGTGCGCGGGGACTGGGTGTCTCCCTTGAACTGTGAGACGAGGCTACGCCCGTCGATGACGCGACCGGTCGGCAGCGGGGCACCGGCGACTTCGGCGAAGGTCGGCAGGAGGTCGCTGGCGTCGGCGACATTGGCGTTCACCTTGCCGGACGGCGTGACGCCGGGCCAGGCGGCGAAGAACGGGACGAGACCGCCGCCTTCCTTCATGGAACCCTTCTCTCCTTCGATCCGCTTACCACCGATGGTCGCCTCAGGGGCGTTGGACTTGGCGCTACCGTTATCGCCCATGAAGACGATCAAAGTATTCTCGCGCAGCTTGAGGCGATCGAGTTCAGCCACCAACTTGCCGACCAGCTTATCCATGTAAGCGATATTATCGACGTAATGGCGCTTCCGCATGGCCGAATCGCTCTCGCCCTTCGGGGCCGGAGCGCTGTCCGGCGTCGGCAGGATCTCGCCGTGCACGTGGGACATGGAATAATAAAGGAAGAACGGGCCTCCCTTGTGCGCTTCGAGCCAAGCGGTCGCGTCCTTGTGCAACAGGTCGGGAATATACTCGTCGTCCTTCACCTTGATGGTCTTGCCGTCGAGCACGTAGGTATCCGGATCGCCGCGGACTTCGCCGCCTTCGGACATCGGCTTGGCGACCTTGCTGTTCCAATACATGCCGCTGCCTTTGAAATAGAATTCGTGGTCGAAGCCCCAGTCCGACGGATCGCCGGAAGGCGAGAGCTGACCCCACTTGCCGATCATCGCGCTGGCATACCCAGCCTTCTTCAGGACGGTCGGGATCATGACCTCGGCCTTTTCACCCGTGCGGATGATGGTCTTGCAGGCGTCCTGCGTGACGGCGCCGGAGCGGAAGCCATAGCGCCCGGTCAGGATCAGCGCACGCGACGGCCCGCAGAGCGGCACGGTGTAGAAGCGGGTGAAGCGCACGCCGCTGTTAGCCAGCGCATCGATGTTCGGGGTTTTGTAGCGGTCGGAGCCATTACATCCCAGTTCAGGAAAGCCCAGGTCGTCCGCCAAGATATAGACGATGTTCGGCTTGGCGTTCGCCCCAAAGAGGGAGGCGAGGCAGGCCGAGAAGAGAGCCGAGAGCACGAGGAGGGAACGAAGGGGCATGGGATTACCCCTATGCAACCCCCGGGCCTAGGTAAAGTTTCCTGTGTGATTCAGGGATTCCCTCCCTAGAACATACTCCTAAGGTGGCTAAATGCGCCCCCTACCCCTCGCCCTAGGCACCCTGCTTGCCCTTACCCAAGCGTTTGCCGCCGACATCAAGGTCACCCCGAACGAAGCCGTGGACGTCGCCCAGGATGGGAAGGTCGTGGCCCGCTTCATGATGGCCCACGACGTCAGCACCCCGGCCAAGCGCCTGGAGACCTACAAGCCTTACCTGCACGTCTTCGACCCCAGCGGCGCCCAGCGCCTGACCAAGGG
>Ga0209298_10000240_pt1 | contig 35573 bp, 24 predicted proteins | sample S_140806_EF_Meta_FD_187325 | JGI IMG/M metagenome (GOLD analysis project Ga0209298, IMG submission 187325) | Freshwater microbial communities from Lake Simoncouche, Canada to study carbon cycling - S_140806_EF_MetaG (SPAdes) (version 2) | ecosystem: Environmental > Aquatic > Freshwater > Lake ... | reverse complement strand
GAGCGCTGACGTGCCCTTCGAATTACCGGCCCGCGGACACCGCGAGGACGACATCACCCTCACCGTGCCCCGCGATGCCGCGCCCGGCCACTACCCGGTGCGCGCCGAGTTGACCCTGTCCGACGACGTGCCGCCGGCCTGGCGGCAACCCGTCGAGGACATCTGCGTCATCTCCGTCGGCACCGGACCACCCGAGGATCTGGTGCGCCTGGTCACCGAACCCTCCGACGTCACCGTCACCCGCGGCGAACGCGCCCGGATCGCGGTCACGGTCAGCAGTGATGCCCGTGCCGATCTGGCACTGGAGGCCCACCTGATCAGCCCGTGGGGAACGTGGGAGTGGATGGGCCCGGCGGCCCTCGGTGCGCAGTTACCCGCCCGCGGAGACGTCGAGGTGGGCTTTGACATCACCCCGCCGCCGTGGGCCACGCCCGGGACGTGGTGGGCATTAATCCGCATCGGGTGCGCCGGGCGGTTGCTGTACTCGCCGGCCGTCGCGGTGACGGTCCGATGATTGCCGCGACGGTGGCCGGGGCACCCGTGCCGACCGCTGAAGTCGACGCCCGCGAAGCCGCACTTCGGGATTCGGCACAGGCGGCCGCACTGCCGCGGCCGCACACCAGCGAGGGACGCCAACTCCGGCGCTGGCTTACCCAGGTTCTGGTGACCGAACGCGTGGTGGCGCGCGAGGCGGAAGCGCTCGGCGTCGTCGTCACCGCTGCCACGCCGGACACCGACACCGTGCTGCCCGACCTGACCTCGCGACTGGAGATCGGCAGCATCGCCGCCGGCGCACTGGCTGATCCGCTGGCGCGGGCGTTATACGCACACGTCACCTCCGCCGTCGACGTCGACGACGACGCCGTCGCGGACTACCACCGCCGCAACCCGCGCCGGTTTCCGTCAGACTCCGAGGCCGACGCTTTGCCGAAGATCGCCGCGATGTTGCGCGGTGCGGCCCGCAGGCGCGCGTTCCGGCACTGGCTCGATCAGCGGCGCGCGGCCCTGGTGTGGCTGGCACCCGGATATGAGCATCCCGGCGATCCGCGTCAGCCCGACAACGTGCATAGGCACTAATGACGGCGCCCACCCTGGTCCTCGATATCGGCGGCACCAAAATCGCCGCCGGCCTCGTCGACGCGAAAGGTCAACTGCTGCAACGCAATCAGCAGCCCACCCCGCGCAGTACCGACGCGGACGAGGTGTGGGCCGCCGCCGAGCTTGCGATCGCCGAGGCGCTGGCTGCGGCCGGGGGAGTGGTCAGCGGAGCAGGTATCTCTTCGGCCGGCCCGATCGATCTGACCAATGGCACCATCAGCCCGGTCAACATCGGTGCCTGGCGTGGATTCCCGGTGCGTGACCGGGTGGCCGCCGCGGTAGGTGGTGTGCCGGTGCGACTGTCCGGCGACGGACTGTGCATGGCACTCGGCGAGCACTGGCTCGGCGCCGGCCAGGGCGCGACGTTCATGCTCGGCATGGTGGTGTCCACCGGCATCGGCGGCGGCCTGGTGCTCGACGGCACCCCGTACGACGGACGAACGGGTAACGCCGGGCACGTCGGCCACGTTGTCGTCGATCAGCACGGCCCACCGTGTCACTGCGGCGGACGCGGTTGCGTCGAGGCCATCGCCAGCGGCCCGCACCTGGTCAGTTGGGCCCGCGAACAAGGTTGGAACGGCGTGCCGGACGCCGGTGCCAAGGAACTCGCCGACGCCGCGACCGCCGGTGACCCGATCGCCGGTCGGGCCTTCCGGCGCGGGGCCGACGCCATCGCGGCGATGATCGCCTCGGTCGCGGCAGTGTGCGATCTCGACCTGGTGGTCATCGGTGGCGGCGTGGCCAAGTCCGGCCCGGTTTTGTTCGACCCCTTGCACGCCGCACTTCGGAGTTACGCGGGCCTGGACTTCATCTCGGGCCTTCGGGTCGTCCCTGCCGCACTCGGCGGCGACGCCGGCTTGGTCGGTGCCGCAGCCCTCCTGCGCCCTACCCCGTAGGCGACGGATTTGGGCACAACCCCGCGGACGCGTTACCCTTGCGAAGTTCCACCGAAGACCGTCGGTCACCACGCAAGTGGTTGAAGGACCCGGGAGACCCGGGCGGCCCACGCAGGAGGACGAGGCTCGACCGCTGTCTGCCAGCGGTCATTCACGCCCCGGCCGTCTGCGCCGGGGCGTTCGTCATTTCCGGGCCGGCCGACTCCCATCAACGAGGAGGCATGAATGGCCAAGGCTGACAAGGCCACCGCGGTTGCCGAAATCACGGAGCAGTTCAAATCCTCGACGGCCACTGTGGTCACCGAGTACCGCGGCCTGACCGTGGCCAATCTGGCCGAGTTGCGCCGTTCGCTCGGCGGAATCGCCACGTACTCCGTCGCTAAGAACACGCTCGTCAAGCGTGCGGCGGCGGAGGCCGGGATCGAGGGTCTTGACGACCTGTTCGCCGGGCCCACCGCGATCGCGTTTATCAACGGCGAGGCCGTCGACGCCGCCAAGGCGATCAAGAAGTTCGCCAAGGACAACAAGGCGCTCATCATCAAGGGCGGCTACATGGACGGCCATGCGCTGACCGTTTCCGAGGTCGAGCGCATCGCCGACCTCGAGTCGCGTGAGGTGCTGCTGGCCAAGCTGGCCGGTGCGATGAAGGGCAACGTTGCCAAGGCTGCCGGCCTGTTCAACGCGCCGCTGTCGCAATTCGCCCGACTCGCCGCCGCTCTGCAGGAGAAGAAGGCCGCCGAAGAGGCCGCCTGAGCAACCGCACGAAAACACCCGCACGACAACAACACCCACGAAATACGTAAAACCCTAGGAAGGACAACAACAATGGGAAAGCTCAACACCGACGAACTGCTTGATGCGTTCAAGGAAATGACCCTGCTCGAGCTCTCGGAGTTCGTGAAGAAGTTCGAAGAGGTCTTCGAGGTCACCGCGGCAGCTCCGGTTGCCGTCGCCGCCGCGGGTGGCGCTGCTGCCCCGGCCGCCGAGGCTGCCGAGGAGCAGACCGAGTTCGACGTCATCCTCGAGGCTGCCGGTGAGAAGAAGATCGGCGTCATCAAGGTGGTTCGCGAGATCGTCTCCGGCCTGGGCCTTAAGGAGGCCAAGGACCTCGTCGACGGCGCTCCCAAGGCGCTGCTCGAGAAGGCCACCAAGGAGGCCGCCGAGGATGCCAAGGCCAAGCTCGAGGCCGCTGGCGCGACGGTCAGCGTCAAGTAGTCTCCGCTGATCTGATTTCAGCCGAAAATCCCCCGCGAACCCACTGGGTACGCGGGGGATTTTCGATTGAACGTAAACCCGAATAGCCAGCAATGGTGTGCGCTACAGTTGCCCAAACCACAGGCGAGGTCCCGTGGTGCAATCGTGGTGGCGGAAGGATCGCGCGTGGGCACTAGCATCCAGGTCGAAGGACTGTCCAAATCATTCGGGTCGGCGAAGATCTGGGAAGACGTGACCCTGGACATCCCGGCCGGTGAGGTCAGCGTGCTGCTGGGCCCCTCCGGTACCGGCAAGTCGGTGTTCCTGAAGTCGCTCATCGGACTGCTGCGCCCCGAGCGCGGCAAGATCCTCGTCGACGGCACGAACATCATCGAGTGCTCGGCCAAAGAGCTGTACGAGATCCGCACCCTGTTCGGCGTCATGTTCCAGGACGGTGCGCTGTTCGGCTCGATGAACATTTATGACAACACCGCCTTCCCGCTGCGTGAGCACACGAAGAAGAAGGAAAGCGAGATCCGCAATATCGTCATGGAGAAGCTCGAGATGGTGGGCTTGGTCGGAGACGAAAACAAGTTCCCGGGCGAGATCTCCGGCGGTATGAAGAAGCGTGCCGGCCTGGCCCGCTCGCTGGTGCTCGACCCGCAGATCATCCTCTGCGATGAGCCGGACTCCGGCTTGGACCCGGTGCGCACCGCCTACCTGAGCCAGCTGCTCATCGATATCAACGCCCAGATCGACTGCACGATCCTGATCGTGACGCACAACATCAACATCGCCCGCACCGTGCCGGACAACATGGGCATGCTGTTCCGCAAGCATCTGGTCATGTTCGGCCCCCGCGAGGTGCTGCTCACCAGCGAGGAGCCGGTGGTCAAGCAGTTCCTCAACGGCCGCCGCATCGGCCCGATCGGCATGTCCGAGGAGAAGGACGAGTCGACGATGGCCGAAGAGCAGGCCATGCTCGAAGCCGGCCAAACCGACGGTGGCACCGAGGAAATCGAAGGTGTGCCGCCGCAACTGGTGGCGACGCCCGGCATGCCGGAGCGCAAGGCCGTCGGTCGCCGTCAGGCTCGGGTGCGCCAGATCCTGCACACCCTGCCGGCCAAGGCGCAGGAAGCGATCCTCGACGATCTCGAGGGCCAGCACCGTTTGCCCACGCATGAGTTCGCCGGCGAACCGGCGCACGCTGTGCGCTACGACGACGAGTAGCGATCCGCTGACGAATTCGTGACACGGTTCGCCCCGTTTGGCTAATCCCTTGGTAGGTCCAACAGTGGCGGGGTAGCGTTTGCTCGTTGCATCTACTGTTGAGGTGATTTTGGGATGAGTGAACGACGGTTCGTGCTGGGAACAGGCGCAGTTTTGGTCGGAGTCGGCACCGCGCTGCTGTCTGGTGCAGGAGTGGCCGGAGCCGATGTCGGCGATTCCGATACCGCCGGTCAGCAACCCACCACTTCGAGCGCACAGGCGCCGACGTCCTCGCCGACTGCCAACGTCGGCAAAGGTCGCCGAGGCGCGGCCGCGACCGAAACAAAAGCCCCGACCGACGCGGCGGCCACCAACGACACCTCCCGTTCGGCCCGCGTCCCACAGGCCGCCCGAGCGGCTTCAGCCGTCCGACCGCACCGGGCGTCCAAGAACCGCGCCCCTGCAGCGCCCAACCCCGCGACCGCCATCGCACCCGCCGCGATCGCCCCGGCCGAGGGACCGAGCCCGGCCGAGGCCACTGTCGTCACTCCCGACATCGGGGTAGCGCAGGCTGCCCCGCCCACCCGGAGCGCTCCGGCCGCCCCGAGCGCCCGGCGTGCGTTGATCGTCGCCGCGGCCAGGGGCGTCGGATCGGTGCCCGCGGCTTATGCGGCCCCGTCGCCCGCCCCGGCGGCGTCGCTGTTGCTCAACGTCTTCTCCGCCTTCGGCTGGCGGCCGGATGCCGGTCTGGTGGCCGCCTTCCCGGCACTGGCGGCGTGGGCCAACCCCCGCTTGGTGAGCACCCCGGCCGCTGTGGTCGGCGCGTCATCGGCCGCGGCGGCGCCGCCGGATCCCACGCCGTTCGAGGCCGCGGTGATCGCTGATCCGCTGTTGCCGGGGGCGACCAATGGTGTGACCGGTGTGCAGGTCGGTCATTCGCGTCTGGAGATTCCGGGCGCGTTCATCGGTAATACGGTGGCTGCGGATTGGTATTTCCCGACGCAGGCTGATGGCAAGATCGATGCTCAGGGTGTCATTTGGTTGCAGCATGGCTTCGGTGCGAGCAATACGTTCTATTCGGCGTTGGCCTCCGATTTGGCGCAGCGGACCAACAGCATCGTGGTGGCTCCGACGTTGTCGTCGCTCCCGTTCACGTTCTCGGGTGGCTGCCTGATCTGTTCGACCTCCCAAGAGGCTGCCGCCCTGTTGTTCCTCGACCCCACCCGCGCCGCGTTGGTGACCAGTGCCCAGGATGCCGGTTACACCGGAAATCCCGGAGAACTGCTGGGGGCGTTCGTGTTGTCGGGGCATTCCGCCGGCGGTGGGTTCGCCACCGCGACGGCCGCGGACTACGTCACCGAAGGCTCCGATCTTCAAAACGCCAACCTCAAGGGTGTGGTGATGTTCGACGGTGTCTCCAACGGCACCTTCGATGGCACCTTCGATACCCAGATCGACGCCCTGGACGCCACCGTCATCCCCATCCCGATCTACCAGATCGCCGCGCCCGCGCAGGCGTGGAATAACTTCGGCGCCACCACCAACCAGTTGCTGGGCGCCCGGCCCGATGTGTTCAACGGTGCCGTACTGGTCGGGGGGTCGCACGTCGACTCGATGCTCGGGGTCAACCCGGTCGTCGACTTCGTCCTCCAGTTGGTCACCGGGTTCTCCCCGGCCGGCAGCACCGCGGCCGTCTACAACCTGAGCACCGGGTGGATCAATGATCTCTATGCCGGAGCCACCCCGCAGGCGCCGCAGTACGGCCTGTATTCCGCCGCGAACGAGCAGATCATCTCGGGCGGCACCGCCGCGGTGGGCCTGCCCACCACGTTCGCCAACAATCTCTCGCCGTTGGACACCGTGCTCAAAGACGTGATCGACGCCGTCGGCGAAATCTTCGGTCTGACCCCGACGCTGCCGGTCAATACCGGGGGCAACGGCGTGGACGGCTACGAGAAGCCGCCGCTGTCCAACGGGGTGACCGGAGTTCGAACCGGATCGTCGGCGTTGCTCATTCCCTCCGGGGACAACGGGGTCAGCGCCCTCGCAAGCTGGTACTTCCCGACCCAGGCCGACGGCTCGGTGCAAGCCAATGGCTTGATCTGGCTGCAGCACGGTAGTAGTCGCGGGCTCACTGTGCCGTTGAACCTGGCGTATACGGCCTTGGCTCAGGCGCTGGCACAGGAAACCAACAGCATCGTGGTGGCACCCGCCGACTATGGCACCCCGTTCGACCGGGACGCCGCCGCCGGGATGTTCCTCGGGGACCGGTCTGAGCTGAACGTCAGCGCCAACGCTGCCGGCTACGAAGGCGTGCTGCCGCAGACGTTCATCCTCAGCGGGCATTCCGCGGGCGGCGGGTTCGCCACCGCGGTCGGCGCCAACACCATCCTCAACGGCGCCTCCGATGACCTGCTCGGCGTGGTGATGTTCGACGGCTTCTCGCGCCCCCCGGCTTTCACCGACCAACTGCAGGCGCTTGACGACGCCGGCATTCCCGTCTATCAAATCGCCGCCCCGCCGCAAAGCCCTGGGAACGCCTGGGGTCTGGCCACCGAGGCAATGTTGGACGTGTACGAGGGCCAGTTCTTCGGCGTGCAGATCGACGCCGGCTCGCACAACGACTCACTCGGCGGCACCGATTTCCTCGCCTATCTCGCGAGCGAGATCATTCCTTTCATCGGCTACCGGCCGTCCCCGCCGGGGGCCAAGGCCGCGGTGCGCACCTTCGCCACCGGCTGGATCAACGACCTCTACGCCGACAGGGGCCCGACCGATCCGTTCTACGGCATTTACGGTGTCCCCAACGACGGCGTCTACGTCCCTAACCGGGCCATCGTGATGGGCGAGGCCGGGGCGACCACGCTGCCCGCGCCGCCGCCGGTGGACGTCGCCCAGTATCTCGGCACCTGGTACGAGCAGGGCAGCGTGCGGCAGTTCTTCTCCCTGGGCCTGGTGAACACCACCGCGACCTACAGCCTTAACGAAAACGGGTCGATCAAGGTGGAGAACTCCGGCAACTACTTCTTCAACAACGGCCCGGAGTCCTCCATCACCGGATCGGCCGTTGCGGTGAACACCGACAACACCAGGCTGCAGGTGGGCTTCTTCTTCGCCCAGCCCAACCCCGACGAACCGGCCGCAGAGCCCGGCAACTATTGGATCCTGGACTACGCGCCGGACTACGCCTGGGCGATCGTCGGAGACCCGAATGGCACGTCGGGCTACATCCTGACCCGTGACAAGATCGTCGACGTGGATGTTTACGACGCCCTGGTGGCCCGGGCCTACCAACTCGGCGTGAACCGCCCGATCATCCGCACCCAGCAGTTCCCGGCCGCAGCCCCGGCCGGCGTCCTGCCCGGTCCGGTCACCCTGCCGGCCACGATTCGGGTCTGAAGCAGCCGGTATCTGACCAGCGACTATCCGCCGGTCCGCAACGAGAGGTTCATAGCAATGGGTAAACGACGGGTCATGTTCGGCACGGGCGCAGTAATCGTCGGGGTGGGATCTGCCCTGATCTCCAGCGCCGGCGTGGCCGCCGCCGACACCACCGACACCGACACCGGCAGTACTGCCGCCACTGCGCCGGCTGAGGCGTCGACCGGTTCGACGTCGGCCGGTACTGTGCCCGGCACGAAGGCCCGCCGGGCGACGACCCGAGCCCAGGACGCGCCGTCCACTGCGTCATCCGACGCTCCGTCCGCCGCGTCATCCGAGACCGTGCAGCAGGCACCCGCTGTCCGTGGCACCGGACGAATCAGCCCCGAGCGTGTGCGACGCGCGACGAAGAACACTTCGCCGGTGACGGACTCCCCGACTGCCGCGGCCCCGGTGGTCAGCCCATCCGATTCGGTCAGCGAAGCAGCACCCGCGCCTGTTCCGAATTTCGAACCGGCCATCGCGCAGGCCGCTGCACCGGCGGCCGCCGCTCCGCGGGCTCGCGCTGCCCAGGTCGTCGCCTCGGCGACCGCCGCCCCGGTCGTCCCGGCGGCCTACGCCCCGCCCGCACCGGCCGCACCGGCGGCCGGGATACTCCTCAACGTCCTGTCCTCGCTGGGCTGGCGCCCGGGTAGCGATCTGGTGGCCGCATTCCCGGCACTGGCCGCGTGGGCCAACCCCCGGCAGAGCAGCACGCCCGCCGCGGTGGTCGGCACGCCGACGGCTTCGGCTGCCCCGCCCGATCCCGACCTGACCGATCCCACCCTGCCCGAACCCACCCTGTTCGCTGCCGCCGCGGCCAGCGATCCGCTGTTGCCGGGCACGCCCAACGGCGTGAGCGGCGTACAGGTCGGCCACTCGCGTCTGGCGATGCCGGGCGCCTTCTTCGGCGACACCGTTGCCGCCGACTGGTACTTCCCGACCCAGCCCGACGGCACCGTCGACGCCCAGGGCGTCATCTGGCTGCAGCACGGCTTCGCCGCCAGCAACACGTACTACTCGGCATTGGCCATCGAGTTGGCCCAGAAGACCAACAGCATCGTGGTCGCTCCCACGCTGACGTCCATTCCGTTTACCTTCTCCGGCGGTTGCCTGATCTGCTCCACCTCGCAGGAGGCTGCCGCCCAGTTGTTCCTCGATCCCACCCGCGCGGCCCTGACCGAAAGCGCCGTCGCCGCCGGATACACCGGCAACCCCGACCAACTCCAGGGCGCATTCGTCCTCTCCGGGCATTCCGCCGGCGGCGGATTCGCGAGTGCGACGGCCGCCGACTACATCGACGTGGGCAGTGACGCACAGGACGCAGATCTGCTGGGCGTGGTGATGTTCGACGGTGTCTCCAACGGCACGTTCGATGGCACCTTCGACTCGCAGTTGGCGACGCTCGCCGGTGTCCCGGTGTATCAGCTCGCCGCGCCCGCGCAAGCCTTCAACCTCTTCGGTGCGACTACCAACGCGCTACTCGCGGCTCGCCCCGACCAGTACAACGGCGCGGTGTTGGTCGGCGGCTCGCACGTGGACTCGATGCTGGGCACCAATCCGGTCATCGATTTCGCCGCGCAGTTGGTCACCAAGTTCTCCCCCGCCGGCAGCACCGCGGCCGTGTACAACCTGAGTACCGGTTGGATCAACGACCTGTACGTCGGCGCCACACCGCAAGCGCCGCAGTACGGGCTGTACTCCGCGGCCAACGGTCAGATCATCATGGGCAACACCGCCGCGGTGAGCCTGCCCACCCAGTACGCCAACAATCTCTCCCCGCTGGACACCGTGGTGAAGGGTCTGATCGACGCCGTCGGCTCGATCTTCGGCCTCACCCCCGTCCCGCCGGTCAACACCGGGGATAACGGCGTCACCGCGTTCGTCACCCCACCGCTATCCAACGGGGTGACCGGTGTACGGACCGGGTCGGCTGCGTTGCTCATTCCCTCCGGGGTCAACGGGTACAACGCGCCCGCCGACTGGTACTTCCCGACCCAGGCCGACGGCTCAGTCCAGGCCAACGGCGTGATCTGGCTGCAGCACGGATTCCTCGGTTTCAACACCTGGTACGCAGACATGGCGCAGGCGTTGGCTCAGGAGACCAATAGCATCGTGGTGGCGCCCAACATCTTCTGGTTCGATCCCGCGTTCAGCGGGGTAGCCGCCGCCGACATGTTCGTGGGTGACCGAGCCGCACTGAACATCAGCGCCAACGCGGCCGGCTACGAGGGGATGCTGCCGCAGACGTTCATCCTCACCGGCCATTCCGCGGGCGGCCGGTTCGCCACAGCGGCCGGCGCGGGCACCGTCGCCAACGGTGCCGCCGAAGATCTGCTCGGTGTGGTGATGTTCGACGGGGTGTCCGGCGATCAGTTTGCCGCCCAGTTGGCGGCTCTCACCGGCGTGGGAATTCCGGACTACCAGATCGCCGCGCCGCCGCAGCGCTGGAACGCGTGGGGCAGAACCACGCAAGCGTTGACGACGCTGTATCCCGATCAGTTCACCGGCGTGCAGATCGACGACGGCTCGCACACCGACGTCATCGGCGGCCAATCGCTGTGGGGCTGGTTGGGCGTGTTGGGCAGCGATCTGATCGTCAAGCCGTCGCCGCCCGGCGGCAAGCTCGCGGTGCGCACCTTCGCCACCGGCTGGATCAACGACCTCTACAACGGGACGGGTCCGACCGATCCGGTGTACGGCATCTACGGCAACCCCAATGATGGAACCTATGTGGGCAACCAGCCGATCGTCATGGGCGAGGCCGGCGCCACCACCCTTCCGGCTCCGCCGCCGGTGGTGGTCGACCCGAATCTCCCGGCGACCCAGAACTATCTGGGCAAGTGGTACGAGCAGGGCAGCGTCAAGATGTTCTTCTCCATCGGTCTGGTCAACACGACGGCCACCTACAGTCTCAATCCCGACAATTCCATCAAGGTCGAGAACGCCGGAAACTACTTCGGACCCAACGGACCGTCGTCGACCATCACCGGGTCCGCGGTACCTGTCACGGACTCGAATAACACCCGTCTCAATGTTGGCTTCTTCTTCGGTCAGCCCAACGACACCAACCCGGGCAACTACTGGATCCTCGACTTCGACCCTGACTACGCCTGGGCCATCGTCGGCGACGCCAACGGGACCTCCGGCTATATCCTCACCCGCGAACAGACCATCGACCCCACCCTGTACGACGCACTGGTGGCCCGGGCCTACCAACTGGGTGTGAAGCGCAACATCACCCCGACCGCGCAGTACCCGCCGGCGCCAGCCGCCAGCCTGCCGGGTCCGGCCGCGCTGCCGGCCTCAGCCCGCGTCTGAAAGGTTTTCCACACCAAACACCGCGGAAGTGCTTGACGGGAAGGCCCGGACGGTTCAATCTGTTCGGTAAGCGTGCGCGCGTGGGCGGTACTCACCGGCCAGTGCCCTTAGGCCGCGGCATGCGCAATTTGAGGTTGGCGACATTATGCGCTATCGTTGACCGTTGCGCTGGTTTCTTCCTGCCCACCCCTAATGCACCCGACACCGTGGTCTTCGCCTGAGTCTTGTCGTCGCAGCTCAGAGACCTTTTACGTGTTGTGCGCACCGGCGGGACAGGTGAGTCCGGAGCGAACATACGCAGATTAGCGGCGAAAGGTCCGGCGCACGCCGGAAACCCGAAGTCCGCATGAGGTGCCGGAAGGATGCATCTTGGCAGTCTCCAGCCAGAGCAAATCGACCACCAGTTCTTCGAACTCCGTTCCGGGGGCGCCGAAACGAGTTTCCTTCGCCAAGTTGCGTGAACCTCTGGAAGTTCCGGGCCTGCTCGACGTCCAGACCGACTCCTTCGATTGGCTGATCGGCGCGCCCCGGTGGCGCGAGATCGCCAAGGCCCGGGGCGACATCGACCCCAAGAGCGGCCTCGAAGAGGTGCTCGACGAACTGTCCCCGATCGAGGACTTCTCCGGTTCGATGTCGCTGAGCTTCACCGACCCGCGCTTCGACGAAGTCAAGGCGCCGGTGGATGAGTGCAAAGACAAGGACATGACCTACGCGGCCCCGCTGTTCGTGACGGCCGAGTTCATCAACAACAACACCGGCGAGATCAAGAGCCAGACGGTCTTCATGGGCGACTTCCCGATGATGACCGAAAAGGGCACTTTCATCATCAACGGCACCGAGCGCGTCGTGGTCAGCCAGCTGGTGCGGTCGCCGGGCGTCTACTTCGACAAGTCCAAGGACAAGGCTACTGACAACGACATCACCAGCGTCAAGGTGATCCCGGGTCGCGGCGCCTGGCTGGAGTTCGACGTCGACAAGCGCGCCACCGTCGGCGTACGCATCGACCGTAAGCGCCGCCAGCCGGTCACCGTGTTACTCAAGGCGCTCGGCTGGACGAGCGAGAAGATCCGCGAACGCTTCGGCTTCTCCGAGATCATGATGTCGACGCTGGAGAAGGACAACGCCGCCGGCCCCGACGAGGCGCTGCTGGAGATCTACCGCAAGCTGCGTCCGGGCGAGCCACCCACCAAGGAGTCCGCCCAGACCCTGCTGGAGAACTTGTTCTTCAAGGAGAAGCGTTACGACCTGGCCCGGGTGGGTCGCTACAAGGTCAACAAGAAGTTGGGTCTCAACGTCGGCAAGCCGATCGTCAATTCGACGCTGACCGAGGACGACATCGTCGCGACGATCGAGTACCTGGTGCGTCTGCACGAGACCCCCGAGGGCCAGACGTCGATGATGACCGCCCCCGGCGGCAGTGAGGTTCCCGTCGAGGTCGACGATATCGACCACTTCGGTAACCGCCGTCTGCGCACGGTCGGCGAGCTGATCCAGAATCAGATTCGGGTCGGACTTTCCCGGATGGAACGTGTTGTCCGCGAGCGGATGACCACCCAGGACGTCGAGGCGATCACGCCGCAGACCCTGATCAACATCCGTCCCGTCGTGGCGGCGATCAAGGAGTTCTTCGGCACCAGCCAGCTGAGCCAGTTCATGGACCAGAACAACCCGCTGTCCGGGTTGACCCACAAGCGCCGCCTGTCGGCGCTCGGCCCGGGTGGTCTGTCCCGTGAGCGCGCCGGCCTTGAGGTGCGCGACGTGCACCCCAGCCACTACGGCCGGATGTGTCCGATCGAGACCCCGGAAGGCCCGAATATCGGCCTGATCGGATCGTTGTCGGTGTACGCGCGGGTCAACCCGTTCGGCTTCATCGAGACGCCCTACCGCAAGGTCGTCAACGGTGTGGTCACCGACGAGATCCACTTCCTGACCGCCGACGAGGAGGACCGCCACGTTGTGGCGCAGGCCAACTCGCCGACCGACGCCAAGGGCAAGTTCACCGAGGCGCGCGTGCTGGTGCGTCGTAAGGGCGGCGAGGTCGAGAACGTCACGCCGGCCGAGGTGGACTTCATGGACGTCTCGCCGCGCCAGATGGTGTCGGTCGCGACGGCCATGATCCCGTTCCTTGAGCACGACGACGCCAACCGTGCCCTGATGGGTGCCAACATGCAGCGCCAGGCGGTTCCGCTGGTTCGCAGCGAGGCGCCGCTGGTGGGTACCGGCATGGAACTGCGTGCCGCGATCGATGCCGGTGATGTCGTTGTTGCGACGAAAGCCGGTGTGGTGGAAGAGGTTTCGGCCGATTACGTCACCGTGATGGCCGATGACGGCACCCGGCACAGCTACCGGATGCGCAAGTTCAACCGGTCCAACCACGGCACGTGCGCCAACCAGCGCCCGATCGTGGACGCTGGACAGCGGGTCGAGTCCGGCCAGGTGATCGCCGACGGGCCGTGCACCGAGAACGGTGAGATGGCTCTCGGCAAGAACCTGCTGGTGGCCGTCATGCCGTGGGAAGGGCACAACTACGAGGACGCGATCATCCTGTCCAGCCGTCTGGTTGAAGAGGACGTGCTCACCTCGATTCACATCGAGGAGCACGAGATCGACGCCCGCGACACCAAGTTGGGCGCTGAGGAGATCACCCGGGATATCCCGAACGTCTCCGAAGAGGTGCTGGCCGATCTCGACGAACGCGGCATCGTCCGCATCGGCGCCGAGGTCCGCGACGGCGACGTCCTGGTCGGCAAGGTCACCCCGAAGGGCGAGACCGAACTGACGCCGGAAGAGCGACTGCTGCGGGCGATCTTCGGCGAGAAGGCCCGCGAGGTCCGCGACACCTCGCTGAAGGTGCCGCACGGTGAGTCCGGCAAGGTCATCGGCATCCGGGTGTTCTCCCGGGAGGACGACGACGAGTTGCCCGCCGGCGTCAACGAACTGGTGCGGGTGTACGTCGCGCAGAAGCGCAAGATCTCCGACGGCGACAAACTCGCCGGCCGGCACGGCAACAAGGGCGTGATCGGCAAGATCCTTGCCCAGGAGGACATGCCGTTCCTCGCTGACGGCACCCCGGTGGACATCATCCTCAACACCCACGGTGTGCCGCGCCGGATGAACATCGGCCAGATCCTCGAGACGCACCTGGGCTGGATTGCCAAGACCGGCTGGAAGGTTGACGGCAAGCCGGAGTGGGCGGCGAATCTGCCTGGCGACATGCTCGAGTCCGGGCCGGACACCATCGTCTCCACGCCGGTCTTCGATGGTGCCCGCGAGGAGGAGTTGCAGGGACTGCTGTCCTCGACGCTGGCCGACCGCGACGGCAACGTGCTGGTCAACTCCGACGGCAAGGCCATGCTCATGGATGGCCGCAATGGCGAACCGTTCCCGTACCCGGTGACGGTCGGCTACATGTACATCCTCAAGCTGCACCACCTGGTGGACGACAAGATCCACGCGCGCTCCACCGGGCCGTACTCGATGATCACCCAGCAGCCGTTGGGCGGTAAGGCGCAGTTCGGTGGCCAGCGGTTCGGTGAGATGGAGTGCTGGGCCATGCAGGCCTACGGTGCCGCGTACACGCTGCAGGAACTGCTGACCATCAAGAGTGACGACACCGTCGGTCGGGTCAAGGTCTACGAGGCGATCGTCAAGGGCGAGAACATCCCCGAGCCGGGTATCCCGGAGTCGTTCAAGGTGTTGCTCAAGGAGTTGCAGTCGCTGTGCCTCAACGTCGAGGTGCTTTCCAGCGACGGTGCCGCCATCGAAATGCGCGACGGCGACGACGAGGACCTGGAGCGCGCTGCCGCCAACCTCGGAATCAACCTGTCCCGCAACGAATCCGCGTCAGTGGAGGATCTCGCCTAAGTGCGGAGCTTCCGTATCGTCAGTCAATTTTCTAGTCCCGCAAGGGGAAAGGGAGTTACGTGTTAGACGTCAACTTCTTCGATGAACTCCGCATCGGCTTGGCCACCGCCGACGATATCCGCACGTGGTCGTACGGTGAGGTCAAGAAGCCGGAAACCATCAACTACCGCACCCTCAAGCCGGAGAAGGATGGCCTGTTCTGCGAGAAGATCTTCGGACCTACTCGCGACTGGGAGTGCTACTGCGGCAAGTACAAGCGCGTGCGCTTCAAGGGCATCATCTGCGAGCGCTGTGGCGTCGAGGTCACTCGAGCCAAGGTGCGCCGTGAGCGGATGGGGCATATCGAGTTGGCCGCACCCGTCACCCACATCTGGTACTTCAAGGGCGTCCCGTCGCGGTTGGGCTACCTGCTGGATCTGGCCCCGAAGGATCTCGAGAAGATCATCTACTTCGCGGCCTATGTGATCACCGCCGTCGACACCGAGATGCGGCACAACGAGTTGTCGACGCTCGAAGCCGAGATGACGGTGGAGAAGAAGTCCGTCGAGAACCAGCGCGATATCGACCTGGAGACCCGCGCCCAGAAGCTCGAGGCCGACTTGGCCGAGCTGGAGGCCGAGGGTGCCAAGTCCGACGTCAAGCGCAAAATCAAGGACGCCGGCGAGCGCGAGATGCGTCAGCTCCGTGACCGCGTCCAGCGTGAGCTGGACCGGCTCGACGAGATCTGGACCACCTTCACCAAGCTGGCGCCCAAGCAGCTGATCGTCGATGAGAACCTTTACCGCGAGCTCGTTGACCGCTACGGCGAGTACTTCCAGGGCTCGATGGGTGCGGAGTCGATCAAGAAGCTCATCGAGAACTTCGATATCGACGGTGAGGCCGAGATCCTGCGCGAGACCATTCGCAGCGGTAAGGGTCAGAAGAAGCTGCGCGCGCTCAAGCGCCTGAAGGTGGTGGCGGCGTTCCAGACCAACCGCAACTCGCCGATGGGCATGGTGCTCGACGCGGTGCCGGTGATCCCGCCGGAGCTGCGGCCCATGGTTCAGCTCGACGGTGGCCGGTTCGCCACGTCCGACCTCAACGACCTGTACCGCCGCGTGATCAACCGCAACAACCGGCTCAAGCGACTGATCGACCTCGGCGCTCCCGAGATCATCGTCAACAACGAGAAGCGCATGCTTCAGGAGTCCGTCGACGCATTGTTCGACAACGGCCGCCGCGGGCGTCCGGTTACCGGTCCTGGCAACCGTCCGCTGAAGTCCCTGAGCGATCTGCTCAAGGGCAAGCAGGGCCGATTCCGTCAGAACCTGCTCGGCAAGCGCGTCGACTACTCCGGCCGTTCGGTCATCGTGGTCGGTCCGCAGCTCAAGCTGCACCAGTGCGGTCTGCCCAAGCTGATGGCACTCGAGCTGTTCAAGCCGTTCGTGATGAAGCGACTGGTCGATCTCAACCATGCGCAGAACATCAAGAGCGCCAAGCGGATGGTGGAGCGTCAGCGCCCGCAGGTGTGGGATGTGCTCGAAGAAGTCATCTCCCAGCACCCGGTGCTGCTGAACCGCGCACCGACGCTGCACCGCCTCGGGATCCAGGCCTTCGAGCCGATGCTGGTGGAGGGCAAGGCAATTCAGCTGCACCCGCTGGTGTGCGAGGCGTTCAACGCCGACTTCGACGGCGACCAGATGGCGGTGCACCTGCCGCTGAGTGCCGAGGCTCAGGCCGAGGCGCGCGTGCTGATGCTGTCTTCCAACAACATCCTGTCGCCGGCATCGGGCAAGCCGCTGGCCATGCCCCGTCTGGACATGGTGACCGGTCTGTACTTCCTGACCACCGAAATCGACGGTGACACCGGCCAGTACACGCCCGCAGCCAAGGACACCCCGGAGACCGGTGTATACAGCTCGCCGTCGGAGGCCATCATGGCGATGGACCGCGGTGTGCTCAGCGTGCGCGCCCGGATCAAGGTCCGGCTGACCAAGCTGCGTCCGCCGCACGAGGTCGAGACCGAACTGTTCGGCGAAAACGGTTGGCGGCCAGGCAATCCCTGGACGTGTGAGACCACGCTGGGTCGGGTGCTGTTCAACGAGTTGCTGCCGGTGGGCTACGCCTTCGTCAATAAGCAGATGCACAAGAAGGAGCAGGCCAAGATCATTAACGATCTGGCCGAGCGCTACCCGATGATCGTCGTCGCGCAGACCGTCGACAAGCTCAAGGACACCGGCTTCCACTGGGCCACCCGGTCGGGTGTCACCGTGTCGATGGCTGACGTGCTGGTTCCGCCGGAGAAGGCCGAGATCCTCGAGCGCCATGAGGTCGAGGCCGAAGGCATCGAGAAGAAGTATCAGCGTGGCGCACTGAATCGTCAGGAGCGCAATGACGCCCTGGTGGAGCTGTGGAAGAAGGCCACCGAAGAGGTCGGTGACGCGCTACGTTCGCACTACCCCAAGGACAACCCGATCATCACGATCGTGGAGTCCGGTGCGACCGGTAACTTCACCCAGACTCGAACGCTGGCCGGCATGAAGGGTCTGGTGACCAACCCGAAGGGTGAGTTCATCCCGCGCCCGATCAAGTCCTCCTTCCGCGAGGGTTTGACGGTGCTGGAGTACTTCATCAACACCCACGGCGCCCGGAAGGGTTTGGCGGACACCGCACTTCGCACCGCCGACTCGGGTTACCTGACCCGCCGTCTGGTGGACGTCTCCCAGGACGTGATCGTGCGCGAGCACGATTGCGGTACCGAGCGAGGCATCGTCGTGGAACTGGCGGAGCGCGCAGCGGACGGCACCCTGATCCGGGATCCGCACGTCGAGACTTCGGCGTACGCCCGCACGCTGGCCGCCGACGCGGTCGACGCCAAGGGCAACGTCGTCGTCGAGCGTGGACACGACCTCGGTGACCCGGCTATCGACGCGGCACTGGAAGCCGGCATTACGTCGGTCAAGGTCCGCTCGGTGCTCACCTGCGCCAGCGCCGACGGTGTCTGCGCGATGTGCTACGGCCGCTCCATGGCCACCGGCAAGCTGGTCGACATCGGTGAGGCTGTCGGCATCGTCGCCGCGCAGTCCATCGGTGAGCCCGGCACGCAGCTGACCATGCGCACCTTCCACCAGGGTGGCGTCGGTGAGGACATCACCGGCGGTCTGCCTCGTGTGCAGGAGCTGTTCGAGGCCCGCGTCCCGCGCGGCAAGGCCCCGATCGCCGAGGTCGCCGGACGGGTGCGTCTCGAGGAGAACGACAAGTTCTACAAGATCACCATCGTTCCCGATGACGGCAGCGAGGAAGTCGTCTACGAGAAGCTGAACAAGCGGCAGCGGCTGCGCGTGTTCAGGCACGCCGACGGTACCGAGCGGCTGCTTGCCGACGGTGACCACGTCGAGGTGGGCCAGCAGCTCATGGAGGGCTCGGCCGACCCGCACGATGTTCTCCGCGTCGAGGGCCCGCGCAAGGTGCAGATTCACCTCGTCAGGGAGGTCCAGGAGGTTTACCGGGCCCAAGGTGTGTCGATCCACGACAAGCACATCGAGGTCATCATCCGGCAGATGCTGCGTCGCGTCACGATCATCGACTCGGGTGCCACGGAGTTCCTGCCCGGCTCGCTGACCGAGCGCGCCGAGTTCGAGTCGGCGAACCGTCGGGTGGTCGCTGAGGGCGGCGAGCCCGCCGCCGGCCGTCCGGTGCTGATGGGTATCACCAAGGCATCGCTGGCCACCGACTCGTGGCTCAGTGCGGCGTCGTTCCAGGAGACCACCCGGGTGCTGACCGATGCGGCGATCAACTGCCGCAGCGACAAGCTTCGTGGTCTGAAGGAGAACGTGATCATCGGCAAGCTGATCCCGGCCGGCACCGGTATCAACCGGTACCGCAACATCCAGGTTCAGCCCACCGAGGAGGCCCGCGCCGCGGCGTACACGATCCCGTCGTACGAGGATCAGTACTACAGCCCCGACTTCGGCCAGGCCACCGGTCCCGCAGTGCCCCTGGACGATTACGGGTACTCCGACTACCGGTAGGTCCGCAGACGAAAAGAGCCCCGCTTGGCGGGGCTCTTTTCGTCTCGAACGTGCCGAGAACCTGACCTAGAAAAGGGTGAGGTAGCGGTTGATCTCCCAGTCGCTCACCACGGCATGGTAGGCCCGGAACTCGTCCTGTTTGGTCTTGATGAAGTAGTCGAGATAGTGGCTACCGTTGCGGACTGGACCGAAGGCTGCGCGCAATACATCGTCCTTCGCCAATTCCTCGGTGGCGTGCATCAGCGTGCCGGGCACTGAGAAGATGCCCCGCTTGGCGAGTTCGACCGGTGACATCGCGTAAAGGTTTTCGGTATTCGGTGGACCCGGCGCAAGATTGCGATCAATCCCGTCCAGGCCTGATGCCAGCACGGCGACGAGTGCCAGGTATGGGTTGGCCGCGCCATCGGTGCCGCGATGTTCGACCCGACCGGGTTCGGGGATGCGCAACATCTGCGTCCGGTTGTTACCGCCATAGGAGATGTACGCTGGCGCCCAGGTAGCGCCGGAGTCCGGTGCGCCAACTCCCATTCGCTTGTAGGAGTTGACGATTGGACAGGTAATGGCCACTGCTGCTCGCGCGTGATCCAAGATCCCGGCGATATAGCTGTATGCCATCGGCGAGAGGCCCAAACCATGTGGATCGTCACCCTCGGCGACGAACAACTGCTTATCGCCCTGCCACAGTGACGTGTGGATGTGCAGGCCGTTACCGGTCAGGTTCGAGAACGGCTTGGGCATGAACGTGGCCAGCTTGCCCTCACGCTGCGCCAGCACGTGCACCATATAGCGAAAGAAGATCAGCCGGTCGGCCGAGGTGAGCGCGTCGGCGTACTTCCAGTTCTGCTCGAACTGTCCATTGGCATCCTCGTGATCATTCGCGTAGTTGTTCCAACCGAGCTGGTTCATATAGCGCGATGTGGTCTGCAGGAAAGGCAGCGAGCGGCTGAGGGCCTTGGCGTCGTAACACGGGGCCGTTGCTGAGTCCAGTTGGTCGGCAATGGCGATGCCACCATCCTCGGTGCGGCGCAGCAGCGAGTACTCGGCCTCGAAACCCGCCATCATTGTGATACCGCGTTCGGCCAGCTTCGCTAGCTCGCGTTTGAGGATCACCCGTGGTGAGAAGTTCCACGGCTCGCCGTCCACATGGATGTCGCACATGAGAACGGCGACACCCTTCTCCCACGGTACGACCGTGTAAGAGTCGGGGTCGGGCACGGCAGACATATCGGGATCGGACGGATCCTGACCCATCGGGCCGGCGGCAAATCCGGCGAACCCGGCGCCGCCGTCCATCAGCAGATCGAAACTCGCCATCGGTACGAGCTTCGCGCACGGTTTGCCGTGCATATCGACGAACATGGCGAGGAAGAACTCGATACCGTCGGCCTCGGCGCGGGCCCGCAGTTCCTGGCGATTGTTTGACACGAAGTGCTCCCTTGGGGTGGCGGCTACCTATCCTGGAGCGTACTGTCCACCCTGAGGCAACAGATGGCGAATTCACGAAACCCCAAGCCAAGTACTGAATCAAGGGGTTGATTGTTACTATGCCGCTGTATACCCTGATGCAACCCTAAAATTGACTGGAGTAACGGCAGATGTGTGGAATCGTGGGCCTGCTGGTTCGTGATCATGCCTTAGAGGGCCACCTGGGCCTGCACTTCTCCGCAATGCTGGAGGAGATGACGACCCGCGGGCCGGATTCGTCCGGTATGGCGATCTACGACCGCGGTGTGCCGAAGGGATCGCTCCGCTGGTCCCTGCGCGGTGACGGCGACAGCACCAACTGGAAGGCTGTTCAGTCCGCAGTCGACGCGTCAAGTGGTGTGTCATCGGACATCGAAATAATCGATAACATCGCATTTTTGGTCACCGCGGCCGGCGAGGCCGCTGTGCTTGAGGGTCTCAAGCAGGCGGCAGCGGAGCAGATCACTGTCGTAGGCGTCGGTCATGCGATGAAGCTGATCAAAGATGTCGGACTGCCCCGCGAGATCTGCGAGCACTACGGCGTTGCTTCGATGACCGGGTACATAGCACTGGGTCACACCCGAATGGCCACCGAGTCCGCCGTCACGACCGATGGTGCGCATCCGTTCAGCCCACGTAACGATCTCGCGCTAGTGCATAACGGATCATTTTCCAACCATGCCAGCATCCGTCGTCAACTGTTCGATGCCGGTGTCGAGTGCCTTACCGATAACGACACCGAAGTAGCCGCTCAGTTCATCGGCCACCGGATGGAACTAGGTGACGATCTCGAAGAGGCGATGCGGCATGTGCTGAAGGAGTTCGACGGATTTTTCACCCTCGTCGTGACTGCGGAGCGATCCTTCTCGGTCGTGCGTGACGCATTCGCGTGCAAGCCGATGGTGATCGCCGAAACCGACGCTTACGTCGCCGTTGCCAGTGAATACCACGCACTAGCCGGCCTGCCCGGGATCGACGACGCCCGGGTGTTCGAACCTCAACCCGAGGAGATCCACACATGGGCTGTGTGACCCGATGAGTGCACAGACCGACACACCGACAACTTTGGACGCCCGTGCATTGGGTGTCACGGCCGTCAACCGTGCACTGCGCGCGCTTCCCGACGGCGCGCACGTCACCCTGAGCGAAGTTCGCGGTGCACACAACCTCGGTGTCGGCCTCACCAACAAGATCCAGATCACCATCGATGGCAACACCGGCTACTACGCGGCTGGCCTGTGCGACGGACCTGACTTCACCATCAACGGCAGTGTCGGCTGGGGAGTAGGGGAGAACCTGATGAGCGGCGTCGTGCGAGTTCGCGGCAACGCCAGTGAATCAACCGCGGCCACCGCCCACGGCGGTCTCGTCATCATTGAGGGCGATGCATCGTCGCGGGCCGCTATTTCACTCAAGGGCGGAAACCTTGCCGTAGCGGGCAATGTGGGTCATATGAGCGCGTTCATGGCGCAGGCCGGAACCGTGCTGGTGGGCGGTGACGCCGGAGATTCGCTCGGTGATTCGCTGTATGAGGCCGTGATCTATGTGGGCGGCACGATTCGCTCACTCGGCGCCGATGCCCGCACGGAAGATCTCACCGAAGCGGATGTTACGAGGATTCGTCAAATGTGCACAGCCGCTGGCTTCGATCACATCAACGCGGGGAACGTCACCAAAGTCGTCTCGGCGAAGCAGTTGTACAACTTCGATGCGTTGAAGAATCAGAGGTATTGATGGACCTCGATCCCGTCGCCACCTCCGCATTGCGTGAGAGCGCCACCTACCCGGACCAGGTCATTTCGCAGATCCAGGCGATGTCGCGAACCGGCCGCTACGAGATCCGAGGCTGGGGTGCTAAACGGCAGGTGCCGAGTTTCGATGACCTGAGTTTCATCACCGCGTCGATGTCACGCTATCCGCTCGAAGGTTATCGCGAACGTTGCGAGACCAAGACAGTGCTCGGCAACAGGTTTGCCACCAAGCCTCTCGAACTTGATATCCCGATCACGATCGCCGGTATGAGTTTCGGTTCGTTGTCCGCGGCTGCCAAGGATTCACTCGGCCGAGCCGCAACAGCTGTTGGCACGTCAACCACCACCGGTGACGGCGGAATGACGGAAGAGGAGCGGCGAGCATCCAAGCTGCTTGTCTACCAATGTCTTCCGTCGCGTTACGGGTTCAACCCGGAGCATCTGCGGATGGCAGATGCGATTGAGGTTGTCGTCGGACAGGGCGCGAAGCCAGGCGGCGGAGGCATGCTGTTGGGCCAGAAGGTGAGCGCACGTGTCGCAGGTATGCGCACTCTGCCCGCCGGGGTCGACCAGCGTTCGGCATCGCGGCACCCGGATTGGACCGGTCCTGACGATCTGACAATCAAGATCCGTGAACTCCGCGAAGCCACCAACTGGGAGAAGCCGATCTATATCAAATTCGGTGCCACCCGGGTATTCAACGACGTCAAACTCGCGATCGCCGCGGGCGCCGATGTCGTCGTCGTCGACGGTATGCAGGGCGGTACCGGTGCCACGCAGGACGTTTTCATCGAACACACCGGCATTCCCACGCTGCCCGCCGTTCGTCTTGCCGCGGAGGCGATTCGCGATCTGGGGATGACCGGCACGGTGCAACTCATCGTTTCGGGCGGAATCCGCTCCGGAGCCGATATCGCCAAGGCGCTGGCTCTCGGAGCCGACGCCGTTTCGATCGGCGTCGCATCGCTCATCGCGTTGGGCTGCAACTCGGCGTACTACGAATCCGACGGTGAGCACATTGATGTCACGGCCGACTACACCGCATTGGGCACTGCGCCGGGGCGTTGTCATGAGTGTCAGTCCGGGGCGTGTCCGGTCGGCGTCACAACGCAAGACCCCGAACTCTCCAAGCGCTTGGATCCGGAAGTCGGCGCGCGCCGGCTGACGAACTACCTCAAGGCACTGACGATGGAGCTGACGACACTGGCGCGCGCCTGCGGCAAGAACGACGTGCACCACCTCGAGCCTGAAGACCTTGTCGCTCTCACTATCGAAGCCGCGGCGATGGCCAAGGTCCCGCTGGCTGGTACCTCCTGGATCCCCGGCCAGGGTCTCTGATTCCCAAAACATGACCGCAATCGTTCACGCCGATGAGTCACCGGAGCCGGGTGATCGGCCATCACTCGAAAAAGCAGTCGAGCGAGTGCTCGCCACCCAGCTTCGCGAGCTGCGGGCCCGTCTCGGATGGTCGCTGGCTCGTCTGGCCGATGAGGCCGGAATAAGTAAAGGGATGCTCTCCAAGATCGAAAACAGCCAGACGACACCGAGTTTGAGCACTCTGGTCCGATTGGCAACGGCGCTCGACGCCCCGGTAACCGCCTTCTTCCGCGGACTTGAAGAAGAGACCGACGTTCTCCTGGTAAAGGCCGGGCGCGGACTGGAACTGAGCCCGCGCAGTGCCGCCGGGCACCGGTACCAACTGCTGGGCGCCACGCGTGGCCCGCATCGTGTCCTGGAGCCGATGCTGGTGACTCTGATGGAGCGAACCGAGGTCTTCCCGCTGTACCAACATGCCGGAACCGAGTTCCTATTCATGATCAGCGGTGAGATGCAATACGGTGTCGGTGGTTCGACCTACCCGCTCGAACCCGGTGATTCACTGCAGTTCGACGGCGAAGCACCCCACGGCCCGCTCACCCTAATCACAATGCCGGTCCAATTTCTCTCAGTGAAAGCGTATGGCTATGGCACTCGGTAGCTCGACTCTCAAAGGTAAGCGCCCGGCTCGGTATTCGGCGTTCGACATCTTCCGGCGGGGAGTCACTCACTCCGATTGGCCCCGGAGTTTCGTTGCGCATGAACTGAAGAAGTCCTATGACGTTGTCATCATCGGCGCCGGCGTGCACGGTTTGGCAACTGCTTATTATCTTGCGTCCAACCACGGAATCACCAATGTCGCGGTGATCGATAAGTCGTACATGGGTGGCGGCGGTTCGGGTCGCAATACGGCGATCGTGCGGTCGAACTACCTCACGCCCGAAGGTGTCCGGTTCTACGACCGGTCGGTCAAACTCTACGAAGACCTCTCGGTCGACCTGAACTACAACGTGATGTTCTCCCAGCGTGGACATCTCACTCTGGCGCACAACGACGCGTCGCTGCGCACCATGCAGTGGCGCGCCGAGGTCAACAAGCTTCAGGGCATCGACAGTCGGGTGATCAACGCCAAAGAAGTAGGCAAGATCGTGTCCTACCTCGACGTGTCCGAGCATGCGCGCTACCCGATTCTCGGCGCTCTCTATCACCCACCCGGCGGCATCATCCGGCATGACGCAGTTAACTGGGGTTACGCACGGGCCGCGAGCCACCTTGGCGTCGAGATCCACCAGCAGACCGAAGTGCTCGGAATCGATACCGCGGGCGGCAAGGTAACGGGTGTTCGTACCAGTCGGGGCGCTGTCTCGACGCCGATTGTCGTCAACTGCACGGCAGGCTGGGCCTCAACCATTTCCGACATGGTGGGTGTGAAGATGCCGTTGATCACGCACCCGTTACAAGCCGCGGTCACCGAGCCGGTCAAGGTGTTCCTGCCCGCGGTGATCGTCTCTGGCTCATTGCATGTGTACGTGAGCCAGACTGATCGAGGTGAACTCGTGTTCGGCGCCAGTGTTGATCCATACCCCTCTTACTCGATGCGTGGATCACTGGAGTTCACCGAGAGCCTGGCAACCCATATCCTGGAATTGATCCCCTCGATCGGTTCATTGAAGGTGTTGCGCCAGTGGGCGGGCCTGTGCGATATGACGCCCGATTACTCACCGATCATGGGCGTGACCCCGGTCGACGGGTTCCTCGTCGACGTGGGCTGGGGTACTTACGGTTTCAAGGCCGGCCCGGTCTCCGGCGAGCAGATGGCGCAACTGATCGCCACTGGGCGTACCCCGGAACTCATCGCTGCTTTCGACCTTGCTCGTTTCGCCGACGGACGTCTCGTCGGTGAAAAGGGCGCCGCGTCGGTCGGTCACTGAATCGGAGTTGGAGATGCTTCTTATCGATTGCCCGCACTGCGGGCCCCGCAACAGCACTGAGTTTCGTCATGCCGGGGAATCGGGTAAGTCGCGCGATGCCGCGAGTTCCACCCCCGCGCAGTGGCGCCGCTACCTCTATGAGCACGACAACCCGCTGGGCTGGGTTCGGGAATCCTGGTTTCACGCCTCCGGTTGTCGCCGCTATGTGAGCGCCGAACGCAACACCGAGACCAACGAAATTCGCTGGGTCGTTCCGTTCGGCTCCGCTGCACCGAGTTCCGATGCTGATAAGGAGACTGGCGCATGAGCGCGGCTAACTGGCGAATCTCACCCCAGCCGGGAGAGGTGATAGACCGCAGCCGACCGCTGACTTTCAGCTGGAATGGCGCGCCGGTCACCGGCTACGCCGGTGACACCATCGTGTCGGCGCTGATGGCCTCCGGGGTTCGGGTGATGGCGCGAAGTTTCAAATACCACCGCCCCCGGGGTGTTCTCAGCGCGACCTACTTCGACCCGAACTGCTCATTCCAGGTGGGCCAGGAACCTAACGTTCGTGGAGCGCACCGAATGGTGCGCGACGGCGATGTGGTCAACGCGCAGAACGCGTGGCCGTCACTGAGCTTCGACGTTCGGGCCGTCAATAAGAGATTGGGTCGATTCCTCGGGCCGGGGTTCTACTACAAGACCTTCATCAGGCCACAGACACTGTGGCCGCTATACCAGAAGGTGCTGTCGCAGTTCGCCCCCGGCGGTAACCCCCCTCCAATCGGAGCCCCGCACGAGATCTTCGACAAACGTTTCGCGCACCCGGATGTTCTTGTCGCCGGCGGTGGCCCGGCCGGGATGGCCGCCGCGATCGAAGCTGCCCGCTCCGGTGCCAACGTGATGCTGGTCGATGAGGAGTACGAGCTCGGCGGTCACCTGCGCTACGGCGGTGCCGAAGCGCTCGCAGCATTGGCCGCGTTGCGCGCTGAGGTCGCGAGCTTGGACAACATCGAGGTGCTGACCGACTCGGTGGTCCTGGGCCGTTACGACGATAACTGGGTCGGTGTTGTGCAGCGCAGTGGAACCTGGGCCAAGGAGCGTCTGATCAAAGCCCGGGTCGGAACACTGGTGGTCGCGGCCGGCCTGATCGAGCGCCCCTACGTCTTCGAGGGCAATGACCTTCCCGGCGTCATGCTCGCCACCGCGGCGCTACGACTCACCGGACTTCACGCCGTGCGGCCGGGCAGCAGGGCGGTCGTGTTCACCGCCAATTCCACCGGTGACGCGACCGTCGAAAGACTTCGTAGCGCCGGTGTCGAAATCGCTCGTGTTCTCGACGCGCGCAAGGGTGAGAACGTGACGCGCGCAGTCGGTCGCGGAAAACTCAGCGCAGTCGAGGCCGGGGACGGATCCACGACCAACGCCGATCTGCTGGTGACCGCTACCGGATGGACTGCTCCCACCAGCTTGCTGAACATGGCCGGCGATCGCCCGGTGTGGAACCCGCAGGCGGCCCGGTTCACACCCGGTGGAGTGACGACCACCCGGGTGATGGCGACCGGCGGAATCGTCGGTGATGGCAGCACCGCGGAACTGATCGCACACGGTCGGGCAGTGGGCGCCGAAGCCGCGGCCCGTGCACGCGGCGAGGAGGCGAACGATGTCGCGGTGCTGGTTCTGGACGCGCACCCTGGGCTCTTCCAAAGCACCACGGTCGGTTTCCTCGACTACTCCGAGGACGTCAAGAGCAAGGACATCGTCTCCGCCGCCAAGGAGGGCTACGACTCCTCCGAACTTGCCAAACGCTTCACCACCTCAGGCATGGGGCCCGCTCAGGGCAAGTTCGAAAACGTGAATGCGATGGCGATACTCGCCCAGGCCACTAATCGCGATGTGCAGAGCACCGGAACCACCGTGTGGCGTCCTCCCTACGCTCCGATCAGCCTCGGCGCACTGGCGGGCCGGGTCTTCGAGCCTGAGCGCGTGTCGCCGATTCAACGGTGGCATCACGAGCATGGGGCGAAAGACATGGTGGCCGGACAGTGGATTCGGCCAGAGCACTATGGAAACCCGGCAGCCGAGGTCGTCAACGTTCGTTCCAATGTCGGCATCATCGACCTCACCCCATTGGGCAAGCTCGATCTGCATGGCCCTGATGTGGTCAAGTTGTTGAACCTGGTGTACACCAACAACTGGGACAACCTCGCCGTCGGCTCGGTGCGGTACGGCGTGATGTGTGCCGAAGATGGCGTTGTGATGGACGACGGGGTCACCGGTCGGCTCGGTGACGACCACTATCTGATGACGACGACGTCATCGGGTGCGGGCGCCGTCTGGGACTGGCTTGAGATGTGGCTGCAGACCGTGCACCCCGACTGGCAGGTGACGGTCACCCCGCTGACGACTGCGTTCTGCAGTATGAACATCGCCGGACCCAATTCGCGCGAGTTGCTCAGTCGGGTGACCGATATCGACCTTGACCCGAAAACGTTCGGTTACATGAAGGTGCGTACCGGCACCGTCGCCGGAGTCGCCAACTGCATCGTCTGGCGTATCGGATTCACCGGCGAACTCAGCTACGAGATCCATGTACCGGCCTCCTATGGGCTGCATGTGTGGCAGAGACTGCTCGAGGCCGGACAGGATCTCGGCATTGCGCCGTTCGGCATTGAGGCCCAACGGATCCTGCGCCTGGAGAAGGGCCACCTGATTGTGGGCCAGGACACCGACGGCCTGACGCAGGCGTATCAGGCCGGGCTTGGCGGCTTGGTGAAACTGGGCAAGGACGACTTCTCCGGTAAGCCCGAACTCGTCGTGCAGGAGACAATGGCCGGCGACCACTCGCATCTGGTGGCCGTCGAGACCGTGAATCCGAATCTGGTACCTCCGGAGGCGTCTCAGATCGTGCGCAATGGTAACGAGATCGTCGGCCGAATCACCTCGAGCCGAATGTCACCCACGCTGAAGCGATCCATCTGCCTGGCCCACGTTCCGGCAGCACTGGCCGCACCGGGCTCGCGGGTCACCATCGTGTTGGAAAACGGCGATCGCGTCGATGCGATTGTTCGCGAGGACCTCGCGTTCGTTGACCCTGAGGGGGTGCGTCTTCGTGGCTGAATCGCCGATAACGCCGGGGGCGGTGCCGATCGCCCGTAGCCCGATCATGTTCGACGGGCCGCACGAGGTCATTGACGGGTGGGAGGTGTCGACCCGCGCGTCGGATTCCGCATTGACGATCGCCGACGAGAGCCACCTGACCAAGGTTGTCATCCGGGTCAGCGGTGCGCACTCGCTCATTGATTCCCTCCCGCCGGCCGGCCGCATCGCGAATGTTGACGGGACGTTGCGCGTGGGATCGGCACCGGGCGAGTGGTACCTCCTGGCACCCGGAGCAACACCCGATTCGCTGGTCTCGAGCCTGCGGTTCGAGTGCCCGGGTGCCTTTGCGTCGTGGGTCGACGTCACCCATGGGCGCGCACTGATGCGGATCAGCGGTGCCGACACCACGAAACTGCTTGCCAAGCAGTGTGCGGTGAACCTCGCAGACTCGGTGACGCCCAACGGTACGGCGTTCCGCACGGCGATCGCGGGGGTCACCACGGATTTCATCCGTGACGACCGCGACGGTGCGGTCTCGTATCTGATTCACTGTGAGCGTTCCTCCGGTCAGTATCTCTTCGGTGTCCTCATCGACGCCGGTGCCGAATTCGGTATCGACCCGGTCGGAGTTGCCCGCTAGTTCATCCACGGTTGGAGTCCGGTGTTTGGTCGCAGCGGCAGGGCGGATCCGCAGCCCACCGAGCATGTGTCAGTTCTGTTGGCTTCGACCGGTGGCGAGTTCCGGCCCGAGTCGATCGCGCTATCCGCCACCTTGGCAAACCGAGGCCTCGTCGGAGTGCTCATGATCGCCCGCATTTACGGCTCGTCATTCGGGCTGCCTAACCCGGGTTTACTGCCAACGAAAAAGGAACGCCAGACCGCTCAAGATCGAGTCGATTCAGCCATTGATGAGTTGCTCCGGCTCGGCGTGCGGTCCGACGGCCAAATCATGATGACCCGAAATATCGCATCCAGTATTTCCCGGGTGGCCAAGGCCCGAACAGCTGACCGTGTCATTGTCGAAGCACCGGAACAGGGTGTCATTCGGGGCCTGTTGGAAGGAAACTTCGAATCGTCCATTCGGCGGAAATTGCGCGGCTTTGCCGAAGTGACCAGCGCTTCTCGCGGCTGAGGTAGGACTTTTCCAATTTCGCTGCCCTGGGCATATTCCAGGCCTAGATTCACGGTAGCGGACAAAATGCCGTTCGTAGCTCGCGACTCACTGGAGGCATAGTGGCTACCGAAAGTATTTCGGCACCTGTCGGCGGAATGCCCAAGACCACCAACTGGTGGGGCGCTTTCGTCATTGGTCTGGCCGGCACCATTCTGGTCACCGGTATCGCCCCGTTCGCGGTGCAGGGTATGGGTGCCTCCGCGATTTTCTGGATGGGCCTGAACACGGTTTTCGGCCTGGTGCTCTGTCTGTGCCTGGCCGAGTTGGCGGTGATGTGGCCCGACCGTCACGGTGGCGTGCCGTCCTATGCGCAGGAGTCCTTCACGCCACTGCTGGGCAAGCGTCGCGCGCACTGGCTTGGTGGCTTCGCCGGATGGTCTTACTGGCTCGGCTGGTTTCCGGTGGCGCCGATCAACATGATCCTCGCCGCGTCTTACATCGTGGCGCTGTTCGGCCTGCCGGCCGGCGGCAGTTTCAACGTCCTGGATCCCATCGGCGGTACGCCGATCGGCGGCACGGTACTGATCATCGCGATCATCGGCATTCTGTTCATGTACCTGCCCGCTCACTTCGGACTGCATCTGGGTGCCCGGTTCGCGACCGTGCTGGGCGTGTTGTCGATTGTGCCGCTCACCGCGCTGATCCTGCTTCCGCTTGCCAAGCCCGGCAGTATCGATTGGAACAATGTGGCCGGATTCCATCTCCCCGAGGGTGTGACCGGTTCGCCCGCGTTTTACCTCGGCTGGGTGTTCCCGATCACCTGGAGCGTCATCGCGATGGAAGCTGCCGCGTGCTACGTCGGTGAATGCCGTAACCCGGCGAGGGACGCCAAGATCGCGATGACCGCAGAAGGCATCTACGGCGCCTTCATCTACATCATGACTCCGCTGGTGTTCGTCGGAGTGCTGGGCACCGCACTCGACACCTTTGATCCGCTGACTCTCTACACCCAGTTCGCCAACAAGCTGTTCGGCGACGCATCCTGGGTTCAGTGGTTCATCGGTATTCCGTTGATCCTCGCCCTGATTCTGAGCGTACTCAACGCCATCATGGGGTGTGGTCGCTCGCTGTGGCAGGCCGCCGAGGACCGCGCGCTACCCGAGTGGTTCGGCAAGCTCAACTCTCATGGCGTCCCGCAACGGGCCATGCTGTTCAACGTGGTGTGCTCGGTGCTGGTCGTCTTCATGGGGTCGCCACTGGTCATCTACATCTTCTCCAATGCCGGCTATCTATTCTCCTGTGCGCTAGCGCTTTTGGGCTATTTCGTGTACCGGCACATGCGTCCGGACGCCGACCGTCCGTACCGGCTGCCCACGTTCATGAAGTGGGTCGCCCTGGCCATCTTCGTCTTCTGGGCTGTGGTGTGGGCCTACGGCGGTTGGAACGCACCCCGCATCGTGGTGTCGGCAGACTCGGGTCCCGGTCTGTTCCTGATGGGCATTGCGATCATGCTGGTCTACATCCCGCTGCACCAGATGCGGCGCATGAGCGATCGAAAGAAGGGCATCGACAGCGACCTGACCGACGCCCTCTAGTCGTTCGGGCGCAGCGCAGGCGCCTAGACTGGCCGTCGTGCTTATCGGTTCTCATGTCCGTTCCGACAATCCGCTGGCCGGTGCCTTGGAGGATGAGGCCGATCTGGTGCAGTTCTTCCTCGGTGATCCGCAGAGTTGGAAGAAGCCACCGCCGCGTGAGGACGTCGGGCTGTTGCTGCGCTCGCCGATCCCGCTCTACATTCACGCGCCGTATCTGATCAACGTGGCCTCGGCCAACAACAAGATCCGGATCCCGTCGCGCAAGATCCTGCAGGACACCTGCGACGGGGCCGCGGCGATCAACGCGACGGCGGTGATCGTGCACGGCGGCCATGCCGACGACTCCGACGTCGAAGCCGGCTTCGATCGCTGGGCCAAGGCGCTGGCGGCGCTGAACACCGACGTGCCGGTCTTATTGGAGAACACCGCCGGTGGCAACCATGCGATGGCACGGCATTTCGACACCATCGGGCGGCTGTGGGATCGGATCGGCGATATGGGCATCGGCTTCTGCCTGGACACCTGCCACGCCTGGGCCGCAGGCGAGGCGCTGATCGATGCCGTCGACCGGATCAAGGCGCTGACCGGTCGCATCGACCTGGTGCACTGCAACGACTCCCGCGACGCCGCCGGATCAGGTGCAGACCGGCACGCCAACTTCGGCACCGGCAAGATCGACCCCGAGTTGCTGGTGGCCGTGGTCAAGGCCGCCGACGCACCGGTGATCTGCGAGACGGCCGACGAGGGCCGCCGGGACGATATCGCGTTTCTGCGGGACAACCTCTAGAGCGATTTGTCTCGCTCCTCCTCCGACTTGTTCCTCGGCGGCATTGTCGGCTCGACTAGACCAGATAAACCTTCCGCAGGGTTTCCGTCACCGTCCAGACCGTCTCGGCACCCTTGGCCAGCCGCACCACGTCGCCGGGTTTAAGTGTCAACGGCGCTGTGCCCTCGGCGAATTCGACGATCGCCGCGCCGGCGCTCTGGCGCAACGGCCTGATGTTCGACGAAGTGATCGCCGGCATGCACGGCGGTATTGGGTCGCATATCGCCAGCCTGCCATGCATTACAGATCTTGTGCGCCTGTCGAGAAAATGTAACAGTGACCTATGTCCGAAACCCATGTGGTCACCAACCAGGTTCCGCCGCTGACCGACTACAACCCCGCCTCGTCGCCGGTGCTGACCGAAGCGCTGATCCGCGAGGGCGGTGGCTGGGGCCTCGACGAGGTCACCGAACTCGGTGCGCTGTCCGGCGGGGCCACCGCCCAGCGCTGGGGTGATCTGGCCGACCGCAACATCCCGGTGTTGCACACCCACGACCGCTACGGGCATCGCGTCGACGAGATCGAGTACGACCCGGCTTATCACGAACTGATGCGCACCGCGATCGGCCACGGACTGCACGGCGCGCCCTGGGCCGATGATCGCCCGGGCGCCCACGTCGTTCGCGCCGCCAAGATGGGTGTCTGGACGCCCGAACCCGGCCACGTCTGCCCGATCTCGATGACCTACGCCGTCGTACCGGCCCTGCGCCACAACCCCGAACTGGCGCAAGCCTACGAGCCACTGCTCACCAGCCGCGCCTACGATCCAGAGTTGACGGTGCCCGCCACCAAGGCCGGCATTACCGCGGGTATGTCGATGACCGAGAAACAGGGCGGCTCCGACGTGCGGGCCGGCACCACCGCCGCGGTCCGCAACGCCGACGGCAGCTACTCGATCACCGGCCACAAGTGGTTCACCTCCGCGGCGATGAGTGATGTGTTCCTGGTGCTCGCCCAGGCCCCGGATGGCCTCAGCTGCTTTCTGCTCCCGCGCATCCTGCCGGACGGCACCCAGAATCGAATGTTCCTGCAGCGCTTAAAGAATAAGCTCGGCAACCACGCCAACGCCTCGAGTGAGGTCGAGTACGACGGCGCCGTCGCGTGGCTGGTGGGCCAGGAGGGTCGCGGTGTGCCGACCATCATCGAGATGGTCAACCTCACCCGCTTGGACTGCACCCTGGGCAGTGCCACCAGCATGCGGCAGGGCCTGACCCGTGCCATCCATCATGCCCAACACCGAAAGGCTTTCGGCGCCTATCTGATCGACCAACCGCTGATGCGCAACGTGCTTGCGGATCTGGCCGTCGAAGCCGAGGCGGCCACCATCGTCGCGATGCGCATGGCCGGGGCCACCGATGCCGTCACCCGCGGTGACGAGCGCGAGGCGATGCTGCGCCGTATCGGCCTTGCCGCCGCGAAATACTGGGTGTGTAAACGTGCTACACCGCATGCCGGCGAAGCGATGGAATGCCTGGGCGGCAATGGATATGCCGAGGACTCCGGTATGCCGCGGCTTTACCGCGAGGCGCCGCTGATGGGTATCTGGGAGGGCTCGGGCAACGTCAGCGCCCTGGATACTTTGCGGGCCATGGCAACTCGCCCGGAGTGCGTCGAGGTGCTGTTCGACGAACTGGGCAGCACGGCCGGGAACGACGCGCGTTTGGACGCCCATGTCGAACGGCTGCGGACCGGTCTGACGGACCTGTCGAGCATCGAATACCGTGCCCGCAAGATCGCCGAGGACATCACGCTTGCCCTACAGGGATCACTGCTGATCCGGCACGGTCATCCGGCGGTCACCGAAGCATTCCTTGCCACCCGGATGGCGCGAGACTGGGGTGGGGCGTTCGGCACCCTGCCGACCGGACTTGACCTCGGGCCCATCATCGAGCGGGCGCTGGTGAAAGGTTGAGCCGGGCACTGACCGCACGTTCGGTGGTGCTCTCGGTGCTCCTCGGTGCACACCCGGCCTGGGCGACCGCAGCCGAACTGTTGCGACTCACCTCCGATTTCGGCATCCGGGAACCCACCCTGCGGGTTGCGCTGACCCGGATGGTCCACGCCGGGGATCTGGTGCGCTCCGACGACGGATACCGGCTCTCGGATCGGCTGCTCGCGCGTCAGCGCCGCCAGGATGGGGCGCTGCACCCGGTGACCCGGGACTGGGACGGCACCTGGACCACCGTGATCGTCACCGCGGTGGGAGCCGATGCCCGAACTCGGGGAGCCGTGCGAATCGCATTGCAGGACAACCGGTTCGGCGAACTCCGGGAGGGGGTGTGGATGCGACCGGACACGCTCGATCCGCTGTTGCCCGCCCTGATTCGCGGTCGGGTGCGGGTGCTGCACGCAGCCGATGACAACCCCGCCGAGTTGGCCCGCCGGCTGTGGGATCTGCGCGGCTGGTCGAAGACGGGGCATCGGTTACTGCGGGAGATGACAGCGGTCAACGACGTGCCGGATCAGTTCGCCGTCGCGGCCGCCATGGTCCGGCACCTGCTTGCCGACCCGGTGCTGCCCGCCGGACTGCTACCTGCCGACTGGCCGGGGGACCGGTTGCGATCCGCCTACGCCGAATTCGCCGATCTCCTCGCGTCGCGTCGCGACGACCAATTGTTGGAGGCCAGATGACTGTGAATGTGGTTCGCAACGGACCGGTGACCACGGTGATCATCGACCGTCCGCACGCGCGCAACGCCGTCAACGGTCCGACCGCGATCGCGCTGTTCGAGGCTTTCGCGGAGTTCGACGCAGACGATTCGGCCTCGGTGGCCGTGCTTTGGGGCGACCACGGAACCTTCTGCGCCGGAGCCGATCTCAAAGCCATCGGAACTGCCGACTCCAACCCGACCCACCGCGTCGGCCTCGCGGCTCCGGCCCCGATGGGGCCCACCCGGATGGTGCTGTCGAAACCGGTGATTGCCGCCGTCAGCGGTTACGCCGTCGCAGGCGGCCTCGAACTCGCGCTGTGGTGTGACCTCCGAGTCGTCGAAACCGACGCGACGTTCGGGGTGTTCTGCCGGCGCTGGGGCGTGCCACTGATCGACGGCGGCACCGTGCGTTTGCCCCGCCTGATCGGCCACAGCCGGGCGATGGACATGATCCTCACCGGTCGTGCAGTCGGGGCCGACGAAGCATTGGCGATCGGGCTCGCCAATCGCCTCGTCCCGAAAGGCACCGCGCGTCAGGCTGCGGAAGAACTGGCCGCCGAACTGGCTCGCTCACCGCAGGGATGCATGCGCGCTGACCGGCTCTCGGCGCTGGATCAGTGGGGTCGTTCCGAGACCGACGCCATGGACTTTGAGTTCGGCAGTCTGTCGAAGGTCGCAGCCGAGTCCATCGCGGGCGCCAGGCGGTTCGCTGACGGCGCCGGCCGCCATGGAACACCCGCGTGATCTGCTGGCACTAGAGTTCATCGCTGTTCGGACTGTCGAAGGACTCCCATGACATCTCGGCCGGCGGCGAAGTCGCCCAAGCTC
>Ga0209298_10000239_pt1 | contig 35582 bp, 25 predicted proteins | sample S_140806_EF_Meta_FD_187325 | JGI IMG/M metagenome (GOLD analysis project Ga0209298, IMG submission 187325) | Freshwater microbial communities from Lake Simoncouche, Canada to study carbon cycling - S_140806_EF_MetaG (SPAdes) (version 2) | ecosystem: Environmental > Aquatic > Freshwater > Lake ... | reverse complement strand
ACGGCTGAAGGCCTTGGAGAGCGTGAGCCCGATCTTCACGTCTTCGGCGACCTTCTGCTGCTCGGGAGAATGCGTGAAGATGACGGAGCGATACTGATCGCCGATATCCGGCCCCTGGCGGTTCACCTGCGTCGGGTCGTGCATCTTGAAGAAATATTCGACCAGCGTACGGTAGCTCACCTTGGCCGGATCGAAGGTCACCTCGATGACTTCGGCGTGGCCGGTGCCCTTGGCGCAGATCTCCTCATAGGTCGGATTCAGCGTCTTGCCGCCGGCGTAGCCGCTCTCGGCTGAATGGACCCCGGGAATCTTGGCATATTGATATTCGACGCCCCAGAAGCAGCCGGCCCCGAAGGTGGCTTTCTCGAGCTTGGGAGGAGTGGTCATGGTCTTTTCGGTGGAAGGTTTGGGATCGGCCGCAAGGATGAGACCGCAGGCGGCGCAGGCGATTAGCCCGGACTTCAGGAGGGTGAGCAGCTTGTTCATGGCGGGACGACGCTAGTTTGGGCGGTTGCTTGCCCGAAGCAAGGTGGGACGACGCTCAAGAGACCACGCCACGCAAGACCTCGGCCAAGGCTTCGGGCGGATGCGGGTCGCGGGTCAGGCCACGCTCAGGGGCCAGGTAGAAGGTATCGATGGCGAAGCCCTGCTCGGTGGCGATATTGGCGAAGGTGATGGCATAGCCGGCCTCCCGGATGGCGCGACCGAAGCGGAAGAGCAGACCGAGGCGGTCGTTACACTGGATTTCGATGACGGTGCGCGCCAGATCGACCTCGTAATAGACCTCGACCTTGGCGGCGAGCGGCACGAAAGCCTTGCGGCGGGGTGCGGTCAAAAGGGCGCGCTGCTCCTCGGCGGCGATATCTTCGACGAGATCCGTGCCTTCGAGCAGCGACTTCGCCAAGGCTGCGGTGAAACGCTCCTTGGAAGCGACTTCCTTGCCCAGCGGCAGCACCACCTTGAAGAAGTCGATCGCGACGTCATCGTCGCGCGAAAAGGCGCGACACGAGACGATGTTGATGCCGGCCACGGCGAACGCTCCGGCCATGCGGCTGAAGAGGCCGGCACGATCCCAGGTGACGACGCTCACGAGCGACTGCCCGGAGCCGGCGTCGTCATGCCACTCGACGATAGGACGCAAGGAGACCTCGGCGTCAGCTTCCGAAACCGAAGCGATGAGGCGATGGATCATGCGCAAGTGATGTGCGGCGTCCTCGGCCGCGGCGTGGAGGTAATACCCCTGCGGCATCGTGGTGAAGTGGGCTTCGATCTCGTCTGCCGGGACATCCGCGCCAAGGATGGTCGCGGTGGCGGACCGCAGGGCGGCCACGACGGCGCCGTGGTCGTGATCCGCCTCGCCCGCCAGCTTGGCGAGAGTCCGGCGGTAGAGCGACCAATGCTGTCCGTCCTTGAAATTCGTCCAGAGATCCGGGGAAGTGGCCCGCGCATCGCAACGGGTGTGCACGAAGAGGCTCCGCAAGACCTGTTCATCGCCCATCAGGCGGGCGAAGCGGTCGATGTTGGCCGGGTCGTCGATATCATGTCTCTGCCAATACAGCCCCATCACGAGATGATGACGGATGACGCCGGCTGCGATCTCCCGCTCACGCGCATCGAAGCCCAGCCGCTCGAGGACCTTGTCGGCGATGGGCACGCCGCGTTCCGCATGGCCTTCGATGCCGCCGGACTTCGCGATATCATGCAGGAAAAGGATGGCGTAGAGGAGCGACGGAGCTTCGGAGCCGAGGACGACGGCTCGATAGCGCTGATCGACATCCGTCTCGCCGGCATAGATCGTATCCAGCTCCATCAGGCAGCGGAGCGTATGCACATCGGCGGTCCAGCGGTGGTAGAACTCGAACTGCACGAGGCAGTGCAACCCGGCGAACTCGGGGACAAGGCGATACAGCAGGCCATGCTCGCGAAGGGCGTTCAAGGTCCCGTAGACACGGCCACCCTCGGTGAGCATCGCACGGAGGGCGCTGCTGGCTTCTTCGGACGCGGCCAGCGAAGGTGTCAGCAGATGCGCACGTTCGCGGACGAGCAGCGACAGAGCACGGTCCGGCCGGGCTTCATGGATCTGGCAGATGCGGAAGAGGCGGACCAAGCGGCCCGGATCCTCCTCGAAGACCAGGCGGTGCTCTGCGGTGACAGCGCCTCCGGGCACGACCCGCAGGCCATCCATGATGAAAGGGGCGCCCCACCCTTCGGGCTCAGGCTCGCCCATCACCGCGCCTTCGACGATCTCCGCGCAACGGCGGACGTGGTCGGCGGCGTCGAAATACTCGCGCATCATCCCCCCGATGCGTTCGGTAAGCGTACCACGATAGCCGAGGCCTTGGGACATCGTATCTTGGCGCTCGAGCGAAAGCTGCTCGGTCGGACGGGTGACCTGGAAATGCAGTTCGCAGCGCAGGCGAAGCAATACCTGCTTGGCTTCCTCGAACTTCTGCAGGTCGACGGATGGCAGGAAACCGGAGGCCGCCAGGCCGGCCGGCCCGACACCATTGCGCGCCGTGCGCGCGATCCAGATGCAGCCCTGGACATCGCGCAGGGCGCCGACGCCGTTCTTGAGGTCAGGCTCCTGCAGGTAGGCGCTGCCACCCGCTTTTTCGCGACGTTTACGCTGCGATTCCACGATGGCGCGGGCAAACGGCTTCCAGGCCTGACCAGAAAGCAAAGCGGCGGTCTTAGCTTCGAGTTGAGCGTAGAGCTCCGCCGAACCGCACAGGTGACGCGTCTCCAATAAAGCCACGTGCAGATGCAGGTCGTCTTTAGCGTAATTGGTCGATTCCGTGACCGTACGGACGGACTGCCCGACCTTGAGGCCGAGATCCCAGAGCGGATAAAGGATGGACTCGACGAGGGCCTTCGTGGCGGCTGAATGCCGCGGGACGAGCACCAACAGGTCGATATCGCTGAGCGGACAGAGTTCGGCGCGGCCATAACCGCCGGTAGCGACAAGGCTGATCGCGGCAGCCGCGGGACCCGCCTTCAAGAAGAGCGCGTCAAAAAGAATATCGATTGCGTCGGAGCGGAGCTTCGAGACCTCGCCGCCGAGGACACCGGCGCGATGGGCCGCCAGCTGGATCTCGCGTGCTTCGGCGAGGAAAACCTTGGCTCGCGGCACGAACTCCCCCTCCAAGGCCGCCTGGCCGGCCAGACCATGCTGCAGCGCGGCACGGCGGAGCAAGACGGCGGAGGATTCGTATTCAGGCGACATGCGACGACGTCACCGTGAAGGGAAAAACTCCTTCGTTCAAGGCGATTGCCATCCCGGAGGATTCCTCCTTATTGGTGATATGGAATCTTGGCTGAGCGACTTCTGGTCCCACCTGCACACCGCCGAAGGACTCCGCCAGACCATCCAAGCAGGCGGGATCGGCCTGATGTGCCTGATCATCTTCGCCGAGACGGGTCTGCTCGCGGGCTTCTTCCTGCCAGGCGACTCCCTGCTCGTCACGGCCGGCGTGCTGACCATCGCCAACGGCGACCGGCCAGCCTACTTCGACCCCTGGATGGTCACCGGTGCGCTGACTGTCGCGGGGATCGTCGGAGACCAGACCGGTTACTGGCTGGGCCGCAAGTACGGGAACGCCATGGAAACGAAGCCGGACAGCTGGTGGTTCAAGCGCCGGCACCTCATGGCCGCCCGAGACTATTTCACCGAGAAAGGCCCGCTCGCCATCGTGCTTGCACGGTTCGTGCCGCTGATGCGCACGTTCGTGCCCTTCGCCGCCGGCATGGGTGACATGCCCGCCGGACGCTTCCTGCGCTGGAACACGCTCGGCGGCATCCTCTGGATCAATTCGCTCGTCTGGCTGGGCCACGTGCTCGGCGGCACGCCGCTGGCCGACCAGCTGCACAAGGTCATCCTCGTCGTGGTCGTCGTCTCGTTCATCCCCGTCGTCTGGACGGCGGCGAAGCGCCTGCTCACTTCCCGACGGGAAACCAGAACTTGAACGTCGTCCCGCCGGGTCCGGTGGATTCGACGATGATGTCGCCGCGATGGTCGCGCATGATGCGTTTCACGATGGCGAGCCCGAGCCCGGTTCCGTCTTCACGGCTGGTGAAGAATGACTCGAAGATCTTGGGCAGGATTTCCTTGGGGATGCCCGTACCGGTGTCGGTGATGCGAATCACGACGACCTCGCCCTGCGCACCCGGCTCGACGCCGATGTGCAAAGAAAGGAGGCCACCGCCGGTCATGGCCTGGACCCCGTTCATCATGAGATTCAAAAAGACCTGCTGGATCTGGCCGGGATTTCCCTCGACGGCGGGAATCACCTCATCACCAGTCACTTCCACCTTCACGCCCAGTTGCTGAAGCTTCAGGCGGAGGAGCAGCACGGCGTTCTCCGTCGCCTTGCGGAGATCGACGACGCGAAACGCGCCCGACTGGGCCTTGCTCATGCCAAGCACGCGAGACACCACGCCCTCCATGTGGGCGATCTTCTCGCGCATGACGCCAAGGTCCTCGACCTTCGGATCGTCCGGAGCCATGCCCTGCGATAGGGTATCCGAGAGCAGCTTCATCACCGTCAGCGGATTACGGATCTCATGGGCGACCTCGGCGGACAACAGACCTAGGGCCGTGAGGCGTTCGCTCCGCCGCAGGCCTTCTTCGACGGTGAAGACCTTGGCGTAAAGGCGGGCGTTCTGGATGGAAGAGGCGCCGAAGGAGGAAAGCGCGGTGACCAGATGCTTGTCATCATCCGAGAAGCGATAGGCGCCCATCGCGACGCACATCAGCACACCGAAGGTCTCGTCCTCGTAACGCACCGGTACGGCCAGCAGAGAAGACGATGCGACCGGCTCGGAAAGCATAAGGAAAAGGTGTTCTTCGGTCTTACCCGCCAGAGGCACGACGACCGGGCGGCCACGGCCCACGACCGTGCCGAGCGAGGTCTGGTTCACGGCGATACTCGGGGCGAGTTCGCTACCGCTCAGCTCGCCGTCGAGGTGCTTCAGCAGCAGGACGTCGTCGAAGATCTTGTAATAAGCACAAGCACGTGCGCCGAGCAGACCACGCGTGTGACGGGCCAAATCCTGCGAGATGCCGGGCTCGTCGCGTTCGCGAGCCAGGCCTTGCGCCGCACGCACCAAAGCCTCGAGCTGGGCGGCCTTCGAGCGCAGCTGGCGGAGCAACCAGATACGACCGACGGCCTTGGAAGCTTCGTTGGTCAGGAGGGCGAGGAACGCGACGTCCTGCTCGCTGAATGCGTCCAGCCGGTCGGAATCGCAATTCACCACGCCGATGACGTTGCCCATGAGTTCCATGGGGACGGCGAGCTCGGAACGGATACCCTTGCGGATCTCGACGTAGCGAGGATCCTTGGAGACGTCGGGGATGCGCTGCGGCTTGGCGTAGAGCGCCACCCAGCCGGTGATGCCCTGACCTTGGTCAATGACCTGATTAATCGAAGCCGCATCCAGCCCGTTGCTCACCTCGATGCGCAGCGAACCCGTGGCGGGCTCGACAAGGGCGATGGAGGCGCTCGAAGCGCCTAAGGTTTGGACGATTTCCGCGAGGATGAAGTCGAGGGCCTCGCGGGGATCTTCGGTCGAATTAACGAATGCGCCCACGCGATAGAGACAGTCCAGGACGCGGGCGTCGCCGGGACGTTCCTGCGGAGGACGTGAGTGAGGCATGGCCTAGAGCGAGTGATCCATGTCGAGCGCCGGGGCGTCGACGGTGGTCTGACCGATCATCAACGCAGGCACGCCAGCCACGCTGGTATGCGGGGCGACGTCCTTGAGGACGACGGAACCCGCGCCGATCTTGGCGCCTTCGCCGATCGTGATATTCCCGAGGATCTTCGCGCCGGCGCCGACGAGCACGCCCGAACGGATCTTCGGGTGGCGGTCGCCGCGGGCCTTGCCCGTGCCGCCGAGGGTGACCTCATGCAGGAAAGAGACGTTGTCCGCCACGACGCTGGTCTCGCCGGCGACGAAGCCGGTGGCGTGGTCGAGCAGGATGCCGACGCCGAAGCGGGCGGCAGGATGGATGTCGACGCCGAGATGCTCGGAGACGAGAGATTGCAGATGGATGGCGAGCTCCTTGCGACCGGCCTTCCAGAGCACATGCGCGAGACGATGCATCGAGATGGCGTGGAAGCCTTTATACCAAAGATACGGGATGAGCGCATGCTCCGTCGCCGGATCGCGCTCAAGCGTGGCACGGATATCAGCGCGCATCTGCGACAGCACCTCGCGATCGGACGCGACGGCCTCGCCGAGGACGCGGAGGATGACCGGCAGATCCTGCCCGGTCGGCGTGATGCGTTCGGCTAGGCGTTGGATGATGCCTTCGCCGAAGCCGGAACGATCCAGCACATAGCGTTGAAGCATCGGCGCGAGGGCCGGTTCGGCCTTGGCGACGACGGCCGCACGGGCCTGCAACTCCGCCCAGAGGGAAGCTTCGTTGGCGCAGACCAAGGCGATGGAACGGGCGTCAGCCATAGACGGGGGATTAATTCGGCGTTTTCGGTCAATTTGGCAACCCATGAGTCAAAATCGCGTAAAAACATCGATATTTACTCAATTTCCATGACCTATTTCCACGAAGGGGTTGATAAGTGTAAACGCCCCCCTACAAATACTGACGCACCCTCCCACACCCATGCGTATCCTCACCTCCCTCCTCGCCTGCCTCGCGGCGGTGGTCTCTTTCGCGGCCCCCGAAGTCGGCAAGGCTGCTCCTGAATTCACCGGCAAGACCCTCGACGGCAAGACCGTCAGCCTCGCCGACTTCAAGGGCAAGACCGTCGTCCTCGAATGGTATAACCCTGGCTGCCCTTTCGTGAAGAAGTTCTACGAAGGCGGTAAGATGCAGGAATTCCAGAAGGATGTCGTCGCCTCGGGCGCCGTCTGGCTCGTGATCAACACGGGCGGCCACAAGCTCGAGAACGCCACCTACTACCCTGGAACCGTCATCCAGGACGAGAACCAGAGCATCGGCCGCGCGTTCGACGCCAAGGTGACCCCGCACTGCTTCGTCATCGATGGCAAGGGCATCCTGGTCTACAAGGGTGCGATCGACAGCATCTCCTCCTCCAAGTCCGCCGACATCGAGAAGGCCAACAACTACGTCCTCGCCGCCGTCAAGGCCGTGAAGGAAGGCAAGAGCCCGGAAGTGACCAGCACCAAGCCCTACGGCTGCGGTGTGAAGTACAACAAGCTCTAAGCCGAACCAACGGCCAAGCAAAAGGGCGTCCACTCGGACGCCCTTTTTTTGTGCCGGGATCGCCAGAGCCTCAGGCCACGCCCGTCGCCTGGAGGATCTTCGCATGCACCTGATCGTTGCGCAGGTGCGGCGTGAAGAACTGCGAGCCGGGTCCATAGGCGCAAAACTCGACCATCTCGCCGGTATGATTGTTACTGGTCCAGCCGATCGAGGTGTACTTCATGAGCGCTGCCGCGAGCGTCTTGGTCGAAGTGATCTTGGCACGGTCCTCGGCCTTAAAATCAAGCCCGGAGACCTTCTCGGCCGCGGCGACGAATTCCTTCGACGACAGGCCCTTGGTCTCAACCTTGAGCACCTCGAGCGACATCTTGAAGCCGACGAGCCGGTCGAAGGCGGGCGTCGATTCCGAATAAGACGGAGCCAGGGAGGTAAAGTCTTCGTTGCCGAGGCCGTTGACGTTGAAGCCGCCGGTGCCGTGGTCAGTGGTGATAATGAGCAAGGTGTCGGGATGCTTATCGATGAAGGCGAGCACCGTGGCGATGGCCTCGTCGAAAGCGATTTGCTCGTGAATCGCGGCAGCTCCGTCATTACCGTGCCCAGCATGGTCGACCCGCCCGCCTTCAACCACCAAGAAGAAACCTTCCGGGGCGGACCCAAGGCGCTGGAGCGCGACCTTGGTCATCTCGGAGAGCGTCGGCGTGGAAGCCTTAAGTTCAGCGGAATTCATGCGGTCGATCACGAAGGGGGTGTGGCTCTTGCTGAAGAGACCGAGCAGCGGTGCCTGGCCAGCATCAGCCATCAACTGATCACGATTCAAGGCGACGATATAGCCGGCCTTGCGGTAGGCGGCCAGCAGGTCCTCGCTGAAATACTGCGTGCCACCGCCCAAGACGACGTCGACGCCACGCTCGAGATATTGGACCGCGATGGTCTTCTGGTCGGAACGAGTAGCAACGGTGGCGACGAAGCCCGCAGGGGTGGCATGGGTGGCGGTCGTGGTAGTGACGAGACCACAGCGCTTACGGGCGGCGTTCATCTTCTGGACCAAGGTGACGGGCTTACGGCCGTCCTGGGTGATATTGATCACACCATTGTCGATGCGCTCGCCGATACCCCAGCAGCTACCGGCGGCGGCGGAGTCGGTCACAATGCCGCTGGCGGAGTCGGTCTCACAGAGCGAACGGACAACCGGAAGCTCGCCGTACATCTTCATCCAATTTGAGGAACGCTTCTCGGTGCGGGTCAAGTAGGTCTGGGCGGCGGTCAGCACCGAGAAACACATACCGTCGGAGACCATGAAGATCACGTTCTTAGCCTGGCGCTTGGCGGAGTTGGCGGAGGCCTCGCGGCCGTCGGCGCCGAGGGCACGAGCCGAGCCGGCGCCGAAGACGAGGCTGCCGAGGCCGGCGAACTTCAGGAATTCGCGACGGGAAGAAGAACGGGGTTGGTTCATGACGGGGGTATAGGCTCAAAAGACCCACCCGGGCAACCTTAGTTCCCCGAGGAGTCCGTTAAAACCACGTGTCGGTCAGGCCTGCGGCGTCGCGGGGGCGGCGGGTGCCGTCGGGACGTGCACCTTGAGGCGACGTTCGGCGATCTCGGCCGACACCAAGGCCACAAACTCAGCCAAGGTGCGATTGCCTTCGAAAGACTTGTCCGCGCGGGAACGCACGTTGACGAGGCCAGCTTCCTTTTCCTTGGCGCCCACGACGAGCATGTGCGGGACCTTGGACATCTCTGCCCGTCGAATCTTGGCGCCCAACTTATCGGAGGAACCATCGACGCTGCAGCGGATCTTAGCCACCTTGAGGACCTCGGCCATCGCTTCACAGTCAGCGTTGAGGTCGTCATTAAGCGGAATGAGGCGTACCTGCTCAGGCGAGAGCCAAGTCGGGAAGTCGCCGGCGAAGTGCTCGATGAGGATACCAACGAATCGTTCCATCGAACCGAACGGCGCGCGGTGGATCATCACCGGGCGGTGCGGCTTGTTGTCAGCTCCGTTATAAGTGAGCTCGAAACGCTCGGGCAGATTGAAATCGACCTGCACGGTGCCGAGCTGCCATTCGCGGCCGATGACGTCCTTGACGACGAAATCGATCTTGGGACCGTAGAAAGCGGCTTCGCCGGGCTCTTCGGAGAAGGCGACGCCGAGGGTGGCGGCAGCGGTGCGGCAGGCGGCTTCGGCTTTATCCCAATTTTCGGCGGTGCCGGTGTACTTGGCGGAGTCGGGATTACGCAGCCCGACACGGACGCGGTAATCATTCAGACCAAGCGTCTTGAGGACGATCTTCACGAGCTCGAGGCAGCCGAGTACTTCCGGCAGGACCTGGTCTTCGGTGCAGAAGAGGTGGGCGTCGTCCTGCGTGAAACCGCGGACGCGAGTCATGCCGCTCAGCTCGCCGGACTGCTCCCAGCGATAGACCGTGCCGAATTCGGCGAGGCGCACCGGGAGATCGCGGTAGGAATGGGGCTGGGAGGCGTAGATGCGGATGTGGTGCGGGCAGTTCATCGGCTTAAGCAGGAAGCCCTGCACGGTGCCGTCCGCCAGGCGGTTAGTTAGTTCGCCGCAACCGCAGCCTTCTTTGGCGAGCATCTCCATGGCCTCTCGCTCGACGAGCGGAGGAAACTGGGCGTCCTTGTAATAAGGGAAGTGGCCCGAGGTGCGGTAGAGGTCGAGGTTGCCGATGTGCGGCGTAAAGACCTGCTTGTAGCCGGTCTGAAAGAGACGCTCGGAGATGAAGTTCTGGAGTTCCTGGCGGACGACGGCGCCATTGGGCGTCCAGAGGATGAGGCCCTGCCCCACCTTCTCGTCGATATGGAACAGCTTCAGTTCCTTACCCAGTTTGCGGTGGTCGCGCTTCTTGGCTTCTTCGGCACGCACCATGGCCTGCTCGAGTTCGTCTTTGGTGGCGTAAGCGGTGCCGTAGATGCGCTGGAGCTGCTTGTTCTTCTCGTCGCCACGATGATAGGCGCCGGCGATGTGCAGGAGCTTGAACGCCTTGACCTGCGAGGAGTAGCGGACGTGGGTACCGGCGCAGAGGTCGACGAACTCGCCGTTCTTATAGAAGGAGATGGTCTCGCCGGCCGGGATGTCGCCGAGGCGGCCGACCTTGTAAGCGTTCTGGCCGCGTTCGCGGATCAGCTTCTCGGCTTCCTCGCGGGTGCACTCGAAGCGTTCGAACTTCTGGTTCTCCTTGGAGATGCGGCGCATCTCTTCCTCGATCTTCACCAAGTCCTCGGCGGTGAAGGTATGGTCGAGGTCGAAGTCGTAGTAGAAGCCGTTGTCGGTGGGCGGTCCGATATCCAGCTGAGCCTGGGGGAACAGGCGGAGCACGGCGGCACCCAACATGTGGGCGGCGGAGTGGCGAATCTCCTCGAGGGGAGTCATCTGCGGGCGGGAAGACATAGCGGAATACCCCACTCGCTAGGGGCTCCCGAGGCGGAGGGCAAGGACGGAGCAACCGCCCTGCCCGGCCTTACGACTTCTTGAGTTCGTAGCCGTCCTTGCGGTCCAGCATCGTCCAGCCGAGCGCGGCCAGGTCCTTGCGGAGCTGGTCGGCGGAGGCGAAGTCCTTGGACTGCTTGGCGGCCCAGCGACGGGCACCAAGGTCGGCGACGTCGACCGGAATCGCGACTTCGGCCTTCGCGGCGAAGAGCTGAAGCCCGAGGGCGAAGAGGATCTTGGCGAGACCGGAAACGTCTTGGCGCGCCTGTTCGGCCGAAGGCTCGTCCTTTTCCGCGAGCACGGTGAAGACCTGACCAAGGCAGCCCGGGATATTAAGGTCGTCCTGCAGGACTTCCCAGGCCTTGGCGAAACGACCCCAGGAGGTCTGGACTTCCTGTGCAACGGGGGCAGCGAACTCGGCGCGGGTGAACCCAGCGGCGGCGAGCAGGCGATCGGCGCCGCGCTCGAGCTTGGCCAGAGCCGAACGGGAATCGTCGACACCCTTCATGGTGAAATTAAGTGAGCTACGATAGTGACCGGAGATCAGGGTGGCGCGGACTTCCATCGGCGTGAAGCCCTTGGCCACGAGTTCGTCAAGGGTGTAGAGGTTGCCCTTGCTCTTGGACATCTTCTCGCCCTCGACCATCAGGTGGGCGCTGTGGAACCAGTGGGCCGCGAAGCCCTTCACGCCGGTGGCGCATTCGGACTGGGCGATCTCGTTCTCGTGGTGCGGGAAGCAGAGGTCGATGCCGCCGCCATGGAGGTCAAAGGTCGCGCCGAGGTGGGCGAGCGACATGGCCGAGCACTCGATGTGCCATCCGGGACGACCTTCGCCCCAAGGAGACGGCCAGAAATTGGCACCGTCCTCGGGCTTGCGAGATTTCCAGAGGGCGAAGTCGGAGGCCGATTCACGTTCATATTCATCGGCGTCATTGGCCTCGCCGGCGGAGTTTTCGGACTGGGTCTCGAGCTTGGAGAAGTCGATATGGTTCAACTTACCGTAGTCAGGGCAGGAGCAGACCTTGAAGTAGACCGAGCCATCCTTGGCGACGTAGGCGTGACCGCGATCGACGAGGGCCTTGATCATCGCGACCTGCTGGGGGATGTGCTCGACCGCGCTCGGCTCGACATGCGGAGGCAGCAACCCAAGGGCCTTGCAGTCTGCGTGAAACTTGTCGGTCCACTTCTTGGTGAACTCACCAAGCGTCTGGCCAACCGCCTGGGCGCCGCGGATCGTCTTGTCATCGACGTCGGTGATATTGCGGACGTGCTTTACCTTCAGGCCGGCGACCTCGAGGGTGCGACGCAGGACATCCTGGACGGTGAAGGTCCGGAAATTGCCGATGTGGGCCGGGCCGTAGACCGTGGGTCCGCAGCAGTACATGCCGTAGACATCGCGGCCGGGCTTCGGGAGCAACGGCCGCTTCTCGCGGGACATGGTGTCATGCAGGAACACGGGCATAGAAAGGGTAGTTAGCGAACCTAGGCCCCGCTGGGCGAGTCGGAACTATGGAGCCTCCCGCCGGTCGCAGACGCAACGATGGCCCAACCCAGCTGGGTCATAAAACCGCTTACGTCTTGTTTCCTTAGGCTTAAAGTAAGATAACAGCGACCCCAACATCACCCCATGAAAGAATCTAAAAAGCCGGGGCTCGGCACACAAACCCTGCACGCCGGCCAGAAGCCCGATCCGACCACCGGTTCGCGCGCTGTCCCGATCTATCAGACCACGAGCTATCAGTTCCGTGACACGGAACACGCTGCGAACCTCTTCGGCCTGAAGGAGCTCGGTAATATCTACACCCGGATCATGAACCCGACGACGGACGTCCTCGAGCAGCGCCTCGCGGCCCTTGAAGGCGGTTCCGGCGCGCTCGCCCATTCCTCCGGTCAGGCCGCCATCACCGCATCGATCCTGAACATCGCCGGAGCGGGCGACCACATCGTCTCGGTTTCCCAGCTCTACGGCGGCACCTACAATCTCTTCCACTACACCCTGCCGAAGCTTGGCATCCAGGTGTCCTTCGTCGACGCCGATGATCCCGAGAACTTCCGCAAGGCGGTGAAGTCGAACACCAAGGCCTTCTACGGCGAAGGCCTCGGCAACCCCCGCCTCAACATCTTCCCCTTCGCCGAGGTCGGCAAGATCGCCAAGGAAGTCGGCGTCCCGCTCATCATCGATAACACCGCCCTCTCGCCCTACCTGAACCGTCCGTTCGAGCATGGCGCGAACATCGTCGTCCACTCCGCGACCAAGCACATCGGCGGCCACGGCACCTCGATCGGCGGCATCGTCGTCGACGGCGGCAACTTCAACTGGGGCAACGGTAAGTTCCCCGGTTTCACCGAGCCCGACATGTCCTACCACGGCCTGCCGCACTGGGAAGCCTTCAAGGCCTTCGCGCCCGCCGGCGGCGCCAACATCGCTTTCATCATGAAGATGCGCCTGCAGTTCCTCCGCGACGTCGGCAGCTGCCTCTCGCCCTTCAACGCCTTCCTGCTCATCCAGGGCCTCGAGACCCTGCACCTCCGCATGGAGCGCCACTGCGCCAACGCGATGAAGGTCGCCCAGTACCTCGAAGCGCACCCCAAGGTGAAGTGGACCAACTACCCGGGCCTGAAGTCCTCGAAGTACCATGACCTCGCCAATAAGTACCTCACCAACGGCTACGGCGCGCTCGTGGGCTTCGGCCTGAAGTCCGGCCTCGAAGGCGGTCGCAAGTTCATCGATTCCCTCGTCCTGCACAGCCACGTCGCCAACATCGGGGACGCCCGCTCGCTGGCCATCCACCCGGCTTCCACGACACACTCGCAGCTGAGCGCCGCGGAGCGCGACAGCGCGGGCGTGACGGACGACTACGTCCGCCTATCCGTGGGCATCGAGGACATCGAGGACATCATCGCCGACCTCGAGCAGGCGCTGGCCAAGGCCTAAGCCTCTCGTTATCGACCGATCAGGGCGGGCCGCAAGGCCCGCCCTTTTTCATGCCCGGGCCTTGGCGCCGTCGAAGTCGTGATACTCGAGAAACTGCCGCGCGCCTTCGTCGCCCATGTAGGCAGCCAGCAGCTTGTGGTCCGTCTGGGTAAGGTCCACGACGATGAGCCCGTCCAAGCAACCGCCGAAACCCTCGTCGACATTGAACGCGATGAGCCGACCGTTGAGCTTGAGATAGTGTTTCAGCAGCACCGGTACGGCTTTGGCATCCGGCTCAAGGTCGCTCACGAGGCTAGACACGTGCTCGAGATCGAAGGCGCAACGCTGCAACACGTCGAGATCGGCGTCGTGCAGGCTCATCGAGCGGGGCGGATTCTTGGCCCGTACCAGCGGCAGCAGGTCATCCGCCGAACGGTTGTTCTTGAGGTAAGAGAGGATCAGCTCCTTCGAGGCCTGACCATATTCGGGATTGATGCTTACAGGCCCGAACAACAGGTGATACTTGGGGAAACGGACGACGTAGCGGCCGATGCCGCGCCAGAGAAGCGGGAGGCTGGTGGGCTTCCGTTGGTATTCCTGTCGGATGAACGAGCGTCCCATCTCGAGCGCGGGATCCATGCGACGGAAGAAGTCGCCTTTGAATTCGAAGAGGGTCGAAGTGTAGAGCCCATGCTTGCCTTGCAACGGCAGGATGCGATCGGTCGGACCGAGGCGATAGCCGCCGACGATCGCCGAGGCTTTGTCATCCCAGAGCACGATCTGGTCATACCAGGCGTCGAAAGCATCGAGGTCGCAGTCCAGGCCCGTGCCTTCCGAGACCGACCGGAAGGTCGTCTCACGCAGGCGACCGATCTCGCGCAGGGTATGGGGCAGATCCTTGCCGAGGAAGCGGTAGACCTTGAAATCTCCGCTGGTCAGCAGAAGGTCTTCAGGAGGGAGGCTTTGCAGTTCAGCTCGCAGCAACAGCGAATTGACCGGCGGAATGATCGACGCCTGCGGAGCAGCTGGTTTAGCAGCCGCGGCCTTCTCGCGGTCGCTACGGCTGGAAAGCAGCTCGCAACGGAGACGCAGGAAGCTCGTGGCCTCCTCGTCCTCCGGATGGTCCGCCAACTGGGCCGGCGTCACCGGATTGGCCGTGCGCAGGCGGATGACCTTGCCGTGATGATGCAGGAACTCGCGCAGGAGGAGCATCGTCCGGACCTTTGAATGGACCAGACCGAGCGACTGGAAGAGCCCGGAGTTACGACCCTCGATCCGCAAAGGAAGAATCGAGGCGCCGACCTTGCGGGCCATGCGCACGACCTGCGGCGACCAGACCGGATCGTCGACGCGGCGGGACTTCAGGCGGAGACTGGAAACCTCACCTGCCGGGAAAGTCAGGATGCAACCGCCGGCGCGCAGGTGCGAAAGAATTCGCCGCGTGCCTGGGACATTCCCAATATCGGCGGAGCCAGGGTCGAACGGGTTGACCTCGATCAACCATGGGCGAATTCCTGGAATCTGACTGAGCCAGCGATTGCCGACGACCAGGGCGTCCGGACGGGCACGCAGGAGGAAATCCATCGCCACCAACCCGTCGGCCAGGCCATGCGGATGATTCGCGACCACGACGAGCGGCCCCGAGCGCGGGATGCGGGCGAGACACTGGTCGCTCCAAACATTGCTCAGACCGGCCTGCTCCATCGCCGACGTGAAGAAATCCGGCCGCCCCGCGGCATGGATGCGGGCCAAGAAAGCATCGAAGGCGCGAACCTTGAAGAAGCCGTCAAGGGCGGGCTCAGCCCACGCTAAAATTCCGAGGTTAGCCTTGAGTACGTCGGTGTTGCTGGGAGCGCGCTGCGGTGACATCTGTGGCGATGATGCCACGGATGTGCGTACGGACGGGGGCGGACCCGTGACAATGTGGTGTCAGCCTGCGGCAAACCCGAAAAACTCGCGGGCATTGCGCGTGGCGACCTCGGCGACCTCGTCCGCAGGCAGACCCAGCAGCTCCGCGGCCTTGGCGCAGATCTCGGGAAGATAAGCGGGCGTATTTTCCTTACCACGGACGGACTGCGGGGCGAGGTAGGGGGCGTCGGTCTCAAGCATCAGCCGGGCGAGGCCCTGCGCCTTGAGCGCCTGGCGGATCTCCTCCGACTTGGCGTAGGTGATGATACCGGTGAAGGAGGCACGACCGCCCCGCTGATTGACCTGGCGGACCTGGTCCGGCCCCTCGACGAAGCAATGGAAGACGACCTTGCGCCAGTCGACGCCACTGGCGTCGATCAGCCGCACGCAATCGTCGAAGGCATGACGAGAGTGGATGACCACCGGGCAGCCGAACTGATAGGCCAGCGAAAGCTGGCGACGGAAGGCTTCCTGCTGCCAGCCCTTGATACGTTCGGCTTCGGCGGCGTCAGTCGGAAGCCGGAAGTAATCCAGACCGATCTCCCCGAGCGCCGCGGGGTGCGTGTGGTCGGCGAAATAGGGCGAGATGGCGGCGACGGTCTCCTCCCAGCCTTCTTCGACATGGCAGGGATGCAGGCCGACGGTATGCCGAAAGAAATCGGGCTGGGAGGAAGCGAGACCTCGATAGTCGGACCAGTCCTTCAGGTCCGTCCCGATGGCGACGACGCCTTCGACGCCGGCGGCGCGGCATTCCGCCACCCATGCGGCGAGGCGGCCCGCCTTGAGGGCGTATTCCGGGTGACAATGGGAGTCCAGCAGGCGCACGGGGTGATTAGGCTATCCGGCAATGAAAGGGCAAGACCACAGCCCTGCCTTGAAAAAGCCGCCCTGCCCTGCACGTTGGCCGCATGCATCACTGGCTCATGAAGTCCGAACCTGACGAGTTCTCCTTCCAGGAACTCGAACGCAAGGGCAAGGAACCGTGGACCGGTGTGCGCAATTACCAGGCGCGTAACTTCATGCGCGCGGCCAAGGTCGGCGACCTCGTCCTGTTCTATCACTCCAACTGCGACGACCCCGGCATCGTCGGCGTGGCCAAGGTCTCCAAAGCAGCCTTCGACGACCCGACGCAGTTCGAACCGAAGTCCGATTACTTCGACGCCAAGTCCGCGAAGGATAATCCCCGCTGGAGCTGCATCGAGGTATCCTTCCACCAAGGCTTCAAGCGCCTCGTCAGCCTACCTGACTTACGTGACTGCGCGGCGCTCAAGGATATGCTGATCCTACGTCCGGGCAACCGGCTCTCCGTCACGCCCGTGACCGCCGCCGAGTTCAAGGCGATCGCCGGGCTGGGCGGACTTAGGAAGTAGCCTCTTCGAGCGGCAGCCACATCGCCAAGATCGCGGCGGGCAGGAACAGGAACGAAGCGTACAACAGCACGGAGCTGAAGTCGGCGGGCTTGGCGAAGATGCCGAAGAAGACCGTGCCCGCGGCGGCGAAGACGCGTCCGATATTATAACTGAAGCCGGCACCGGTCGTGCGGAGCAAGGTCGGGAACAGCGGCGGCAGCGCCATCGTGAAGAGACCAAAGACACCCTGGCAAAAGCCCACGCCGGCATAGAGCGCATAGGTCGCGCCGAGGCTCCACGGATAGGCGAAGGTCAATGCCATCAGGACGAAATAGACGCCGAAGAACGCGGCCAAAGCGCGACGGTAGCCGAAGCGTTGCGCGGCCCAGCCGGAAGCGAAGTTGCCGACCACCGAGGCGGCGATCACGCAGAATAGCGCGGTCGCGACGACCGAAGCCTTGTCCAACGAGCGGGCGACGACCTCCGGATGCGAACGGATGAAGGCCTGCTGCCAGAACATGAAGCACCAATGCCCGGTCAGGGCGATCGCGCAGAGCAAGGAGGCGATGAACGTCGTGCGACGGATGTCGGGACCGAACAGTCCCGACATTGACGGAGCCGCCTGCTTGCCCTTCTCCGCTGACCATTCCGCGGTCTCAGGGACTTCCTTGCGGATCCAGAGCGTCACAAACGCGGGCAGGACGCCGATCAAGAAGACCCAACGGGGCTCATAGCCAGGAACCTGCTGCAAGATGAAGACCGCCGCGATAGCCGCGAGGATGCCGAAGTTGACCGCGCACTGCAGCACGGCGGCGATCCAAGGGCGCCACTTCTTCGGCCAGGTCTCGGAAAGCAGCGACGCACCGACCGCCCATTCGCCGCCGATGCCGAGGGCGGCGAGAAAACGGAAGATCATCAGCTGCCACCACGTATGCGCGAAGAAAGACAAACCGGTGAAGAGCGCGTAAGTAAGGATCGTCAGGACAAGCGTACGGCTCCGGCCGAGGCGATCGCCGATGATACCGAAGAACGCCCCGCCCAAGGCCCATCCAAGCAGGAAAGCGGCTTGGATGACCGACCCATAGAGCGCCACATCCGGGTCAGCCTCCTTGGTCATCAGCAGCTCGGCCACGAAGACGGTGGCCACCAGCGTATAGAGGTGCAGGTCAAGTCCGTCGAAGAACCAGCCGAGCCATGCGGCGAAGCCGGACTTCTTCTGATGGGTACTCAGCTCGCTGAGCTTGGTGGCTTCCGCGGGGGCTTCGCGCATGAGGAGACAGTTGAAACCGCCTAGAAATTAGCAAGGCGGGCTTTGCGGCCCGCCCTGCGTGAGGACTTACTTCTTCTTGGCTTCGACCTTCTTGGCCGGCGCCTTGGCCTTCGGAGGGGGCGTCGGGGTGTAAGGCTGGTTCGTCATGGCGCCCGGGGCGACCTTGAGGAGATTCGGGGACATGTCCGGAGCCTTGGCGTCGCCGTTGGCCCACTTGAGGCCGCCGATCAGGATCTGCTGGAAGGTCGGGTTGGTCCAGACGTCTTCGCGGTGACCCATGGCCGTGTAGAACACGCGGCCCTTACCTTCGTTTTTGGCCCAGCAGTTCGGGTAAGGAGGGCGCTTGTAATCGTCACCCTCGAGGGCGGGATCATTGAAGACGGTAAGGACATGAATCTCGGGACGGAAATCCTTAAGAGTATACCATTCTTCCTCGAACGAGAAGGTATCACCGAGCTTCTCGAAACCAGGGAAGGTCTTATCGATGACCTTGTTGGTGCCGACCTGCTGCTTGCCGTGGCGGATGAACTCGGCGCCGAGGAAGCAGACATAGGCGTCAGCCTTGTCGCCATGGTTGGTGAAACGCTCAGGGCCCTTCACGGCCTCATTGTCGGTATGGAAGGTGTCGGCGGCGGAATGCGTGCCCACGAAACCCCTGCCGGACTTCACGAAGTCGAAGAGGGCCTGCTTGCCGGCCATGGACATCGGCGGGTTTTTGTCGGTGCCCTCGGAGCAGAGGTCGCCAGTGGTGTAGAACATCACGGTGTCGAATTGCGCGAGGTATTCGGGCGAGAACTTCGAACCGTCCTTGGAGAAGACGAACTCGATGCCGTTGGCGGCGCCGATCTCGAGGAGCTGCTTCTCGGCGAAGCTGGGCTGGCCCTTCTTGTAGGAGATCACCTCGTGCTCGTAGCCCGAGGACTTGGTGAAGAAGAGGACCTTGCGCTTCGGAGCGTCGGCGGCGAACGCGCTGAGCGACAGCAGGCAGAGGAGGAGCGAGCGGAGCATCATGGGGATAGGTGTGCCGTGAACAAACCCGCCCTACCCTCCGCAGGCAAGCCGATTGGGGCTCAGTGACCGGCCGAACGACGGACCAGGGGCAATTCGCGGCCGATTTCGGCGAGACGATAGCCGAAACCAGGACCACGCAGGCTGGAACCATCGACCTGCCCCTCGCGTCGCGAATAGAGCAAGGGGTGCACCGCGGCCTCAGCCACAGAAGCCGCGGGGTAGAACTGCATGCCGTTCGTCTCGACGCCAGCAATGGTCGGAGCGTGGGCGGCAAGCAGGACGTGCGTCATCTGCGCCATCATGGGATTGGTCAGGTCCTGTACCATCAGCTGCATACCGTGGGCACGGGCCCAGCAGAGGCTGAGGAGCGCGCCGGTCTGCGTCTTGCAGGTCTTGAGGGCTACGCCGGTCCAGCCGAGTTCCCTGCCGAGCCGGACGACGCGCCAATCGTGCGCGCTCTCATCAAGGAAGAGCGGCATGCGCTGGCTGACCGAATGGACATCGATGAGGTGTTCCTCGAGCTCATAGGGGAAGGGTTGCTCGACGTAGCTGAGTCGCTTCCAGAGGTCAGGCAGTTCGGCCTTCACACGATCAAGGACGCCATTGACGTAGGCCGGGTCCATCACCGTGCAATTGAAGTCGGCGGTGAAGAGCTCGACGCCGAGCGGCAGGCCGATCTCCGCGATCCGCTTCAGGCGTTCGAAATCCCAGGGCGCGTCGTTGCCGCGCAGCTTGACCTTCAGCGCCTTCAGGCCATCGGTCTTGATCCACTCATCGAGCGACGACGGATAGCCGTCGGCGACCTTGTTCGTGCCAGCCTCGGCGAGCGTGAGGTAGTCGAGCCCTCCGACGAGATGCCAGGCGAGGAGCTTGGTCGTCACCGGTGTGCGGAAGAAGTCGGCCGGGTAGCGACCCGTGAAAGAGACGCCTTTGGCATCGGCGGCCGGCGTGACGTACGCCGACAAGTCACGGTTCATCCACGGAGCGCAGTAGGTGGAATACGTCGGCACACCGTGGGCGACACCATAGGCGTCGTGCAACGCGAGATCGAAGGGCGAGCAACAGACCAACGCGGCGAGCGTGGGGATGGCGACTCCTGCGGTCAGGTTTTCGTTGAACTTCCTCAGGATGCCCGGGAGCGCTTCCTCGAGGAAATCATGGCCGATCTCCATCGGATGGCCGCGGGCGCCGAAGGCCGCATACGCCTCGGTCAGCATGTCGCAGAAATCCTGCAGCGCCTTGAGACGGACGTCATAGGGTACCGGCGAAGGCCAGACCCACTGGACGCTGAGCGGGGTCTCGCCCCACCCTTCGGCCCGGGAGCCGTCGGCCTTCTCGACCGTGACGCACACGCGGGCGCAGACCACGCTTGTGACGGTCTCATGGCCGAACTTAAGAGGAAGCCGCAGGGTGACCGGCAAGGCATGCCAGCGCACCGCGTGGATCTGGACGTCGCGAGGATTCATCAGCGATCAGTCCTGCAGCGCCTGACCGGAAGTCTCCTTCCCGAGGAAGGCGACGAGCAGACCAACCCCATAGACGAGCGTGATGGCAGCGGCGGCATGCTGATAGCCTCCGAGGCTTTCGACCAGCTTGCCGCTCAAGAGCACGAAAGGTACGGCTACCAGGCGACCGGTGTTGTAGCAGATGCCCTGCCCCGTGGCGCGGACGCGGGTTGGGAAGAGCTCCGGCAGATACAGCGGGAAGAATCCGAAAAAGGCCGTGGCGGCCATCCCGAGCAGGAAGACCTTCGCGGCCATGACCCAAGGGAAGATGCCGAAGAGCATCGTACCGGACCAATCAGCCGGCGTGCGGTAGATCCAGACCGTGGCGACAAGGGCAAAACCACAAAGCAACTGGTAGCCCAGCCGACGACGCAGGCCGGCCAGGAGGAGCGGGGCCACGAAGGTACTGCAACAGGCCCCGACAGACACGATGACCATCGCTAAGGCCTTGGCGCGGGGATTATCAGGACCGGCCAGTTCGCTGATCCAGAGCGGGATCCACTGCACCGCACCCCAGGTGCCTACGAAGACGACGGACACCATCAGGATACCCGCGATCGTGGTGCCGGCCAGCTCGCCGCTGAAAACCTCGCCGATCTTGGAGCGGGCCGGTTTCGCGGAGGCGGCCTCCTTGGCGGCGGAGCGTTCCCACTTTTCGGACTCAGGGACGAAGAGGCGGATCAGCAAGGTCAGGATAGCGGGCGAAGCGCCGATCAGGAAGTGGATGCGCCACGAGTTGCCGTCCGCGGGATAGGCCAGCGCCATGCACCCCACGAGGACCATGCCAAGGTTGGCGGCCATGCCGATGGCGCCGGCCATCTTGGAGCGATGACGTTCCGGCCAGGCTTCCATGACCAGGGCCACGCCGAGCGCCCATTCGCCGCCCATGCCGAGCGCCGCCATGAAGCGGGCGGCGGCGAGGTGCGTCGGATCCTGCGCGAAGTAACAGACGCCGCTGAAGATCGAATAGAAAAGGATGCTCAAAGACATCGCCTTCACGCGGCCGATGCGGTCGCCGAGCCAACCGAAAGCCGCGCCACCGAGCGCGGCGCCGACGAGGAAAGCAGAGGTGATGATGCCCATCCAGCCTCCGACCCACCCATTAATCGCCTTGGTGCCCAACGCGGCGATATCGGCGGGCACCATGCTTTTCAGCGCCGGACCGGCGAGCGTCGGGAAGAGCGCCTGCTCGTAACCATCCATCATCCAGCCGAGGAAGCCGGCGAGCAAAGTCATCTGCATGCCCTTGGTGATCGCGTCGCGGGTATCTTTGGCGTCGTGCATGGGGATGGCACCCATCAGAAGGACTTATCCCCAGCCTTCAAGGGGCGAATTCTCCCTGAACAGCCGCGATGCAACTAATGTTTTCAAGCGTCCAATAACCTGCTAAGGCTTTCGCCCCATGAAGCCGTTGATCGATCGCCCCGAGGACCTGCTGCCGACGACCCCTTGGTCCGCGACGAAATGGGCCTGGACGGCCGAGGAAGCCGTCGTCGACCACCGCACCAAGGCCCGCCTATGTTCGGCGGTGCTCCTGCCCTTCCAGAATGGCCAGCCCGACTGGAAGAGCTTCGTGTCCGAGATCGGCTGGCAGAAAGCCGCCGCCGACCATTATGGCGTCGAACTCGTGCCGGTGCTCAACGCCGACACGGGCTATATCTTCGACTTGGACGACAAGATGTACGCCGAGGTGCTCCGCCAATTCCGGCTGGCCTTCCCCGACATGCGTTTCATCGCCGGCATCACCGCCCGTGGCGCGCAGGACGACACTTCCTTCAAGGCCGAGCGCTACCGTGCGTTGCTGGACCTGGTCCAGGCCCACGACAACTGCGAGGTGATGATCATGACGTCCAAGTGGCTGAACTCGCTCGACCCCGAGCGTCGCCGCGACGGCTACTACCAGATCGCCGAGTGGCTCGTCCGCCCCGGTATCGTGCACGCCCTCGAACCTTCCTTCGTCTCATGGGCCACGCCTTATGAGCCGTGGCTGCTCCACCAGCTCGCCATCCACCCCAAGTTCGTGGGCGGCAAGGTCAGCACGCTCGACGAACCGCACTTCCTCTACTGGGCCGCGATGTGCAAGGACCTGAAGCTCGATTTCGCCCCGCACAGCGGCGACGACTACGGCATCGCGACGGCCATCAAGACCGGCCTACCCCTCCTCATCGGTGCCGCCAGCAGTGCGGCGCCGCAGATCTGCGCCGCCAAGGACATGTGGCTCGACGACGGCGCCCCAGGCAAGAAGTTCCCCACCGGCACGGGACGATTCGACACGCGTGTCTACAAACTCTTCGAAGCTTTCCAGTCACTTGAAGACCAGGTCTTCCGGCTCGACGCCAAGGGCAGCGCGGCCGCCTACAAGCACAGCACGGCGCACCTGCTCCATCAACTCGGCGTCATCGCCTCTCCCGAACCGCACCCGGCCTGCAAGGATGTCCGCGGCACCGACGAAGCCGCCCGCATGAGCGAAGCGATGCTCCGCACCCGTCGCATTTCCGAACGCCTGAACATCCCTCGCTAAACCTTGCCATGACCACCCCCTTCAAGCTCACCCGCGTCGCGTCGCTCAAGACCGTCGCCGATTTTCGCGCCCATTGCGCCAGCGTCGGCGCCGACCTGCCGCTCGAAGACACCATCGAAGCCGGCGCCGGCAATCCCCTCTCGCAGCCAATCGCGCGCACGAAGGTCAACGGCAAGACCATCGGCAATCGCATCGCCATCCATCCGATGGAAGGCTGGGACGGCACCACCAGCGGTGGAATCTCAGAGGAAATGAAGCGACGCTGGGAGCGCTTCGGCGCGAGCGGCGCCAAACTGATCTGCGGCGCCGAGGCCATGGCAGTGCGCGCCGACGGCCGGGCGAACATGAACCAGCTGATCATCAACGAGGAGAACCAGGCCGGCATCACGGAACTCGTCGGTATCCTCAAGGCCGAACACCTAGCCCGGTGGGGTTCGGTCGACGACCTGGTCATCGGCTTCCAACTCACGCACTCCGGCCGCTTCTGTCGTCCGCATGACAAGAAGCGCTGGGAATCCCGCGTGGCCTACCGCCACCCGATCCTCGACAAGAAGTTCAACGTGACCTCGGACGACCAGGTGCTGACCGACGCCGATGTCGAGGAGCTCATCCGCTGCTACGTCAAGGCCGCCCGCGTCGCCCGCGACTGCGGCGCCGACTTCGTCGACATCAAGCACTGCCACGGCTACCTCCTGCACGAGTTCCTGAGCGCCCACACGCGTCCGGGCAAGTTCGGCGGTTCGTTCGAGAACCGCACCCGGATCCTACGTGACATCATCGCCGGCATCCGCGCCGACGGTAACGCCATCGATATCGGCGTACGCCTGAGCCTGTTCGACATGGTGCCGTTCCGTCCTGACCCCGCCCTGAGCGTGCCCGGTAAACTCGGCCCAGGTATCCCCGAAGAGCACGCCCATCTCCAGCCCTACCACTACGCCTTTGGCGTGAACGCGCAAAAGCCCACCGAGATCGACCTGACCGAGACGTTCGCCTTCGTGAAGCTGCTCGGTGAACTCGGCGTCAAGATCCTCAACACCACCGCCGGTTCGCCTTACTACAACCCGCACCTCCAGCGTCCGGCGGCCTACCCGCCCAGCGACGGCTACCAGCCTGCGCACGACCCGCTCATCGATGTCGCCCGCCAGGTCCGCGTCGTCCGCGAGGTCCGCGCCCAGGCGCCGGCCGGCATGATCATCGTCAGCTCAGGCCTCAGCTACGTCCAGGAATACCTCCCGCAGCTCGCGCAGCACATCCTACGCACCGGCGGCAGCGATGCCATCGGCGTGGGCCGTGCCGTGCTCAGTTATCCCGCCATGCTCGCCGATGCGGCGAAAAACGGAGTCATGGAGACGAAGTTCATCTGCCGTACCTTCAGCGACTGCACGACCGCTCCGCGCAACGGCCTCATCTCCGGCTGCTACCCGCTCGACAAGTATTATACCGCGAAACCGGAGTTCCAGCAGCTCAAGGATATCAAGAAGAGCGTCGGCGCCTGAGCGCGCTCAGGGCTTCTCGAAGACCAGCAGGTGCTGCCAAGGCAGGTCCGGCTTGTTGACGACGAAGCGGAAGCCCGCGGCTTCGAATTCCTTGCGTGCCTGCGCCTCGGTCATCTTATGATGCGGTTTGATCGGTACGTTGTCGTCCTCCGCGCGATATTCCAGGACGTAGATGCGTCCCTTCGGCCTCAGGGCCGAACGCAACGAGGCCAGCATCTCCACCGGATGGTCGAATTCGTGGTAAGCATCGACCATCAGCGCGGCATCGATCGAAGCCGGCGGAAGCTTCACGTCATCGATCGCGCCCAGGTGCGGCTGGACGTTCGTCACGCCCAGCTTGGCGGATTCAGCCTTCAGGAAATCAAGCATCTCCGGCTGGATATCCACTGCGACGACCTTGCCGCGGGGTAGTTTGCGGGCGATACGGAAGGAATAATAGCCTGAGCCAGCCCCGATGTCGGCTAGGACGGCGTCGGGCGCCAACTCCAGCAAGGCGATAGCCTTCGAGGGCGCCTCCTCCTTCTCGCGATCGGTGCGTTCGAGCCAGCCGATGCCAGGATGGCCCATCACCTTCGAGATTTCACGCCCCATCCAGACCTTGCCGATACCGTCCGGCGAAGCCGCGCGGGTTTCGTATTTCGCCGGAACCGCGACGGGCGCGGCGGAGACCGGACGCGACCAAAAATAGAGACCGATGGCTCCGCCGAGGAGCAGCACGGAGGAAAGTACGGGGTAACGCTTCAGCATGAGCGCAGACTGTGACGCGACCGACGGTTCGCAAGCGCGACCACGCTTCGCGTCACTTCTTCACCGGCTCATTGCAATGATCGCAGACCTTGCCGGCCTTGGCGACCTTGACGCAGCAAGGGTGGATGCATTTATCGCCCTTCTTCGCGGCCTTGTCGCAGCAGCTGCCTTCCTGGTATTTCGGCGCAGCCTTCGCAGGCTCGGAAGGCGCGGCGGCGAAGAGGAAGACGGACGACATTAGGAGGAGGGCGAGATTGCGCATACCGTGCATCTTACGAACCTAGGGATGGCGACAAGCGGAAATGAAAAGGGCCGGACATTTGTCCGGCCCTTTCGTCATAGCTATCGCAATCCGATTAAGAGCGCTTAGCCGGCCACTTGTCGTCGTCCTTCTTCTCGGACTTCTTAGGAGCCTCTTTCTTCTCATCCTTCTTCTCGACCTTCTTAAGGGCTTCCTTCTTCTCGGACTCCTTGCTGCCGGTCTTCGTGCAGGTGGTTCCGGGAGGAGGAGTCACCGGAGGGACGACCACGCCGCCCGTGCCAGCGGAGGCACCATAAACGGCACTTGCAGCCAGAAGAAAGACGGAAGCGAGGAGTGAGGGTTTCATCGTGAATTCATCTTACCTCGTTCTCGTCGCACTGAAAGCACTTATTTAATCCCTATATTCCGAGGTCAGATTAGGCTTTTACCGATTTGACGCATAAATGACTGCTTCAAGTCAAAACCGAGGCAACGGGGGCATGAAAGGTAGGCACTTGCCTCGGCACGCTATAAAGATATTAACATCCATACTGCTCGAGGGTAGTTAAGGCATGAAATACACCAAGCATAGCCCCGGCTTCAGCCTCATCTTGTCCCTCACGATGATGGCCGCCATGGTCATGCTGGTAGTCACGATTTCCGCCTTCGTCACCGTGGAATCACGGATGGCCATCAATCAGCAGCTGGCCACCCGGGCGCGACTCAACGCGGTCGTCTCAATGCGCCTGGCGCTCGCGCACCTGCAACAGGAAGCCGGCCCCGATCGGCGCGCCACCGCACGGGCGGACATCACGCAACCGGAAGCCACTTCCACCACGGTCAAAAACCCCATGTGGACCGGTGTCTGGCGTTCCGATTTTCCGGACCTTCCGCCCGCCTGGCTGGTTTCGGGTCGTGCCGACCAAACGGCTGGCAAACAATCGGTCTCACTCTTTCAGACCGCCACCTCACCAACCTACCCAACGGGCTTCTGGGCACCCTGGCAATCGGGCTACAACCCCGGCAACGACTCGCTGGTGCCGCTCGTGGGGACCGCGAGCGCAGCCGCCGCGGAAGGAACCAAGCCCAGCGGACTCGTCTCCCTTCCCAAGATCAGTCTGCCCGACGATGATATCGCCGGAAGCTACGCCTACTGGATTGGGGACGAGGGCATCAAAGCACGGATTAACCTGAGAGAAGCCCGCTCGGAAGACCCCAATAATGCGGCGCAACTGATCTCGGTCAGGAGCCCTGTGACGCAAGGCATCCTCAAGAACGTGGCCAATCCGGCCCAGCTAGACGCCTTCACCCAGCTCAAGGAAGCCCCTCTCCTCAGCGGCGTGGATTCGGCGCTCAATGCCCTAGGGTCCTCGGACGTCCGGAAGTATTTTCACGACATCACCACCGTCTCGGCGGGCGTCCTGGCCGACTCGCTTCACGGCGGACTCAAGCGCGACCTCTCAACCGCCTTCGAGCTCGCCGACGACCAGTTCGCCGCCACCGAATTTGGACAAGGGGCAACCGGTGCCGCTGGCACGCATGTTGGCAGAGATTATGCCTTCGGCTCAGACCCTGAAGTCTCCGCCTTCGCCGACATGCCGATGCCCGTGCTGAATACACAGTTTGGCAGCAAGGAATTCTACGCCGCGCCCATCTTCACCCATAAGCATAAAGTGCCTGGCAGCGGCGACGTCCTCACACTGCGCGGTCCCACTTGGTGGGCCTTACGCGACTATCATCGCCTTTACAAATCCCTCGGCTGGCCCTTGATAATCAGCAGCGGTGAACGTACCACCACGACCCCCACCCTGCTGGCCCGCGCGCTCTGGCCAAACGTCGCGGCCGCCCATCCCAACGGAAAACCTTCTAACAGCGGCCTCTCCAATAATAGCCTACGTAATCGCATCTACGGGTATTCGGACATCTATAACGCCGACCAGAGTACCACGAGCGGAACGCCCATCAATCCTAACGCCTCGGACCTGCTGAACGGAGATACCGGGCGTATCGTGACCCGCCCCTTAGCGGTGTCCGCGACCCCGTATGTCCAACGCCTCTCACTCGCGTTCAGCGTCAACAAGATGCAATGGTTCGAGTGGAAGCAAATCAAGATCGGTAAAAACATCTGGTGGTATCAAGTCGAGACCGTCGACCTTCGCATCAACATCACACCCATCGTCGTGATGCATAATCCGTACAATGTGCGCATGACTTGGCAGCCGGACGCCAGCACGCCGCGGTCGACCGTTAAGCGGCCTTACGGCGTCGCCCTATCCGTTGCCGACATCGCCGGCTGGAAGTTCCGCTTCAAGCAATACGGCGGCGCGGCGCCCGCGGTCTTCGAGACTTCGCTCACCGCATTTTTCCAAAAGCAGAACTTAAATGGGGAAGTGTCCGATGATGACACCTTCCGACTTTACCTTGCCAACGACACGAGTGAGGGCGACGCGGGGAAGAGCACCCCGATTACCCCCATCACGCTCGAACCCGGAGAATTCCGTGTCTTCTCCTGCGAACCCAAAATCGGGGAATGGAGCAAGGATATCGTACTGGGGAATACCTACAGCACCCGCGGGGGATTCCGGGATAACGTGCTCGACTGGAATCTCGGCAAGGACGCCGAAGCGGCCTTCGACATCGCCTCGCCTATCGGCTTCGAAATCATTCCGGCGGACAACGTCCGGATCCGGCACGCCATCGTCAGCCGTCCCAAGGATGAGCTAATCCTGGACAGCAGTAACTCGACCAGCGCCGATCTGAAGAAGGAAAACTTCTTCTACAACAATAGCGAAGCCTCGGAAATCGTCTTCACGGACATCAACTCCACGAAATACCCGAACCCCAGCGAAAAGTTCTTCATGAGCTGGCGGCATGTACGCAATAAAACCGTGGACGGACTTCCCAACAGCACGCAAGCGCCACTGGAACCCGACCTCATTTCGGTGATTGATATCACGGCCAAGCCGGCCGACGCCGCCGGGGCGCCCTTCCCCTCCCTGACGCACTCCAACCTTCTATCGCCGGTCCAACGCGCCAGTGCGGGTGGCCGCCGACCTGGAATCAGCGGAGACAATGCCGGATACCGCGGCGCCACACCCAGCTACCAGCTCGGCGTTCGCGGCGGTGCATGGGAAAATGTCTTTGAGTTCCCTCCCGGCACCAGCGGCAAGAAAGCCTTCGGCGGATATTCGATGAGCTCCAATGGCACCGACACTGCGATCTTCGCTGAGGTGCCCTTGGTTCAACCCACCTCGCTTGCCCATTACGCCCATGCTAATTTCGGCATTCGTGACCAGCAACCCCTGCTCAGCATAGGCAACAGCTTCGCCAGTCCATACGTAGATGCCCGTAAGGCTTATCAAGAAAATGGGGCCGACTGGACGGAGCTCGATCAGACCTACCTCCTCAACGCCGCGCTCTGGGATGGCTTCTTCCTCTCCAGCATCGCGCCTTACATGAAGACCGGCTCTCCCTGGATCTGGGTAGAATCTGAATGGATAAAAGATCCAGGAGCTAAAGATATCGCACCAGCGACGGCAAACCCGCCTGACATCACCACGAAGAAAAACAGCAAGGTCCTCACCTCCGATTCAGATCGCGAGAGTAAGGCGGCGCCCGGGGTTATCGAGGACTTCGTCTTGAACGGCACACCCCTGGACAACCCTCGCTTCAGCCTCGTGGGCGACGGCAAAGACGCCGAGACCCTCAAGACGACGTTGGCAGACTATCGCCGCACCGCAGCGGTGCTGCTGAACAAAGGCGCCTTCAACGTGAATTCGACCTCCGTCCAGGCCTGGACCTCGCTCCTCGGCGCCGCCAAGTCCTTCGCGATCGCCAATACTTCGAAGAATATCCCCGCCGCCGAAAACAACGCCCGCTTCCCGCGCATCCAAGGCAAGACAAGCTTCTCGCCTGCCGCCAAGGATATCGGCGATCCGACCAACTGGTCGGGCTTCGCGAACCTCAGCGACACACAAATCGCCGCCCTCGCTAAAGCGATTGTCGACGAGAACAAGCTACGTTTCCGAATCTCCCAGCGCTCCGAACGCGATATCGTCAAGACGCCGGGCCCAAGGCTATTCGGTAGCCTCTCCAAGCCTGTCACGCCTTACCTCGGGCTGTCCGAGTTCATCAACCGATTCCTCTGCACCGACAGCTGGGCCAACCGCGCAGGCACCCTGCAGGCCGCCATCCTGCGCGCTGACCAGGATAATACCGGCAAAGCATCCTACTCACCCCTCTCCAACAAGCCCGGAAATTACGAGGTCAACGAAAACAAACTCTCGACGCTAACCGCGGGCACCTTCCCCAACCCGGAAAACATCGAGGTCTTCCGCCCCGCCCTCAGCGCCAACCCCCTCCACACGGCGCTCGCCGCCCCCGGCAACCTCCTGCAGTCGGATCTCCTGCAAAGCCTAGGCTCGGCCCTGACCACCCGCTCCGACACCTTCACCCTACGCTGCTTCGGCGAAGCCACCCAGAGCAGCGGCGAAACGGGCTCAGCCTGGATGGAGGTCTTGGTGCAGCGCGTCCCAGAATTCATCGATCCGACCAATGCGCCCGAAACCGGTAATAGTGCACCCCGCCCGCTCAAGATTGCCCCGTCCGTCGAAACCGATGCCTCCGTCAGCACCGCGCTCACCAAGGTCAACAACGTCCTCGGACGTCGTTTCAAGGTGATCTCGATGCGCTGGCTCAAAGCCGATGAAATTTAAAACCTGCCTGCTCGCGCTCGCTGCCTTGGCAAGCGCCATCCTTCCCTTGTCCGCCCAAGAGGCACCACGGGTCGACGCACGCCTCAAGTTCCTCTCCATGACGCGTCCGCTCATGGACATCGGTCTCATGCATGACAAGAAGGCCGAAGGGCTCGTGATCGCCACCGACATGCTGACCGACGAGGTCGTCTATCAAGGGCCTAACCGCCTCGAGCTGCTCGAGATGAAATCCACCTCCACCCTTTCGGTCATCGATACCGCCAAGGCCGAAGAATCTGACCAGAAGAAAGCCAAACCTCCTCAAGGGGTGAGGGCCAAAGATTCCACGAAGAAATACGTCCCCGCCGGCAAGCCACCGTTCGCCTGGATTGACCTACCATCCAACCAAGGAAGATTGCACCTGATCCTCTTGGTGACGCCGGGCCTAGGCAACGGCATCATTGCCTTGGCCGACACACCTGGATCGGGCCCACTGGGAAGTAACCGATACCTCAATCTCTGCTCATACCCAATTATAGTAAGACTCCCTTCAGGTGACCTTAATATCGGCCCGAAAGGCTCAAAAACGGCCCGACCTGGCTCCAATAACAACGAGTACTACGACTTACAGATCCTGACGACTAGCGAAGAAAAAGAGAAGCTCGCCTACTCTGGACGGGTGTTTCACATGAATTCCGTTCGTAAGCTCTACCTAGTCTCGGAAGCACCAGGTGAAAGTAAACGCATCAGCCTGAAGGTAGTCGAAGATCGCGATGCGCCGGCCAAGGCTCAGCCTCGCACGGCGACTCCCCCGAAAGGTGTGAAGTAATTAGGAAGCGTAGCGCCAGTCGAGGATCTCGGCCTGCGGGATACGCCGTCCCTGCCAGCGATTCCACTGCAGCTTAACGGCCATCTCGATTGCCTTGCCAGGTTCCGGCATGCGGTCGGCCATGCGCCATGCGACGAAGTTCAGGCGACGCCCTCCGCTGAGCGGAAGCTGGTGCCGGAAATTGCCTTCGCCGAACGGCGTGGGCGGACGGTCGAAGACGAAACCCTTGAAGCCGAAGACCGGTTCGCCATTACCCTCGCCGAATGGCTGCAGGAGATCGAGGTCGTCGAGTAACTGGTCGGTGACTTCGGAAGGCTTGATCCAATGGGCAATATCGATGTCGCGCCCGTCGGCATGGACGACGCCAGCGAGGCGTTGGGCCTCGACGGCGGCAGCGAAGCGCGCCCGGAAGGCTTCAACGTCGCTGACATTGAGTGAGACGCCCACGGCCATCGGGTGGCCACCGTAGGTCTTAAGCAGATCGGCGCAGGCACCGAGGGCTTCGACGAGATTGGTACCGGGCACGCTACGGCCGGAGCCCTTGGCGCTCTCCCCTTCCTTGCCGAGGACAATGACCGGGCGATCGAGCGCGCGGCAGATCTTGCCAGCGGCGATACCGACGACTCCCGGATGCCAGTCGCCGTGGAGGACGTAGCCGGCGAGGTCGCCCATCGCCTTGGCCTGGGTCATGGCTTCTTCGGTGACCTTTTTATCAATCTCCTGGCGTTCGCGATTGATCGAATCCAGCTCCGCGGCGTCCCGCAGGCAGTCGTCCGGGTCGTCGGAAAGCAGCAGACGCAACGGCAACGAGGCGTCGGCGAGGCGGCCGCTGGCGTTGATGCGGGGTCCGATACGATAAGAGACGTCGACCGAGGTCAGCACTCCGCCGGGCTCCATGCCGCTGACGGCGATGAGCGCGCGGAGGCCTTGGCGGCGAGCTTCGCCGAGGGCCTTGAGTCCGTGGGCCGCGAGGATACGGTTCTCCGTGCGGAGGGGTACCAGGTCAGCGATCGTGCCGAGGGCCGCAAGATCGAGATAATCCTTCACCGCGATGCTCGTGCCGCGCTCATCGCCGGCGAGGCGGAGGACCTTCAGGACGCCGTGGACGAGCTTGAAGACCAGTCCGGCGGTGCAAAGCGTCTGCCACGGGGCGTCCTCGGCGTCGTTGACGCGCGGGTTGACGAGCGTGCAGGTCACGCGGGTTTCCTTGGCCACATGGTGGTCCACCACGATGACGTCGACGCCCTCGGCGCGGAGTCGATCGACTTCCGGCTTGGAGTTCGTGCCGCAATCAAGGGCCACGAAGAGCTGCGGCTTCGCTTCGGCGAGGACGCGCTCGAGGGCGGCCATCGAAAGGCCATAACCTTCCTCGAGGCGGCGAGGGACGAAATATTCCGGGTGCGCGCCGAGGCGGCGGAGGAAATGGACGAGCATCGCCGTGCTCGAGACCCCATCGACGTCGTAGTCGCCGAGGATGGCGATGCGCTCACCTTTGGCAGCGGCGAGCACGAGGCGTTCGGCGGCTTCGCGCAGGCCACCGACCGCGAATGGGTCGGAGACATGGGCAAGCTGCGGGCGGAGATGACGCTCCGCCTCGCCCTCATCCGAAAAGGAACGGGAGAGGACGGTGGCCAAGGGTTCGGAAACCCCCAGCGCAGCCGCGATCCGTCGGGCAAGCCCGGCGTCCGCGGCCCGGTGAGACCAGGCGGCCATGTGCGGGGTGACCCTTAGGCGTCCTTGTCGGAGCCAGCCTCCCAGGAGTAGGTGCGCGGAAGTTCCGCGGCATCGACGCCCTTTCGGTCACCCTTGTGCCACCAGTAGAAGATGGGGCTAGCGATGAAGACCGAGGAGAAGGTTCCGGTGAGCACGCCGTAGATGAAGACCTCGCCGTAGAGGCGGACGTCGCCGGCGCCGAAGGCCCAGAGGGCAACGGCACAGAGGAAGACCGTCGCGGAGGTCAGGATCGTACGGGAAAGCGTGCGATTGATGGCGAAGTGGATCACGTCGCGCAGATCGCGGCCGGGATTGTTCTGCAGCTCTTCGCGGATTCGATCGAAGACGACGATGGTGTCGTTCACTGAATAGCCGATGATGAGCAGAATCGCCGCGATGAGCGCCGCGTTGAACTGACCGCCGAAGAAGACGAACAGAGCCACGGTCATCAGGACGTCGTGCAGGGTGGCGACCATCGCGGCGATACCGAAGCCCGTCTCGAAGCGCAGCGACACGTAGATGCCGATGCCGACGAGAGCCAGAAGGACGGACCAGATGGCGTTGGAACGGAGTTCTCCGCTGACGGAGCCACCAATGGCCTCACGGGAGAGCATGAGCTTGTCGACGGAAGCGGTCCGGTCCTTGAGGATTTCAGGATTCTTGGCCTTGAGCGCGCCGACGATGGCCGCGACGTTGGCGAACTCGCCCTTAGACTTGTCCTTGGTCAGTTCGGTCTCGATACGGAGGGTCGGCTCACCGCCGCCGACCGGAGTCTGCACGGTGATGGTGGTGTCGGCCAAGCCAATGGAAGCAGCCAGCTCGGCGATCTTGCCGGTATCGACCTTGGCGCCGGGAGCGATGGCCACCAAGGTGGATTCGCCACCGCGGAAATCCTTGCCGAAGGCTTCCTTACCCTTGTAGGCGAGCTCGGAGATACCAAGGGCGATGACGGCCCAGGAGACGATGAACGCGATGCGAGCGTACTTCATGAACTGGATATCGAGCGTCGGCTTGAAGACCGGCAGGCCGAAGATACGGGACATGATACCACGCGATAGCGCGAACTCTTGGAGACCACGGCAGGTCACGAGGGTCGTGAAAAGCGTGGTGAAGATGCCGATGATCAGCGTGATGCCGAAGCCGCGGACCGGACCCGTGCCCATGAAGGCGAGGATCAAGGCCACCAGCAAGTGCGTCAGGTTGGCGTCGACGATGGTCCAGGTCGCGCGGTTGTAACCTTCGCGAAGGGAGACGGCGCGATCCTTGCCGGCGCGGGCTTCTTCGCGCACGCGTTCGAGGATCAGGATGTTCGCGTCGACCGCCATGCCGAGCGTGAGCACGAGCGCGGCGACACCGGGGAGCGTGATAGTAGCGCCGAAGTAGGCCATGGCGCCGAGCATCATGAGGAGATTGAGCACCATGCCGGCGACGGCGATGAAGCCTCCCCAGACGTAGAAGCCGACCATGAAGAAGACGACGAGGCCGACGGCCACGAGGGAGGCCGTGACGGACTTGCCTTGGGCATCCTTCGCGAGCGAAGGGCCGACAGAGGTCACGTCCTGGGTGATGAGCGGGAACTCGAGCGGGTTATTAAGCACGTTAGCGAGCTCGACCGCCTCTTCGCGGGAGAACGAACCGGTGATCGTAGCGCCGGTGCTACGGATAGCCTCGCGCACGGTCGGAGCGGACTGCAGCTTACCGTCGAGGACGATGGCGAGCTGACCGACGGAACGGGAATTGCCTTCGGCAATCTTGGCGGTGAGGTCGCCGAACTTCTTGGAGCCTTCGTCGGTGAACTTCATGTCCACGTAGAAGGAGATGCCATCGTCGGAGCGACCGGAGGCGGACTTGATGATCTTACCGGTGGCGTCGGCAGCCTTGCGGACGTAGTAACGATTGATGGTGATTTCGCCGGAGCGGTTGTCGACGTCGCGGAGCGTGAGCACCTCGTAGGTAGAGATGGCGGAGGAGGCGCCGAGCATCGGGTCGACGGGGAGCGAACGGAGCGCGTGCTCGCGGTCGGTCTCGGACGGACGGTCGGTGCGGTGCACCTGACGGAACTCGAGCTTCGCGGGCTTCTTGAGTGCGTCGATGACATCAGGGTTGTTGGCGGCGTCTTCGCCGGGGAGCTGGACCTCAAGGGAGAGGTCGCCTACGGGGCGGATTACCGGCTCAGCGACGCCGAACTGGTTGACGCGCTGCTCCATGACTTGGATAGCCTGGTTGACCATGTCGGCGTGTGAGACGTTGGACTTATCGCCCGCAGTCTTCTCGCCGGACTCGGCGCCGGTCGGGTCGACCTTGAGCGTAAAGGACACCCCACCCTGCAGGTCGAGGCCGAGCTTGAGGCGACCCTGGGAGGAGACGAGAAGCTGCTTGAGGACGATGCCGTTACGCTTCGACTGGTCGGGCTCGCGCACGATCTGGGCTTCGCTGAAGAAGAACGGACGGAAGTCGACCGGAGCGACGCGGCCACGGCCTTCGCCGATATCGCGCAAAGCCTGGAAGTAAGAGACCGACTTCTTGTCGGCCGGGACGGCGGCGTCCTTGTAGTGCTTCACGCGCTCGAGGGCCTCGGCGTGGAGCTTGTCGAATTCGGGCTTCTGCGCGATGACCTGCGCGGGCACGAACTGGTCGAGCGGGATCGGAGCGATCGGGTGGAACTCGAACCAGGCGACAGCCAGGGCGACGAGCGAAACCGCGATCTTCCAGAACCAGGTCCTGGATGTCATCGTGTCAGGGTCGGATTAGGG
>Ga0209298_10000238_pt1 | contig 35623 bp, 48 predicted proteins | sample S_140806_EF_Meta_FD_187325 | JGI IMG/M metagenome (GOLD analysis project Ga0209298, IMG submission 187325) | Freshwater microbial communities from Lake Simoncouche, Canada to study carbon cycling - S_140806_EF_MetaG (SPAdes) (version 2) | ecosystem: Environmental > Aquatic > Freshwater > Lake ... | reverse complement strand
TGAACTTCACGTCGCCATAGGTGGGCGCGATGACCGCGCGATCGAGGCCGTCCGGGTCTTCGATCGCCTGCGCCGCGATCCACTCGGCGCCGACGCGCGTCTTGCCATAGCCGCGCCCGGCCATGTAGCCGCACTCGGTCCAGTCGCCCGGCGGGGGGATCTGGTCCGGGCGCGCCGTGTCCAGCCAGCGTTCCTGCCAGATGTAGTAGCGCAGGACGTCGGGCGGCAGCGTGGCCAGTTGCGTGTGGGTCAGATCCTCGAGCCTCAAGGCTGGGCCTTGGGTTTGGGCGAAACCTCGTTGCCAATCCTCGTTGGGCTCTCGCCGGGCTTACCGGCGAGCTTTCCCTCGATCTGGAGCGCCTTGCGCCGGCTGCGCAGGAGGCCCAGCAGCTCGGTCGCCAGCTCGCTGCCCCGGTCCTCGATCACGATGGGATTGTCGGCGTCGCCGGTGAGCGTGAGCTTGTCGCCGTATCTGGGCGACCACTTGGCCAGCAGCTTCAGGTCCAGATCCACGATGAGCTTGTCGCGCTGCACGTCGCCGGTGCTCTCGCCCCGGCCGCGCGCCGTCTCCCGGGCCGTGATGGCGATCTGGTCGTGGCCGGCGGCACGCGCGCGCGTGTACGCGAGCGCTAACTCTTCGTCTTCGCGCACCCACGAATACCACGAGACGTAATGGATATTGGCGTCGCGCAGGAGCGGCGCGAGCAGATCGCCCAGCGCAATACGCTCCAACAGCGTCTTGATCAGCTCCGGGTCTTTCTTGCTTGGATATGGCATATGCTCTGTCCGCATCGCTCTGTGTGCCGATGAGATAGCACTGAGCGATCGCCGCTACAAGCTCCAGCCCACCTTGCAAAAAACTGCAAGCACCCCCGCCACCGCAGCAGCGCACCACTGCAACGCGCACCGTGCAACGTGCAACATCTGCACCGTGGTGCATCTCGCGGTGCAAGTGGAAACAAATTACATGTTCGAGTTACAGCGCAACAACGCAGCGCCAGCAGCGCAACGCAACGCACCACAGCTCGGTGCAACACTGCAACGCAAGGGGTCCCCCCTAAAGGGGGGTACCCCCAAGTGTTGCGTTGCGTGTTGCACTTTCGCGTTGCTGCAACATCTGCAACACGGTGCAACGTGGTGCAAATGCTGTAAATGGTGGCCACCAAATGATTGCACTATCCAACCGCTCGAACACCCACCATGCAGAAAACTGCAAACTGTTAAACTGGACAAACTGGCGTCCAGTTTAACGCGGCCGTCCACAATACGCCGCGCGGTGTGCTAGGTTGCCGGCACTGCGGCGTCGGGGTGAGACCCGATGCGCCGGTGCCAAGGTCTGGGTTGCACCCTCTTCCCTCGCCCACCGCACGGCGCGACCGGCGCTAACCCGCCGGAAGTGGCTCGAAACCACCCGCAGACTGCCCAGATTATGCGCTGACCGTCCTCCCGAAAGCGCCCGACGCAGCCAATTCGACGAATTAACTGCGGTCAAAAACCCTGTATTTTCAACGGCTTGTAAGATACTTGCAGAAAAGTGCATACACCCCCTTGCAACCATTTGGCTGAGATGATCTAAGTTCTTTGTCGAAACACCCAACGGAGCAACCGACATGAAAAACACCAAAACCACCGTCATAGAGTTTACCGACACGAACGGCTTTAGCCACCGGGTTATCCGCACGGGCCGGAACACTGCCGAAACCTACATCCGCACGCCGCACAACGATTACTTCGTGAAGGCGTTCGCCTTGTTAAGGTTCAAGGGCAATTTCACCGCTCATAACATCAACAACGCCGTTGTGATGGGAGCGCGCTAACATGACCACCACCGAACGCACTGCCATCATCGACCTGAAGGCCCTCAAGGCCTAACCCACCCCGGCGGGGGCTTCGGCCCCCAGCCACCACCCCACGGAGACTAGACCATGCCCGTGCTGTACGAATGGGACATCGAGGACTACCACGTCGACGGCGACGACGTGATCTGTCTGGATCACGACCACCGGGATAAGCTGTCGGACTTCAGCGCCGCCGCGCTGCTCGCCGCGCTGGCGGACCCGGCGGCCGAGGGCACCCACCTCGTGCTGGTCCGCGATGACTACGACGACCTCGACGGTCTGCAGGACCGCCAGTGGGCCTACGTCGACTACGGCAGGCTGCCGACGCACTTTGACGGCGGGAAGGCGGTGCCCAAGCGTTTCCTGACCGAGTTTGCCCGCCGCGTGGCCGCCATATCCTGAATGATTTGAACGACTTGTAAGATACTTGCAGAAAAGTGCATGGGTCCCCTTGCAACCATTTGGCTGCTGTGATCTAAGTTCTGCGTCGAAACACCAAACGGAGCGCCTGACATGACCACCAAGATCCGCATCAGCCCCCGCATCGCCGTCATCGCCGCCGCCCTGTCCAGCCAGTTGCTCCAGACACAGGTCTGGGACAACGAGCCCGCCAAGGCCGACGCCGCCCGCAAGCTCGCCAGCATCGGCCAGATCAAGGCGCTGCGGAACGAGATCATCAGCACCAAGCGCACCCACGCCCACGGCGTCACCTACGCCCTGACCGACACCCGCGATCAGGTGACCTTCCGCGAGCAGCACGCCCTGCATCTGGAGCTGCGGGCCGCCTACTGCGTGCAGGCCTGCACCAAGAGCGAGGCCGTCCTCGCCAAGGCCCGCCGCACGATCGCCCGCCTGCACGCCGAGCAGGAGGCCCTGAACGCCGCCAACGTCGCCGCCGCCTAACCCCACCACCCCAACCACGGAGCAACCGACATGTCCTTCACCTTCGACAACCACAGCGACGAGCGCCGCACCCTCGGCACCCCCACCAGCGCCTACACCTACGCACTGGTCGACGCCTCCGGCGCCGAGGTCTCCCTGCCCCACCACGTCAACGCGTGGGATGGCAGCGGCTACGTCATCGAGAGCTTCAAGCCCAGCCGCTTCCACGGCAATGTCGGCTACCTCTACACCGTCGGCCCGAAGGGCCACGAGACCCTCGTCCCGAGCTGCTTCCAGCTCAAGATCATCGCCAAGGAGATCTGAGCCATGACCACCGCCACCCAGCCAGCCGCCCAGCCCGACCCCCGGGAGGCCGACCACAGCCGCAAGGGCCTGTTCGCCTATCACAACTGCACCCGCTGCGATCACGGCCGCCTGCCCTGCCGTCAGGGCCAGCACAACACCTGCAGCAACCCGATCGCCCGCAATGACTAGGGGGCTTGCAGCCCACCGGCTGCAGGCATAAGGTACAAATCAGCGACACGCTAAGAGGGACAATCGACATGATCACATTCCACACACTGACTGCCGAGATCGAAGTGCCTCGACCCAATAACAATGACGGCTTCTACTACCCGACGATCGAGATCGAGTTCGGCTGCGCGCCGGGCCCTCGCTCTGCCGCCGGCGAAGTCCCGCTGCTGCCCGACCTCTGGGTGCGCGGCGCCCGCGTGATCGACGGCGGCGGCATGCACCTGACGTCCGAGGACGCCGAGGTGCTGGCCATCGAGTACCTCGACAGCATGCACGGCACCGAGCACGCCGCGTTCGTATCGGGGGATCTGGTATGAGCAACAAGGGCTGCCTCCCCCTGATGCTGTCCTCAGTCCTGATCTGGGGCGGCATCGTCTCAATCTTCTGGCTGGTGCTGACATGGTAGGACATCGCAACTACGGCATCCGCCCCCTGTACGAGCCGCCGCCCCTGCGCGCGCCGCGCTGGCTCAGGATCCTCAGCACGGCGCTCGGCGCCGTGGCCCTGCTGACCGTGATCGGCACCGCCTTCACGTTGGCCCACGTCCTGCACGCACTGGTCTCGCCATGATGCGGCCCCCGAGCAAGTGGACCCCGGCGGCCATTGCCACGCTGGCGCGCATGCTGCGCGCGGGCAACAGCTCGGCCCAAATCGCCAAGGCCCTGAACGGCGTGACGCGCAACGCAGTGCTGGGCAAGATCTATCGCATGCGCAAGGCGGCGCCCGAGCCCAAGAAGGCCACGCCCAAGGCGCGCCTGCCCAAGCGCCAGCACGCCATCGGCTCCTTCGGCGCGGGCAGGCGCCCCGCGGCAGAAGTGTTGCCGCGCCCGCTGGCGGTCACGCCGCACGACGGGATCGACCCCAAGACGCCCGGCCTGCTGCGCATGATGGACCTGCAGCGGCATCACTGCCGCTGGCCGCTGAACAACGCAGCGGGCGGCGAGTACTACTTCTGCGGCGACCCCAAGGCGCCCGGCCGCCCGTACTGCTCGGCACACGCCGCCGCCGCCTACTGCAAACCCGGAGTGAGACAGCATGCGAAGGCACACTGACAAACACATAGCGAACCCCCCTACCCCCGACGTGGCCTCGGCCTTTCTGTACGCGCTGGCGCACCCGCAATCGGTTGAGCTGATCAAACACAGCGCCGGTCGCGGCATGAGCCGCGCCGCCATGGAGCACATCTGGGGCCAGCGCCTCGTCAACGCCGTCCTGATCGCGGAGCACAAATGAGACACATTGAGAAAGACGCCTCGCAAGTCCTGCGTGAGCTGCGCGCCGACCACAGCGAAAGCGACTACCTCGAGCTGGTGTGGCTGCAGCGTTATCCCAAGGCGCCCACGAGAAGCAGCCCCGGCTGGCCATACCGGCGCGCCGGCGAGGCGCCCACCAAGCACATCAGGATAGTGAAATGAGCAAGGGCTCCGACATGCTGATGGATGCCGCGCGCACCATTGCCGAGCGCGGCCGCGTCTACGGCGACGCCGCCGCCAACATGGCCAAGACGGCGCAGCTCTGGTCGGCCGTGCTGGGCGTCGACGTGACGGGGGCGCAGGTCGCGCTCTGCCTGATCCAGTTGAAAGTGGCCCGGCTGCTGGTGACGCCAGATCACTCGGACTCAGCCGTTGATATAGCGGGCTACGCCGCCGTTTTGCGCGAGACGCAAAAGGATGTCTAACGCGGGCGGCCTGACGGCTTCACAGAGGCGCATGCTCGACTTCCTGAACACGTTCATCATGCGCAGGGGGATCTCGCCGTCCTACGCCGAGATGCAGGAGGCGCTGGGCTACAAGTCCAAGGCCTCCATCGCGCGCTACCTCTACGCCCTGCGGGAGCGCGGATACATTGATTTTGCACCCGGCAAGGCGCGCACGATCGCCGTGCTGTTTCCGCTGGAGAGCACACCGAACTGGGAGAGCATCGCACGCGCGCTCTTCCTGCAGAACATGGACATGCGCGGGCATCTCAAGGATCTGGGTTGGGACGTGGACGTGAAGGCCATGACCCTGCCCGATAACAAGAAAGGCAAGCGCCGTGTTCAATAGTATCTCGCACAGTCTGACCTACCTCCTGCTGGGAGCAGCCGCAGCCCTTGGTGGTTTGTTGATCGCCGTCGCCTACGACCTGCGTCGCAAGGCGCGTGAGTACGCCGCCGTTGTTCTGCTAGCAGCAGAGCCCGCAGTTGCGGATACGCCAGTTGTGAGGAACAAGGGCGGCAGGCCCAAGGGTAGCAAGAACAAACCCAAGCCCAAGCTCAAGACGAAAACGCGTATACGCAAACGTCAGTAGACGTTGCAAACAACCGCTTGCATCTTACGCCCGGCGCGGCCTATGGTCTGCGCCGGGCACACCTACCACGGAGCACATCTATCATGACGACGGGAATTGACCGCGCCATCGAGGCGGCCGGCGGGGCTCTTGCCCTCGCTAGGCTGCTGAAAGTCTCACATCAGGTTGTCTACTTCTGGCAGCGGCGCGGCTGGGTGCCGAGCGAGCGCGCCCTGCAGATCGAGGCGCGCTTTAAAATACCGCGCGCCAAACTGGTGAACGCAAAGCTCGCAAAACTCTTTACGCATTGATCGGGACAGGCCACGGGACATGGCAGACGGGGAGGGACCAGTGCCTACTAACGTAAGCGCCATCGCGCCGCAGCACCGCGCGCTCACGGCGCCGAGCGAACTGCGTGATCTGCAGGGCTGGCTAGTCTGGAAGTTCGAGACGCACGACGGAGAGGCCAAACCGCGCAAAGTCCCGTACTACGCCGACGGCGGCAGGCGCTACGGGCGTCAAGGCAGCGCCGACGATCGCTCTAAGTTAGTTACGTTCGCCGCCGCGCGAGACGCCGCCGCCCGCAAGGGCTTCACCGGCGTCGGCCTCGCCATGCTGGCTGACTGGGGCATCACCGCACTGGACTTCGACAAGTGCTTCGTCGACGCGGGGCACCTGCCCCCGGACATACTAGCGATCGTCGGCCGCACCTACGCCGAGTACTCGCCCAGTGGCGAGGGCGTGCGCGCCTTCGTGCGCGGAGATCTGGGCAACCACAAGAGCTTTGCCGAGGCTGGCCGCTTCGGCTTTGAGACCTTCAGCTCCAACGGCTTCGTCACCTTCACCGGCAACCTGCTGCCGCACATTGAGCTGCTCGACCTCGACGACACCGTCGCCGACGCCGACGACCGGACACGCGGCCTCTGCGAGGCGCGCTTCGGGCGCAGCACGCCCACGCCAAACGCGCTGGAGGCCGATGACCCCTTCGCCGGGCTCGAGCCCGCAGTCGGCCTGAGCGTCGAGCAGATGCAGACCCTGCTGGCCGGGCTCGACCCCGACATGGGCCGAGATGAGTGGATCCGGGTCGGCATGGCCCTGCACCACGAGACCGAGGGCGACGACAGCGGCTTTGATCTCTGGAACGAATGGTCCGAGAACGGCGGCAAGTACCCGTCGGAGGAGGCCCTGAAGGCGCAGTGGGCGAGCTTCGCCCGCCGCGCAGGCAGGCGCCCGGTGACCATGGCATCCGTGCTCAAGATGGCCAAGGACGCGGGACTGCCCCTGCCGCGCCCTACGCTGGCGGCCACGCCCGAAAGCCTGCGGGCGGTGGCCGCCGATACCGCTGAGAAGATCGCCTCCCTGCCCCCCTCGGTGGGCGTCTGCACGCCCGAGGGGTTTGAGGGCAAGTACCCCGTGCACAGCGCCGACGCCGTGGCCAAGCGCCCGCCGTCCGAGTGGATGATCAAGGGCGTCGTGCCCGTGGCAGATCTGGGCGTGATCTACGGCGCCAGCACCAGCGGCAAGTCCTTCGCCGCCTTCGACATGGCCGCCGCGATCGGGCGGGGCGTGGACTGGCGCGGCCGGCGCGTCAGGAAGGGCCGCGTCATCATCATCGCCGCCGAGGGCGGCGGAGGCTACCCCAAGCGCATCGCCGCCTACTGCCAGCACAACATGATCGACGCGGCCGATCTGGGCATCGGCATCATCACGGCCGCGCCCAACTTTCTGGAGACTGCGGAGATCGAGCAGGTGGTCGCCTCGATCGTCGGCGCCGGTGGCGCCGATCTCGTGATCGTGGACACGTTCGCGCAGGTGACACCCGGCGCAAACGAGAACGCCGGCGAAGACATGGGCCTCGCCCTGAGCCACGCGCGCGGACTGCGCGAGGCGACGGGCGCGATGTGCATCCTGATCCACCACGCAGGCAAGGACGCCTCGAAGGGCGCCCGCGGCTGGTCAGGCATCAAGGCCGCGTGCGACGTCGAGATCGAGATCAGCCGCGACGAGGAGAGCAACGCGCGAGAGATGCGCCTGAGCAAGGCCAAGGACGGCGAGGACGGACTGCGCTGGGGCTTCAAGCTCGACGTCGTGACGCTGGGCCTAGACGCCGACGGCGACGCCATAACGTCGTGCGTCGTGCTGGAGACAGACCTGCAGGCGACGTCCGCCGGCGACGACCGCAAGGGCGCCAAGAAGATCGGCCGCGTCGAGGCGCACATTCTGGATACGATCGAGATGGTGGACCCGCGCACGACCAGCATGTCCATCGGAGCGTTTGCCGACCTCTGCGTCGAGGGCATGCCCCTCCCAGAGGAGGGCAAGCGCGACACCCGCAGGCAGGCGATCAGCCGCGCCTTCAAGGGCTTAACCAAGGGCGCCGACGCGCCCCTGATCATCAGCAACGGCCGCGTAACTTTCTGCAAGTAAGGGGCTTGCAATCGCCAGATTGCAGGTATATCTATTGCGGACACTAACCGAGGGACAACCAATGTTTGCACATATCACCAAAACCAAAGCCGGCTACTTTTTGCGCATCACCGACAGCAACCGCCCCATCGGCGGCGTTCTCTATGTCGTACCCGGCAAGCGCGAGGCGCGCGCCATTGCCGCGCAGTTCAACGCCAAAGCGTGGAACTTTTAACATGCAAGACCGCACCTACTACCGCGCCATGCCCGACGGCTACCTGATCGACGAGGGCATCTGCAGCCAGCACGAGCTGTGCATTGTGCTGGCGGAGCGCCTTGAGGACGCCATCACACTGGAGCAGACAGTGGCAGATCAGCGCGAGACTATCGACGACATGAGACTGCTGATTATTAACCTAGAGGATGAGATCAGCGCACTGACGAGACAGATTGCAGAGGGACAACCGATATGACCTACCGCGTAGAAGTTACCGCATCCACTATCAACGAACTGAGCGGCAAGCTGGCCGCACTGGCGTCGCAGCTCAAGGGCTTGCCCAGCACGTTCGACGTGCTGCGCGTCGAGGCCAGCGAGATCAACCTGCCCGCACCGGCGCCTGAGCCCGCGCCTAAGCCTGAGCCCGCGCCGGCGGGGGAGCCGACGCGCACTTACACCTACGACGGTGACATCTCGCCCCGCGTGATGCTGCTGGTGACGAAGCGCGGCCGCGATTTTGCTAGGGGCGTGGTACTAAGCTGTGGCGCCGACCGCGCCTCAAAGGTTAGCCCGTCGCGCTACCCCGAGCTGATGGCCGCCATCGACGCCGCGCTGGGGGACAAGTAATGGCGCAACACTCCCTCCTATCCCCGTCGGGCGCGCACCGCTGGATGCGCTGCCCCGGCAGCATCGGCGCCGAGAGCGGACTGCCCGACACGTCGAGCAAGTACGCCGCCGAGGGCACCGCGGCGCACGAGCTGGCAAGCAAGTGCTTGGAGTTTGAGGCCAACGCCGAGGCCGTCATCGGCGACACGATCACCGTCGACGGCTTTGACTTCACCGTCACGGCCGACATGGCGCACCACGTCAACGACTACTGCAAGCTCGTGCGCGAGTACGCGCAGGGCGGGCAGTTGCTGGTCGAGAAGCGCGTTGACTTCTCTGAGGCTATTGGCGTGCCGGACAGCACGGGCACGTCCGACGCCATCATCATCCACCCCGATCGCATCACCGTCATCGACCTGAAGTACGGCATGGGCGTGCGCGTGGACGCAACGGAGAATGAGCAGCTCCAGCTCTACGCTCTGGGCGCCCTGCACGACTACGGCCTGCTGGGCGACTTCAGCGAGATCGTCATGGTCGTTCACCAGCCGCGCCTCAACCACGTCAGCGAGTGGTCGATCTTGGCCGCCAAGCTGGAGGAGTTCCGCGAGAACGCGCGCCTTGCGGCAATCGAGGCGCTCGACCACAGCAGCCCCCGCCTTAACCCGGGCGAGAAGCAGTGCCGCTTCTGCAAGGCCAAGGCAACGTGCCCGGCGTTGAAGGCGGAGATTAACGACGCCGTCGGCGGCGTTGCCAGTCCGGCGGACTTCGCCGATCTGGCGGTGGCAGACGAGGATGACGTCTCCCGCGCCATGGCGCGCGTTGAGCTCGTGGAGCAGTGGTGCAAGGCCATCCGCGCCGAGGTGGAGCGCCGCCTGTTCGCGGGTGAACCCGTGGCAGGCTATAAGCTGGTCGAGGGCAGGCGCGGCAACCGCGCGTGGTCCGATGAGGCCGCAGTCGAGAAGTTGTTCAAGAGCTTCCGCCTCCGGCAGGAGGAGATGTATGATCTCAAACTCATCTCGCCGACCAAGGCGGAGAAGATATTGAAGACCAAGAACCCCGGACGCTGGGAGAAGATCGAGGCACTGACGTCTCGCGGCGACGGCAAACCATCCGTGGCACCCGCCACTGATAGGCGGCCAGCACTGGCCGTCTCAAGCTCTGACGAGGATGTCCTCGCCAGATTAACTGCAGACTAGAAACTGCTAACTAAGGAACTACAAAATGCAAATCCGTATCAAGAATGTCCGTATCGCGTTTCCGTCTCTTGCTGAACCGGAAGCATTTGGTGACGGCGAACCGGCCTATCAGGCCAAGTTCATCATCGTCCCCAAGAGCGAGCAGGCCAAGGCCATCAAGGAGGCCATCGCCGCCGCTGCCAAGGAGCAGTGGAAGGACAAGGCCGCCGACGTCATCAAGCTGCTGACGGAGGACAAGAAGGTTGCCTACGTTGAGGCGCCCTACCGCAACAAGAAGTCCGGCGAGACGTATGCCGGCTTCGAGGGTATGCACTACCTGTCGGCGCGCAATTCCAAGACGCGCCCGACCATCTACAACAAGGCCAACGTAAAGCTGGAGAGCTCGCGCGACATCGAGAGCCTGATCTACTCCGGTTGCTATGTGCACGCACTGATCGACCTGTGGCCGCAGGACAATAAATGGGGGCGTCGCCTCAACTGCACACTGCAGGGCGTCATGTTCCACAACGACGGCGAGAACTTCGGCGGTTCGTCCGTGGCCACCGACAACGCCTTCGCCGATTTGGCGCAGACCATTGACGATCTACTGTAATGACTGACGCAGGCCACAACAGCGTCGCCGCCGATCAGCTTCGCACCATCGTCGAGCGCATTGAGCGCCTCGAGGATGACAAGAAGGCGGTCGTCGAGGACATCAAGCAACTGTACATGGAGGCAAAGGGCAACGGCTTTGACAACAAGGCGATCCGCAAGATCGTCGCCCTGCGCGCCATGGACGAGGGCAAGCGCAAAGAAGCTCAGGCAATGCTTGACCTTTACGCGCATGCCCTCGGCCTAGACTTACTGTAAACTTTAGCCCCGGCGGCTTAACGGCTGCCGGGGTTTCTCTTCTCCGGCGAGGCGCTCGCGTCCTGTCCGAATTGGTTGTCCCACACTACCCCGTAGGGTTGGACGTGGGCGCCTCACCCGAGGAGAGAATTGGGACAACCGATGACCACCCTGTACCTTGACCTTGAGACGTTTAGCGACGTCCCGATCACGCACGGCACGCACGCCTACGCCGAGAGGGCGGAGGTGCTGCTGATTGCCGCCGCCCTAGACGACGGAGACGTGTCCGTCATGGGCCCGGAGCTGGACTACCTGCAGGAACTGATCGACGAGGCGTCGACGATCGTCATACACAACAGCGCCTTCGACCGCACCATCCTGCGCCACCAGAACGTCACCATGTCCATGGGCAAGGTGCGCGACACAATGGTGCAGGCGCTGGCGCACGGCCTGCCGGGGTCTCTGGGCACGCTCTGCGACATCCTCAAGGTGCCAACCGACAAGGCCAAGGACACGCGCGGCAAGAAGCTGATCCAGCTCTTCACCAAGCCCCGCCCCAAGAACATGAAGCTGCGCCGGGCGGACGCCCAGTCGCACCCCGAGGAGTGGGCCGAGTTCGTCGCCTACGCCCGCTCGGACGTGGAGGCCCTGCGCGAAGTCTACAAGCGCCTGCCGAGTTGGAATAACACGGCCGCCGAGCGCGGCCTCTGGATCCTCGACCAGCAGATCAACGACCGCGGCGTGGCCGTGGATCTGGAGCTGGCGCGCGCCGCCCTGCGCGCCGCCGCGCGCGCCGGCGCGGATCTGGCCGATCGCGCCAAGGCCGCCACGGGCGGCGTCGTGGGCTCCCTGACGCAGCGCGACAAGTTGATGGCGTATCTGGCGAGCGAGTACGACTACATCCCGCAGGACATGACTAAGGGGACGGTCACGGCCGCCCTGAAGGGTGATCTGGATCCGGCCGTGCGCGAGCTGCTGCAGATCCGCCAGCAGGCCAGCGCCACGTCGCCCGCCAAGTACACCGTGCTGGTCAACGGCACGTCGTCCGACGGCCGCCTGCGCGGCACGCTGCAGTTCTGCGGCGCCGCTCGAACGGGCAGGTGGGGCGGCCGCCTGTTCCAGCCGCAGAACCTGCCGAGGCCCACGCTGAAGCAGGCCGCGATCGAGGCGGGCATCACCGCCATGAAACTCGACTGCGAGGATCTGGTCGTCGACAACGTGATCGAGCTGTGCGCCTCGGCCGTGCGCGGCTGCCTGATCGCGCCCCCGGGGCGCAAGCTGGTCGTGGCCGACTTGAGCAACATCGAGGGGCGCGTGCTGGCGTGGCTGGCGGGCGAGGACTGGAAGACGAAGGCCTTCACCGACTTCGACCGTGGCGTGGGCCACGACCTGTATGTGCTGGCCTACAGCCGCTCGTTCAGCGTCACACCGGAGCAGGTGATAGACAACAAGAAGACGGGCGACGGCATGATGCGCCAGCTCGGCAAGATCATGGAGCTGGCGCTGGGCTATCAGGGCGGCGTCGGCGCCTTCGCGACGATGGCGCGCCTGTACGGCATTGAGAAGGCCGAGGACGAGGTGACGCCGATCGTCAAGGCGTGGCGCAAGGCGCACAAGTCCGTGGTGTCTTTCTGGTACGACGTCGAGTTCGCCGCTCGCCAAGTGCTGCGCGACAGGAGCGAGAAGCGCCAAGTGCGCGACCTGATGCTCGACGTCGAGGACGGCTGGCTGCGCATCCGCCTGCCGTCAGGGCGCTACCTGTGCTACCCCGACGCCTGCGAGAACGAGAGCGACAAGATCGCCTACTCCGGCGTCAACCAGTACACGCGCAAGTGGGAGACGCTCGAGACCTACGGCGGCAAGCTCGTGGAGAACATCGTGCAGGCCACGGCGCGCGACGTGCTGGCGCACGGCATGGCGCTGGCCGAGAAGGTTGGATACGAGATCTGCCTGCACGTCCACGACGAGCTGATCACTGAGACACCCGACGACCCCGCCTACTCCGCAGAGGGTTTGTCGGCTTTAATGGCCAAGGGCCCCGGCTGGTCGCTGGGTCTGCCACTGGCCGCTGCGGGGTTTGAGTGCAACCGATATAGGAAGGACTGACACATGGATAACGAACTGCTTGAAAGAATAGCCAACGCCCTTGAGGAGCTGGCGGGCAACGGAGACGATTGCAGCATATTCTCGCCGCTTGGTGAGCTTAGTGCGCTTACTGACATTGCGTCGGAACTTGCTGCGCTTGGGAGCATCGCAGAGGAGCTTCATGAGATCAGAGGCGAACTGTGGGAGTTGCGCAAAGAGATACACGAACGCGGGCATGATATTCGCAATGTTGTAGAGAAGATGAACTTTGACACCTGAAGGCAAGATCGAGGCCTACCTGCGCAGGCGCGTGCTTGAGACAGGCGGCCGCATACGCAAGCTCTCGTGGATCGGCAGGCGCGGCGCCCCAGATCGTTTGATCTGGTGGCCCGGCCCGCTGCTGGCCTTTGTCGAGCTGAAGGCGCCCGGCAAGAAGGCCACGCCGCAGCAGGCGCGTGAGCACGATCGCCTGCGCGCCGACGGCTTCAGCGTGCTGGTCGTGGACACCCCGGAGGGGGCCGAGGCGGCTGTTGCGGCGGTCAGGGGCGGGAAAAGGTGAGCAAAAACAGGGGGCTAAAATACTTGCAAAAAACCGCAAGCACCCCTCCTGCAACCACCCGGCTGCGGGTTTAGGTTACCTGCGTTGGTTTAAATGGAGCGACTAGCATGACCACTGAAACAGCCTACCCCGAAATGGACGATGACAAGAAATCGGAGGCGCTTGCTGCTTTGGCGCCGTTCTCCATCTGTTATCGGGAGCGGAAATTCCGCATTGGGAGCCCGGACCCTTGGTACATTCACCAGCCCGGAATTGAGGTGAAATGCCGGTCTATTTTGCGTTCGCCCTGTGGGAACGGCGCGTCACCGCTGGGCGCTGTTTCTGAGTATTGGGACGAGATCACCAATCTAAAGCCCGGCGAATATGTCGTTATCGGGGCGATGACAGAGATCAGGCGCGCTGTGGAATGGAACGGCTTCATGTGGGCCGACGTACGCGAAACCGAAGCCGTTCAATAAGGGCCGCTGATTGACACGCACCTTCCTACCCCACCCCTACCAGAACGAGGCCATCCAGCACCTCTACAGCACGCCACGGGCGGCGCTCTGGATGCCCATGGGAGGAGGCAAGACCGTTGCCACGCTGACGGCGCTCAACAACCTGAGCCTCGTGGAGGACATCTTCCCAGTGCTGGTGCTGGCGCCCCTGCGCGTGGCGCGCACGACGTGGCCGGAGGAGGTCACGAAGTGGGAGCACCTCGCCCACCTGCGCGTCAGCGTGGTCACCGGGAGCGCCAAGGAGCGCCTGTCTGCTATTCGTTCCCCAGCCGATATTTACGCCTGCAACTACGACAATTTGCAGTGGCTGGTGGAGGAGCTGGGCGAGGACTGGCCCTTCAAGACCGTCGTCGCCGACGAGTTCACCCGGCTCAAGAGCTTCAGGATCCGGCAGGGCAGCAAGCGCGCCGGCGCCTTGGGCAAGGTCGCCCACACCAAGGTCCGGCGCTTCGTCGGCCTGACGGGCACGCCCTCGCCCAACGGGCTGGCGGACCTGTGGGGCCAGACGTGGTTCCTCGATCAGGGCGCCCGGCTGGGGCGGACCTACAGCGCCTTCAGCGATCGCTGGTTTGCCAAGGGCTACGACGGCTACAGCCTCAAGCCCCTGCCGACGGCCCAGCCCGAGATCGAGGGCCGCCTCAAGGACATCTGCCTGACGGTCGACGCCCTGCCGGTGGATGAGCCGATCCACAACCAGATCCGCGTGGATCTGCCACCGGCGGCCCGGCGGACGTACCGCGACATGGAAAAAGAGATGTTCGCCCAGATCGACGAGCACGGGGTCGAGGCCCTGAACGCCGCCGCCCGGACCATGAAGTGCCTGCAGCTCGCCAACGGGGCAATATATACGGATGATCAGGGCAGTTGGACCAGTGTCCACGATGCCAAGCTGGAGGCTCTGGAGAGCGTCCTAGAGGAGGCGGGCGGGGCGCCGGTGCTGGTGGCCTACCACTTCAAGAGCGACCTGCAGCGCCTCCGCAAGGCGTTTCCCAAGGGGCGGGTGCTGGACAAGGATCCGGCGACGATCGCCCAGTGGAACCGGGGCGAGATCCAGTTGCTGTTCGCCCACCCGGCGAGCGCGGGCCATGGCCTGAACCTAGCCGACGGCGGCAACATCCTCGTGTTCTTCAGCCTGAACTGGAACCTTGAGGAGCACATGCAGATAATTGAGCGAATTGGCCCCATGCGCCAGAAGCAGGCGGGCTACGACCGGCCCGTCTTCGTGCATTACATCATGGCGCGCCAGACCGTCGACAGCATGGTGCTGGAGCGCCTGCAGTCCAAGAAGAGCGTTCAGGAGATACTGGTCGAGGCGATGAAGCGGAAGTCTACCTCTTAACGGCGAACTTGCTCTTCTTCACAGGGCCGCCTACGGCAAACCTAGATCTCTTGGGCCCTATGTGCTCGAACAGGGCTCTGTCGGTAGAGATGCGGTCTCTGTCGGCGAGCTTTTTGATGTGGCGCGCTATGAGTTCCAGTTTCGGCGCGCCCACCCCGGACTCGGCGGCGACGCCGGTCTGCGGCGAGAACAAACCCCAGAGCCTTGCCTGCGCGGGCACGGCTTCTAATCCGGCCTTGCGGGCGACCTGTTCTTCGAAGAAGGGGCCGAAGCTCTGCGCTTCCGCCATGGACATGCTGCGCCCCACATTGTCTCCAGAGCGCATGTCGGCGACGCCGACGCCTCTGGTGAAGTGGGCATCGGGAACTGGGCGGTCGGTTTGAAACCTCACGTTGGGCGCGTCTGCGCCGAAGGCGTTTATGTATAGGGGGACTTTGGGTGAGCCCATGTTCACTTCGCCCGAGTTCACAAGATTGCGCATGGGTAGTGCCTGCGCTGTCTTGTGGTAAGGGTGCCCCGGTATTTCGGCGCGCAGCATGTCGGGAGGCGTCCGTCGCCTGCCCTGCTTATCGGCATACTTCTCAAAGTCACGGAAACGCCCCATACCCGCTAAGGTGTTCGCGGCGCCTCCGCGTATGATTTCATCCGGGACGGGTGTTCCGGGGGAGGCCATTCCCGAGAAACTTCTGTAGCTGTTGAAGGCCTTCGCGGCTTCGGCAGGTCCAAACTCAGCGGCCAGCTTCTGGTACAGCGGGTCGCCGACGTACCACGCGTCCATGCCCGTGAAGAGTTCTGGGAACTTTCCGCCTTCGGTGAGCGTGTCCACCAGACGCTGCGCGTTTGGGTCGTTCATCGCGCCAGCGGCGGTAGACGATCCGCGCGCGCCGGGCTTAATTGCCATCACTTGGTCGCCGGATACGTTACCCTTGCGCTGGCCCTGTTGCCCTATGTCGTAGAGATCTTGGCGCGATACACCAAAGACTTCCTTGAGCGCCGGGTCTTCGGGTGTAGTCCGGGCGCGCGCGGCGGCCTCTTCGGCGATAATCCTTGGGTTTTTGAAGACACCGGGGAACGAGGTGTTTTTAGCGCCAACAACAAACCGGCGGGAGTCGTCAGTGACGAAAGACGCAGCGGCCTTGGCGGCCTTCTTCGCGGCTTTCTTCGCGGCAATCTCGGCGGCTTCTTTAGCTGCAAGTTTTGCGGCGGCGGACAGGACACCCATTACTTTTTACCTTTGCGCTTAACTGCGAGAGACGACACGCGGCCGCCGCGTGCTTTGGCGGTAGCGCCGCCCTTGGCGTAGCGGCGTTTGATTTCTACAAGATCAGGGTCGAATACGACGTAGTTGTAAGTGCCCTCGCCAGCTTCGCGCGATACTTGGTCTAAGTATTTGTTGCCGGGGATACCAGCCGCTTTAAACTTACCGGTAAGCGCGGCATTGTTTGTTGTATTCATACCATAATCGGTCAGGGCGCTGTGCAACACGTTCCCGGTCGGCTCGCTCTCTTTATTGGGAAGCGTCCCATCCCGCCACATTTCAATTTGTCTCCGGGTGCGGTTTCCCGGTTTCAAATGAGACAGGTCAGCGTTGCGGGCCATGTCTTGAACGATTAATGGCTGCTCACTCAGCGGCTTGTTCAAATCAAGGAAATGGTTGGGGTCAGCGTTAATGTTTACTTCGTACATGTGGCCCTTGTCGTCGGCCCGCTCCTGCATAGTGCGGTCATATTCTGCGGCTAGAGCAGGGCCCTTCTGGTCCTTGAATTGCCGATACCCGCCACCCGGGCGTATTTCAGCCTCCATCTGCTTGGCGAGGTCTTTGAGCTTGGCGTTTCTAGCTGGGTTATCAGCCATCCCCTTCAGCGCCTCGCGATATGCCGTCGCCGTGTCGGGATGCTCCGCGAAGTACAGCCCATACCCGTAAGCTTGAGCGCCCTCGCCCGTGCCAATCTTGGACGTATCGAACTTGTCAAACAGGTGCGGCGAGCCGTGGTAGGCTCTGATACCAGCGCGCTCAACCGCCAGCGGCGCCCTCTCGGCGGCAGCCTTCGCGGGCTTGACGGCGAGCGACGCCGCCTTCTTCGCCACGGCGCCAACGCCCCTCTTCACGAGGGCACCAGCGAACGGCAGGCCGCCGATCGCACTCACGGCGGCGTACTGCTCCATCTTGTCGGCGGTGGCGTTGTCGCCCGCGGCGCGCGCCTGACGCGCGGCCGCGCGTATCTGCGAGACATCACGCAGGGCGGCCCACGGGGCGAAGACGGCGTCGGAGGCGAAAGCCCCCGGATCTTCCAGCATGGACGAGCCGATTGCCTTGCCCATGCTCAGGGCTCCGCGCCCCATATCGGGCAGGCTGGTGTTCTTCGCGTAGTTGTAAATGCTGCCCGGCAGGGCGGCGAAGCCCCGCCCCAAAGCGCCCGGGTTCTCGAGCGCGCGCTCCTGATCCACGTTGCGCTGCTGCAGGGCGAGCTCTAGAGGTGTCGAGCTGGCCATGCTATTGCAGGTCCGGGCCGGGGGCCATGGAGGGCTTTTCGTCGGCGTACAGATCTGGGGCTACAAACTCATCTGGCGCGTAAGGTTCCGACGCGGGCGTCGTCTCGGCTGGCGGCTCGTGAGCAAGCCCCGTCACCAAACCCTTGGTCACGGTTTTCTGACGAGCGGTGCGCGCGTTTATTTGAGCCGCGCGTTGCGGCGCGCGGGCCTCTAAGCCGCGCAGTACCGTTTCAATATCGGCGGGGGTCTTGGTGGCGAGCATGTTGGACACTCGGTCGTAGACGGCATCCGAGGCGTTTGCTCTCTTCAAGCGCCCCAACACGTCTAAAGTGTACTTCGTCATCTTGCCGGGGCTCGTTATCATATCTACGGCGCCCGCGATGTCTCCGCCTTCTACCATCTTGTCGAAGTCGGCCTTGCCTGCCGCGCGGCGCATCGTGGCGCTGCCGCCCGTTATGGCAGACCTCTGCGTAAACAGCTCGGACTCCCGCGTAAGCGCGTTCTTCAGGATGAGGTACTCTTTAGGCTCCAGAATTGTACGCATTTTCCGGTCCCAGTTTTCTCCCATATAAGCCTGAGCCACGTTGCGCGAACCCGCCGCGTCTTCCATGGGCTGGATGAGGCGCTGCATGAAACCCGTTTTTAGCGCGGCGCGCTCGCCCGGAGAGCTTTCCTTCCAGAGCTTTTGAACTTCTTGAAAACGCATGTTTGGAACATCTTTGAGACCTTTTTCCAAAGCCTCGGCAACTTCGGAGTCGCCCCTAAATTGCTCGAGGGCCTCCTTGTAACCCGGCACGATCTCCTTCATGCGCTCGCGCAGCGCGTTCCGAAGGGGTTTAAGAGAGGCGGCTTGGGCCTTATCATCAGACCCCAAACTTTTTTCCAGACCACGGATTTTGGTATCTAGTCTGCGCTTGATGAAATCGAGCGTGCGAACGTCAGGCTTGACGCCCGTGATATTGGCGCCAACTAGATTACCTTGCACATCGAGAACCGGATCAAAAATAGGCTTCAGCGTAAACTCTGCTTTTTCTGCAGGGGTCTTAACCCCGGCAGCAAAGTTCTTGTTTAGCTTTTGAGCTTCGACAAAAGCCTTTTTTACTTCGTCGTTCTCCAGCAGCGCGTTTATGTCCAAGTCGTTGACTTCGCCGTGTTCATACGCCGTCTTGTAGTAAGGCTTGGAAGACGTTTTTAGGTTGTTGATTAACGTATCTTCCGTAGCAAAATAGTCAGGGCTCTTTACGGTTGCCTGAATAGTGCCCTTGACGCGACCGGGCGTGTCCTTCTGCTGCCTTATGACAGTCTCAAGCAGGTTTTTGCGGCCTGTCGACGGAACCAGAGCGGCCGTCTCGGCAAGCGCGGCAAGTTCGGGATTGCCGTGAGCAAGGACGGGAGTTATGCCGTACCTCTGGTCGAGCAAGGCTCTCTTGTATACGTCCTTGGCGCTTGTGCCTGCGCGGTTCAGGGCGTTCAGGATGATGTCCTGCGCCTTGTTCATAACAAGGCTCTCCGGCATGTTTCCGATGGTGTTGCGGTACACGTCCGCCACATAGCGGCCTCCTCCGGCCACCAGAGGAACCGCAAGTCCCCCGAGCGTGCCGAGGATGCCGCCCGTCTCGGCTTCTCCGACGCGGTTTTCAAAGCCGCCCTCTCCACCGGCAAAGCCCGTGGCGGCGCCTAAGGCTCCGCCTGTGGCGCTGACCTCGGCTGCGCGAAGTAAGGCAGACCTTTTAGCGGCCGCCTCGGCTGCTTGCATTTCAGTGCGCGCGGCGATGGACGGAACCCTTGAAGCAAAACCGGGTGCCGCCGTGCGCGTAGCCGGGAAAAGCGAGCGCGCCTTGTTAATCACCTTTTTAGCAACCGGAGCAGCAACCTCAAGAGCGCCAGAGACGTAGGGCAGCGTCTTCACTGCTCTCATAAACGGGGCCGCAAGCAAGGCTGTACCCAAACCTGTTCCGGCTTGTATGCCGGTCGCTTCAATGGGGCGCTCATCATGATACGCGGCGTACTTACGCCGGATGTCGTCAAGGGTGGTGTCGTGATCTGCGCCGAATACCGAGCGAACTCTTGCCTCCGCCTCATCGCCTACGCCGCCCAATCCTTGACCGAAGGCGCGAGCGCGCCCAGCCCAGACCTGACTTGGGGTCAGCGGCACCTTGGGGTTGTAGAACTTAAGGTTTTGCATGGTCGTGGGGATCTTAGGCGTGTTGCCCCCGAGAAGGCGCTGGAGCTGATCGTCAGGCATTTGAGACAAGGCGTCGCGCTGCCGCTTGTCTTGCTGCAGCATCCACGTCAGGTCGGCGTCCGACAGTTTTTTCAGATCAGCCATGTTCTTCAGCTTCCCCCGTCGGGTATGGTCAGGCCCCTGCGTTTTGCTTCGGCTATAAGATCTTCGCGGCTTGGCTGCAGAGAAGCTCTCGCGCCTCTTACTTGTCGTTTAGCGATGTCTATGCCTTTGCTCATGGAGTTTGCGTAGACTTGCGCGTTGCGCTTGAAGGCGTTTTCTCCGGTCAATTTGCTGAAAGCCGCCTGCGCGTCTGCGGCCTTCTTGCCTTCAAACTCAGACATGGCACCCAGTCCGCGCATCGTCGCGGCACCTTGCTGAAACTGACCGCCCTTGATCTGATCCCACAAGGCTTGCGCGTCAGCGGCTTCGCTGTTGGGCATGTTGAAAAGCCCGAAGCCGCCCTTGAAGGGGTTGGGCCAACCCATAATAGCCCCGAAGCCGGGGTGCTTAATGAAAGTGTTGAGCTGGTCTATCGCCGCCTGCGCGGCTTGCTGACGGCCCGGCAGTGCTGTTTCGAGGCCTGCGATGTTCTTGCCTTGCGCGGAGCCGTGCGAGCGCGCGTACGCCTCGGCGTCTATTTGTGCGGGTGACTTGGCGAGGCCTTTTCGCTCGTCTATCTCTTGCAGCAGTTTTTTTGTCAGCGCGCGTTTATATGCTGTATCAACTTCTGTCTCGGTTGCCTTGCCCTTGATGACAGGATCCACAATGCCCGCGAGCGCGGCGCTTGGACCGCTAAACGGTGTGCCCGCCGGGAAACGCTTTGGCTTATCGGCCATGTTATTCGTCTCCTTCGGCGGTAAGCGAACCCGGCGTACTATCATACGTCTCAAGGCCGTATTGTTGGAGTATTTCTTCAGCGGCGCCAGCTCTGTAATGCTTGTTGAAATCAATGATCGCCTGATCACGATCGGGCCTTCCCACAAGTATGTCTATGTCGCCTTGTGTTGGCGCAGCAACAAGCCGCCCGAGCGTATCTTTTAAGCCGCCCGGCGTGTCGAGAAGGCGCGACAGCGTAGGCTTCTTCCCAGCCTTAATCTGCGCCGCCATGATGCTTTTCAGGAGCGCCTGCTGGCTTGTGAGGCGGCCCTTGGCCTCCTCGCTGCCGATATTGCCGATCTCAAGGTCGTACTTCAGCGCCAGCTCGCGCTGGGCATCTTCCGCCTCGCGGCGAGCCTTGCGTTGCCCGGCCATGACGGGGGCGACGTTGGCGATCGTCCCAGCAAAGCCGGGGGTCATCGTGGGCTTCAGAAACGCCGCACCAGCTTCGTAGAGCCTCTCGGCCGAGCTGGGGCCTGCGCGGCGGGTTTGCAGATCCTTGGTGAACTTCTCCAGACGCTCGCGCTGCGGGTCGTAGACCTCTTTCTTCATCGCGGCATTATTAGCCGCCAGCATGTCCGCAAAGGGCTGATACGCGAGGGGCAGCGAGGCCGCGAAGCTTGGCGCGGGGCGGGGAGCGGCCGAGGCGAGCGGAGACATCGCGCGCGGGGCCGCGTACTGGCCAGCCATCGCGGCAATGCGGGCCTCTTCGTCGTCGTCCATGGGATCGTAGGCCATATTCCCGTTTCCTTATTTCTTAAACAAACCGGCGTCGTTGAGATCTTTGAAGATACCGGCCGTTGTTGCCGCGGCACCCAGACCAGTAGACAGCCCGCTCGGCGCGTACTGTTGCTGATAGTTCAGGGGCTCGATGCCGACTTCCGTCTGAGCCGTCGGGACTGCCTTGGAGGTGCCCACGCCTGTCATGGTCTTGAGGGCGGCGTCGATCTGCTCCTGCGGGTAGCCCTGCTGCTTCAGGAAGTCCTGATAGCCCAGTGTCAGGTTCTGCTGGTTGAGGCCCTGCTGCGCCGCGCCCACGCCCGTGATGGCGGCGGCGCCGGCCAGACCCGAGGTCTGCGCCTGACCGCCGAGCTCGGCGATGGTCTTGGCGACGTCGAGGCCGGAGCGGACGCCCTCGGTGCCGAGGTTGCCAGCGGTCTGGGCGAGGTTGCCCTGACGCGTGAGATCGGCCTGAGACGCCGTCAGGGCGCCGGTGTAACCCGCCTGTAGGGCCTCGTTCTGCTTGGCTAGGATGCTCTCCCCGGTGTCGCGCGCGGCGCGCCCAAACATCTCCGCATTGCGCGAGCTGCCCGGCTGGCCGGCGCGGATGAACTGGTCGTTGATGCCCGGCAGGATCTGCTCGCGCAGATTGCGGCCGCCCAGCTCGGCGATGCGGTTCGTGACGGCATCGTTGTAGGGGTTCATGTAGCTGCCGACGTTGCCGTAGGCGTTCTGCCCGGCGGCGCTCAGGTAGGGCTGCGCGGCCGACAGGCCGGACTGGCCGATCTGCCCCTGCGCCACGCCCGTGGCCTGCCGGATGGCGGGCGCGGCGAGACCGGCGGCGTTGATCGTCTGGCCCATGCCCTGCTGCTGCGTGGCCGTGAAGTCGGCAACGCGAGGGCCCTGATACGTCTGATAGGGCGTCGCGGAGATGTTCTGCTGACCCGCCATGAGATCCTTGGCGTAGTTCGTGTACCAGTCGGGCGTCGCCGTCGACGTGGTCTTGCTGATGGGGGCGGTTCCCGCGGGGAGCGGCGCGCCGCTAGTCAGGAAATCAAGTAGGGCCATTAGGTACGTCCTCCGGCCATGTAGGCCTGTGGGTTCTTAGCATTAACACTGAAGCGGCCCTTGGCCAGATCCTTGCCCTTGTGCTTGCGCACGTTAGCGCGGAAGCGATCGAGCTGGGCGGCGCCCGCCTTGTTCGAGCCGTTGCCCAGCAGGGCGACGGTCTCGGCGTCCATGACGTACTCGCCGTCGCTCAGGACGGCCGGGATGTCGTCGCTGCGGCCGTCACCGGCGCCCTGCACGGCGAAGGACTTGGCGGGGCGTGTCACGGCCATGGAGCCGCCCTTGGCGGCGCGCTGCGGCACGTTGTTGAAGAAGGACTTCTCGGGATTGAAGCCGTAGCGGTTCCAGTCCGTGCCGCTCATGTCGCGAGCTGTGCGATCGGCGGGAGCTGTGCCGCCGCCATAGGCCGGAATGTCGGCGCCCGTGGGCAACTTGTCGGTCTTAAAGCTCTCGGGCATCTTCCCGGCATTTTCAAAACCCGCCGGAACGGTGCCTCCGGCGCCCGAGCCGCCGCCGCCGCCGCCGCCCGCTAGGCCGCCCACTAGGCTGAGGCCCGTAAGGGCGAGCTTGACCTTGTCGATCGTGTCGAGCTTGGAGGGGTCTTCTGCGGGGTCGGTGGGTTTGTTGTCGTAGCCGAGCTGCTCGGGGCTGTCGTAGCTAGGGTCGGTAATGTTTGAGGTTATCGCCGACGCGACGGGCCCCGCGACGTTCAGGCCCGGATCCTTTAGCTTGTCGGCCGAGACCGTTACGGCCTCCGTGCCCATGGGGCCTTCGGTGATGTTGGGGTTGATTGCCCCGGCGGCCAGTCCGCCGATGTCGGGCAGCACCCCCCTCGTAACGGGTATGCGGGGGGCACTCACGTTTACTTCCTCAACGTTCGGATCATTCGCGTATGAGGTGTTGTTGGGCGCGTTAGCCGTTAGGCCACCCGTCACCGCCCCGACGGCTCCGGGCAGAAGGGCGGACACCCCCGGCACGGCGGCCCTTGTAGCGCCGCTCAGAACACTCTCCACCCCGTTCACGTTGCCGAGAGAACCGCCGTAGGTACCGCCGCTAGAGAAAAACCCAGAGGGGCTGACAGGCGAAAAAACACTATCCATACCCGGAAAACTAAGCCCGGCATCTGTCAACGCACTGTTGAGATAGGGGCTCGCGTAAGCCATGGCACCTGTGCCAGCGGCAGACATAGCACCTGCCAGCAGAGACTTTTCCAAGTCTCCTGTCTTCAGTCCCTTACCGAGGGCGCTACTCGCCCCCATAACTCCCATCTGCCCGGCGAGGGATAGCCCGCCTAGACCGGGGGCGGCGGCAAGCCCAAGTCCGGCGAGACCGCCTGTGGCAGCCATGGCCGCAATCATGGGGCCGTACTCAACCGCTAGATCGGCGATCGTCTGCCCAGCCTGCTTCAGGAACGAGGGCTTGTACGACGTGTCGCTCGCCACCTCCTTGCCGCTGCTGTCCTTAATGCTCCAGCTCGCGCTGTTGTTGCCGTATCCAGACTGGGACTTGGCGAGCTGCGTCAGCGCCTGAACTTGCTGCGGCGTCGAGGCGGTGTAGGTCTGGCCCGTGTTGTTGTCGGTGTAGTTGTACGTCTGATCCGCGCCGAGGCGGACTATGTTGAAGATGTTAGGGTCGCGGCTGCCTTCCCAGCTCTGCACGTCGTAGCCGGGGTTGTAGACGGACGAGGCGTCCTGACCCATCAGGTAGCGCATGTCTTCTTCGGACGTGTAGACCTTGTCGTAGCTGTCCGAGGCGGGCTGCTGCACATACCGCGAGGACATGAACTCGGGGTTGTTGAGCGAGATGCCCGGGCCGTACTTATCCAACAGGGCCTGACGCTGGGCGTACATATTGTTGATGTAGGTGATCACCTCGGGGCTGTAGTTTGCCCCGGCCAAATCCGATAGGTCGGCGTTGAGCGACACCGAGGGGGCGGAGGGGGGCGGTCCCCCGTATGTGGGCGCGGGGGCCGAGTATGGGGGGGCGGGCTCGTATGCGGCGGCGGGCGGCGCGTTTTGCGCCATCTCCTGCTGATACGCCGCCATGGCGTTCTCGTAGCCCGTCCAGTCGTAGGACGGCTGGCTCTCGTCACCCGTGGCGTATGTGTATTGGTCGATGCTGGGCATCTGGGCCATCAGCCGGTTCCTTCAAGCATCGGATACGCGCGCATCGCCCAGTCTCGCCAATCTGTAAACTGATACGGATCGGGGAGGTTGCGCTGCGAAAAAGGTGTCGCGCGTACAAAACCTACCGCCCAGTCCTGCCAGCGACTTTCGTCAACTAAACGCCCGAAAGACCAAGCATCGCCGACGGACAGTATTACACTATCCGCCCAGTCCAGCAAAGTCATGTTGCGCGGGTCGATCAACCGATCACCGTCCCATCACCCGGCTGCAGGTGCGCCATGACTAGGCCCATCTGGTAGTCGCCGCCGAGCGTGTTGCTCTCAAAGTAAAAGCGCAATTCACGGCGCTGATCCTTGAAGTATATGATTTGTTCCTGTGGCGTCTGGGGCGTCTGCACGATGGTCTTGCTCTCGCTGTTTACCTCGGGAGATCTGGCGTTGGCGCGGCCCCGGACCTGCACCGTCATGTCACCCGTCTGGACGAAGTCGGGCTCCAGCATGAGCACTTGGAGGGCCTTGTTGACCTGCTTCTGGGCCGGCAGCGAGATGTCCGCCGTCTCAAAGTAGGACAGGATGGGCTGCTGGCTCTGGCCGGTGACGGCGTCGGTGCCTGTCTCGTGGATCCAGAAGTTGTAGGGCTGGTTGAAGGTGACCGAAAAAGCCGCGCTGACGCCGGTGCCCCCGGTCGACGACACCGGGTTGCTGGGGATGATCGTGTAGCTGCCGGCATTGCTGATCTCGATAACGCTGGGCACGCCGCCGCCGGTAACGGTCGTCACCGTAACCTCAACCGGGACGGCGTACTGGCCCCCGCTCAGGGTCAGCACGTCGCCGACCGTGTAACCCGTGCCCGCGGTGGCGATCGCAACGGCCTGCGCCGCGTAGTTCTGCTGCTCCACGCCCGACATCAGAGGCTTGCGGAAGACGGCGGGGAAGGCCCCGGCGCCTCGCCCACCCTCGGGCAGGGCGCAGTCATACCAAGTGTTTTCGCGTATGTTGTAAATAATTGCATGGTTGGGCTCGGTGGACGTGCCCTTGGGGAAGCACCACCAGATCTCACCAAAGCGCGGAACCTTGGTCGCAAAGACCTTCTGCCGGTACTGGTAGTTTAGGTTGTCGAAAAAGAAGTTCTGGTTGAGGTTGTTCTCGATCTCGCGCACGACGCCGTTGAACATCAGGAAGCGATCGCTGCCGATCCAATAGAAGATGCCGTCATACTCGATGACGCACTGCGACGACATGATCGAGCTCTGCGTCGTGATCGTGTCGAACTGGAAGATTTCGGTTCCCCCGATGAACGAGGCGCGGAGCAGGCTGTCGGCAGACCAGAACAGCCCAGATGGCGCGTTGCCCGGGCCGCCGCGCAGGGGGATGCCTCGCACGATCTTCTGGCTCGTGATGTTGGCGTTGCCGGATCCGGCGCCGACGTAGTCCGTCGGGTCGCCCGGCACGGACCACGCCACATACCCCTGATCGCCGAAGAAGAAGGTGTACGGCTGCAGGGAGACGATGCCCCCCGTGGCGCTGTAGACGGCGGGCAGCTCGCCGCCGCCAGTCGTCAGCTCAGTCAGGTCGTTCGTGCCGAAGAGATCGCCGACGAAGAGCTGGCCCCCCGCGCTGTTGCAGATGCATTCGAGGTTTGGGGCCACCTGCGCGACCAGCAAGAGGTCACCGTTGGTGTCGTGGCTACTGTCGAACTGCCACATGTTGCGGGCGTCGGCGACAAGGGAGGCGGGCGTCCTGTCGACGATGACGGACGTGTTGCCCCCGCTGTCTATGTAGAAACTCTCCACGAGGGCGACCGACCCGGCGTGGACGTAGGTGAGCTGGTCGGCCGTGTAGGTGTAGAGCGCGCGCGCCAGACCCTGCAGGTACTTGTTGATCGCGCGGTAGCCGCCAATCTTGCGCGGGAGGCCGCGCTGAAAACGAACCCACTGCCCGTCGACATAGGCGTCACCCTCGAACTTGGTGCCGTCGCGCTTAATACCCGGGGCCGACGCTATGCGGACGATCTCGTCTGCCATTAGCTGATCGCCACCGCAAAGCTGTAGGCGTCGTCCGCCGAGATGGCGCCGATGGCCGTGCGGGCTGCGGCCGCGTTAACCGCCGTGAAGACGCCGATGCCGACCGCCGTGCCGCCCAGATTGATGAGCGCGCCGCCCGCAGAGGTTGCGCCCGTGCCGCCGTCCGCTATGCCGATTGGCGTAGAGATACCCGCCGTGGCGGCGTTAACGACGTCGGACCCGTTGCTGTAGTAAATGCCTCGCGAGCCCTGCACGACGTTGGCCGCCGGGGTCTGGGACACGGTCGCGAGGCCCAGCGTGTAGGCGCCGGACGTCGCGTTATCCGCCCAATACTGCTGCGTGGTGGACGGAACCTGAATGACCATGTCGGCGGTCAACGTACCGATGAAACTGTAGGCGACGCGGTTGAGCTCGGCGCCGGCTAAGACGTAGGGGCTGGTCTGGCTGGTCAGGTTGATGGACGTGTAGTCGAAGGCGAACACGGCATCCTGACCGAAGCCCACCGTGTACCAGCCGATGCCGTCGCTGTTGCAGACGGCGCTGTCTCCGGGGCGCAGGACCAGCGTCGCGCCGCCGTTGATCAACTCAGCGCCCGCCGGGTCGATAGTCAGGTTGCCGCTGCCGCCGTTGCGCGCGGCGAGGAAGAAGCCATTGCCGACGCCCGCGGCCGCGGGAAGGGTAAGCGTGCCGACGCCGCCGGTCCAGACGTAAAAGGCCGCGCGATCAGGCGATCCCGCCGTGTAGTCGCTGTTGAAGGTGACGGTCGGGTACGTCTGCGACAGGACGCTGCCCTGCGCGATAAGGCCGAGGCCTGCGAGGGCCGAGGCCTGCGCCTGCGCAGTCGCCGCGCCGTAGCGGAAGACGCGCCAAGAGCCGGCGGCCGTGGTGTTGTCGGTCAGGTAGATCTGCCACTGCTGGCCCTGCAGGATCGAGATCAGCGTGCCGCCGATGCTGTCCTTGACCGTGATGGTGTCGGGGCCGATGTTGTTGAAGAGCGTGGTCTGGCCGACGCCGGTCTCATTGCCCGGAGGCATGAAGATCGAGAAGGCGCCGGTGGGCGTCACGTCGATGATGCGCGCGGCGACGTCCGCAGACGTGTTGGCATCCAGAGGCCACGACAGGGTCACGTCCGCCGTGAGGGCCAGCGCCAGATAAGACACATTCGACGGGTAGATCGTCGTGCCGCCAAAGACCTGCGTATAGACCGACATTTAAGCCTCCTTGCGAACCGTCGAGCGGTCCAAGATTTTCTTGAGATCTTCGCCGTTCAGCATAGCCGCCGAGCGATCGTACATGGCCTGCCAGACCTGTATGCGCTCGTCGTTCTTCAGGAACGGCGTCGCCTCCAGCAGCGTCGCGTACAGCAGAAGCTCCGGCGCGTACTCGCTGATCCAGTTGCTCTGGATGTTATCGCTGAGGAGGGGCGGCAGCTCGTAATACAGAACCTCGAAGGGGTAGTCCGCATCCGGCGTCGGCACGATCAGCCAGTGGCTGAAGTCGTAGTCGCCGTAGAATTGCGGCGTGTCCATCTGGGTGCTGTCGGGCCAGTAGCTGCGCAGGTACTCGTAGCCGCGCGTGAATAGGAACGTGCGCGTGTCGTTAGTGGCGCCCGTGCCGATGTTTATGCTGATCGTGTCGCGCCAGCGGTCAGGCTTGTCATACACGGACAGGCCCGTAGTCAGGGTGCCCGTCACGACGTTGATGAAGCCCTGAACCTTCAGCTCGCGGGCGATGCGGCGCTCGGCCAGATTGATGAGGCGCGGGATCTGCTCGTAGACGACGGCGTCCGAGGCCAGCGTGGCCCCACGCTCAAGATAACGCCGCACGTCCTGCTGCAGCGTCGTGAAGGTCATCGCGGTGGGGCTGGTGGTCATTTATCGGCTTTCCCGTCGAGCTTGTCGAAGATCTTGTCGAGCATCTTCTTCACCTCTCTCATGTCGTCTCGGTAGTCGTCCTTCGCGATATAGGTGATCGGAAAGTCGCGCACGTCCTTGTCCAGACGCTCCACGGCTTTGTAGATGTTGTTAATGATCCAGCCTCCGAAGAAGGCGGCAACGCCCGTGGCTACGTTGTAGAGGACTTGATAATCGACGGTCACTTCAGGTTCCTCAACTTGTAGATGGTGCTGAGGTAGACGCCGCTCAGTGCGTCAATTTGGTTGGCGATGGCGCGGTTGCCCTTGCAGATGCCCTCGTGATTTTCCTCGATCCAAGCCGCCTCAGTCTCAAGGTGCTTGAGGATGTCGTTGTCGCTCTTCTCCGGTGCCGGGATGGTGCTGACGAGGTCGAAGGCGCCCTGATAGGCCTCCACGATGTCGTCCAGAGCCTCAATCACGTCGTCGTAGAAGTGGCCCAGCGCCTTGTGCTGGGCGTAGGACTTGGTGCGCCAGTGGTTCCAGTGCGCCAGATTACGGCTGTGGAACACGCGACTTATGAGGTCTTCGATCATTCATAAACTCCCGTGCGGCAGAAGGGCTGCTTCAGCCTCCCGCCGCGCCACAAGGCCCGGCAGGACGCGCCCTCCACCGCGGACCCATTTCCTGATTTGTTCTCGCGCCCCGGTCCAGTCGTGGGAGTTTACCTTTCGGCGCAAGGTACTGGTCTGAAGTCTACCAGTTCCGAGGTTGTAACAGAAGTCCACTAAGGCGTTTACCGTTTTGACGTCGCCGGCCGCTCCCGGGCAGAACCGCAAGACGGCTGGCAAGTACCGGTGCCGCAGCTCCGCCTCCATGAGTTCGTGGGCGGCCTCCTTGGACATACGCGCATCGGCCAAGGTGACGGCGCTCCCGTCGGCGTAGTGCGTCGAGCCGTAGCCGATCGTGGCAATACCCGCCGGGCACAGGTAGGGCTTGGCCCGAAACCCCTCGAACCGCTTCACCAGCTCGATCGACAGGGATAAGTCCACTAGATGCCGCGCTTGGACAGGGTGCGGTCAAGGATCCAGTAGTTCACGACGCCCGACAGCAGGGCCATGTCATCCATAGACCACAGCTTCGGCATGACATCCACGAAGGGGGCGCCCATGCGCATGGCGTCCCACGCGAGGCAGACTTTGACCACCCCGTACAGGAGCAGCATGTAATACGTCATAACCGGCCGCACGGACGCGGACAGGGCGGCGGCCCAGCCGCCGGCGGCCTTCACCATCTCGGTCTGCTGGACGATGGCCGCCTGCAGGGCGCCCATGGCGCCGGTGTCGAGGGTGGACTCCCGCGCGGCGCTGATCTCAGACAGCTTCTGAACGCCTCGGGTCTTCTCGACGTCGCACTGCTTGTCGAACATGGACAGCTCGTGGCTGCGCTCGTTCTTCTTGTCGAAAGACTTCAGAACTTCGGGGATAAGGCGGAAAACGCCGCCCAGCAGGCTCCCGAAAATACCACCTCCCAATAGTTCAAACATTTGCGTTTCTCCTTTTATGCTGCGGTTTCAATGGGTTGTGAGATGATCTCGAGGTTCTTCTGCAGGCGGGCGTCGCCCGGGTTGTGCGCAACGGCCAACTGCGCCTGCTCGGCGGCCACCTCGCGCAGCCCCAAGTGCCACGCGGCGATGCTGGCCAGATCGTGCGGCAGGGCCCCCCAGACTTCCGGGTCGCAGGTGTAGACCAGCTCCCGATCGCGGATGTCCAAGGCGCGCATGGCGGCGGCGTAACTCTCCGCCCAGCGGCTCTGGCGGTACGTCAGGAGGGCCATGGCGCACCACGGCTCGCGGGTGTTGGGCGCCTCGGCGCAGGCCCGGTGGTAGGCCGCCTCGGCGTCCCAAGGCCTGCCCAGCTCCTCGTGGCACTTGCCCAAGACCCGGTGGGCGTAGCACCGCTCATTGGGCCACGACGCCTCGGGCATGGCCAGATACTTGTTCAGGGCGGCGATCGCCTCGTCCCACTTGCTGTAGAAGGACAGCTCGCGCGCGTAGTAGAAGGCGTTGCGGGGGCAGCGCGGGTCTTCCTTCACCGACACCGCCAGCAGGTCCAGATACTGGCCCCGGCTCTTGGCCGGGTCCGGGTGGTGGCTGACCAGCATCACATCGGTATTGGCCCAGACCTCGTTGGTGCGAGGGTCGGGGATCGGGTACTCGTGGCAGGGGTGGTGCCACATGTAGCCCTTGCGGTGGTGGATCTTCTCGTAGCGGAACTTGATGCCGCAGCCCCAGTCAAAGAAGTAACGCAGGCGCGTCGTCTCCTCAGTCCAGACGCGCTCGATCTCCTGCCTCCAGCCGGGCTCTAGAACCTCATCGAGATCCAGCGAGATACACACGTCCACGTCCGACGGCACGAGCGCCAGAGCAGCATTACGAGCCAGATCAAAGCGCCAAGGACTGATACAAATATCGTGAACCACACAGCCAGCAGCGTTAGCAGCGGCGACAGTACCATCCGTACTGCCCGTGTCAGCAATGACAACATAGTCGGCCTCCTTCGCAGACGCAGCAAACCGCGCCACAAAATGCTCCTCGTTCTTACTTATCGCATAAACCGCGATCTTCAAAGGCGGGCCCTTTTCAGGGATGTCGCGGCACACGTCCTCAATCGTCGACCAGACGTAGACGCCAATCTCGCCGTCCACCGCCGACCAGCTCGGCTGCCCGAGGGTCGCCCTGACGCGCTCGTCCGTCCAGTCGTCCACGACGTGCCGCTCGTACGGGTTGCCGGCCCATTCCCCCTGCGGGTAGTGGCCGATCGGGATACTGGCGATCACGGTGTCGGCCACCAGCCTCAGCCTATCCAGCAGATCCTTGGCCTCGTCTTCGGTCATGTGCTCGAGGACGTCGCCCGCAAAGGCCACGTCGAAGTGCTCGTCAGGCGAGAACTCGTGCGATCTGGCGTCGGCGACGATCAGCGTCGAATACAGGGACCGCAGGCCATAAGCCTCAACGTAGGGCTCCCAGACCTCGACGCCAGTCCAGTCGCCCTCGGGGAACATCTTCGCGTAGGTGCCCTCGCCGCAGCCGATGTCGAGCATCCTGTCGCGCTTGAGGGCGCCGACGATGCGCCGGATGTGTGCCTTGCCGTTTGGGGAGCTGGTTGGCATGTCTACTTCTTCAGGTGTTCGAGCAGCACGACGCGGACGTGTAAGTCATTGATTTCGCGCTTCAATTCTTCTTTCATAGCAACCCGACGTTCAGCCGATAGCGGAGAGTCCGTGGGGACGCCTTCCTTGGTGATAAGCGCGGGCATGGCAGACTCGATCTTAATCAGCCGCTCATTAGCGACCTACACCTGACCAAGCAGCCACGCAAGTGCTGCTACAGTGATCGGAATTACCGCTTTAAGTACGTCTGCCCAAGCCATGGTGCCCCCTTTAGTCTATAGTTCCGGTAGAAGTTTCTCGGTCTATCCTTAGCACACCCTCGCAGCAGATGCTCCAGTCCTCGCCCGTCTGGGCCCCGTAGCTGCTGACGTTCATCCGCACGTTCTTGAGCAGATATTCCTTGTCGTCCTCAAACACACGCCAGACATGGCCCATAGTCCCACGGTTCTCTTGCCCGCGCGTCTTGTTGAACCGTATCTGGAACTTGGCCATTAGATGATCTCGGCCGTGGGCGGGTGGCACACACGGGGCGTGGAGGGCCTCGTGTCGAGGTTCATGTGCAGGAACTTGAAGGGTTTCGCGGACGCATTGCGCGTGAAACTATGGGGCAGCCACGCATTGGCAAACATCAGCGTCCCCGGTTTCGGGACGAAGTTTATGGCGTTAGACGCGAGGGAGACGGCGCTGGCGTCGGCCTCCTTCAGGGGCGACATAATCTTGCCGGGGCGCGGGTCGTGGATTACCAAGCGCGGCGGATCCTTCGGGCACTCCAAGAAGTAGAACGCGACGAGCTTACAGTCGCCGTGGAGGTGGTACTCCATGGACGAGTACTTGTCGTGCTGCTGGCACCAGAACTCGGTGAAGTACGTCTCCAGCCCCTCCATCGCGTAGCCTTGGTCCCTGAGCAGGTTCCAGCCGGTGTTGACGGTGTAGTCCCAGAACGCCGTTATGCGGTCTTCGTTATCGAAGGCGCTCATGGTGACCGGGTATATGTCGTCGGGCTTCTTGTCTTTGCGGGCCTTACGCAGGGCGTCGTTGCTGGCGGCGAGGACGTCGCCCAGAAACTCAGGCTTGTCGATGCTGTACACCGGCGACGTAAAATACTGCCACTGATCTAAGGTGTCTGACATGCCGCTTACCTAAACTGAGGGCCGGTGGTCCACACGACGATGGACTTGCGCACGCCCTTGGTGACTGGGGTTACACGGTGGAGCTTGTAGGCCGGGAAGGCCACGAGCAGACCGCGATCTCTCTGCGCGGCCACTGCGTCCTTCCCGCTCATGAACTCCAAGGTTCCGCCCTCGTAGTCGGCGGGGTCGGAGAGTTGCAGGGACATGCTCAGTTTGCGCGGGCAGGCAGTCGACGCCCCCGCGTCGATGTGCCAGTCATAGTGATCGCCGCCGCTGCCGTAGACCGTGTACTGCATGTCCTCCATGAAACCGTACAGGTCGAAGCGGTAGAATATCGAGTTAACCTTGCGGGCGATGAACGCCATCTTATCGTAGAACCAAACCGTGTCGGCATTGTTGGCGATCCAGCCGGTGCGTGATTGACGCCACTCCGGCGCGGTTCCGCCAGAGCCTCCGTTTATCGTGGCCGCCGACAGGGGTAGGCTCTGATCGCAATACGCCGAAATCCTGTCCAGCTCTTCCTTGGAGAAACCGTTCTCCCAAGTGGCGAACACGTTGTTCTCGGCTTCAGTCGGCGGCGGCGGCGCAAACATGTAATTCGACATCACAGTTTCCTGTGAATGTGGTTTCGGTACACGGACTGGTTGACGAGCGTCTTTATCTTGCGCATCCAGCCTGTGTTTTTCTTGTCATCTTCGGAAACTGGGCGACAGTTATGGGTCGGGAGCAGGCTGTCCTTCCGTATCGGTATTACCTGCATCAGGGGCGTCCCGGCCTCTACGACACCCCTAAAGTCGTTCTTCGTAAAGATGAAGGGGAAATTGACGTACTCGTACTGGAAGTACGGGTGGTCGACGATGCCCGAGTAGCAGACAAATCGGTCCTCCGTCCTGTTCAGTGGCGGCAGGAATAGCAGCGAGTATTCCGGCGGCGTCTTAATCATCCACCAGTTTAGGAACTTCATAGGCGGGCGCGGGTCGGAGGGGTTGGGGCATTTCTCGGCGGAGATTTGTTTGGGGTTGTGCGTCTCGACCATGTTCTTGTGGAAGTTCCACTTGAAGTCCACGCCGCTCCCATCGCCGTTGGACACGAACTCAACGTCGGCGGCCAGTGGTATCATGTAGCCAACGGAGAGCGCGTCGAGGAAGGGGGAGCATCGCTTTATGGTTGACGTCCCCAGACCCTGATTGCCCAGCTTCATGGGCAGAGCCTTAAACCAGTCGGGGATGTTCTTTCTCGATGGGTAGGGTGTCGGGATTATCCCGTAATCCTCCTCGGCGCAGAGGAACTCAATCTCGTCGTTCTTGAACGCGCTCCTAAACATTAGTTCTGCCCGTTGCCCCTCTTGTAGTAAATGCGCCCCCCTTTGACGGCGAGGATGCACCTAGAAACCTCCCGCTCGCCCATGAGTATATGGTCGTCGTGTAGGTTTAATTTCTCGTTGTTATTTATCCAGTTACGCTGGTACTGCGGTAATCCGTCGAACGCGGCCATAACGGCCCTACGCCTGCTCTCATTTACCACGATACCGTAACGCTGCCAGATGCGCCACCGGTTCCTATGGTGACGGCAATCTGCTGGAAGGGGAAGACTTGGGACGCCGTGTAGGTGTTGGTCGGGGCCACAGATCCGGCGTTACCCGCGCCGCCTGCGTTAGACGACCCCGCGTTGCCGCCAGTCGCCCCGCTACCCGCCGCGCCTGCGTTACCCGCAGTGCCGTTCGCGCCGGCGTTGCCGGGGGAGCCCGCGCTGCCCGCAGTCGCCCCGTTACCGGCCGCGCCAGTATTGCCCGCGCTGCCATTAGCCCCGGCGTTGCCGGGAGAGCCCGCACCGCCAGCAGTCGCCCCAGAGCCGCCACTGCCCGCGTTGCCGGAGGCCCCGGTAGATCCGGCGTTGCCGCACGCGGCAACGTAGCCGCCCGCGCCGCCGTTGCCAGCCCCGGAGTTATTACCCGCGAAGCCGCTATTGCCGAGGTTACCGCTACAGCCGTCGCTGCCGCCGCCGCCGCCGCCGCCGCCGCCCGTGCCGCCGGGATTGCCGGAGTTCCCGGGATTGCCCGCGCCGCCGGCGGAGCCGCCGTTGCCGCCAGTTCCGTTATTACCGGGGTTACCCGCATTACCCGTGCCGCCAGAATTACCCGCGTTGCCCCGTGGGCCGCCCGCGCCGCCGCTGCCGTTGTTACCGGGATTACCTGAGTTCCCTGACGCGCCCGCGTTACCCGCGGAGCCTCCGGTGCCGTTGTTGCCAGTCCCTGCCGTTCCGCCGTTGCCTCCGGCGCCGCCGGCGAAGTTTCCTATGATGCCGAAGGTTGTCACGTTCCCCGATGCGCCAGAGGTGCCGACATTGCCGCTTGCGGCGCCCGTGCCTGCGTTGCCGTTCGCGCCCGCATTGCCCGGAGAGCCCGCGGCGCCGTTAGTCGCGCCCGTGCCGTTCGCGCCCGTAGTGCCCGCGTTGCCGTTTACGCCCGCGTTGCCCGGAGATCCCGCGCCTCCGCCATTTGCGCCGCTGCCGCTCGCGCCCGCATTACCCGGGCTACCGCCTGCTCCGGCATTACCGGCGCCGCCCCCGCCTCCGCCTGCGCCAGTACCCCCGCCACCGCCGCCGTTGCCACCGGCGTTGTAGTTGCAGCAACTTACTGGGTTGCCGTTGCCGCCATTGCCGCCCGCGCCGCAATGGCGGCAA
>Ga0209298_10000237_pt1 | contig 35772 bp, 25 predicted proteins | sample S_140806_EF_Meta_FD_187325 | JGI IMG/M metagenome (GOLD analysis project Ga0209298, IMG submission 187325) | Freshwater microbial communities from Lake Simoncouche, Canada to study carbon cycling - S_140806_EF_MetaG (SPAdes) (version 2) | ecosystem: Environmental > Aquatic > Freshwater > Lake ... | reverse complement strand
GGAAGGTTTTGGGCTTGCTCATGCCCCATTCTTCCGCCCAGATCCATTGCTGTCACTGGCATCTGGGCAGATTGGAGGGCGTCTGTGGAGAAGCGGGTGGCGGGGGCTATGTGCGACAGGCTCCTAGCTGCAGCGCTTGCTCCAAGCTGGAGCTGGCAGTGAGGTCGGTTCCTACGAGCAGGAGTTGGGCCATCGTTCGGAATGCGAGTTGGCGGATGAAGTGGGAGGTGGCGGTTTGAGTGGATCGGTAGGGAGAGGGGTGATGCCAATCGTTTTGAGACGGGGATGGATCAGGACTGGCCCTTGATCCATTCAGCAAATCTACAGCATTAAGCATCACCTCGCTTGTCAAGTTTCGGGGGCGATATCGGTAGCGGACAGCCTGTGTATTGCGAGTGTATGGATCATGTGGTGCGGGTGAATTGGGCGCCTGATGTTTATGCATTGTGCCTGTATTGAGTATGGACTTCTCTTCTGAGTCACTCCATTTGGCTGGGCGTTTGGGGGCCTTGGGCTGCTGAGGTGCTCGCTGGTTTTGAGAGATCAGTGATGTGAGACGGCTTGTTTGGGAAAGGGTGCGGGGCGCAAAGCTTTGCAACATCGAGCAGCGGGCCTTGGAGGCCTACCGGGCGGCAACGGGGCCCAGTTGCTGGTGGGCCTGCGCCGCCAGCGGGGGCTCAGCCAGAAGCTGCTGGCACCAAAGGCCGGTGGCCTCAACCAGGCGCGCCTTTCGGCTCTGGAGCTCCATCCAGGTCGCTTCACCGTGGAGCGGTTGCTGATGATCCTGGCCGCCCAGGCCGACACGCGGGTCTCGGACCTGGTGTTTCGCACCGCTGGGGTGATCACGGCGGTGTAGGCGTAACTTCCGCCCATAGTCCCGGAACAGCTGGTGTCCACGATCCTGGGCCAGTTGCAATCCTCCGCCGATCAGCTAGGGCGGCCGTCCAGCTGAATTTCGGGCTGCTGCCGCACCTGGGCGCCAGCGGAGATGCCAAGGCGCATAGGCTGCCGGGCAGTGGATCAGCCCGTAGCGCAATGTCTTCCTTTTCCTTCGATGTGGTGAGCGATTTCGATCGTCAGGAGCTGGTGAACACCCTCGATCAGGTGCGCCGCGATGTGGGCCAGCGCTACGACCTCAAGGACTCGGGCACCGAGATCGAGCTAGAGGAGGGCAGCCTCACGATCACCACCGCCAGCGACATGAGCCTCGATGCGGTGGTGGATGTGCTGCGTCAGAAGGCGACCAAGCGGGATCTGTCGCTCAAGATCTTCGATTTCCAGCCCGCCGAGGCGGTGGGAGGCAACAAGGTGAAGCAGGTTGTGAAGCTGCGCAAGGGGCTCAGCCAGGAGCTGGCCAAGCAACTCTCGAAAACCGTGCGCGATCAGCTCAAGAAGGTGACCGTGGCGATCCAGGGCGAGAGCCTGCGCATCACGGGCAAAAGCAAGGACGACCTCCAGCAGGCGATCCAGCTCCTCAAGGTCCAGGACGTGGAGGTGCCGCTGCAGTTCGAGAACTACCGCTGAGGGGACTGAAACGCTTCCTTGAGAAGAGGTGGGGTTGGAGTGGATCGTTGTGGCCCGAATCGGCTATCGACTCCAGGCGAGCCTCGATGCCTGGCCACCCCCCCGCCGTCCACCTGAGCGATGATCGACCTGACAATGCCAATCATCCCCCAGGACCGCCATGGCGCCATCGGGCTCGGAGGGTGGTTGGGGCGGCTGGAGATTCTGGATCGACCGGGGTGGCACCTTCACCGATCTGGTGGGCCAGGCGCCGGATGGCTCCCTGGTCGTGCGCAAGGTGCTCTCGGAGCGTCGGCGCTCGGTCGGGGAGGGAGCCGCCGACGGTGCTGCTGAGGTCGCCGCGAGCCAGCGGTCGGCGGGTGCAGCCCATCCCACCGATCCTGCCGTCGCCGCCATCCGCGAGGTGCTCGGCCTGGCGGCGGGCCAACCCCTACCCGAGGGCCTGGTGGAGGAGGTGCGGCTCGGAACCACGGTGGCCACCAATGCCCTGCTGGAGCGGCGGGTGGAGCCGATGCTGCTTCTGGTGAACCGGGGTTTCGCCGATGTGGCCGCCATCGGCGAGCAGCACCGCCCCGATCTCTTCGCCCTGCGGGTGGAACGCCCCCCCCTGCTCCCCTACCGGGTGCTGGAGGTTCCCGGCCGCCGGGACGCCGATGGTTCTGAGCTGGAACCCTTCCACCGCGATCCCGAGCTGGAACTTCTGTTGCGACAGGCCCGGGCCGAGGGGCTTCGCTGCTGCGCCGTGGCTCTGCTTCATGCCGTGGCCGATCCCGCCCACGAGCTGGCCCTGGGGGTCTGGCTCGAGGAGCTGGGCTTCGAGTCGGTGCTGCTCTCCCACCGCGTGGGAGGCCTGCCTCGGCTACTGCCCCGACTGCACACCACGCTGGTGGAGGCCGCCGTTCGGCCCGTGCTGCAGGCCTACCTCGCCCAGGTACGGCAGGCACTGGGGCCGGGCACCAGGTTGCGGGTGATGACCTCCGCCGGAGTGCTGCAGCCCCCCGATCAACTGCTCGCCAAGGACACGGTGCTCTCGGGGCCTGCCGGGGGCCTGGGGGGCGCCGTGGCTGCAGCCCGTGTCGCTGGCCTGGCGGAGGGGCCGATCCTCGGCTTCGACATGGGAGGCACCTCCACCGATGTGTTTCATCTGGAGGCGGGCGCTGGTATCGAGCTCAGCCCCGAAACCGCCGTCGCTGGTCTGCGCCTGCAGGCCCCCACCCTGCCGATCCACACGGTGGCGGCCGGTGGGGGATCGGTGGTGCGGCTGGAGGGGGGCCGGTTGCAGGTGGGGCCCGCGTCGGCCGGAGCGATTCCTGGGCCGGCCTGCTATCGCCGCGGCGGGCCGCTCACCATCACCGACGCGAACCTGCTGCTGGGGCGTCTGCCGGAGGGGGCCTTGCCGCTGGTCTTCGGGCCCAGTGGGGATCAGCCCCCCGACGCCGCGATCGTGCGGCGCGGCTTCGAGGCGCTGGCCGCCGAGCTGGTTCAAGGGTCTGCTGGCCCATCGGCGCCGGATGCATCGGAGCCCTCCATCGACGCGTCGGCGGGCCTGGCGGGCGGTGGGAGCGATCAGGCCGGGGGTGGGCTCCAGCCCCCTGCTCGGCCCGAAGGACCTGGTGCGAAAGTCACCGGGGTGGAGCCGACGACTGTCCTTGGGCCAGAGCGGATGGCTCGCACTGGGAGGCCATCGCTTCTGACCCCGGAGACCCTTGCCCAGGGCGCCCGCAGCATTGCCATCGAGCGGATGGCAGAGGCGATCCGGCGTATCTCGATCCAGCGCGGCCACGACATCCGCACCGCGGTGCTGGTGAGCTATGGCGGCGCTGGCGGCCAGCACGCCTGCGCCCTGGCCGAGCGGCTCGGCGTGGAGCGGGTGTTGCTCCACCCCCTGGCCGGGGTGCTCTCGGCCTATGGCCTCGGGCTCTCGCGGCAGGAGGCGCTGCGCCACGAGTCGGTGCAGCGGGTTCTGGAGCCGGCCCTGCTGAGCGAGCTGCGCAGGCGTCGCGATGGCCTGCTGGCCGAGGCCAGCCAAGCCCTGCACGAGGCTGGAGACCTTCCGGGCGATCCCTCCACAGCGCGGCTGACCCTGGAGCTGCGGCCCGCCGGTGGGGAGCGGGGCCTGGAGCTGCCCTGGCTCGATGCGGACACCACAAGCGATCTGCGCACCGCCTTCGAAACGCGCCATCGCCAGCGCTTCGGCTACGTGGTGGAGGGTGAGGCGTTGGTGGTGGAGCGTCTCCAGGTGTTGTTGCCGGCTGGCGGTGAAGGACAGGGGGGACGCGGTTCGGGGCGAGCACCAGCGCTGTGGCAGGAGTGGGCTGCCGCCGATTGGGCGAGGGGTAGCGGGGCCGAGTCATGCAGCACCACTCCTCCCGATGCGTTGGGCACCTCAAGACCGATCATGCCAACCGAAGCGGAGCTCCAGGCCCAGGCTGCGCGCCGATCGCCGTTCGGCGGCCTGGCCCCGGGGAGGGATCTCAGCCAGGGCCGCGTGGATCCCAGTTCCCCGCCGGAGGTCTGCCGCTGGGTGTCCCTCTGCCTGCCGGTTGCCGATGCCGGCCAGGTCTCGATGGGCGATTTGGCCTGGCGTCCGGTGCCCTGCTGGCGCCGCGAGGAGCTGCAGGCGGGCCAGCGGCTGGTGGGGCCCGCCCTGGTGCTCGAGGCCACGGGCACCACCGTGCTGGAGCCTGGTTGGGGCGGCCGGGTGCTGCCCGATGGGGCGCTGCTGCTGGAGCCGCTGGCCCAGGGGGTGCCTGGGGGAAGCGCCGCTCCTGGAGGCAGCGGCAGGCCGTTTGCGGCTCCAGATTCCCTGGAACCCGAAGTCTCTTGCGGCTTCGACCCTTCCGGCTCTGACCCTTCTGGTTCCGACCCTTCCGGCGACCAGCCCGACCAGCCCGACCAGCCCAGCCAGCCCAGCCCGCTCGATCCGGTGCGGCTGGAGCTCTACAACCACCGCTTCTCCGCCATCGCCGAGCAGATGGGGATGCGGCTGCAGCAGAGCAGCCGTTCGGTGAACATCCGCGAGCGTCTCGATTTCTCCTGCGCCCTCTTCGATGGGGCTGGCCAGCTGGTGTCCAATGCGCCCCACATCCCGGTGCATCTGGGCTCGATGGGGGAGAGCGTGGCGGCCCTGCTGGCGGCGATCTCCCGGGGGGAGCGGCCCCCCCTGGCCCCCGGAGATGCGGTGGCCTCCAACGACCCTTACAGCGGCGGCACCCACCTGCCGGACATCACGGTGATCTCGCCGGTGTTTGCGCCAGGGGTGGGGATGGATTGGAGCGACGCGGAAGGTTCGGTTGGTGCAGGATCGCTTGGTGGAGGCGCTCCTGATGCCCGTCTGCCCCTCTTCTATGTCGCCTGCCGGGGGCACCACGCCGATGTGGGGGGTCTGACGCCCGGTTCGATGCCCCCCTTCAGCCGCTCGATCCTGGATGAGGGCCTCCGGCTCGACAACGTGCCTCTGATTCAGAACGGCTGCCTCGATCTCGGCGCGTGGCGGGAACGCCTGGCCGACGGCCACCAGCCGGTGCGGGATCCCGAGCGATTGCTGGCCGATTTGCAGGCCCAGGTGGCCGCCAACCGGCTTGGGGAGGCCGAGCTCCATCGCCTCATGACCCAGCAGGGCACGGCTGATGTGGTGGTCGCGATGGGGGATGTGCAGTGCAACGCCGCCGAGGCGGTGCGGTTGGTGATCGATCGGCTACGGTCCGGTCGCCATGTCGTGGAACTCGACGACGGCTCGTGCATCGTGGTGGCGATCGAGCCTGACCACGGGCGGCGGCGGGTGCGGGTGGACTTCAGCGGTACCTCCCCCCAGCAGGGCGGCAACCTCAACGCCCCTCTGGCGATCACCAAGGCGGTGGTGCTGTACGTGTTCCGGGTGCTGGTGGAGCAGCCGATCCCGCTGAATGCCGGGTGCTTCGAGCCGATCGACCTGGTGGTGCCGCCCGGTTGTTTGCTGCATCCCACCTTCCCCGCGGCGGTGGTGGGCGGCAATGTGGAGACATCGCAGGCGGTGGCCAATGCGCTGTTCGGCGCCCTGGGGGTGCTGGCGGCGGGCCAGGGCACGATGAACAACCTCAGCTTCGGCAATCACCGCTGCCAGTACTACGAAACTGTGGCCGGCGGCAGCGGCGCCGGGGTGCTTGCCGATGGCAGTGGCTTTGCCGGCTGCAGCGCCGTGCAGAGCCACATGACCAACTCGCGCCTCACCGATCCGGAGATCCTCGAGGCCCGCTTCCCGGTGCGACTGGAGCGCTTCGCCCGGCGGCGCGGCAGCGGTGGCATCGGGCGCTGGCGGGGGGGGGATGGGGTGGTGCGGGTGTTGCGGGCGCTGGAGCCGATCACCCTGGCGATCCTCTCAGGCTCGCGGCGGGTGGCGCCCTTCGGCCTGGCCGGCGGCGGCGAGGGCCGGTGCGGCCGCAATGCGTTGCTGCGGGCCGATGGAGGCTGCGAGGAGCTGGGGGGCTCGGCCCAGGTGGCGATGGAGCCGGGCGATCTCTTTGTGCTGGAGACCCCCGGCGGCGGGGGCTGGGGGGTGGACCCCGCGCCCGCCGATTCCGCCGGCGTTCGGGAGCAGGGCGGGGAGCGGCTGAGCAGCGGATCCGAGCCCAGCACGAGCATTGTTGTCGTGCAGTCAGGGGCGCCGCAGGCAGGAGCGCAGCATTGAGTCGATTTCCTTCTTCCTCCCGGGTGCCGGTGCGGCTGGCGGGCCTCCAGTTGATGGCCGCTCATCTGGTCGCCGCCCCGCTGGTTGCCGCTCCGCTTCACGCTGCCCCGCTTCAAGCCGCGCCGTCTCAACCTGTTTCGCTGTCGCCGCTGTCACCGCAGGGCGCCCCGCTCAGGCCGTTGGCCCCCTTCAAGGCCTCGCACCACTGGCCGCTCAGCGTCGCTCGCCAGGCTTCAGGTTCCCGGTTGGCTCGTTCTCCGTTGGCGCGGCCTGGCCGCCTTGAGGGTGCTTCTGGCGCTGGAACGATCCGGCCAGAGCCCCGCAGGGCCTTCGTTTCCGGCGCCTTGTCCACGGCCGCCGCCCGTCCCGCCGCTCCGACCCCAGCACCAGCCCCCAACGAACTCCAGGAGGCCGGCCAGCGCTTCCAGCCGCTCTGGTCGGCGCGGGGCATGGTGGCCAGCCAGGAGGGGCGGGCTTCTGCGGTCGGGGCGGCGATCCTGTGGCAGGGCGGCAATGCGGTGGATGGAGCTGTGGCCACGGCCTTCGCCTTAGCGGTGACCCTGCCCCAGGCCGGCAATCTGGGGGGAGGGGGCTTCCTTGTGCTGTGGCTGCCAGGCGCGTCGCCGGCCCGCGCCAGGGGCTGTCTGGGGCCGGAGGCATCTGGTTCGGCGGGTTCGGTGGGCCCGCACGCCCAGCCAGGCCCCGAGCGCCCGATCGGCCAAGGCTTCGCCGTGGCGGTGAACTTCCGCGAGACCGCGCCCGCCGCCGCCCGGGCCGACCTGTTCCTGCGGGCCGATGGCAGCGTCGACCGGCAGCGGGCCACCCGCAGCCTGCAGAGCACGGCGGTGCCCGGCAGCGTGGCGGGTCTGCTGCTCGCCCAGCGTTGCTACGGCCGCCTACCGCTGCAGGTGGTGATGGCGCCGGCCATCGCTCTGGCCGAGCGGGGCGTGCCGGTGGACCGGGAACTGGCCGATTCCCTCACGGCCGCCCTGCCCCTGCTGGCGGCCGATCCCACCTCCCGGGCGCTTTATCTGAGGCCGGCGCGGCGGGGCACCGGGCCTGACGCCCCACCCGCTCTGCGGGCCCTGCAGCCCGGCGAAGTTCTCCGCCAGGCTGAGCTCGCCGCCACCCTGCGCCGCATCGTTCGCCAGGGGGAGGCCGGCTTCTACCGGGGGCAGGTGGCCGCCGCCCTGGTGAACCTGATGCGCCAGCGGGGCGGCCTGATCCAGTCCGTCGACCTCGCCACTTACCGGGCCGAACTGGTGCGTCCTCTGGCCGGCCGCTTTGCCGACCATCCGGTCCTCTCCATGCCGCCCCCCGGCGGCGGCCTCACCCTGCTGCAGCTGTTGGGGCTTCTCGATCCCGCCGATCTGGCCGCCAGCGGTGCCGGCAGCGCCGCCAGCCTGCACCGGCTCACCGAGGCGATGAACCTCGCCTACCGCGATCGCAACACCTGGCTCGGCGATCCGGCCTCGATGGCGACCCCGCCGCCCGATTTGCTGGATTCCGCCTACCTCGATCAACTGCGCCGCCGCATCGATCCGCTCCGCCACCGCCCGGCCGCGGAGATCGCGGCCCCGCCGCCGCCGAGGCGCGAAGGCGTGAACACCACCCACCTCTCGGTGGCGGACCGCCACGGCGGCTTGGTGGCCCTCACCACCACGCTCAACTTCGCCTACGGCAACGGTGTGACCGTGCCGGGCGCCGGCTTCCTGCTCAACAACGAGATGGACGACTTCACCGCCGCTCCGGGCCGCCCCAATAGCTTCGCTCTGGTGCAGGGGGAGGCCAACGCGATCACGCCCGGCCGGCGGCCGCTCAGCTCCATGGCTCCCACCCTGGTGTTTCGCCCCGATGGCACGCCCTGGCTGGCCACGGGGAGCCCGGGTGGCAGCCGCATCATCACCACCGTGGCCCAGGTGCTGCTGCAGCGGATCCTATGGGGCGCCAACCTGGCCACGGCCGTGGCGGCGCCTCGCATCCACAGCCAGCTTTGGCCTGATCGCCTGTCGCTGGAGGAGGGGATCTCTCCCGATACCCGTCGCTTGCTGGAGGCGATGGGGCACATCACCAAGTCCAGCCCGGCGATGGGGGCGGCCAACAGCGTGGAGGTGCTGGCGCCCCGAGGGAGTGGCAGCCTGGGGGCGGTGGATCCGCGCCGCGGTCGCACGGCGGCTGTGGGGGAGTGACGGACTTGCGCTCGAGCTGCCGCGTTCAGCTGGAAGAATCAGAGCAGATCGCCGAGCGGGTGAAGCAAGCCTCGGTGACGTTGGTGAACCCGGAACCGCCTGGTTAAGCGATCAGGATTTTACGCACGTCGTCGAGCTGGTACAGCCTGATATCGACAGGCAGGTTGGCATGCCGGACTCAGTCGTCGAGGTTTCATCTAGCCAGAGGTCACGACAAACATGGCTACGGTGGCATCATCTCGGCACACCATGTCCCAGCTGGCGGTGGCGGCGTTCATCAACGCCAAGGAACTGCTTTTCGCGTGATCCAGGAGTCACAACTCTTCGGCCCAGGTTGGCGCAAGCTGGTAAGGATGGGATTCGTGCTGAAGTCATTCATAAGAAATTGCTTCCAATGGTGGGGAGAGACCGGGTGTCGATCCACTGAATGCGGCCCGTGCGTCGCGCCATTTCCCCATGCAGGTGGGCCGTGCCGCCGGGGCCATCCCCATGTTTGCCGTCCCAGAGGCACAGAAAGCGCACGCGGGGGATGCCGCAGGCGAGGGCGGAGTAAAGCAACCAGAGGTTGCAGCGTTCGTAGGCGCCGCGCTCTGGCGGCCCAGCCCCCAGTTCCTCGGGCATGATGCGCACCGGCAGATCGAGCCGCTCCTTGATCGCGTAGTAGCGATCTCGCCAACGCTCTCCATCACAGGAAGGCAGCACCGACTGTTGCAGAAAGATCGGTTCCTCGAAGGGAAGCAATACCTGGCAGCGCACCCCCCGCCGCTGGCAGGCCTCCAGGAAGAGCAGATCCCCGCCGGCGGCCGCCTGACAGAAGGCGATGTCCTGCTCTTCGGCGCCCAGTTCCCCGAGCGCCGCTTCGATCTTCTCGAGAGCAGCCGCTTCCATGGCCGGCGGGAAGCGTGGCTCCGCACGATCGGGGCCGTCCATCCTGTGACCGCTGAACAGGATCGCCAGGCGAGGCCGCCATTGCTGCTGGTCCGGCGCCGTGCGCTCGATCGCCCGGTCCAGCATGGCGATGGCGGCTGGCACCACTTCGGGCCTAAAGCCGAGTGCCTGCAGCAGCAACAGGTTGTCGCGGCACGCGTTGAGCGCTAAGCAATCCATCTCCGGCTTGGCGAGCGCCCTTCGGTAGGCGGCCTTGGCCTCCTCGCTGGAGCCCTCAAGCACCGCCAGGTCGGCCAGGGTAGTGAGGGCCCAGAAGGATGACGCGCGCTCGTTCTCGGATTCGGCGGCGAAGCGCACGGCGCCGGCGAGGGTGCGCAGCTCATCATCCCGCTGGGTGCCCGCGCCGAGATGGCGCGCGAGATGCATCAGGGTGAGGGCATTGATTCCGGAGTAGTAGTGGGCCGGGTTGGCGCGGAAGCCGCGCAGATAGCCGTTCTGCGCTTCCAGGAGCAAGTCGATGCTGTCAAGCGCCTCCTCTCGCTGGCTCTCCGGGGGATTGTCGCCAGTGCGCCAGCGGGCCTGCCAGGCATCCTTATGCACCCGAGCTGAGAGGGCACAGGTCTCGGCATCCAGGGGATGGGCCTCCAGGATGCTGTCGTAGTGCTGCAGGGCTCGATCGAGGCTGTAGCCCTGCTCTCCTGCCTGGGCGAGCCGCTGCAGGCAACAGCCCTTCTCCTGCAGGGCCAGGAGATTGTCCGGCTCGATGGCGAGACCGCGATCGAGCTGCTCGATCGCGAAGCGATAGCGCTCCCCCTTCCGCAGCGAAACCCCGGCCTCGATCCAGGCCATGGATCGGAACGCCGCCACTGGCGCCTCATCCGCCAGCACGAGCACGTCGCCGAACCGCTCCGCCTTGCGGGCCAGGTCGATGAGGTTCTCCCAGGCGTCATGCGCCTCCCAGAATTCGCGCACGTCGCCCACCCGGAGCTTCTCCCACTCGGGTTCTTGCAGTTGAGGCAGCAGCGCGTAGACCGGACTGATACGGCGCCCTTTCCAGCATTCCATGGTGGCACGCACGACACCGGCCAGCACTTCGCGGTCGTTGGCCAGCGTGGCGGGATCGGGCCCGCCCTCACGGAGGCCGTACCGGAGCTTGCGGTCTGTATAGAGATCGAAGGCCGTGGTGACATGGCCACCGCTGATCAGCACCACGCAACGGCTGCGCAGGGCATGCCTCACCCCGAGCTCGTACCAGACGTTGGGGTTGTCAATCGTCAGGTCAGCCAGCACCAGATCGGCGAGCAGCAGCTCCTGGAACATGTCGGTGCGGATGTCTCCGGCGCGCACCTCCTGATCGACGCGGAAGGGATTCAGTCCGGCCTGTTGGAGCGCGGGCTGGATCAGCTCCGCGTAGACGCGGTTGAAGTCGATGTTGCTTCCGTCTGCCGCCGGCTTGGTGCCGAATGGCATCACCACGAAGGCATGGGGACGGCAGAAGGCCGATGTGAAGGTCACCGACGGACCACAGCGGAGAGGGCCTGCTCCTTGCTAACGCCGGCCCCGCTCCCGCGGCAACGAGGATTGACCATCCGCAACCCTGCCCTGGCATGCGAAGAATCATGGGCACGCTCCTGGGCCAGGCGCCCGAACCGACGCTGCAGAACCAGGGCCGCCAGATGCGAGCGGACATCGCGGCCATCGACGCGCTCGCCAAAGCCTTCGCGCGATCGGCCTCTTCGCCGCTGGAGGTTCCGGAGCTGCCGGCGCTACTCCAAGGCAGCCCACGCCTGGGGTTCAGGATCCGCCTCCCAACGAGTGGACCGAGGCACTGGGAGGCGGAGGTGGCGACGATCGCGCCACGCTTGAGCTCGACCTCGACAATCACAGACGCATCACCCCCCTCAACGCCAACACCGGCACCGGTGTGGATCAGCTGAACGTCATCAGCAGCGATGGTCAGCGCTTCATCGGCGGGCGCCCCTCCAACGGCGGCCCTGCCAACAGCTGGAGTGCCGGCCCCCAGGAGGTGGAACGGCTGCACAAGATTACGAAGATTTACCAGCATTTCTGTATCTCCAAAACCTCGCAGCCATAAATGGGTGAACAGCGTTGTTTCCCCATGGCCGTGATTTCTCTAGCCGATGCCGCCCGTTATACCCGGGGCATGCCCCACCAACACGCTGCTTGGGAATGGCTGCAGCAACAGCTCGATCAGCTAGTGCTGGAGGATTTCGCACAGCGCTTCCGCACGGCGCCACCTCCACCCGCCTCTCCCGATCTGGTGACGGCCGCCCAGTGCAACGAGGTGTTTGGCCGGGATGCCACCCCAGCCCAGCTGGCGGATCTGAATGCCTGCCTGAAACGCTTTGAGATCGACACACCCGCCCGCATCGCTCACTTCATGGCGCAAATCGCCCATGAATCGGGAGGGCTGCGATGGTTGGAGGAAATCGCCGATGGCAGCGACTACGAAGGCCGCTTCGACCTCGGCAACACCCAGCCTGGGGATGGCAAACGCTTCAAGGGCGCAGGGGTGATCCAGCTCACCGGCCGCGCCAACTATGAAGCCTTCAGTGAATTCATCGGCGATCCCCAGGTGATGGAGGGCTGCCCCTATGTCGCCAGCAACTACCCCTTCACCTCGGCAGGGTTTTGGTGGCACAACAACCACATGAACGAGGAGGTGGATGGTGGCGCCAATTGCCGTCGCATCTCACGTCTTGTCAACGGAAGAGATCCTGCCAATGGGCTGAATGATCGAGAGGCCTACTACGCCAAGACCACCCAGATTTTCAGCGCCACCGCCATCGCCCAGCCCCCGGGCACAAGCAAGACCCTGAGCGTTCCCTATTTCTCCCAACTCGATTCCAGCACAGACCAGGCCTCCCGCATGTGCTTCAGCTCCAGCTGCGCCATGCTCGTCGCTACCCTCAAACCCAAAGCCCTGCCTGGCACCGATGATCAATATCTGAAGATCGTGAATCAATTCGGTGACACCATCAGCAATGTCGCCCAGATCCAGGCCCTGGAAAGCCTCGGCATCAAGGCCCGCTTTGAAGCCAACGCCGATTTCTCCACCCTGGAAGAGCAAATTGATCGAGGCTTTCCCGTTCCCTGTGGGTTCATACACAAGGGGCCCGTCGAAGCCCCATTTGGAAACGGTCATTGGCTGTGCGTGGTGGGATATAACCCGAAATCGGTGATTGTCAATGATCCCAATGGTGATCTCGATCTGATTTCAGGGGTCTACGGCAGCCGCAATGGAGCTGGGTTGCAATACAGTCGCAAAAATTTCGGCCGCCGCTGGATGGTGGATGAGACGAACAACTACACCTTCGCGCCAGGTCGGGGCTGGGCGATCATTGTGGAGTCTGTCTTGGCCTGATGCCCCTGCTTGGATCCCCCTCACCGCATGCTTGTCAGTGGCGGCAGTAGCCCACCTCACCCTTGAGGGGAGGTTTGCAGGGATAGCGGAGGGGGATCAGGATGCGATTACCCGTGCCGAGATTGGTGAGCATCGTGTTGCCTTGGATCAACAATTCCCGGCGCCATAGCCCGCCGTAGCGGTCTCCCCAGTAGCTGGGCAGCCCCGGGCGGGAAGGTGGCCTGCGCTCCAGTCGAGTGCGAACCCCATCCACCCAGACAATCCGCAGTCCATCTGCCGTAGGCTCATCCCGGCAGCGGATGATTTGCTTATTGTACAAACAATCTTTCCACTCGTCCCGGGCGATTTGGGGAGCCGCCTGCGGGGGGTTCTGGGCTTGGCTCAGTTCTCCCGGCAGCACGGCGGGAGCTGCGGTGGCAAGCAATGTGGCAAGCGAGAGCGACAGGGTGAGGAAAGGCATCGAAGGACTGCTGGAGCGATCCAGGGAGTGAGACACAGCTCTTGGCTTTTAGGACTGCCGTCAGGACCTCAACTCATGTTATATCCACAGCACCGCAGCGCCTGTGGCCATAGCTCTTCTCGATCAGGTTGATGTCCTCGAACAGCTCATCCGAGAGACCTCGCTGGCTGCGGTGTGCCCGGTTTGAATGAGGTTGCGGCCGCCGCCGTCGTTGATAGCGGCCACGACCCGGAAGCCTGCAGGAACCTCTGCAAGGTCTTATTTGGAGAGCCCGATCCGATATGGACAGATCCGAGATGAATCTGCTTCGATTAGATTAGATTCTTGCCTGTCATGCTCTTTTTGTAACAGATCGAACATCTGCATAATCGGATCCGCCTAAGATGCTTGGACTGGTGCATTCCACCACAAGACACCAGCTATGGAAACGGTTTTGGGCCGTGTACTCCCAGAGAGCTTGCCTGGTAGGCGGACAGATAGCAAAGGCTGGGGAACTTCGGCTGACCGCTCAAAATGTTGTTAGCCTTGCCGAGCCAAGCTTACAATTAATTTCAGTCGGTTATCTAATTTATGAACCCAGAACATCAGGAGGCGCAGCATGATCCCAATTGCACCGAAAGAAAGAGTGTTGTGATTATCGGATTAGACCCCTGCCTGATTAATTTCTTGTCTCCAGATTTCGCTGCATTTCCTGGCTTGACAGCTGAGAAAGTGTTGACGGGGATTACTTTAGCAGAAGAAGGTCTAAAGGCTCTTGGCTATGACGCACAGCATTGTCTTATTGATTTTGGCCAGACAGCAGAGGCGGTTGTCACCGCAGAACTTCAAAAGCGCCAATATGACTGCATTATGATTGGTGCGGGTGTCCGAGCCGTCCCGAGTAACTTTATTCTTTTTGAGAAGCTTATAAACGTCGTTCATGAGCACGCCCCTAACTCCAAGATCTGCTTCAACACAAATCCCTCGGATACTCTGGATGCTTTGCAACGCTGGATATGATGTTTGCTCCTCTTTTTGCAATTGCTTACACGCCAAACATCAAGATCCAGGGGCTGTCGCCAACAGTGCATGGTGAATGCATTGGCCACCTACCCGCCGCTGGTCTTGAGCATTATACCTATAAAACTATACAGCATAACTTCTGATACTGATTATCAGCCAGGAAAAAATTAATGGATCACTTGTCAGCCTTTTCCCCAGAATATATTACTGCCCGCACAAAGTTTCGAGCAGCGGCGTCGTCACTCGGTTTTCATCACACTGCTTATCCAATCAACCAAATCAGTCCCACTGGGGAAGAGTTAACTATCGATGTAGCCTGTAGTAATGAATTTAACTCAGGTCGAGCCATAGTCATCTCTAGCGGCTTACATGGTGTAGAAGGCTTTCTTGGGTCTGCGATACAACTTGCGCTTTTAGAAAGATATCAAGAATTAGCTTCTTCGTCCGGTAGTAAATTGGTATTGATCCATGCCCTGAATCCCTACGGTTTTGCTTGGCTAAGGCGTTGGAATGAAGACAACATTGACTTAAATCGCAACTTCTTGCTGTCTGATGAGGTTTTTGAAGGGTGCCCTGTGGATTATCCCAAATTTGATTCATTTCTTAATCCCACATCTCCTCCGTCAAAGTTTGGTGCCTATATGCTTAAAGTTATTTGGCTTATTTCAAGATATGGATTGACCAGCTTAAGTAATGCTTTGCCAGTTGGGCAGTATGTTTTTCCCAAAGGACTGTTCTTTGGTGGCTATTCTTCATCAAAAACTCAAGATATTCTCTCTCACAATTTGTCCGAGTGGATAGGTAATGCTTCGGAAGTCATTCACATTGATTTTCATACGGGTTTGGGGCGTTCGGGAACCTACAAACTTTTGCCTTCTCCATCGACAACCACAGAATCCTTCTCAAGATTGTCCCATAGATTTGGATCAATAAACATCGAGCCTTTCGGCTCCGCAGTGGTTTCATATCAGATTCGTGGTGGATTGGGTCCTTGGTGTCAAGCATTATTGCCCCAGTGCCGTTATGACTTATTGATAGCCGAATTTGGTACTTATTCATTTATTCAAGTCTTGAAGGCACTGCGCGATGAAAACCGTTCATATTGGTGGGGAGACCAATCCAGTTGCTATAATTGGACAAAGAATCAATTGGTTGAAATGTTTGCGCCTAAATCGCAGCTATGGAGACAACAATGTTTGGTCCAAGGGTTGGGCATTTGCAGGCAAGCGCTGAATGAAGCGAACTAAAACACTTCACTCGACCGATGCTAAAGTATCCACATCATTAAAAGACAATGACGGCAGGTGGGCTCAACCGTTGATCCTGGGTCATGAAAGCCATGGCTTGTCTCGGCCAGGCTCCATTCCCGATCCGTTGAACGATTCTGTCTTCTTGCTGCGCATGCGTCTTTTCCCGAGAACAAGACTACTGCAAACTATTGACCTCATGAAATACCTGCACACCTTGACCGAGCTTTCACAAGGCTAACCAATCGAACGTGAGAACGTACAGAAGCGGATTCTGGAGGTTGTCACGCCAAGGAAAGCGTCCGCTATGCAAAGTCGAGCACTCTGGGCTGCCCGGATCGCGCAGTCCTGTCGTTGGGGCGCACCAATCCCCCCTGAGATACAATTCTGACGTTGTATTCAGTTGCGCCAGGAGCTGTCGAGATGAGGTTGTCACGTCACCAACGGCGGTGCCTTGGTCTGGCCCTTGCCGCGATTGTTGCGAATGCTGCCACGGGGGCTTCGGCTCAGCCCTTTAAGATGACCACACCGATCGCGCCGGGGGTGGCCACGCCCGATCGGCTCGACACCTCGATCGGCACCTTGAACCTGATCGATGGCTTCCCCAAGCCGGATACCATTGAGAAGATCTACGACAACCTCGACCGCTCCAGGGCCCTGCAGGCCTATCTGCTGGCCATCCCGATCGTGAATCAGGCCGGCATGCGTGAATCCCTGCGCAAATTCGGCCCTGCGAACACCACCAATGTGATCTGGGAAAACCTTGTGGATCCAAAGACCGTGGAACTCACGGCCAACGACAACACGGTCTACAGCTTCATCTGGCTCGACACCAAAAAGGGGCCCCTGGTGGTCGAGGTGCCCCCCAAGGTGCTAGGCGGTGTGAACGACTTCTGGTATCGCTGGGTGGCGGACATCGGCATCACCGGGGCCGACAAGGGCGCGGGCGGCAAGTACCTTCTCCTCCCCCCTGGGTATCAAGCCAGCATCCCGCAAGGCTATGTGGTTGTCAAACCAAAAACCTACGGAAACTGGCTATTCTTCCGCTCTTTTCTTGTGAATGGCTCCGCCAAGCCCGGGGTGGAATCCGTCAAGAAGAATCTGAAGATCTACCAGCTCTCCGACGTCGCCAACCCACCAGCGATCAATTTTGCCAACGCCTCTGGTGTGCCGGCGAACTTTGTAGCCCCTGGCGACTACTCCTTCTGGCCACTGCTCAATCAAGTGATTCAGGAGGAACCGCCCACCGGCTCTGACCCGACGACCTTGGGGCTCTTCGCCTCGATCGGCATTGTCAAGGGCAAGCCCTTCAACCCCGACGATCGGATGAAGAAGATCCTCACCGACGCCGCCAACATCGGTGCCGTGACGGCTCGAACTCTTGCCCTGAAGATTCGCGAGCCTGCAGCCTACTTTTACCCCAACAGCTCCTGGCGGTTGCCGTTCTTTGGTGGTTATCAGTTCGAAGTCTCCCCAGGTGTGGCCAACCTTGACGGCTCCATTTTTTATTATTACTTCGCAACCGGCGTAACACCGGCCATGGAAGTAAAGATTGTCGGCAAGGGCTCCCAATATCCATGGTCTTCCCTGGATTCCAAAGGCGAGCGCTTGGATGGCAGCAAAACCTATCGGCTGCGTCTGCCGCCCAATATACCGGTGGCAGATTTCTGGTCGGTGATCGTGTATGACACCCAGACCCGTTCGATGCTGCAAACCGACCAGAAAGCACCAAGCGTGAGCAGCCAGAACCAGGGCATCAAAATCAATGCCGATGGTTCGGTGGACGTCTGGTTCGGTACCAAGGCTCCTGCAGGCTTCGAGCAGAACTGGGTGCAGACGATACCGGGCAAGGGCTGGTTCATGATCCTGCGTCTCTATGGGCCGCTTGAGCCCTGGTTCAACAAGACCTGGCGGCCTGGAGAAATCGAACAACAGAACTAAGGTTAGGTTCCCGCGTCATGGGCCCGCTGCAGATCGTCTGGTTCAAGCGCGACCTGCGCACGGCCGACCACCAGCCGCTGCTGCAGGCCAGCCGGCTCGGAGCGGTGCTGCCGCTGGTGGTGGTGGAACCGGAGTTTTGGCGGCAAGAGGATGCCTCGGCGCGCCACTGGGCTTTCTTCGCCGAGGGCCTCGTGGAGCTCAGAACGGAGCTCGCGCGGCTCGGTCAGCCCCTGGTGGTACGGCTCGGCGCGGTTGAAGAGGTGCTGGAGCGGGCCCGCCGGCAGTTCGGCGTCGCCGGGCTCTGGAGCCATGAGGAAACGGGCAACGGCTGGACCTACGCCCGCGATCGGCGCGTCGCCGCCTGGGCGCGCGAGCATGGCATCCCCTGGCATCAGATCCCGCAGTTCGGTGTGATTCGCCGGCTGGCCAGCCGCGATGGCTGGGCCCGCCGCTGGGAGGCGCGCATGGCTGAGCCGATCGCCCCGTCCCCGGCGGCGCTGGCGCCCCTGGAGGGCCTCGATCCCTGCCCGATTCCCACAGCCGCCGAACTGGCGCTGGCACCCGATCCCTGCCCGGGCCGCCAGCGGGGTGGACGCCGGGAGGGACTGTCTCTGCTGGAGAGCTTTTTGCAGGAGCGCGGCGCCCGCTACCACCGCGAGCTCTCCAGTCCCACCACCGCCTTCGAGAGCTGTTCGCGGCTCTCGGCCCATCTGGCCTGGGGAACCCTGTCGCTGCGGGAGGTAGTGCAGACCAGCCGCCATCGGGGCGCCGCCCTGCGCGCCCTGCCTGCCGCTGAGCGGGCCGAATGGCCCCGGGCGCTGCGGGGTTTCGAGGAGCGGCTGCACTGGCACTGCCACTTCATCCAGAAATTGGAGAGCCAGCCCAATCTGGAGTTCCGCGAACTGCACCCGCTCACCGCAGTCGATCCCAATGCCGCCGATCCGCAGCGGTTGGCGGCCTGGTGCGAGGGGCGCACCGGCCTGCCCTTCGTGGATGCCTGCATGCGCGCCCTGATCGCCACCGGCTGGATCAACTTCCGCATGCGAGCCATGCTGATGTCGGTGGCGAGCCACCACCTGGAGCTGCCCTGGCGCCTCACGGGCCTGCACCTGGCCCGCCTCTTCCTCGACTACGAGCCCGGCATCCACTGGAGCCAGTGTCAGATGCAGGCGGGCACCACGGGCATCAACACGATCCGCATCTACAACCCGATCAAGCAGGGCCAGGACCACGACCCCCAGGGCCAATTCCTGCGCCAGTGGCTACCAGAACTGGATGCGGTGCCCCTGCTGCACCTGCATGAGCCCTGGAGCCTGCCGCCCCTCACGTCCCAGCGGCTCGGTTTCGCCCCCGGGGTGGACTACCCACACCCGATCGTGGATCCGGTGGTCGCTGCCCGCGCCTCGCGGGAGCGGCTCTGGGCACGACGGCAGGAGCGGGGCTTCTCGGAACTGGCCGATGCCATCCAGCAAAAGCACGGATCACGCCGCTCCGGACTGGCGGCCAACACTGGTAAAGCTAGCGGTGGTAGGCGCCGTCGGCGCCGCCCAGCAGCGGCTGAGGACAACACCATGATTCAGCTGGGCCTGGAGCTGAACCTCGGCTGATCGGAACGGCGGAGTCGCCCCGATCGTGGCTGGAGGTGAGGGTGTTGGCCGGGATCAGGCCCGGTTGTCGCCGCGCACAGTCACATAGGCCGGTGTGAGGGCCGAGCTGGCCTGATCGTCGGCGGAGGTGCTGCCAGGCTCTTCGAGCAGTTCGTGCACGATGGCGCCATCGAAGGAGATCCGGCCGGCACCGAGCAGCAGCAGGGCGAGGCTGCCACCCAGATACAGCACCACCAGCTCCAGCACGTAGATGTTCAAACCGGCGGTGAGGATGTGCTGGTAAGCCGCCACGCTCATCGTGCCGGTGATCGCCAGTGCCCCCAGCGGCGTGAGCAGGCCGAGGATCAGCAGCCAGCTGCCGATCAGCTCTGAGAACCCGGCGGCGTAGGCGAAGAAGAGCGGGAAGGGCAGGTGCAGCGACGCCACATAGGTGTCGGCGAACTGCTGGGGATCGGCGAGCTTTTCCTGGCCGTGGTGGATCATCATCACGCCGATGGTAAGGCGCAGGAGCAAGAGGGCCGTGTTGGCCAGGGGGCCTTCGGGTAGGAAGTAGGCCGAGGCCAAACGGCGCAGCGCCGCCGAACGATTTTCCGCGCCCCCCTGCCAGAAGGCAGGGGCGTCAGCGACGACCTCCTTGGGGTTTGAGGAGCGGCTCAGCAACACGAACCAGAGGGCAATGCCGGCGGCGAGGAAGCCGGCGAAGAGCTCGAGCAACAGGGGGGTGGACATGGAGGGAGGCCTGGTAGAGCCATTCTGACAATCCCTGTAAAGAAACGTGAAGTAGCTGAGAGCCCGGAATCCGGGCAGCCCAGAGGCAGGGGTGGCGATCCGACACACCAGAACGTCGCGAAGCCGCGAAGCCGCGAGGCCGTGAAGGCCGTGAAGGCCTGAAGCCCTGCAACGGAAGTGCCGTGCAGCGGAAGAGCCGAAAAGCCGAGCCCTGAATACCGGAGCGCCAGATCAAGGAGTGACGCACTCTTTGCTGTCAGCCCAGCACCACAACCAGCCCGGTATGGTCGGAAATCCCGCCCACGCGCAGCTCATCGGCGCCCACAGCATCGAGGCCGATCAGTTGGGGGGCGGTGCAGACGGCGGCTGGCGAATTGGCGCGCCAGCCGCTGCTCAGTCGCTCTCAGCTCCCCGTGGCCACCGAGGGCCGCAGGTGCTGCAAGCCGCTGAGGAACATCGGGATGAACTGGTCCACCAGCTTCTCGGGCTTGTCCTGAAGCACCCGCTGCACCGCCAGGAAGCGCGATTTCTGCAGATCCGGAGCGATCATGGCCTGGGGCAGGCGCTCCATCAGGTAGGCGGGTCGCTCCCAGACCGGCAGGGTGTTGCTGATCTCCACCAGATTCGCCACGCGGCGCAGCTCGGCGCCGGCGGTGATGTCCATGCCGGCCTCGAAGGCGGCGTGCTCAATCATCGAATACTTGGCCTTGGCAGCATTGACGCGGGCGCGGTGCTCGGCGCTGCGGCTGGCGATTTTGCCCAGCCAGCGGCTGCCCCAGCTCACATGGGTCGCCTCCTCGGGGAGGATTTTCTCCAGGGTCTCGCGGATGCGGATGTTCTCCTCGCTGGCCGGAGCGTGGCGCAGGGCATTGATATGGGCCGAGAAGGCCTGGCAGCCGCGCTTCTCGGTGGAGTTGATCGAGGCGAGCACCGCGATCAGGCCATCCTCCTGCTGGATCTGGTCGCCGCTCTTGTCGAACAGCCTGTTGAGCTCATCGATGTAGGAGCCGGTGGGGGGATTACCGATTTCCTCACCGAGGTCGCAGAGCAAGTCGGTGAGCCACACGGCGTGGCGGGCCTCGTCGCTGATGTGGTGGGAGAGCTCACGGCAGAGGTCGCGGGGCTGGCCGTCGAGGGCCTCGATCAGCACGGTGAGCTCCTGGCAGGAGCGCTGCTCGTTGAAGCGGTAGCTGTTGAGGAACAGCATCTGTACCTTGCGCTCCTTCACCACCTCGGCCATCACCTCCCGAGGACTCAGGTTGTTGACGAGCTTGCGGGGATAGGTGACGGCCATGGCCAGAGTGGTGTCCAGATATGGAGTGATCGTAAGTAGGCCGGAGCGACAGCGCGGCCTCCGGGCTGGGCAGTGCGCTCCATCCCCCGCAGACTGGGCCGTGCCAGCCCCCTCCCATGTCCTTGCCGCCGCCCAGCCGCCGCCAGCCTCAAGGCAGAGGGGCAGGAGGGTGGAATAGAGCGTTCTTCGCTTTCGGACTTGCGGGCGCGGGGCGACCACCCCAGCGCGAACTGCTGAGGACCGTGCGGCTGAGGACCGTGCTGCTCAGGACCGTTCTGCGGCGCTTGGTGCTGCTGGGCGGGGTGTTGCTGGTGGTGCTGCTGGCCGGGCTGTTGAGCCAGACCCCCCTGGCGGCCGCCCCGACGACCATGGCCCCTCCCCAGGCCTCGGCGCCCCGGCCCCAGGAGGCCGAAGACGTGCACGACAGCGGCAGCTTCCACCGCGCCAAGGTGCGCATCCTCGGCATCCCGGTGCTCACCGTGGCCTCGCCGGTGGTGACGGGTTCGGCCGGGCCGGATGCTCGGCGGCGGGCGCAGGTGATTGAGGGCAACCTCGAACTGCTCTACCGCGCTCAGGAGGTGTGCACGGAGGCGGAAGGCCTCGGGGAATTCATCCTCGATCAGTTTTTCCTGCGCAATGGCCAGCGCGCCTGCGATAGCAACCAGCTGGGTCTGCTGGGGGAGCCCGGCGCCCTGAAGGTGGAGGTGGCCGGCGGTAGTGGCGGCCTGCCCGTGCTGCAGGCGCGGGTGCCGGGACGGGAGCTGCCCCTGCCCCTGCTGAGCGTCACCGATGACGACGCCCGGCTCAACGGCACCACACCCCAGCGCCTGGCGGAACGCTGGCGGCCCCTGCTGGAGCAGCGGCTGCGTTTCGCCCGCCACCTGCTGGAGTCGGGGGTGCTGAGGCGCCGCTTTCGCACGATGGCGGTGCTGGAGCTGGTGCTGGGGGGGCTGCTCTTCGCGGGCCTTGGTCTCTGGAGCCTGGTGAAGCGCCGGCTGGGCCAGCTGGAATTGCGGGAGGTCCAGGCCCTGGCCGCCTCCCGGCCCGCTTCCCCGCCAGCACCAGCCACGGCGGTGCGATCGGCGACCTCCGCAGGCCTGGCCAATGGCACGGCCCAGGGGGCGGCGCCTGAGCCAGGCGTCCGGGTGCCGGCGGTGGCAGCTGATCTCCCACGCCGCACCAGCAACTTGCTGATTCCGGCGCTGCACCTGCTGAGCCGCACTCTGCTGGCGGGCGTGCTGTTGCTGCTGCCCCTGATGGTGGGGGTGGCGGTGCTGGCGGTGCCGGGCCAGATCCCCCTGGCGATCGACCTGCTGCTGCAGCCCTTCTCGGTGGTGGGCGAGCTGCTGGTCGGCTGGCTGTTGGCCCTGCTGCTGCAGGCGGTGCTGGCGGCCCTGCTGAGCCAGTGGAATGGCAATCCTTCGTTGGCGCCGGAGCGCCGCGCTCGCCGCAACCAGCGCTACCGCAGCCTCAAGCGGGTGGTGAGCCGCCTGGTGCATCTGGCCTGCATCGCCCTGGTGGCCCTCTGGGTGGTGGTCGACATCCCCGGCGTGCGCGACCTCTCCAACAACGCCCTGCTGGCCAGCGGCGCCCTGCTCGGTGCCCTGGCTCTGGTGTTTCAGGACCTGCTGCGGGATTTCGTGGCCGGCCTGGTGCTGCTCCTGGAAGACCGCTACGCCATTGGCGATGCGATCACGATCGACGGCCTCAGCGGTGAGGTGATTGATGTGGATCTGCTCAGCACCCAGCTGCGCAGCCGCGACCAGCGGGTGATGGTGATCCCGAACAACCAGTGCAAGCGGGTGGTGAACACCACCAAGCTGCGCTCCGGCCAGGAGCTGCGCCTCAGCCTCGCCCACGGGGGCGCCGATCCCCGCCGGGCCTTGGCCGTGATCAGCCAGGCCAGCGAAGTCTTTGCCGCCGACCCCGCCTGGAGCGCCGACCTGCTGGAGCCGCCCCACCTGCTGGGCCTTCGCCAGGTGACCCCCCAGGGCCTGGAGGTGGCCCTGGTGTTGGTGACCCGTGCAGGACGGCAGGGGCCGCTGGAGCGGGAGCTTCTGCTGCGGCTGGTGGAGGCCCTGCAGGAGGCGGGGATTCCCCTGGCGGGTGCCGTGGAGCCGGTGAAGGCCTGAGGCCCAGGGCCTCAGCGCGCTGCGGGCGCCAGCGGCTCGATGTCGTTGAGCTGCCAGCTCTTGGCGAAGTAGGCCTCGAGGGGGCCATAGAAGCGGAAGTAGGCAAACCAGCCCTTGCCGGGGGTGGTTTGGATCCAGTTGGTGGCGCCGGCGGGCTTGACCGGCCCGAAGAACACATCCACCGAGCCATCGGTATGGGTCACCAGGTCGGGTTTGCGGGAGCTGAGGTCGGCGGCACCCTGGGGGGTGATCAACGGGCCGCGACTGAGGTTGTCGTAGAGGGTGATCGACCAGAACTGCTTCACCGGTGGGTTGGCCGGCACCCGCATCCGGTAGGTGCGGCCACCATCAAGCCACTGGCCCTGGCCATCCTTCGAGGCCTCCAGATACACCTGGCCGAAGCCCAACACCCGGCCCTGCATCCCCACCGACATGGCGATCGCCTCGTAGAACCAGGAGCTGCGCTCCTCGAATTGCACCCGCCGTTTGTCGGGGGATTCCTGGTCGAGATCGAAGAGCACCGCGTACTCCCAGTGCTTGCCGGGGTAGACGGTGGCGCCGGGGGTGCGCTTGTCGTAGGCGATCGTGCGGGCCATCAGGTCGCCCAGCTGGGCCGCCTCGCCGAGGATCCGCGCCTGGCGCGCATCGGGATTGAAGGCCTGGCCCGGCGTAAGGCCCAGGGGCGACAGCATCCCAAACAGCATGCGGTCGCGGGGGGCGACGGGCTCATTGGCATAGAGCTCACTGAGCAGGCGCCAATAGTTGAGGTTGGCGGGCTGGGCCGATTGCCAGGGGCGACCGCCCACTTCGCCATACCCGGTAGCCGGCGGATTCGCCCGCTGGTTCCAGCCATAGAGACGGTGCTGCCGCACGGTGGCCTCGGCGACGGCCTTATCGGGCGCCAGGCCGCGGGTGCCGAACCACACCTGGTTGCTGGGGGAGCGGAAGATCCGGTAGCCGGGCGCCACCACCTCGGGCCCGCCAGGGGGAAGGATCAGGTACTTGCCGCCGGCGCCCTTGTCGGGCCCGGTCTGGCCCAGGTCGGTGATCGGCTGCTGCCAGATGTCGAGCACGCCGCCGGCGGTGAGCCCAGCCGGCACCTCCACCACCAGCGGCCCCTGGGCGGCCAGATCCCAGAAGCTGAAGGCGTAGAGGGTGGTGATGTTGGGGGTGAGCATCCCCGCCTTGTCCTGGAGCGTGCGGTAGAGCAGCACATCGCCGTTGCGCACGCCCATGGTTTTCGCCTGGGCGTCGTAGAGGGCCTTGAAGCCCACCGCCGGCAGGGCCCAGAGGTAGGCCTGGGTGGCCCGCTGCAGGTCGAGTTCGTCGTAGAGCTTCTGGGCGGTGGCCTTGGTGGGGTAGCCGTTCTCCAGCTCCAGGGCGCCCAGGCGCGTGTTCACGCTGGTGGTGGCGGCGGTGCCCTTGGCGGCGGTCGCGGCAGGGGCTTTTGCTGGGACTGGGGAAGCGGCGGGCTTCGATGCCGCGAGGCCGGCCCCGGGGGCCAGGGCCAGGGCAAGGGCGATCGAGAGGGCGGAGAACCGGAGGTTGCGGGTCATCGAAGCAGGCGAATCCGACAAAGATTGGGACAACTCTAAACATCGAAACGGGCCATGCCCATCGCTGGCTTTGGCCGCCATGCCCAACCAATCTCAAGCCAGAAAGCAAGCGAAATCAAAGCCCAGGGGTGAATCGAGCGCTTCGTTGTTCTTGCCAAATCCGCCGAAGTTCCAGGTCAAAGCTTCGATCGTGGCCAGCATTGAACGCAACGACAACCGGCAAGCAGCGCAGGGGAACCACGACGGCCCACCCCACCCGCTCGGATGGCCGCCAGCCCCCCTGGCCCGGGCATGGCACCTGCCAGGCCCAGCAGCCCTAGCGTTGCCCCCGTGCGCCCACCGCTCGTCTACCACCCGGCCTACTCGGCGCCGCTGCCCAGCAGCCACCGCTTTCCGATGGCCAAGTTCCGGCTGCTGACGGAGCACCTCAGCCGGCTGGATCTGCTGCGGCCGGAGCAGGTGCATCAGCCCCTGCCGGTGCCGCGCCGCTGGCTGGAGTTGGTGCATGGGCGTGCCTACCACCAGGCCTTTGCCCGGGGTGAACTCACGGTGGCGGAGGAACGCCGCATCGGCCTGCCGGCCACCACGCCCCTGGTGCGGCGCAGCTGGCTGGCGGTGGGCGGCACCGTGCTCACCGCCCGCTTGGCACTGCAGCACGGCCTGGCCTGCCACCTGGCCGGCGGCACCCACCATGCCTTCCCCAACTACGGCAGCGGCTTCTGCATCTTCAACGATGTGGCGATCGCCGCCCGGGTGCTGCTGGCCGAAGGCCAGGTGCGCCGGCTGCTGGTGGTGGACCTCGACGTGCACCAGGGCGATGGCACCGCATCGATCTTCGCGGGCGATCCGCGCGTGTTCACCTTTTCGGCCCACGCCGCCTCCAACTTCCCGCTGCGCAAGCAAGCCAGCGACCTCGACCTTCCCCTCGCCGATGGCCTGGAGGACGACGACTATCTAGGTGCCATCGGTGCCGTTCTGCCCGATCTGATCGAGCAGGTGCAACCCGATCTGGTGCTCTACAACGCCGGCGTCGACCCCCACCGCGGCGACCGCCTGGGCCGCCTCTGCCTCAGCGACATCGGCCTCCTGCAACGCGACCGGCTGGTGCTGGAAGCCTGCCTGCGGCGGCGCATCCCGGTGGCCACGGTGATCGGCGGCGGCTACGACGACCTGCCCAGCCTGGTGGAGCGCCATGGGCTGGTGTTTCGGGCCGCCAGCGAGATGGCGCTGTTGCATGGGCTGTGAAGGGATGCCGAGCACTGGCTCTGCCCCCTACCGCCCCAGCTCCACTTGAATGGCCGCGGCGATCCGCAGGGCGTTGGCCACGATCGTGAGCCCCGGCCCCACCGATGGACAGCCGGGCAGGATTGAGCCATCGGCGATCCAGAGGTTCGCCACCTCGTGGCTGCGGCCCTCCAGGTTCACCACCGAGCGGGCCGGATCGCTGCCCAGGCGGCAGGTGCCGCAGGCGAAGCCCATCACGCTTTGGGGCGCCTCGCCGCGGGGGTAGATCGGCGCCCGCTGCACCACGGTGGTGGCCAGATCGCGCTCCACCTGCTGCATCACCGCCAGCCAGCGGTACACCAGCCGGTCGTGGGCCTCGCGGTTGTTGGGCAGGTCGTTGACCACCACCCGCTCGCCCCGCAGGCTCACCCGGTTCTCCGGATCGGGCCGCACGGCGCTGGCCACCCACCAGCTCACCGAGCGGTCGGCCAGCCACTCCAGGGCGGGATCGGGCAGCAGCCGGCTCACCAGCGACAGCACCGGTGGTGATTCGGCGAAGAGTGGATCCTGCAGCACGCCACCGCCGCCGCGCACCACGCCGAGGGCGTAGTCGACGTTGCGATCACCGTCATGGAAATCGGTGAGGCCCAGGCCCGGCCCGTAGCGGCCTGAATGGACGATGGCTGAGCGCTGCAGCATCGCCGTGAGCTGGGGGCGCATCAGGTTGCGGCCCACCTGATCAGAGCCGTTGGCCATGCCGTAGGGGTGCCGTTCCGAGGCGGAGCGCAGCAGGATCATGGCGCTGGCGATCGCACCGGCGGCGAGCACCACCTGGTGGGCACGGAACAACCAGCGCTGGCCCTCGATGCGGGCCTCCACGGCGCGCACCTCGCGGCCGCTGGCGGAGCCATGCAGGGCGAGCACCTCGGCGCCGGTGCGCAGCTCGAACCCCGGGAAGCGGCGGGCCCGCTCCAGGCCGAAGCCCTCGGCATCGCCGCTGGGATCCTCCACCGATTCGCCCACGCTCAGGGGCAGTCGGTAAGGGTGGAGCCCCTGGCGGCGCAGGTCGTCGCGAAGGAGCTCCTGGAACGGCTGGAGGGGGCAAGCCGCGAGGGGGTAGGGGGCGGAACGGGGTGGTTCAGTGGCATCACAACCGGCCTCGCCATGCACGCGATAGAGGGCCTCGGCGCGCTCATACCAGGGTTCGAGGTCGGCATAGCGCAACTCCCAGTCGGGGCCGGGGCCCTCCTGCATCGGCAGGTGGCAGAACTCCTGCTCGCGCATCCGCTCCAGCACCGCGCCCCAGATCTTGGTGTTGCCCCCCGGGGCCATCACCATCTGGGGGGCGAAGGGGTCGCCATCGGTGCCGATCCACTCCTCAGGCGGGTGGTAACGGCGGCGGCGGAACAGATCGATGTCGGCCACGTTCTGATCCGCCAGGGCCAGGGGGGTGCCCCGCTCCAGCAAGAGCACCGCCAGGCCCGCCTCGGCCAGTTCGCCGGCCAGGGTGCCGCCGCCGGCACCGCTGCCCACCACGAGCACATCGAACTCGCGCTCCTCGATCAGCAGGCCGCCGCTCATCGGCCCTGCCACAGGTAGAGGAGCGCGAACAGCACGATCCAGATCACATCCACGAAGTGCCAGAACAGGCCCACCGCCGTCACGCCCGCCTCGCCGCCGTCGTAGTTGCCGGGGCGGAAGGAGCGCCAGAGCATCAGGGCCATCAGCAGCACGCCGGTGATCACGTGCAGGCCGTGGAAGCCGGTGAGCAGGTAGAAGCAGGCACCGAAGACGCCATCGCCGAGGCCGAAGGTCAGGCCCTGCCACTCCCGCGCCTGCCCCACCACGAACCAGGTGCCCATCGCCATGGTGAGCAGCCACCAGAGGCGGAAACGCACCAGCTGGCGGCGGTGCAGCGCCCGCTCTGCCAACCAGGCCACGCCGCTGGAGCTCACCAGCACGATCGTGTTGATCAGGGGCTCCCGCACCTCCAGCCCCTCCACGCCGGGCGGCAGCCAGAGCGGCGCCGAGCCCTTGAGCACGATGTAGGCGGCAAACAACGCCGCGAAGATCAGGCTCTCGGAGGCCAGGAAGATCACAAAGCCGGTGAGGTTGTAGCCGCCGTGGGCGTGCTCAGCAGCGCCCGAGCCGCCGCCGCTGCCGGAACCGTGCGGGCCGCCGGCGAAGGGCCCAGCCGGGGCCGTGAGGGTGCCGATGGCCAAGGGAACCTCGCCGCTGCTGCCTTCGGGAAAGCCCCCGGCGCCGGAGTTGAAGCCGGGCAACGGGGTTGCCGCGTTGAAACCTGTTCCGTCGAGAGGATTCGCCATCGCCTCAGGCCTCCTTCAGCTGTGCTTCATAACGCGCCTGGTCGGCCACCAGGGGATGGCCCAGGCCGTAGCCGTAGGGGCCGCTGATCACCGTGGGCACGTCGTGCTCGAAGTTTTCGACGGGTGGCGGTGAGGGCAGCAGCCACTCCAGGCCGATCGCCTGCCAGGGGTTGGCCGGGGCCGGCGCCCCCCGCACCCAGGAGCTCATCAGGTTGAGCAGGAAGGGGATCATGGCCACCCCAAGCAGGAAGGCGCCGAGGCTGGCGAGCACGTTGGCCAGGGCGAACTCGGGGTCGTAGGAGGCCACCCGGCGCGGCATGCCCATCAGGCCGGCCCAGTGCATCGGCAGGAAGTTGAGCTGGGCGCCGACAAAGGTGAGCACAAAATGCACCTTCCCGAGGCCCTCGTAAAGCATACGGCCGGTGAACTTCGCAAACCAGTGATAGATAGCCGCATACACACCGAAGGTGATCGTGGAGAAGATCACGGTGTGGAAATGGCCGACCACGAAATATGTGTTGCCCACATGCACATCCACCGGCACCGTGGCCAGCATGATGCCGGTGATGCCGGCGAAGATGAAGTTGAACACGCCACCCATCGCGAACAACATCGCCGTGGTGAGCCAGAGCTTGCCGCGCCAGAGGGTGGCCAGCCATGCGAACACCTTGATGCCGGTGGGCACGGCGATCAGCATGGTGGTGACCATGAAGACATGGCGCATCCATTGCGGGGTGCCGCTGGTGAACATGTGGTGCACCCAGACGATCAGGCTGAGCAGCACGATGCCAAAGGAGGCGATCGCCACAACGGGGTAGCCGAACAGCGGTTTGCGGGCATAGACCGGAAAGATCTCCGAGAAGAAGCCAAACACCGGCAGCGCCATCACATACACGGCCGGATGGGAATAGAACCAAAAAAAATGCTGATAGAGCATCGGATCGCCGCCGCCCTCGGGCTGGAAGAAGCTGGTGCCGAAGCTGAGGTCAAACAGCAGCATCACCGCCCCGGCGGTGAGCACCGGCAATCCCGCCAGCTGGATCGTCTGGGCGGCCAGGGCTGTCCAGCAGAAGATCGGCATCCGAAACCAGCCCATGCCCGGGGCCCGCATGCGGATGATCGTGGTGCAGAAGTTCACCGCCCCCAGGATCGAGCTCACCCCCGAGATCGCCACCGCCAGGATCCAGAGGAACTGGCCATTGATCAGCAGCCCGAGCGGGTTCTGGGTGCTGAGCGGCGGGTAGGCCCACCAGCCGGAGCTGGCGGGTCCGCCCGGCACCAGGAAGCTGGCCATCAGCACCACGCCGAACACCGGGAACATCCAGAAGGCGAGGGCATTGAGCCGCGGGAAGGCCATGTCGGGCGCGCCGATCATGGGGGGAATCAGCAGGTTGTTGAAGCCATTGAGGATCGGGAAGAGGAAAAGAAACAGCATCACCGTGCCATGCATGGTGTAGAGGCCGTTGTAAACACTCGGGTCAACCAAATCAGCCGGCGGCGTGATCAGTTCCCCCCGCATGATCATCGCCAGCAGGCCGCCCACCAACAGAAAGAGCAGGGCCAGGGCGATGTACTGGATGCCGATCACCTTGGCATCGGTGTTGAAGGTGAAGAAACGCCGCCAGTTGTCCGGCGCCCCCGGCACCGGGTGGGGAGCGCGCAGGGCGCGGGGATCAAAGGGGATCGGGGTGGTGCTCATCGGCTGATGCTCATCGGGGTGGATGTTCAGCCCTCGTGGGCGGCGTTGGGATCGAGGGGCACGTTCACCAGCGGCGGCGGCGCGGGCGGCACCGTGGCCCAGCCGCGGTTGCCCCGCTCCTGGCGCTGGCGCCAGAGATCGGCGGCGGCGTTGGGGCTCGGGGCCAGGGGGCTGAGGCGGGCGGCCAGGCGCCAGCGCTCGAACGCTGCGGCGCTCTCCACCACCACATCGGTCTGGTTGGAGGAGAAATAGGCGCCGCTGAACAGGGAATCGCGCAGGCGGTAGCGACCCTCGCGGCTGGGGGTGAGGCGGTAGTCGATCACGCTGCCGGGCACCACGTCCTGGCGGAGGCGGAAGGCGGGGATCGACATGGCGTGCAGCACATCGAGCGACATCAGCCGAAAGCGCACGGGGCGGTTCACTGGCAGGTGTAGCTCGGCGCTGCGCACCCCATCGGGATACACAAACTCCCACGACCACTGGCGGGCGATCACCACGACCGGGCCCAGTTCGGTGATTGGGTCGGTGGCGGGTTCGGCGGCGGCAGGGTCGGCGGCGGGGACGCCAAGCCCGCGGGATGCGCCCTTGGAGGACCTAGACCTCGAAGCCTTGGAGGCCTGCGGCTCGCTGGGCTGGGACAACTGAGAGGACTGTGAAGACTGAACGGAAGTAGACGCCGGCAACCCCGCCACCCCCGCCACCCCCTCAACCCCCACCAGCTGCAGGGCCTCGGCGGCGCCGGCCACCCGCACCTTGCCCCCCAGGCTGGCCAGCTGTCCGTTCACCCGGATCGCCTGAGCGGCGAGCAGCAGCACCACCACCAGGGGGATCACGGTCCAGGTGATCTCCAGCTTCAAGTTGCCTTCGATCGGCTCGCCGTCATCGCGGTCGTACTTGTCGGCCCGGTCGAACAGCAGGGTCCAGGCGATCACCGCGGTGCAGCCCAGCAGCAGGAAGCAGCCGATGCCCGCCTCGAGGGCGAAGAGGTCGTCAACCAGGGGGGCGGCGGTGGAGGCCTGGGGCGGCAGCCAGCGAGGCACCTGGGCCATCAGCCAGCTGCTGGCCAGTAGGGCGAGGCCCACCCCCAGCGTCACCAGCAGCACCGCGCCGCGGTCGATGCCGGGGCCGGAACCCGACGGCGTGGAACCGGAGGCTCTCATGGCAACACCTGGAGCGGATCGATGCCGCCTGCGAGCAGCTGGTCGGCGGTGACATGCACGCCGAACTCGGCCGCCAGCTCGGCTCCGAGGGTGCCGTGCAGGCCGAGCACCGCGAACAGCAAGACCCCCACCAGCAAGTACGACCACTGCACCTGGCGGCCGTAGTCGCGGCGCCAGACGAAGCGCTGAAAGCCGCGCCACACCGCCATCGCCACGATCGCCATCAGCAGCAGCACACCGCCCACCCCATGCCAGAGCAGGGTGGTGGTGGCATCGAGGCCGAGGGCGCTGCGCACGCCGGGCACCGGATCGGCCAGCAACATCTCGTAGAAGCCGGCCGCCACGGTGAGGAAGCTGATGCCAGCGCACATCAGCAGGTTGTACCAGCCCACGTCGTGGAAGCCGCTGCGGGTGACGGGCAGGGCCAGGAAGCGGAACAGGCGCTTCTCCACCGGGTAGAGGGCCCCGACCAGATCGAAGGCGATGGCGATCACGAACAGGCCGATCGTGAGGTGCACCAGGTTGGGGTGGATCGGCAGGCTGTAGGGGAGATCGTTGGCACCGAGGCCGGAGGGCCGCAGCGGTGCCAGCAGGCTCCAGGCCTGGGAGGGGTCAGCGATCAGCGGGGCGCTCACAGCCGGCCCTCCCGCATCGCCGCCACCACCTGCACGGTGTGGAGGCCGTAGGTCCAGATCAGCTGGTTACCCAGGAGCGTCTGCACCACGATCAGCAGGCTCAGGCCGGCGCCGGCCACCAGGAAGGCCGGCGGCAGCAGCTGGGAATCGCGGCTGCGGATCACATAGCGCCAGCCCGAGAGCAGCGAGAGCACCCCCGCCAGCGACCAGCCCAGGGTGCTGTGGAGATTGAGCAGATCGCGGGAGGCGCCGTAGGGATTGGCCAGACCTGCTTCCACCTGGCCGAACAGGATCGCCACGAAGATCGCCACCGTGGCGAACAGCAGGTTCCAGAAGCTCACCTCAAACAGGGCGGGGCGGCGTCCGAAATGGCCGATCAGATCGAACACGAAGGCCACCAGGCCCATCGCGATCACAAAGTGGACCACGATCGGATGGATCGTGTCCATCCAGGGGAGATTGTGCTCGTTCAGCGGTGGCAGCAACGGCACGGAAGGCTGCGGTGTCCCGCTAGCGGATACGGTAAGGATGGCTGATCCGGGCCGGGGCCGACCACGCTTGTGATGGATTGCTACAGGCCGATGGCTGATCGCACACCCACAGCCACCGCCGCGGCCACGGTGAGGGCTCACTCCTGCGCCCATTCCCTGTGTCCGCTCCAGCCTCCCCCAAGCTCCGCTGGATCACCGCTGCCCTGCTGCTGATTGCAGCCGCCCTGGCGATCGCCCTGCCCTTCGTGTCGTCGACCCTGCTCACGATCGCCCTGGGCGGGGTGGCGATCGCCGCTGGGGTGTCGCAGCTGCTGCGGCTCACCAGTGCCGAAGGGAGGCGCGGCAAGGTGTTCCGCGGCCTTTCGGCCCTGCTCTACCTGGTTGGGGGCATCAGCCTGCTGGCCTTCCCGATCGAGAGCACCCTGAGCCTCACCCTTTTCCTCGGCTTCCTGCTGGCAATTGAGGGGGTGATGGAGCTGGCGGCCGCCGCTGCCGGCGGTGGACCGGCCCGCTGGCTGGTGCTCGCCGATGGCATCGTGACGGCGGTGCTCGGTGGCCTGCTGATCACCGAATGGCCCCTCAGCGGCACCTGGGCGATCGGCACGATGTTCGGCATCGGCCTGGGCTTCTCGGCGGTGAACCTGCTCACGGCGCCGGCGCTTACGCCGGCGGGAACCACCGAAGCCTGAACTGCAACTCTAGGCCCTCAGCACGGAGGCAAGGTCTGGGTGGATCGTGGTGCCGCGGGGCGTCCCAAAGGCCATCTCTAAGGTTCACTCCAGGCTTTCCCTTCGGACGAATCGCTGCCAATCGCCCCGGCCGAGATCCTGGTCGGCGGGCCTGAGAGCAGGGGGGAAGTTGATCGCGTCAGCGACACGCTGATTTTTGAGCGGAATAGGCCAGGTTTTAAGTTCTTGACTTTCGCCATGCTGCTGGTGCTTGTCTGAGCCATCGCCCGCCGTACAAACTCGACACCATGAAGGCAACTTCATTTCGGACGGGAGCATGGGCTCGTTGGGGGATGGCAGTTACCCAACCAAGGTATGCCATCTGGACGTATACGCCTTACAAGTGCGCATTAGCATCTCCTGATACTGAGAGTCAATGTTGATACCAAACACATTTTCTCGCTCGACTCGCGGAGGATTGATGTTGTCAACAAAGACTGGCTCGATAAGAAGATGATCAAAACCTAGTTCATGTGTAAAGCCTTTCTCCTTCACTGGAAGGGATCTCATCATTTCTATTGTTTTGAATGCGGCGTCTTCGGAATTTGGTTTCGCTCCAAACTCGGACCAGAGCTTGTGATCGCCAGAGGAAAGGCGTGGCAAAACATCACACTCAAAGTCTATCCCCAGAATCTGGCACTTGCGCTTCACAGAATCAGGGATATTGACGTACTGAATTCCGGTACCTACCAGAACATGCGCCAAAACAATTGCTTCAGGCTTCTTGGCTTGTAGAAGATTGGCAAAATCAGATAAATCACTTTGTCTATTTCTCCTGTTCTTGCCGTGAGCCGTTATAACTGACTTGTTTTCCATGCACAATCGCGCTCGGTCGAGAGTCGGTGCGGTGTCACTGCCATCTACTTCATAGATCATGAGATCAACTTTGTGCGTTAATCCCGAAACCTCTACATTAAGTTGATACCGAACTCTGGAGTTTTCAATGTCATCAGCAAGGGAAGGGCATTGCTGAAGCAAGTCTAAAATGAAATGATTGCAAATAATATCAGAATGGCGCGCAGATCTGTGGTCATGGTACTTGTCCTGGAGAATTCGCTCAACAACCCTATCCGCCGGAGTAATCATGCTACTTTTAGCACCTCAGCACTCATGAACTGCTTCATTTGGCGAGAGTTTCTATTGCCATCATTCTCTGTTGGCAGAGACCGAGCCAATTCTGCGGGTATAGGAAGCCGTTTAAGCACTGAACTCTGAATTCTCAAAAAGCCATTGGCAGCCCGCTGGGCATTGGCAAATATCCAAGCTTTTACTGGATCTGAATTTAGATATTCTGCCATACGATATATCTGACTAGGATGCTTGGGGACTATGTAGTAAACCGAATGTCTCGGTATTACTAAGCCGTCTTTGTCTATCCAGAACACAGGGTTATCGGAAATATCCTTGCAAAGTATCTTTGGACGTAGTAAGTCTGCCATCTGCGGGGCATCATGAAAAGCATGCCATGGCTTACGCTGCGTACAAGAGCGCATAGCGAGCTTTGATTTAATGTCAGGCTGCTTGAGGTAGTCGCCCAGCTCACCAATCTCCTCAAGACATTTCAATCGTGACTCTGCCGAATAAGGAATCAGCATGACCGATGATGTCTTGACCTTAGATGATGTTGGCAGCAATTGGCGGCCCGAGATTGTAGGCCAAGCATGTTGTTCAAGATACTCAGGCAGGTCTTCTATATTTTTTACGAAGACACCATCAGCCCCCGTGGCGATGCCACAACTAATTCGGCGACATATATCTTCTAAGCAAAGCGAACCAGTTATTTCAGGCACTTCATCATTTGAAAAGAGATGCCGCCAACTCTCGCCACTCTTTGGTAGCAATACAGGAAAGCTAGCACCATTGCGAGTCTGAATCCGCGTATGTTCGCCTTCAAAGGCTATTCTTAGCCTGGTCACAGTGGGGTAAGTAGTTCGTCCAGGAAACACGTCTTCTTCAAGAAGGGTGATATCGGTTACATCATGCGATGCAAGTAGTTTGCGAACCTCAGACCCTGCCTGGACGTATGTGTACTTCTCTGGTGTGATGAAAACAAGCGTTGCCCCTTTCCGGCCAAGCGAGATTGCTCTTTCAAAAAAAAGCATATATAAATCAAATCGACCAACGGCGCACTTGTAGCGTGACCGGAAGCGCCGTTTTTCTTCCTCTGCAAGAGCTAATATAGAAACATACGGCGGATTTCCAATGATAAAGTCAAATTGCCCTTCAAATTTGTCATGCAAAAAGTCACCAGTAATGATTTTAACTTGTGGGATACTTAAAAACTTCTGCCTTGCGTTTTCAGCTCTTTGCTTGTCAAGTTCAATGCCTACGATTTGGGGAACTTCGACATGGTGACGTTCGCACCACCTCAGGATTCCTTCAATAAAAGCACCAGGGCCGCAACCGGGATCAAGAATCCTGTCTGTAGCCTTCGGCCCGTTGTTCTTAAAGAGCATCTCCACCATCTGATCAACGGTGGATTGTTGTGTGGGCACGAAGCCGCGCATGCTACGCCATCTGACAAGTGAATCCTAGCTGAAACGACAGGCCAGTTCAATCTGCGAGGACAGGGTGTCTCCAAATCCAGGGATCCAGCTAGAGAATCCTTTGGTTCCATTCCACTCAACGCTGCCCCTGAGTGGCAGGCCAGGTTTCTAGATCGTAAGCAGTAATCGGTGGCGGCCTGTCCACTCCAGGGGCTTGTTCGAAGTGTCGCTGGCAGCAAGGGTCGGGGGGTGCTCAGCGGAAAAGGATGACGATGCCCCCGCGTTCAGGAAAGATGTCACTCCTCACAACCGCAAACCCGGGGGCTTGATGGAGCAGTGCAATGCGTCGTTACAGCGAGGCGATCAAGGCTGATGTCAGAAGGCGGATGAGTCCGCCGAACC
>Ga0209298_10000234_pt1 | contig 35895 bp, 32 predicted proteins | sample S_140806_EF_Meta_FD_187325 | JGI IMG/M metagenome (GOLD analysis project Ga0209298, IMG submission 187325) | Freshwater microbial communities from Lake Simoncouche, Canada to study carbon cycling - S_140806_EF_MetaG (SPAdes) (version 2) | ecosystem: Environmental > Aquatic > Freshwater > Lake ... | reverse complement strand
GCGGGTATCTTCTTTGACGAGAATAGACATGAGAGTGTGCGGTGAGGGGTTACTTGTTGTTGACCAGCTTCACGATCTTCTGGGCCGCGTCGGCCATCGAATCGCCCGACACGATGGTCAGGCCCGAAGCGGCGAGGGTGGCCTTGCCGGCTTCGACGTTGTTGCCTTCGAGGCGCACCACGAGGGGGAGCTTCAGGCCGGTTTCCTTGACCGCCTCGATGATGCCCGTGGCGATCACGTTGCAGTCCATGATGCCGCCGAAGATGTTCACCAGGATACCCTTCACGTTGGCGTCACCGAGGATGATCTTGAAGGCCGCCGTCACCTGGTCCTTCGTCGCGCCGCCGCCGACGTCGAGGAAGTTGGCCGGGCTGCCGCCGAAGTGCTGGATGATGTCCATCGTGGACATCGCGAGGCCGGCGCCGTTGACGAGGCAGGCGATGTTGCCGTCGAGGGCGATGTAAGAGAGGCCGAACTTCGAGGCTTCGATTTCCTTCGCGTCTTCCTCGTTGAGGTCGCGGAGGGCGACCACGTCGGGGTGGCGGAAGAGGGCGTTGTCGTCGAACGACACCTTGGCGTCGAGGGCGAGGAGCTTGCCTTCCTTCGTGACGAGCAGCGGGTTCACTTCGACCATCGCGCAATCCTTCTCCCAGTAGAACTGGTAGAGCTTCGTCACGAGCGTCACGCACTGCTTGAAGAGGTCGCCGGAGAAGCCGAGCGAGAAGGCGATCTGGCGAGCCTGGAAGGCCTGGAGGCCGACGGCTGGGTCGACCTGCACCTTGAAGATTTTCTCCGGGGTGTGGTGGGCGACGTGTTCGATTTCCATGCCGCCTTCGGTCGAGGCGACGATGACCGGGAAGGACGTCGCGCGGTCGAGGAGGATGGCGAGGTAGTACTCGTCATCGCGGCCGTCAGGGCGTTTGCCCAGATTGGCGGCTTCGGTGAAATAGATCGTCTGCACCTTGCGGCCGGCCTCGCCCGTCTGCGCGGTCACGAGGGTGTTGCCGAGCATCGCCTTGGCGTTCTCGAGGGCCTTCTCCTTCGTCGGGGAAAACTTCACGCCGCCCTTGAAGCCATCGGTGAAAGTGCCTTTGCCGCGGCCGCCGGCGTGGATCTGGGATTTCACCATGATGCCACCGGAGGTGTCGATCTTGGCGAGCGCGCCTTCAAATTCGGCGGCAGAGGTGACCGCCACGCCCTTGGGCACGGCGACGCCAAACTGTGCGAACAGTTCTTTGGCTTGGTATTCGTGAATGTTCATGAAACGGGACGGAGGCTGACGATTAACCCTTCAGTTCAGCATCCTTGGCCTTGAGGTTCTTTTCGATCTCAGCCGTATAATTGTCGGTGTGCGTCTGGATTTCTTTCTCAGAGCGCTTGAGCTCGTCGTCGGTGACGAGCTTCTCCTTGTTACCCTTCTTGAGTACTTCGAGGGCGTCGCGGCGGGCGTTGCGCACGCGGACCTTGCCTTCTTCGGCCATCTGCGTGGCGCGCTTGGCGAGCTCAACGCGGCGTTCGCCGGAGAGGGAGGGGACCGGGCAGCGCATGAAGTTGCCCTGCGGGACGGGGTTGATGCCGATGTTGGCGGCCATGATGGCCTTGCGGATGTCATCCATCACGCCCTTGTCGAAGGGCTGGACTACGATCGTCTGCGCGTCGGGCGTGGTGATGGCGGCCATATCCTTGAGGCGCTGCGTCATGCCGTAGGCTTCGACGTGGACCTGGATGTTCTCGATCATGCTCGGCGAAGCCTTGCCGGTATGCAGCGTGGCGAATTCGTGCGAGGTGTGGTCGACCGCCTTCTTCATGGCGTTGCCGCCTTCGGCGATGAGTTTTTTGAGGTCCATGGGATAGGGTATGGTTTGTTGTTGGAAAATCAGGCGACGAGCGTGCCGATGCGTTGGCCGAGGACGGCCTTCTTCACCGCGCCCTTCTCGGACATCGAGAGCACGATGATCGGGAGCTTGTTGGCTTCGCAGAGCGAGAACGCTTCGGCGTCCATCACGCCCAGGCGTTTCTGGAGGGCTTCGGCGTGGGAAACGCGGTCGTAGCGCTTCGCGTCCTTGTGCTTCATCGGGTCCTTGTCGTAGACGCCGTCGACTTTGGTGGCCTTGAGGATCGCGTCGGCGCCGATCTCATTAGCGCGCAGGGCGGCGGCGTAGTCGGTCGTGCAGTACGGGTTACCCGTGCCAGCGACGAAGATGACGATGCGGCCGCGTTCGAGGTGACGGGTGGCGCGGCGCTGGATGAAAGGTTCGGCGATGCGGTCCATCGGGATGGCCGTCATCACGCGGCATTCGAGGCCGGCCTTCTCGAGGCGGTCCATGAGCGCGAGGCCGTTGATGACCGTAGCGAGCATGCCCATGTTATCGCCCGTGGTACGATCGGTGCCGTTGGCGCGCGCACCGGCGAGGCCGCGGAAGATGTTGCCGCCGCCGACGACGACTGCGACCTGGGTGCCGACCTTCTGGATCGAGCGGAGCTCTTCGGCGAGGCGGTCGAGGACCGCGCTATCGATGGAGGCGCCGGTGGTGTCATTGCGGAGGGCTTCGCCGCTGATCTTCAGCACGATACGACGGTACTTCGGCTTCTTGGAGGTGGAGGCGGGCATACAGGGGAAATGAGCCCTATAAACCCCAGCGTCAACCCCGCCTTGGTCTCGCTTGACTCCGACCTACGACTCGCTGTTCAGTCGGGGTGCGCAGACCCGTGGTGTAATGGTAGCACAGGAGTTTTTGGTTCTCCTTGTCGGGGTTCGAATCCCTGCGGGTCTACGCTCCTTCTGGGCGCTCCTTCTGCCCAATAAAGAACCCCGGCGGCCCGGGGTTCGGTGCGTCGCCTGGAAGGGCGGCTTAGGCGCGACCGAGGTATTCCTTGTTCTCGGTGCTGACCTTGATCTTCTCGCCCTGCTTGATGAAGAGCGGGACGTTGACCTGGAGACCATTTTCGCAGGTGACCGTCTTTTGGACGTTGCCGGCGGTGTCGCCCTTGACGGCGGGCGGGGCTTCGAGGACTTCGACGATGACGGAAGGGGGGAGGTCGACGGTGATGGGCTTATCTTCGACGAAGAGGACCATGTAGGACGTGCCTGAGATCAAGAACTCCTTGGAGTCGGCGAGGGAGGCGGCCGAGATGTAGTATTCCTCGTTGGTGCTGGTATCGACGAAGACGTAGCTGCCGTCGGCCTCGTAGGACATTTCGAGGGACTTCGTGCTGTTGTCGAAGACGTCGAAGCTGACTCCGATGCCGCAGCGAACCGGGATTTTGGCGCCGGTCTTGATGGAGCGGAGTTCCATCTGGACGTAGGAAGCGTTGTTCGGGGGGGTGCGAACGAGGCACTCGAGAACGATGCAGAGCTCACCATTGTAGCTCATGATGTTCTTCTTCTTGATACGGTTGACGGGTAGGGAGGCCATGGGAGTAAGGGCGAACACAAGCGGACGCCTTCGGGACGGTCAAGCCGGACTTGCCCGAAACCAGGGGGAGAGTCGTTTCGCCCCGTAAAATAGGGGTGTGGAGACTGCCTTCGGCTTACTCGACCGTGAACAGGACCCCGCCGATCTGGTTGATCTTGATGGTTGCGGCAGCCGTGCTGCCGCTGGCTGATGCGCTGGCACTGGCGCCGTTCGAGCCTTCGACTGAGGCACCGTCGGCGGCCGTCACTTCAAAGCCGGTGTAAAGGGTGATGAGATTGGTGTAGAGCAGCTTCAGTTCGGTCTTGGTCGAGACGACCATCTCCACGGTCTTGGCATGGGTGGTGGTGGGGTAGGTCTTCACGACGATGTCTCCCGCGGTGCTGTTGACCATGTTGTTGACCTTGGACTCTATGATGCCGAGGGGGCCGGGGATGGGCAGTTTGCTCGCTTCGCTGGGATCGAGGCCTCGGTTCTGGGAGTTGGCGGCGCTGGCGCGGTTGGCGCGATTGGCGACGTCGGCCGAACCCACCGGGCGGGTGTTATAGATGCGGAATTGCTGATTGGAGTCCTTCATGTCGATCACGACTTCGGCGACGATGAAGGAGCCGGTGGTGTATTCCTGGAAGGAGATGGAGAGGACCGCGTCGGCGCGGCCGTAGTAGGCCATGTCGGTGTTGGCGATCTTGATGCCGAAGATGCCTTGGTTGCGGATGGCCTTCTTGGTCATCTGGAGGGCGTCGGCTTGGGGGACGAAGGCGGCGGTCGCGAGCAGGGCGGCGGCGAGGGCTTTGGGGTTCATGGCGTTAATCCTTTACCCGTGGGGGTGCCGAAGCAAGATTACAACCGATGCTGAGCTGCCAGAATCTCACCGTGCAGGCGGGTGCCAACGGCCCCATTATCCTCGATGGAGCCAATGCACGTTTCCTTCCTCGCGGCCTCAACGCTGTGATCGGACCATCCGGTTGCGGCAAGACGACCTTGATGAAGGCGATCCTCGGCATCCTGCCTTCGGCCGGTGAAGCCTGTCTCGCGGGCCAGCGGATTACCTGCACCGAGGACCTGGTGGGCAAGGTCGGCTTCGCCCCGCAGTTCACTGCGGCACAGCCCCAGCTGACCGTCGCCGAGTCTTTGGAGTACGCGCTCGAACTCGCCGTGCCGGACGCCGCCGAGCGCTCCCGCCGCCTGGAGTCCGTCCTGGGCGTTACGGGCATGGCCCCGCACCGCGACAAGCGCGTCTCGGCGCTTTCCGGTGGCCAGCTGCGACGCCTTTCGCTGGGGCTCGAACTCACTTTGGACCCGCCCTGCATGGTCTGCGACGAGGTCACGTCCGGCCTCGATCCCCAGTCCGAGGACCAGATCCTCGCGCTGCTCCGTAATCTCGCCGAAACAAATCATAAGAGTTTCGTCTGCATTATCCACAATCTTGGTAAGCTGAACCAGTTCGACTGGGTGACGGTCGTCTACCAGGGCGACGTGGTCTTCCAAGGCTCGCCGGCGGACCTTCTCGGCTATTTCGGTATCCCTGATGGCCTGCGTCTTTATGAGGTGCTGAACGCCGCGGATCTCGCCACTTGGCGCGATCGCTGGGCTATCCATCAGGCTGAGCATCAGGATTCCTATGACGTCGCTGTCGCCAAGGTCGGCGCGCCGGCCGAGATTGAGCCGCTCGCCGAGCCTTTGATTCCCGACGGCGTTTCGCAGTTCACCACGTTGCTTTCGCGCCGGTTGAAGCTTTTCTTCCGCGACACCGGTTATCTCGGCCTCACGCTTGCCATCACCTTCGGCTTCCCGCTGCTCGTAATCATCTTCAACCTCGAAGGTGTTTGGGACGTCCTGAAGATTCCGATGGACCGCAATACCGCTTCGATGGCGGAGGTGCAGCAGGCCTTGAAGGTGCAGATGTCCAACGCGCAGCTCGCCGGCCTCGCCGCGGGCTTGGTCATGTTCCAGGTCATCCTGCTTACGCTCATGGGCGCCAACAATGGTGGCCGTGAAATCTCCGCCGAGCGCATCCTGTATGAGAAGGAGCGCATGACCGGCCTGCGTCCCTGGGCCTACGCGTTCTCCAAAATCGTCTTCGTCTCCCTCGTGGCGATCTTCCAAGGCGTCTGGATGTGTCTTTTCGTGAAGCTCATCTGTAATTTCCCGGGACCGTGGGCGGAGCAGCTCGCCATCCTCGCCGCCAGTTGCGTGTCGATGTCCGTCGTCTGTCTTGGTTTCTCGGCCATGCTGACCTCGCCGGAGAAGTCCTCGTTGCTGTCTATCTACCTCGTCGGCTTCCAGTTGCCGCTGTCCGGGGTGGTCCTCGCCTTGCCTGCCGCCCTGACCTGGGTCTGCCGCCCTTTCATCAATTCCTATTGGGGTTGGTCCGGGTACATGAAGTCGATGATGGGGCAGCCGCTTTACGATGCCTATACGGCCAGTATGCCCAATCAGACGGCCTATGTGGCCAGTACCACCGAAGGCCTCGCCGTGCTGCTAGTCCAAGGCTTGGTCGGTTTCTGTCTCGTCGTGTACGGTTGTCAGCAGAAGCGCTGGAACTGAGTCCCTGGGCGAAAGTCCCTAGGCTCATGCCGCTGTCTGATTTCTCTTATTAGGGAAATCGCTGGAACAAATCCGAAAGAGGGGGTAGGCTCACTAGGTCGGTCAGCCCCGCCACTTTTCCATGTCCAAGATCAACCCCCTCTTTTTTGCCCTCGGCATCCCGGTCGTCGTGATCGTGATCCTCGTGGCGATCGTCGCCCCGCGCATGGGCGGCGGTGGCAAGTTCGCCGACCTCACGCCTTTCTCCGTGGAGGCCTATCGTAAGGATTGGGCCACGCTCCAGGGCAACTCCTACCGCCTCGACTGCCAGGTCGAGCAGCAGCTCGCCTTCGTCGAAGGTCGTGGCCGCGTGCTCGCCGTGAAGCCCATCGAGAAGGACCCGACCCGTCCCGCGGGCCGTATCCCCATCTTCATCCCCGCCGGCTCCGCCGATTCCTTCGAGGTCGGCCAGCGCTTCAAGTGCAAGTTGCGCGTCACCCGCGACCTCCTCGTCGTCGAAGCCCTCGAACGTTTCTGAACCTTTCCGCCATGCGTCATTCTCTCCTCAGTCTCTTTGGTTGGTGTGCGATGTCCGTCCTCGGGTTCGCCCAGGCGCCCCCGCCCGGTGGCACGGTCAACGGCGGAGGCACCGCTGGTGATTACAAGAGCTCGTCCGCCGAAGGCGGCGCCGACCGAGTATTCAACGTGAATAGCGACTCCGTGGACATGGAGAACGGCACCATGCAGTGGAAGGGTACCACGATGAACCTCGGTAATTCCCGGGCCGTCCGCGCCCGCTTCGAGCGCTACCTCGCGTCGCCGACCGATAACGGGGATATGAAGCGTTACGTCGTTATCCTGGATCAGATTCAATTCCTCCTCTCGGCCCAGTCCGTCAACCAAGAGAACTATTATCGTAATCAGCAGGAGGCCTTTAATCTTCTGTTCAAGGCCGCCGAATTCGACATCGACGCCAACAACTGCCTGACCATCGCTTCGCAGGTCCAGAAAATCTGGGTGATGAAGCAGGAGTTTCGCCAGATTGAGGTCACCAAGAATCAACTGGAGACCCTGCGCAAGGTGCAGGAAGGTATCATCGTTAATCGCGCAGATACGATTGAAGAGGCCAATGACGCTCGTTCGCAGTCCGCATCCAAGTCCAAGCCTTTAGGCAAAGCTTCGACTGGCGTCACCGAGCTCGGCTTTAAGGTCAAGGACGAGGCGCGTACGCAGGCGGAGATTCTCGCCAAGAACGCGGAGATGACCACGCTCGGCCTCAAGTCGAAGATCGAATTCCAGTCCCAGATGGTCGCTTTCCTGATGGCTCGCCGGTATCGTCACTCGCTCATCACCAGCGCATTCTATCGCGTGCTCTTCAAGGGCGGCAGCCAGAATATCGTCGTCGGCGCGAAGGAAGTGAAGGAGTTCTTTCCCATCTCCGATTTCGTGCCCACGCTCGAATCCTTCGATATGCTTTCACGCGAAGCAATTAAGGACACGTCTAAAGGTATGCTAACCGTGGATGACCTGGTGAAGCAGGGCGAGCTCTTCGGCGCCTTCGAGCGCCTGCAGGAGACATTCTTCCTCGGCGAATTTGAGCCAGTCGTGATGTCCTATCCGCAAGAGAAGAAGCGCGAGATGCTCGGCCTCTGGAAGGATCTCCGCGAACTCCAGCGCCTCGGCGACGAGCATGACCTCGGCAACGTCGAGGGTTACGTCAATAAGGTCCGCGGCCGCGCCAGTGACTTCCCCGGCGCCCCAATCCTGTCGAAGGTCACCAATGCGATGAATGCGTCCAATATGTCGCTACTGTCTGCCAAGGCCGCCGCGCTTGCCGGGGATACCGCCAAGGCCGAGGCGGCGCTCGAACGCGCCGCCAAGATCTGGCCGCAGAATCCCGGCGTGAAGGAATTCGCCAACCAGGTGGTGAGTCGCCAGGACACGCTTGCCCAAAAAGTACCGGAATTCGACCGTCTGTTCACCGAGTCGAAGTGGCGCGATATCTACAACAAGAAGCTGGAGTACGCCTTGGCCCTCGCGCAGGACAAGGAACGCTCCGAGCAGCTCCGCAAGGTGGTGAACCGCGTCGGCGAACTCGACGCCAATATCCAGAAGGCCTCCGTGCTAGCCTCGCAGAACAATCCCTATCTGGCCTGGGACGTCATCGTCGAGGTCTATAAGACCGAGTCCGACGACCTAGTGCTCGCCAAGACGCGCTCCGACATCGCTCCGCTCGTCGCCAATTACGCCCAGCTGATCGGCCATGCCGAGAAGCTTGAGAAGGACGGCGCCGAGGCCGCCGCGCTCACCGCGTGGTTGTCCGCGCAGGACTTGAACCCCGCTTCGCCCGCCTGCGGCGCCGCGGTCAAGCGCCTCGCGAAGTCGGTCGCCGAAAGTGCGGTAATCCGCTCGACGGGTTCCGTGCCTGCGCCGCCGCCCGCGCCGGCCGTCGTCGACGACGTGGCCGTGCCGCCGAAGAAGTAAGCCTTACCAAAGGCTGACCGGATTATCTTCCAGGGGGTCGACCACCGTGATGCGGAGGTCGGTCTTCCGCTCGCGCACCTCGTTCATCAGCGCGTCGACGATGATAGTGCGGTTGCACTCCTTGCTCAGGTGGCCGAGATAGAGCTCCGTCGTCTGCCATTCGCGCAGGCTGAGCAGGAGATCCTTCGTCTGGACGTTGGAGAGGTGGCCGAAGTTGCCGCGGATGCGCTGCTTGAGGGAGGCCGGCCGCTTGGAGAGGTCGAGCATCTCGTCGTCGTAGTTCGCCTCGAGCACCAGGATGTCCGCCAGCGAGACATGATGCTTCACGACCGCCGTGGGGTGGCCGAGGTCGGTCAGCCAGGTCAGGCGCTTGGCCGGACGGGCGTCCTCGGCGGGCAGGTCGAAGGCGAAGCCCACCGGGTCGGCGGCGTCATGCGGGATCGGGATGGAAGTCACCTGCATCCCGCGGAACTCGAACGTCGTGCCCGTCTCGAAGAGCTGCCAGTCCGGCTGCGATTTCAGCGAGTCCTTGATGCGGCGCGCCGTCTCGCGATTGGCGAAGACCTTCAGGGTCGGGTTCTGGCGGAGCAGGGCGGGCAGGCCGACGCAGTGGTCCGCGTGTTCGTGGGTGATGAAGACCGCGTCGAGGGCGCGCGCTTCGATGCCGAGCTTCTGTAGCGAGGCCTCGAGACGGGGGCCTTGGAAGCCGGCGTCCAGCATCACGCGCGTGCCGCCCGCTTCCAGCAGGGAGCAGTTGCCGGAGCTGCTCGTGCCGAGGATGTGGAAGGCGAAGGCCATGCGAAGGGCGATGCAACCCCGACACCGCGTCGCCTTCAAGCCGCCATTCGCCCTTTTCCGCTTGAGGGCGAGGGCGGCAGCAGGGAAGGTAGGTCATCCCGCCATGCCTTCCCTTCCTCGCGTCATCAGCATCATCATGGGGGGCGGTCGTGGCTCCCGCCTCTATCCCCTGACCAAGGACCGCTGCAAGCCGGCCGTCCCGCTCGCCAGCAACTACCGCCTGGTCGACATCCCGATCAGCAACTGCCTCAACTCCGGCTTCAACCAGATCTTCGTCCTGACGCAGTTCAACACGGCTTCCCTCCACAAGCATATCCAGCAGACCTATAAGTTCGACGGCTTCGGCCGCGGCTTCGTCGACATCCTCGCCGCCGAACAGACCGGCGATAAGGAATCGTGGTACCAGGGGACGGCCGACGCCGTCCGTCAGAACCTGCACCACTACAACCTCAAGGACGAAGACTTGGTCCTCATCCTTTCGGGTGACCAGCTCTACCGCCTCGATTTCGACGAGCTCGCGCGCCAGCACATGGAGAACGCCGCCGACGTCACCATCGCCGCCAAGGCCATGCCGTCCGACCAGGTGAGCGCCCTTGGCGTCATGCGCGTCAACGCCGACCTCCGCATCGTCGAGTTCGTCGAGAAGCCGAAGGACCCGGCCGTGATCTCTTCGCTCGTGCTCGGCGGCGCCGCCCGCGCCCGCCTCTCGGACAAGTCCGAAACGCCTTACTGCCTGGCGTCGATGGGCATCTATCTCTTCTCCGGCAAGGTCATGCGCGAAGCCCTCGCCGACCATACCCAGACCGACTTCGGCAAGGAAGTCATCCCCGGCCTGCTCGCCTCGAAGCGCATGATGGCCTATGTCTTCGACGGTTATTGGGAAGACATCGGCACCGTTGGCTCCTTCTGGGAGTGCAACCTGACGCTGACGGACCCGGTTCCTCCGTTCGATTTCTTCGACGGCCAGAACCCGGTCTACACCCACGCCCGCTACCTGCCTCCGGCCAAGCTCAACGGCGCCCGCTCGTCGCGCGTGCTCATGGCCGACGGAGCGATCGTCGACGATTCCGAACTGAGTCGCTGCGTCATCGGCGTGCGCTCCGTCATCCGCGGGGGCTCCCGCCTCGAGAACGTGGTCATGATGGGTGCCGACGCCTTCGAGCGTCCGCACGATCTTGCCAAGAATAACTCTCTCGGTCGCCCGGACATCGGTGTCGGCGCGAACTGCCTAATCCGCAACGCCATCATCGACAAGAACGCGCGCATCGGCGCCGGCTGTCGCCTCGCGCCGACCGGACTGCCTGAGAAGTGGGAGACCGACGCGTTGTTCGTCCGTGACGGCGTGATCGTCGTCAAGAAGGGCGCCATCGTTCCTCCGGGCACGATCGTCGGGGAATGAAGACCTACGCCCGGACCTACTGGTTCACCTGGGCGTTCCTTGTGGTCGCCGCCGCCCTGACGGGCGTCGCCTCGCTGAAGGATGCCTTCTTCGGCGGGCTCTTCGCGGCTTTGCTCTCGGCTTTGCTGACCAGGCCCTATGAGCGCAGTGGTCCGCGCTATGCGCCGCTCATCGGTGCCGTCGCCGGCACGCTCTGGGTGGTCGCGATGTTCTTCCGTGTCCGTTGGTTCGGCTACGCCGACGCATTTCAGATGGCCCAGTGGACGCTCGGCACGGACATCTCGGTGCATGCGGCCGGTTTCGCCGGCGCGGCGTTGATGACGGCCTTGCTCGCCCGTTACGAGTTCCCCAAAGCGCTCGGCGGAGGCCTGCTGCTCGCCGCGGCCATGACCGTGGTGCCTTATGGCGTCATCGCCTGGATCGACCATCGCGTCGCCGGGCCCGTCGAGCTCGTGCTGCTCGTCTCCGCGGACGTCGCGCCGGATGAAGGTCCGGTGCGTCGGCCGGGCGCGGTCCAGGCCAGCCTGACGCCGGCCGAAGTCGTTTTCCTGAAAGAACGGATGCTCGTCGTGGACGGCCCCGGCGGCGTCGAGGCGCTGGATGAGCAGGGTCGCCGTTACTGGCCGCTTTGGCGTCGTAGGCTCGTGTATCCCGGCAATCCCGGCGGACCGGTACGCACCGTTCTTCTGGTCCTGCCGCCCGGTTTGGCCGCGGCCGAGACCTGGAGTATTCCGTTGCACCAAGATGCGGAGGGCTTGGCGGTCGTGACCGTAGGAGCTCAGCGGGCGGTGAATTTTTCAGGCGGTCCAGTCAGCCAGGCGGTACGGCTCGAGGTCTCGTTGACCGTGAAGTCCCTGGAGGCCGTCACGTCCTATCAGAACCTACAGGCGGAGGTCTTCCGTAAGTCACCCGTCGGCGATCTCTATTCCAACGTCCGTACGCAGGGTTTGGCGACGGCGTTCCCGACGACCTTGGTCGACCCGAAGACGCCGACGAAGGCGGAAGAGAAGGCCAAGGTCCGTCGGCCGAGTTTCGGCGACGCCCCTGCGGCCAAGTAGGCCGTCAGGTCGTTGCGCTCAGGAAGTCGCGGTGCAGTCCCGCGTAGGCGCCCTGCTGCGCGAGCAGCTGTTCGTGCGTGCCGCGTTCGACGATGCGTCCGTCGGCCAAGACGATGACGCAGTCGGCGCGCCGGATCGTGCTGAGGCGGTGGGCGACCACGAAGCAGGTGCGGCCCTTCATCAGGCGCGTCAGCGCGACCTGCAGGCGGGCCTCGGTGAGCGTATCGACGGCGCTGGTGGCCTCATCGAGCACCAGGATGCGCGGATTGGCCATCAGGGCCCGCGCGAAGGCGACGAGCTGTTGTTGGCCCATCGAGAGCCCGCGCCCTTTTTCGGAGCAGGGCGTATGGATGCCGGCCGGAAGGTCTTCGATCAGGTCGAGGCAGTCCAGGTCGCGGAAGGCTTGGCGGATCTCCTCGTCGGTCGCCTCCGGGCGGGCCGACTTCACGTTCTCAGCAATGGTGCCCGCGAAGAGGAAGTTCTGCTGGAAGACGAAGCCCATCTGGCGGCGTAGCGTCTCCTGGCGGACATCGGCGAGGTCATGGCCGTCGACGAGCACCTGTCCGGAGAGTGGTAACTGGAACTTCGCCAGCAGGCCAATGATGGTCGACTTGCCGGAGCCCGTGTGTCCCACGAGCGCGATGACCTGGCCGGGCTGGGCGACGAAGGAAATGCCGTGGAGCACCGGGCGGTCTTGGATGTAGGCGAAGTGGATGTCGCGGAACTCCACGTGTCCCTTGAGGGGCGGGCATTCGCCGGCGGTGGGTTTGTCGGTCCAGGCCGGCGGGGTGTCGAGCAGGCGGAAGTAGCGTTCGGCGCCGGCCATCGCGAGCGTGGCTTCGGAGAGCTGCGTGCCGATGATCGTGATCGGCGAGAAGAACAGGTCAGCCAGGAAGAAGAACGTCACCAGGTCGCCGAGGCCCGTGCCCGTGCCGGAGAGGGCGGCCCAGCCGCCGACGCCGATGAGCGCGGCCATGAAGCCTTGGGCGTTGAGTTCGAGCAACGGTAGATAAAGCGCCGTGAGGCTGGCGGTCTTCACCACGTTACCGGCGAGGCTGCGGACGAGACGGGTGAAGATGCCGGCGTTGGTGTCTTCGCGGGCGAAGCCTTGCGTCACGCGGATGCCTTGCACCGTCTCGGCCAGCGCGGAGGTCACGCGGGAGAAGGTCTCCTGCTGGACGCGTGAGGCGTGCAGGATCTTGCCGCGGAAGAAGCCATGCACGAGCAGGAGGCAGGGGACGATCGCCAGGAGCACGAGGAAGAGCTGCGGATTAGCCAGCAGCATGAGCGCGGCGGCGCAGCTCATCTGTCCGAACGACACGAATGAGATGAAGAAGTTGTTCTGGATGCCGTTGCGCATCGCCTCGATATCCGAGATCATGCGACTGATCAGGCTGCCGTGGCGGCGGGCGTGGAAGAAAGACAGCGGCTGCGTGAGCAGGTGGGCCATCAGCTTGTCACGCAGGTCGCGCAGGACGTTCTCGCCGATCTGGTGCGCCAGCCGGATGCGCCAGTACAGGGCGACGTCGGCGACGATGAAGAAGACCGTGAACAAGGCGAGGGCGCGGAAGGTCGCGGCAGCGTCACCCGTCGCCACCGGGCCTTTGATGATGTGCCCGACGAGCCAGGCGAGGGCGGGCAGGGCCATCGCGCGGAAGACGCATAGGCACAGTAGGGCATTGCGCATGCCACGGTGAGGGCTGGTGAAGGCGAGCAGGCGGGCGACGGTCGACCAGCGCAGCGGCAGGCGATCCGGCTCTTCTTCGTCGGGCCGGATGCGGCGGACCGCGATCTCTAGGCGGTCTTTGCTCATGCGGGGGCTCCTTCTGACTGGACGAGGATGGCGCGACGATAATGGCCGTCTTGGGCCATCAGCTGCTCGTGGGTGCCTTTCTGCACGAGTTTCCCATGCTCGAGGACCAGGATCTGGTCGGCGCGACGCAGCGTGCTGAGGCGATGGGCGACGATGAACGTCGTGCGGCCGACCATCGCGGCCTCCATCGCTTCCATTATCTCCTTCTCGGTCTCCGGGTCGATGGCCGAGGTCGGGTCGTCGAGCAGCAGGACCGTCGGTTCGAGTAGCAGCGCACGGGCGATCGCGATGCGCTGGCGTTGGCCGCCGGAGAGGTTCACGCCACCCTCGCCGAGGAACGTCTCGTAGCCTTCCGGCAAAGCTTGGATGAACGTGTGGGCGCCGGCGATGCGGGCCGCGCGTTCGATGCGTTCCTGCGTGGCGTCGGGATGGCCAAAGGCGATGTTCGCCGCGATGGTGTTCGAGAAGAGGAAGTTCTCCTGGAAGACCATGCCTACCTGGCGGCGGAGTTCGGGTAGCGGGAGCGCGCGGATATCGTGGCCGTCGAGCGTCACGCGTCCGGACCGCGGATCGTAGAAGCGCGGGATGAGCGAGAGTAGGGCGGATTTCCCGGAGCCGGTCGCGCCGGCGATGGCGATGCGCTGGCCGGGTTCGGCGGCGAAGGAGAGCTCGCGTAGCACCGTCGCGTCCTCCTGGTATTCGAAGCTCACGTTTTCGAAGGCCACGCGCCCGAGGAAACGTCCCGGCGAAGCGGCGCCGGGTTCGGTCGCCACGCCCGGATCGGTGTCGAGGATCTCGAAGATGCGCTTGGCGCCGGCCAGGGAGACCTGGGCGTTATCGACGACCGAAGCGAGGGTCGTCACCTGGGTCGAGAACTGCTGCAGCAGGCCCGCGAAGGCCACGAGCCCGGTGCCTAGGGCGATTTCACCTCGGGCGACCATCCAGCCTCCATAACCGATGAGGATCGCCATCGAGAGGCGGTTGAGGCCGTCGATGACCGGCCAGAAGAGGGCGATCTCGCCGAAGACCTTGCGCTTCTGGACGCGGATGTCCTCGCTCCAGCCGGCGAAGCGGCCCATCACGCGCGGTTCGAGGGCGAAGCCTTTGACGACCTGGATGCCTTGCACGTTTTCGGAGAAGCCCAGCACCATGCGATCCATCAGGTCGCGGTTCTCTTCGTAGGCCGGCCGTACCTTGCGGGAGAAGCGGATCGCGAACCAGAGCTGGAACGGGAGCACCGAGAGGCAGGCGAGCGTCAGACGCCAGTCGGTGCGCAGCATGTAGACCGAGCAGGCGACGAGGGTGATGGTCATGATGGCCAGCTGCAGGATCACGCCTTCGATGAAGAGCCGGATCGCATGCGCGTCGGACGTGACGCGGTTGATGATCGAGCCGCTGGCGTTGGAGTCGAAGAAACGGAAACTCAGCTGCTGGAGCTTGGCGAAGACCTGGGAGCGGAGGTTGACGACGATGCGGCCGTGCAGGAAGCGGACCGAGACCAGTCCGAAGACGTACGAGATGATCGCACGCAGGAGTGCGGCGACGAGGATGCCGGCGCCGAGCCAGACGAAGACCGCCTTGTCGGAGGCGTCGGCCGGGACGAAGAAGGGCAGGTGGGGCGCGGGTACGGCGCGGTCGGCGCAGTGGCGGACGAAGTCGATGCCGACGCCGGCGAAGGCGATGACGGCGACGGTCAGGAAGACGACGGCCAGTTGGAGTCCAAGCAGTTGCAGGCAGTCCGAGCGGTACGACCAGGCGATGCGCAGCAACCGCCGCAGCGTGGCGTCACGGCTGTCAGCGGTCGTAGGGTCGGTGGCGGCGGGCATGCGCGTCTTGGCGCAGGCGGGCTTAGCGGATCATCTGGCCTTCGCGCGAAGCCTTCTTGCGGAATTCCGCGAGGATGCTGGCGGTGACGGGGCCGGGCTTGCCGGTGCCGATCTTACGGGCGTCGACTTCGATGACAGGGATGACCTCGGCGGCGGTGCCAGTGAGGAAGCATTCGTCGGCGTTCCAGACGTCGTAGCGCGTGATGTTCGTCTCGACGGTCGGGATCTTGAGGGCGGCGGCGATCTCGAGGGCGACCTGGCGGGTGATGCCCACGAGGGCGCCGGCGTGGGAAGCCGGGGTGATGAGGCGGCCTTTGTGGATGAGGAAGACGTTATCGCCGCTGCACTCGGAGACGTAACCCTGCTCGTTGAGCATGAGGCACTCGTGGAAGCCATGCTGCTGGGCTTCCATCTTGGCCATGATGTTGTTCAGGTAGTTGAGCGACTTGATCATCGGCGGCAGGGCGGCCGGGCTGACGCGACGCGTCGGTGCGGTGATGATACGCATGCCCGTGGTGTAGAGTTCCTCGGGGTAGAGCTTGATGGTGTCGGCGATGCAGACGATCGACGGGGTGGGGCAGTTCTTCGGCGAGAGGCCGAGGTCGCCGAAGCCACGGGAGACCACGAGGCGGATGTAGCCGTCGGTCAGTTTATTGCGGCGGCAGGATTCGCAGACGATCTCGGCGATCTCCTTGCGGGACCAGGGCATCTCGAGGCAGAGGGCCTTGGCGGACATCTCGAGGCGCTCGAGGTGCTCTTCGAGACGGAAGACGCAGCCCTGGTAGAGGCGGATGCCTTCGAAGATGCCGTCACCATAAAGGAAGCCGTGGTCGAAGACCGAGATCTTGGCCTCGGCCTTGGGGTAGAACTTGCCGTCGATGTAGACTTCCATGGTGGTGAAAAGCCCACGTTGGTGGGTGGGGAGGGGTTTTTCCAGCCCGAAAGCCCCTTTTAGGGCGGTAATCTCGGCCGCTTAGGCAGCTTCGCGAAGGGTCAGGCGGAATTTACCCGAATCCTCAGGGGCGATGAGGCTGACGGACTCCGCGGTGACGGTGGCGCCCAGGAGGCTGCCGAGTTCGGACGTCAGCTTGGCTTGGGCCGAGGTCAGGTCGTCTCCTTCGACGGCCGGCAGGAGAAAGAGATGGGCGGATCCGTCGGCCTTCTGGCGAAGTTGGTAGTGGGCGACGCCAGCCACGTCCGCGAAGCATTGGTCGATCATCCGCGTGGTGAGGATGCGTCCGTCGGCGGCCCGTAGGGCATCGCGTTTGCGCCCGTGGACGGCGAATCCTTCCGGAGTGCGTTCGACGAAGTCGCCGATCTCGTAGCGCAGCAGCGGCAGGTAGGGATTCGTGAGCGTCGTCACCAGCAGTTCGCCGATGCCGTTGGCCGAGGTACTTTCGAGGATGGCTGTCTCGGGACTAGGAAGCATCGCACCACCGTGCTCGACGAGCAGATGGCCGGTCTCGCTGGACCCGTAGAGGTTGATTACCGGCACACCGAAGACGCGTTCCATGATCGCACGGTGGACGACGCTCGTGTATTCGTAACTCGTCAGGATGAAGCGCAGGAAAGGGAAGCGCAGGCCGTGGCGTTCGCAGTGCAGCGCGAACCACATGCCGTGCACCGGGTCGACGTCGAGGAAGGCCGGCGCCCAGTCAGCGACTTCCTTGGCCATGCCGGCGAGCTTCTCTTCGCCGAGCGTGAACGGGATGCGGGACTGGTTCACGAACAGGCTATCGCCGAGGGTGCGTTGATCGAGGTTGAGCCATCGATTGTAACAGCTGACACCGCTGCAGCCGGGGGTCGTAAGCACCGCGCGGCGCAGGCTGGGTTTTTCGCCGAAGAGACGCGCGAGGAAGGGATTACGGACCAAGGCGCGGCGTTCCTGTTCGACCCACCACGTCTGGCCGAAGACGACGCGCACGCTGGCGCCGGAAGTACCGGAGGTGCTTTCCTCTTCGATCAGGCCGCTTGTGAGGAGGTCCTTGAGGTTCACGTCGGCCGGGAGGAAGCCTTCGGGCGAATGCTCGCGCAGCTGGCTCTTGGTGATCCGGGGCAGATCGCTCAGTCGCGGCGACTGTAGCGCGAACCCGGCCTGCCATTCTGCCGTGGCGTAGAAAGGCGACGTAGATGTCTGCCGGATGGCCGCATCCAGGCGTGCCGACCCATCCGTAGATAGGGCGGAAGGCATGGACGAGTTAGGCATAAAGTCAGCGTGTCGGGATATTCTTCGAAAGCAAAACTCCGGGGTCTTTTAACGGCGGAATAGTGCCATATAACGGCATCCGGTCCGTGGGGGGAACTATCATTGTTGAATGAGGTCTTTTCTCTTCATAACACCCCTCATGCGATACCCCCGTCGTTCTTTCCTGCGTAAGGCTGCCGTCGCCGCCCTTGGCTTCACGATTATCCCGCGTCACGTGCTTGGCCGCGGTTTCATCCCGCCGAGCGAGACGTTGAACCACGTCATCGTCGGTTGCGGCGGCATCTCCAAGATGCACACCGAGCCGCGGATGACCGGCAAGAACCGCATCGTCGGTATCTGTGACGTCGATGCCCAGCACCTCAAAGCCAAGTTCGACCGCATCAAGCAGGCCGGCGGCGGGACCCCGATCATGGCCGAGGATTTCCGCGAAGTGATCGCGTTGCCCGATGCCGACGTCGTCCACGTCTGCACGCCGCCTCACTGGCACGGCGTCATCGCCGCCATGGCGGCCCGGCGCGGCAAGGCCGTCTGGTGCGAGAAGCCCCTCACGCGCACGATCGGCGAAGGTATCGCCCTGAGCCGCGTCGTCCAGCAGACCGGCGTGCCTTTCCGCGTGAACACCTGGTTCCGCCTCAACCGGACGAATTACTACGGAGTCGGCCCGGCCCGCGAGATCAAGCGCGTCGTCGCCAGTGGCGTCCTCGGCGGCCCGTTGACGGTTCGCCTCGCGCCGGTCGGCGGTATCCAGTGGAAGGTCAATCTCTGGACCGGCAAGCCCGAGCTCAAGCCCGAGGCGGTGCCGGCGCACCTCAACTGGGACATGTATTGCGGGCCCTCGGCGCTCATCCCGTATCACCCGCATCGCTGCCACGCTTCCTTCCGTGGTTATTGGAACTTCGACCAGGGCGGCCTGGGCGACATGGGGCAGCACTTCCTGGATCCGGTGCAATACTTCCTCGGCAAGGACAATGAGTCGCCCGTCACCGTCGAGTGCGATGCGCCGGCGCAGGACGCCATGGCCTGCGGTGTCTGGAAGACCGTCACGCTCACCTACAAGGACGGCACCCGCATCATCCTCGAGTCCGAGCTCGCCGACCGTAATCCCGAGAATCCGTTCCTCGAAGGCCCGAACGGCAAGCTTTTCGCCGGCATGCGCTGCAGTCGCCCCGAGCTCCTCGCCAAGGCCGCTGAGTTCCCCTTGCCGGAATATCAAGAGGACGATTTCGACGTCTGCGCCCGCGAAAAGCGTCCGTTCGGCTACGGCGTCGCCGAAGCTTTCCGCAGTTCGACCTTGGTCAACCTCGCCGGACTGAGCGTCCGCCTCGGCCGCAAGCTGACGCTAAAGTCCGACGTCAGCGGCTTCGTCGACGACGACCAGGCCAACCATCTCCATTCGCCGGCCCTGCGCGGCAACTGGGCCATCTGAGCACACCCTTATAAATAAGACCATGAAGCCCCTTTCGCTCTTTCTCGCCTGCGCCGCCTGCCTCGTCGGTTCGGCCGCCGAGGCTCCGTCCGCCGCCACCTTCGCCGACCTCGCGGTCGCGGAGAAGCGCATCGCCGCCCAGCAGGCGATCTCCGATCACTCCCGTTCCTTCACGATGGCGACGCCCGAAGCCAAGGCATGGTTCGACCGTGTCCGCGACGCCGCCAAGGCTTCCGAAGACCCGGAGGCCAAAGCCGCGCTGGCGCAGGTCTTGTTGCTGGATCCCGCTTACAAGCGCGCCTTGCCGCTCAATCCCAAGCAGCCGAATACCTACGAGGCTCCGGAAGGCACCACGCCTGAGACCAAGCTGGCCCAGCTCGAGCGGCAGCTCGACCTGAAGCGCTCCGTCAAGGATTTGCCGCTGAGCGTCGAAGAGCTCGTCGCCTTGACCAAGCATGAGGATTTCGCGACCGCCCAGCGGGCCAACCGTCTCCTGCGTCGCATCAGTGCGACCGCCGCCGCCCCCATTCTCTGGGAGCGTCTGACCAAATTGACGCAGCGTTCGCAGGTGCAGGAAGTGGAAGACGAGATCCTGCGTCTCCCCGCCAATCTTGCCACGAAGCTACTCCCCGTTGATCCGCCGGCTATGTCGCTTGCCGCTAAAGGCGCCTGGGTGCGCATCGCCGCGTTTCGTGCCAATCGCTTCGGTAAGTCCCGGGTTGCCATCAAGGCAGCGATCTTGCCGTTGCTTAAAGGGCCAGCCAACGAACTTACCGAAGCGGCCTGGGCGGCCGTACCGCGTTTCTTTGTCGAAGCCGACCGCGCCACCCTGACGGAAGCCTCCCAAGGGCTCTCCGAACGCATGGCACCTAAGGCGAAGGCCGCGCTGGAAGCCTTGCCGGCCAAGTGAGCCCCTGACGCTTGTCGCTTGCCGAGAGGCGGGCGGGGGCTTGCTATGTCCGCATGGCGCCTGTCGCGAACAAGGAAGACTCTCCGAACCTGATCCTCGCCGGATTCATGGGGACGGGGAAGTCCGCGCTCGGACGTCAGCTGGCCAAACGCTGGCGCCGTCGTTTCTATGATACCGACGAGTTGGTCGAGAAGCTGGCCGGTGCCTCGATCGCGGACGTCTTTGCCGAGCATGGAGAGGAGCATTTTCGCGCCCTCGAGCGCCAAGTCGTCGAAAGCCTGCTTCCGCCGAACGGCGCCGTCATCGCCTGTGGCGGCGGCTTGGTCGTGCCTCCCGGCATGGGCGAGCTCGTCCGCTCCAAGGGCATCGTCGTCACGCTTTTCGCGTCGGTGGATACCATCCTGCGTCGTACCGCCGGCAATTCGCGGCGGCCATTGCTCAAGGGCGACGACCCTGAGGCCAAGATCCGCGACCTCATGAAGAAGCGCGAGCAGGCCTACATGAAGGCCGGCATCGCCGTGTATACCGACGGACGTTCGTTGCAGCAGCTGTGCGTGATCGTCGAACGCGTCTATGAGCGCGAAGCCCGCGCGTCGCTCAAGTCGCGTCCGAAGCCGGAATAGGCGCGAACGCGTCCCCGGTGGGCGGCTGGTCGCGGAACCGTCTCACGACTTCGAGGAATTCCTCCCGGTCGATGAGAAAGGCCCCCAGGCTACCGAGGTGTGGCGTGGGCACCTGGCAGTCGATGAGGAAGTAGCCGCAGGCCTGCAGGCGGGCGACGAGCGTCGCGAAGCCCACCTTCGAGGCGTCGGCCTTGAGGTGGAACATCGATTCGCCATGGAAAAGGCTGCCGAGGGCGACGCCGTAAAGCCCGCCGACGAGTTCGCCTTCCCAGCTGACTTCGACGCTGTGGGCGATGCCTAGCCGATGCAGCTCGCCGTAGGCCGCGATCATGTCCTCGTTGATCCAGGTGCCGTTCTGGCCGGGGCGAGGGACTTCGGAGCAGCGGCGCATCACGGTCTCGAACTGGCGATCGAACGTGATCGACCAGCCCTGCTTGCGCATCGTCTTGCGGAGGCTGTCCGTCAGACGGAAATCGGACGGACGCATCACGAAGCGCGGGTCCGGGCACCACCACTTCACCGGCTCGCCGGCGGAATACCAAGGGAAGATCCCGGCCCGGTAGGCCGCGATCAGATGGGGCGCATCGAGCTTACCGCCGCGGGCCAAGGGCGCACGCGCGGGAGCTTTCGACGGATCGCCACGATTCCATTCCCTCATCACCGATACCTTCGGCGATGAGGGAATGGCGGGCAAGGTTAGTCCTTGGTGATATTGTAGACCGACGGGATGGAGATGCCGAGTTCAGCGGCGATCTCGCGGACCGGGGCGCCTTTCTTGCGCATGTTCTGGGCCTTGGAGCGCATGCTGTCCGAAATCTGGGCACGGGCGCGGTTCGGGCGGGAGAGGAGCTTGATGAGGCGCTTGGCGAGCTCGGGCTTCGAGAGGCCGGCGACTTCGCGCTCGATCAGCGACTGGCGCTCGCTGTGCTCGTCTTCCCAGGTCTGTACGGCCAGGTCGCGTGCCTTGGAGAGGGCGGCGCGGACATAGGCGTCCTTCGAGGTGAAGGAGGCGGGATTGAGGTCTATTTTCATGAAGGGCTGGGAGTGAGGGTGGCTGCTGATGATGACGGTTTCATCAATTAAGCGTCACCACAGCTCTCAACCTTTTATTATATTCCCGATTGTCAAACTTTGGTAAAATTTTTTTGCCTTAATTTGCCTTAATCTACTGAATAACAATAAATGTCGTTTGGACATTACTTGCTCCAATCGAGCATTCGGCGGAGCGGAATCTCGGCGGCGACGCGGGTCTTTTCATCCATCAGAATCTCCGGCGAACCATCGCGCAGGCAGTCGCGGACCTTCGTCAGGGTGTTCATCTTCATGAACTTGCAGTCGTTGCAGGAGCAACGATCCGTGGGGGCCGACACGAACGTCTTGCCGGGCACTTCCTTGCGGAGGCGGTGGATCATCCCTGATTCCGTGGTAATGATGATGGTTTCGGCTGCCTGCTGTTTGCACCAGCTGACCATGAGTTCGGTCGAGCAGACCATGTCAGCCATCTCGCGGACGGCTTCGGTGCATTCAGGATGAGCCACGATAGGGGCGCCGGGATGCGCGGCCTTGGTGCGGAGCAGGGCGCCCGGCGTGAATTGCACGTGGGCGTAGCAGTTGCCCGGCCAGAGCTGCATCGCTCGGCCGGTCTTACCAGAAACCCAGCGGCCGAGGTTCTGGTCGGGGACGAAGAGGATGTTCCGGTCGGCCGGCACGCGATTGACGATCTTCGAGGCGTTGCCGCTCGTGACGATGACGTCGCTGATCGCCTTCACCGCCGCGCTGCAGTTGATGTAGGCGACGACGTAGAGCGAAGGGTCGGCGGCTTTGGCGGCCGCGAGCTTCGGCGCCGGGCAGGAGTCGGCCAGCGAGCAGCCGGCGTCCATGTCGGGCAGCAGCACGCGGCGCGTCGGATTCACGATCTTGGCCGTTTCGGCCATGAAGTGGACCCCGCAGAAGACGATCGTGGACTGCTTCGCCTCGGCGGCCTTGTAGGCGAGGCCGAGCGAATCGCCGACGAAATCAGCGACGCCCTGGATGTCCTCGCACTGGTAGTTGTGCGCGAGGATGAGGGCGTCCTTGGCCTTCTTGAGGGCGATGACTTCTTTCTGCAGCTCGGACAGCGGCGTGCCGCCGACGGGCAGGGGAGGGAAGACGGAAGCGGAAGGATAGGGAATCATGGGCGGGCGGCCTTACGCTTCTGGCAACGTTCGCAGAGCGCGGTGACCTGGAGTTTCTGGGAGATGGGACGCATGCCGTGCTTGGCGGCGACAGCCTTGCCGTACCATTCCATGAACGGGGCTTCGACTTCGACGATCGTCTCGCAGCTTTCGCAGATGAGCTGGGCGCGGAAGGTCGCGCTGCCGGCTTCGGCGAGGTAGTACTTGTGGTCGCGGCCAACATCGACTTCGCGGATCACGCTGCTGCCGATGAGCAAGGGGATGGCGCGGTAGATCGTCGCGCGGGAAACGCTCCGGTCGAGGGAGCGGGCTTTCTTGAGAAGGTCCTCGGCGGTATAGTGGCCTTGGATGGTCCGGGCGCCCTCGAAGACGGCCATCCGCTGGCGGGTCGCGCGCAGGCCTTGCTGGGCGATGAACGCCCGGAAGGCTCCGGATTGCTCCGGCGATTCACTGGCAAGAGGCTTAGGCATGCCGATTTGAGACAGTTTTGATACTGAAACCCCCTCGCGTCAACAAGGGACGCGTCATTGACACCGGGGCTCCCGACCCCTTCATTTACCCCCTTTTCCTAAAGGGAAAGGCCCTTCACCCGATGTACCACAATACGGACGATCTTCGCATTCGCAGCCAGCACCCCCTGCTGACTCCCGCCCTCGTGCTCCAGGACCTCCCTGCGTCCGAGAAGGCTACCGAGGTCGTCACGACTGCCCGTAAGGACGCCGCCAAGGTCATTTCCGGCCAGGACGACCGACTGATGGTCATCGTCGGGCCCTGTTCGGTCCACGACACCAAGGCCGCCTTGGAGTACGCCGCCCTCCTGCAGAAGGAAGCCCAGAAGCACGCCGCCGACCTCCTGGTCGTCATGCGCGTCTATTTCGAGAAGCCTCGCACCACCGTCGGCTGGAAGGGCCTGATCAACGACCCGCAGGTCGACGGCTCCTTCCGCATCAACGACGGCCTCCGTCTCGCCCGTGGCCTGCTCGCGCAGATCGCGGAGATGGGCCTGCCTTCCGCCACCGAATTCCTCGACCCGATCACGCCCCAGTACGTGGCCGATCTCGTCTCCTATGGCGCCATCGGCGCCCGCACGACCGAGAGCCAGATTCATCGCGAGCTCGCTTCGGGTCTGTCCATGCCGGTCGGTTTCAAGAACGGCACCGACGGTTCGATCCAGGTCGCCGTCGACGCCTGCCTCTCCGCCCGTTCGTCCCACTGGTTCCCCTCGGTCACCAAGGAAGGCGTCGTCGCCATCTTCCAGACCTCGGGTAACCCTGATGCGCATATCATCTTGCGCGGCGGTTCCCGCACCGGACCGAACTACGGCGCCGAATTCGTGACCGACGCCGCGGCCCGCATCCAGAAGGCTGGGCTCAACTCCCGCCTCGTCATCGATTGCTCGCATGGCAACAGCTCGAAGGACCATCGCCGCCAGCCGCTGGTCGCCGCGGACATCGCCACGCAGGTCGCCGCGGGTTCGCAGGTGATCGCCGGCGTGATGATCGAAAGCCACCTTGTCGAAGGCCGCCAGGATTGGAAGGGCAAGGACGCCTCTGCCTACGGCTGCAGCATCACCGACGCGTGCATCTCTTTCCAGGAGACCATCCCGGTCCTCGACGGCCTCGCCGCCGCCGTCCGCGCCCGCCGCGCGGTCAAGCATTCCTGATTTTCCGCCATGAACTCCGTACTCAAGCTCATCCTCGACGGGGAAGCCCTCGACACCGCCCAGATCGGCAAGATCCTCGGCCTCGGCGCCGAAGCCGTGGACCGTGAGCTCGCGGCCTTGCGCAAGCAGGGCGTCCTGCTGGGCATGCGCCCGGTGCTGAACCCGAGCTACGAGTCCGAGCATCGCGTCCGCGCGGTCATCGAGATCAAGATCCGCACCGAAGGCGTCGGCGGCTTCGACGGCATCGCCGAACGTATCTCCAGCTTCGAGCAGGTGGAGAGCTGTTACCTGATGTCCGGCGGCTACGACCTCCTCGTCGTCGTCACGGCCGACAATCTCTACAAGGTGGCCGGCTTCGTCCACGAGCGCCTCGCCCGCATCGACGGCGTGCAGGGTACTTCCACGCACTTCTTCCTCCGCGCCTACAAGAAGGACGGATTCATCGTTAACGCCGAAGGTTCCCGCCGCGACCAGCCCTCGGTCAGCCCCTGAGCCCAGCCTGACCATGGATTCCTCAGGCCGTTTCGTGGCGCGACATGTCGCGACCTTGCCCAAATCGGGCATCCGTGACTTCTTCGCCATCGTGTCCAAGATGAAGGACGCCGTGTCCCTGGGCATCGGCGAACCGGATTTCGTCACGCCGTACCATATCCGCGAAGCCGCGATTTCTTCCCTCGAGAAGGGCCGCACCTCCTACACGGATAACCGCGGCACCCAGCAGTTCCGGGAGGAGATCTCCCGCTACGTCGCCAAGAACTATGGCCCGGAATACGATCCCGAGACCGAGATCCTCGGCACCATCGGCGTTTCCGAAGCCCTCGACATCCTGCTTCGCTCGACCCTGAACCCCGGCGACAAGGTGCTCTACCATGAGCCCTGCTATGTGAGCTACGCCCCGAGCGTCGTGCTTTGCCATGGCGAGGCCATCCCGATCCGCACCGTTGCCGCCGATCAGTTCGCGCTCGATCCGGCCGCCCTCCGTGCCGCCTGGCAGCCGGGCTGCAAACTGCTCATTCTGAATTTCCCGACGAACCCGACCGGCGGCACCGCCGATCGCGCCAAGCTCGAGGCCATTGCCAAGTTCGCCATCGAGAAGGACCTCTTGGTCGCTTCCGACGAAATCTACTCCGAGCTCACGTTCGAAGGCGACCACGTCTCCATCGCCTCGCTGCCGGGCATGCGCGAACGCACGGTCTTCCTCCACGGTTTCTCGAAGGCTTTCGCGATGACCGGTTTTCGCATCGGCTACGCTTGCGGACCCGCCGCCATCATCGACGGGATGCTCAAGGTGCACCAGTACGGCATCATGTGCGCGCCCATCATGAGCCAGGAAGCCGCCGTCGAGGCGCTCCGTAACGGGCGTGATTCGATGCTCCACATGCGCGATAAATATCGCGAACGCCGCGACTTCATCGTCCGTCGCTTCAACGAGCTCGGCCTGCCTTGCCACCTCCCGCGTGGCGCTTTCTACGCCTTCCCGGACATCACCTCGACCGGCATGGACTCGATGACTTTCGCCCAGAAGCTGCTCGAACAGCAGAAGGTGGCCATGGTCCCGGGTACGGCCTTCGGCGCCGCCGGCGCCGGTTTCTGCCGTGCGTCCTTCTCGACGAGCTACGAGAAGATCCACGAGGCTGGCGAGCGTATCGCCCGCTTCCTGGACACCATCCCGCGTCGCTGACGCATCCTTGCTTGCTAGGCGGGCAGGTAGCCCTGACTGTCGTCCCATGGAACGGAACACAGAAATTTCGCGCGCGGTAGCCATCGTGGGCCGTCCCAACGTCGGTAAGAGCCGCCTCTTCAACCGTCTGGTGGGTCGCCGCATCTCGATCGTGCACGACCAGCCCGGCGTCACGCGTGACCTGATCACGTCCGACATCTTCGAAGGTCGTTACACTCTGATGGATACGGGCGGCATCGGCCTGTATCGCGCCGAGCTGACCCCTAAGCTCATCGCGGACGCCGTGGAAGAGCAGGTCGACTTCGCCCTCGCCGCCGCCGCGCTCGTGCTCCTCGTCGTCGACGCTTCCGAAGGCTGTACCGCCCTCGACCTCGAAGTCGCCGCCATGCTTCGCCAGGCCGGCAAGAAGGTCATCGTCGTCGCCAACAAGGCCGATACCGAAGAGCGCGACGGACTGATGTCCGAGTTCTTCGCCCTCGGTTTCGGCGAGCCTCTCCTCATCTCGGCCGAACATGGCCGTGGCATCCCGCAGCTGCAGGCGCTGATCATCAAGCTCCTCGGCCCGGAGCCGGCGACCCCGCGCGAAGAAGGCCCGCGTCCGATCCGCCTGGCCCTCGCCGGTCGGCCGAACGTCGGCAAGAGCTCGCTCGGCAACCGCCTCCTCGGGGCCTCCCGTCTGATCGTCAGCGAAGTCGCCGGCACGACGCGCGACCCGGTCCGCGCAGGGCTATCCCGCACCAAGGCCGACGGCTCGCAGGCGAAGTTCTCGCTCGTGGACACCGCCGGCCGGCGCACCGCCAACAAGCGCGACACCCTCGATTTCTACTCGCAGGTCCGTTCCGACGAGATCCTCGCCGAGACCGACGTGGTCTTCCTCGTCCTCGACGCCGGTCAGGGCGTGACCCGCATCGACAAGCAGCTCGCCGGCGAGCTCGCGCTCCTCGGTTGCGGCCTTGTCCTCGTGGTCAACAAGTGGGACCTCGCGAAGAAGGCCTTCCGCGACAAGAACATCGACGGCTTCGAGGACGAAGAAGAATTCCGCGCGAAGTTCCGCTCCGCCATCCGCCGCGAGCTTTTCTTCCTGCCCGAGCCGCCGATCCTGTTCGTCTCCGCCCAGACGGGCCTCCGAGCCGAGGACATGCTGGACGCCGCCGAAGGCGTCTTCATCCGCGCCGGCACCGCCATCTCCACCGGTCGCCTGAACCGCGTCATCCAGGACCTGATGATCAAGCGCCCGCCGCGCATGGTCTCCGGCAAGCGCTTCAAGTGCTACTACGTCACGCAGGTCTCCAAGCGTCCGATCCGTTTCCGCCTCTTCTGCAATTCCGAGGAACGCCTCGAGGACGCCTACCAGCGCTTTCTCGTCAAGGGCGTGCACGAGAGCTTCGATCTCGCAGGCGTCCCGCTCTTCCTGGACATCGTCGGCAAGCCCAAGCAGACTGGCCGTCGCACCGGTGGTCCAGGCGCCGCCGCAGGTTCCCCGATGCCTGAAATCGAAGCCGCCGCCCGCAAGCCCCTGGCGAAGGTGCCCGGCAAAGCTGTCCTTGAGGCCGCGCCGAAGAAGGCGATGGGCCCGTCTGGTCCGCGTCTCGGTAAGTCCAAGAACCCGCGCAGCAAGAACGCGCCGGTCCGCAAGAAATCCTTCACCCGCTGGGATAAGCCGCGTTCGCTGAAGGGCCGCGCCGCGCGCCAGGCCCGCAAGTAACGCATGCCACGGAGACTGGTTCTGCTCGGTTCGGATGAGATCGCGCTCCCGGCTTTCGCCGCGGCCCGCGCCTTGCCCGACACCGAAGTTGTGGCCGTCTATTCCCAGCCTGACCGTCCCGCCGGACGTGGCCAGGAGGTGCGGCCTAATGCCGTCGCCGCCTGGGCTCGCGTCGAAGGCTTGATGTTACTTCAACCCGAGAAGCTTGAGGCTGCTGACGCCGCGCATCTTGTTTCGCTGCAAGCCGATCTCGGCGTGGTGATGGCCTATGGTCAGCTGTTGAAGGAAGATTTCCTCGCGGCCCCGCGCCTTGGCTTCGTCAATTTCCACGGCTCGCTGCTGCCGGAGCTGCGCGGCGCCACGCCCGTCGAAGGCGCCTTGGCGCTCGGACTGGATGAGACGGGTGTTTCGATGCAGCAGGTCGTCCGCAAGCTTGATGCCGGGCCCATCCATGCCGCGGCTCGGACCCAGGTCCGGCCAGGTGAGGGCAGGGCGGCTCTTCGCGCCCGCCTGGGCGTCATCGCCGGCGAATTGGCTTCCGCCGCATTGCCGTCCGTGCTCGCCGCGACCTCCGTCGCGGTGCCGCAGGACGAGACGAAGGTCACGTTTGCCCGTCGCCTCTCCCGGGCCGACGCACCGCTGGATTTCCGTCAGCCGGCCACCGTGCTGCGTCAGCGAATCTTGGCCGTCGAAGGCTGGCCTGGTTCCACGTTCGATCATCGCACCGCCTTGATCAAGGTCGGCGCCGCGACGGTCGAGGATGCCGCCATCTCAGCCGCGCCTGGCACCATCGTCACGGCCGATCGGTCCGGCGTGAAGATCGCCTGCGGAGAAGGATCGTTGGTCCTGACGCATCTGCAACGCCCGGGTGGCAAGATGCTTCCAGCCGGCGAATTCTTGGCGGGATATCCGCTGGTCGTCGGTGAGGTCCTGGCTTCCGCCGAAATGCCCGCCTTCGTCTCCGATCGGCCGTTTCCGCGGGCACCGAAGGCATAATCGCTTGATTAGCCCTCGCCGCTGGATGTCATAAGGGCATGCGAGCCTTCCTTCTCTGCCTCTTCCTGGCCGTGGAAGCCTTGGCGCAGCAGAAAGACGTCTCGTTCCACCAGGTCGTTGGCGGTTCGTTCTCGGGTTTCTCGGAAGACGAGAAGGCTGAGAAGGTCTGGGAGGCCTCCGCGAAATTCATGCGTCCGGCGGCCGAGGCTGGAGTCTGGGACATGGAAGTCGTCAAGGTGCAGTCCTTCCGTGCCGGCAAGCCTTGGGCGAGTTTCACGAGTCCCAACGGAACGATGGTGCCGGCTCGCCGTGCGGCCCAGGGAACGGGCGAGGTCCGATCGGCTTCCCCTGCCTTTAACATGACCGGCAAGGGCTGGAGCTGGCGATCGACCCCGAAGGGCGACAGCTTTGCGATCCTCGCCGACGTCGTGGCCGAGCTCGACTTGGCTAAGCCGCTTTCCAAGCGCCTGCGCCTGCGCGCTCCGCGCATGGATGCCTCCCCGGTAGAGGGCGGCACGCTGATGGTCTTCCAAGGCGGAGTGGTCGCCGAACGTTTCGGCGAACGGACCACCTGCGAACGCCTCGAATGCCTTGTCACCGACGGACCCGGAGGTGATGCCGTCTGCCGTTCGCTCGTCGCCTCGGGTCGCGTGGTGCGCGTGCTCGACAAGCAGACGTTACGAGGCGACGCCGCCACCTTCGACCCGAAGGACGAATCGGCCGAACTCGTCGGCCATGTCGAGCTGGAGGAGCCGGAGGTGAAGGGCTCGGCGCAACGCCTGCGGCATCAGCCCAAGCTCGGGCTCACGCAGCTCTTCTCGGGTGACGGTCAGCAGGTGAAGCTGCAGTTGCGACGCAAGCAGCAGGAGCCGGCCGACCTCGCTGGCGAACGCATCACCATCCGTCGTGAGGTTGCCACGGGAAATTCCCAGGTCGAAGTCCAGGATAACGCCTCTTACGTCTCGGGGCCTTCTCACCTTTCGGCACGGCATCTCGTCGCCTCGGAAGCCCGTAACGGCGCGAGCCTCATCGTCGCGGATGGCGGCGTGAAGGGTCGGCTGGAAGGGTCTGATTTCGAGTCCGGCAAGGCGCGCTGGGATCGCGCGAAACGCATCCTCGACCTCGAGGAGCTTCCGCGCATCCGGGATTCCCGTGGTCTCGAAGCGGCTGGATTCTCGATCCGCACCGACGCGCTCAAGGACCGCATCGAGATCCGTTCGGGGCCCGGTATCCGCGCTGCGATCCGTCTTCCTTCGGGGGAGGCCGGCGTCGCGCCCGGGCTGGCCGAAGCGAACCAGATCGTCGTCGTCACCGAAGATGGCGCCATGCAGGCCGAGTTGCTGGGGGCGGTCCGATACGTCGCCGGTACGGTCACCACGGATTCGGATCAGATGGTCGCGTTCGCGACGCCGGTGCCGAAGAAGAAGTCCGAATACGAATTGAACAAGGCCATCCTCTCGGGGAGCGTCCGTTACGCCCAACCTGGCTTGCGTTGCGCCGCCGAGCGCATCGACCTGACGCCGGGCGTGCAAATCGAGGAGGTACTCGTCAAGGATGCCTTGGTCGGTCGTCCTCGTCTGCTGACCTTGTCGGGAGGCTCCGGCTCCACCCGCCCCCATCTCTTCATCACCTCGGCGGGTAGCAAGGCCGTGGAGTTCATCGCCGACGCGCATGAGGTGCTCACGACGCCGCAGCTCACCAAGTTCTTCCTGCGCGGTTCCGTAGCGATGGCCTCCCAGGGAACAGACGCGACGTGCGACCTGCTTGAGGGCATGGCCTCTCCAGATAAGTCCGGCCATCTCGTGGCCCGTCAGGTGGTCGGACGCGGTAACGTGGTCGTCGTCGCCGGTGGCACGACCGCCAAGGGGCGCACCCTGGAAATGCAGCCGGAGAAGGGTACCGCGCGACTCAATGGCGACGCCCGCATCCTTGATAAGCTAGGCAACGAAGGCGTGCCGGCCAAGGAAGTGACGTACGACATGCGCACCAAGGGCTGGCGGATGGACTCCGCGCCGGATGATACCAATCCCGGGCAGGTGGTCCGACCGAAGATCTTCCTGGGTCGCGACTTCACCTTGCCGGAGGTCAAAAATCTCGACAACGGACGCTGACCGCTTCCTCCTGTGAGCATGGCCGAAACGACAGAGAAGGGCGTCATCCGGGCGCAGGCCTTGGCCAAGCATTACGACGCCAAGGTGGCCGTCCAAGATGTCAGCCTGTCCCTGCAGGCGGGTGAGATCGTCGGTCTGCTCGGCCCTAATGGCGCCGGCAAGACGACTACCTTCTACATGATCGTCGGGCTCATCCCGTCGACGCACGGCCGCGTCTTCGTGGATGGTCGCAACGTCACCGCCATGCCGATGTGGCGGCGTGCCCGCAATGGCGTCGGCTACCTTCCGCAGGAGGCTTCGATCTTCCGTAAGCTGACCGTGTGGGAGAATGTCATGGCCGTCGTCGAGACCCTTGATCTCAACGAGCGAGAGCGACGCGACCGCACCGCCCAGCAGCTCACTGAGCTTGGATTGGAGAAGCTCGCCCGCCAGGCCGCTTTCACCCTTTCCGGCGGCGAACGTCGGCGTCTGGAGATCGCCCGCGCCCTCGCCACCCACCCCCGCTTCCTGTTGATGGACGAGCCTTTCAGCGGCGTGGACCCCATCTCCGTGGCTGAAGTGCAGTCGATCATCCGCAAGCTCAAGGCTCGCGGTATCGGCATCCTGATCACCGACCATAATGTCCGGGAAACCCTCTCGATCGTCGACCGGGCCTATCTGATCCACCAAGGGCGCGTGCTTGTGTCTGGTACTCCCTCTGAAATCGTCAATAATCCCGAGAGCCGTCGCCATTACCTCGGCGAAAGTTTCAAACTCTGACGCCATGTACGACCCCGCTCCCGACACTCGCCCGGAATCCGTCTCCGTCCGTGAGTTCTTCGAATCCTTCAAGGACATGCTCCAGATGGAGCTCCTCGCCGGCGAGCAGGGCCTCGACAACATGATTGCCGAGAAGTCGCTTAACCGTCCTGCGTTGGCGGTGACGGGCTACTTCAAGGAGTTCGCCCATAAGCGCCTGCAGCTCTTTGGCGCAGGCGAGATGGCCTATCTTTCCGACCAGACGGCGCCGGTCCGTGAGAAGCTGCTGAACGACGTCTTCTTCAAGAAGATCCCCGCCGTGGTCGTCTCGCGCGGCCTGCCGGTCGATGACCTGCTCCTGCGTATCGCTGACCGCCATCAGGTCCCGCTGATCCGTACGCAGCTCAAGTCCAAGGACTTTTCGGCCGAGGCCACGGTGCTGCTCGAGGAGAAGTTCGCCCCCCGCACCAATCTCCACGCCACCTTGGTCGACATCAAGGGCGTCGGCGTCCTGCTCCGTGGCGCCTCCGGCGTCGGCAAGAGCGAATGCGCCCTGGCCCTCATCGAGCGCGGGCATTCGCTCGTCGCGGACGACTTCGTGATCGTGACGCTCATCGGCGACCGCGAGCTGCAGGGCACTTCCAAGGAGCTCAACCGTGGCTACATGGAGTGCCGCGGCATCGGCATCATCAACGTCGCCTCGATCTTCGGCATCCGTTCCGTCCGCCGCGAGAAGCGCGTCGACCTCGTGGTCACGTTTGTGCTCTGGCAGCCGGGCATGGATGAAGAACGTTCAGGCCTCGAGGTCGAGACCTTCGAGATCCTCGGCCGCAAGGTGCCGCACATGACGATTCCGGTCCGTCCGGGACGTGACATGGCTCGCCTCGTCGAGGTGGCCGCGATGGTGCAGGCCTTGCGCGTGATGGGTCACGATTCCGCCAAGGAATTCAGCGACCGTCTCATCGAGTTCATGGCCAAGGAGAAGAAGGGCGAGGCCTGAGGCCTCACTTCTTCTTTCCGTCCCAGCGGCAGTCGGCCATCACGCGGAGGCAGACTTCGCGGAGGTCGAACAGCGTCGACTCGATGTCCTGCGCGGCTTCGGCGGCGGACAGGCGTGCTACGCTCGGGATGCCAGCGGTGAGGCCGATGGAATAGTTGATCGCGGCCAGGGCGCGCTTCATGTGCACGAGGGCGAGGGGCAGGTCGCCGGTGTCGGTGGCGTTGATCGCCATGACCATCTGGTGCTGCGCGTCCGAGAAGGACAGCATGATGTTGGCTGAGTCGACCGCGGTGACCTGCGGGCCGGCGGCAATGCACAGGCGGTGAAAGGAGTGCGTCAGCTGAAGGCAGAGGGCGCGGGATACGACGTACACCGGATGCTGATGGATGCAGTAGGGCAGGTCGGGCCCTTCTTCGTCCGCATCGTTTACTTCTTCGGGACTGTCGCCCGGCGCCCAGTCGGCGTTTTCCCAGCCCATGCGCCGTGCGCTGATGTCGAGCCGGTCAGGCAGGTCCTTGACCTCGGTGTAGTAGGAAAGGAAGCGGCCGACCTCGAGGTCGTTGCGCTGGAGGTAGCCAGCCCAGTCGGCTTCGCCCCAAGAGGCGTTGCCGGAACCTTCGAAGTCGCCCTGGGGGTGGTCGCCATCGTCCATAGGGGTTATCATTAGGTGCTTTTCCCCCGTTGCAAACCCCTTGTGGCGAAAATGCCCTTGTCCCGAACGCCCTGAACGTGGCTAATCCGGCATGGCTACGGACCTTCCTGCCTTGACCGCCGCGCTGACGGCCGGACGCGACCTCGCTCCGGCCGAAGCCGCCGTCGCGGCTTCGGCGATGGCGGACGCCCTGGTCGCGGATGCGGCTAAGGAAGGCTTCTTGCTGGCGCTGGCGCGCAAGGGTGAGACCGCCGCCGAGGTCACCGGCTTCGCCAAGACTTACCGGTCGCTCGCCCGCCGCGTCGATTTCGGCGATTGGCCCGCCCGGGCGATCGACATCGTGGGCACGGGCGGCGACCGCTCAGGCAGCTTCAATATCTCTTCGGCGAGCGCGCTCATCGTGGCCGCTGCGGGCGTGCCGGTGCTCAAGCATGGCAATCGTTCGATCACGTCCAAGTCCGGCAGCGCGGATTTCCTCGCGGGTCTCGGTGTCGTGCTCGATGCCACGGACGCGCAGCTGCTCCGCGGCTTGGCTCAGGCGAACTTCTGTTATCTCTACGCCCCGGCTTTCCATCCTGCTTTCAAGGCCGTCCTCGGCGTGCGCAAGAAGATCGCCGAAAGCGGCATGAAGACCGTCTTCAATGTCCTCGGGCCGCTGATCAATCCTGCCCAGCCGTCGCACATGGTCGTCGGCGTCTACGATGAACGCTGGGTCGAGCCGCTTGCGGCCACCCTCGGGGAGCTCGGCGTGAAGCGCGGCCTCGTGACGCATTCGCGCGCGGGCGGCGGCATGGATGAGATCACCACGGCGGGAGAAGTGCGCGTGCGCGGTTGCGGCGAACTTGCTTCGGTCGATGCCGTCTGGCTGCCCGGCGATTTCGGATTCAAGACCTGCGCGGTCGCGGACCTGCGCGGCGGGACGCCCGAAGAGAACATCGCGATGTTCAGCGATCTGCTCGTCGGCGGCGTTTCCGACGGCCTGATGGACACGCTTTGCCTGAGCGCAGGTGCGTCGTTATGGGTCGCAGGCAAGGCGACGGATCCGGCCGCCGGCGCCAAGCGGGCGCGCGAGATCATCCTCGGAGGCGAATTGCGCGAGGAAGCGCGTCGTCTGCGCGAGGCTTATCGGGCCGACTGATCGGCCTGCAGCCAGGCCAGCGTACGCTCGGTCGCGCCACGGTTGCCCTGATGCCAGTCGGCGCCGTTGCGTCCCATCGTGCTGCGTTCGGCGGCGTTTTCGACGAGCCGGGTCAGCAGGTGGGCGAGTTCCGGCGCGCCCTCCGCTTGGAGCGCCGCCTTGGCCTGATCCAGGCCGCGGCAGATGTCGCGGAAGTTGGACATGCGAGGTCCGTAGACGATCGCGACCCCGGCGGCGGCGCATTCGACCGGCGTCTGGCCGCCTTCGTGAGGGGCGAGACTCTTGCCGCAGAAGGCGAGATCGGCCGCACGGGTGAGGCGGCGGAGTTCGCCGGTCGTGTCGGCGAGGTGGATGATCGTATCGGCGGGCGCGAGGGCTCCGCCGGTGGAGCGTTGGTGCCACGATAGCCCGCTGGCGCTGGCTTCGGCGGCCACTTCGGCGCGTCGTTCGGAGTGGCGCGGGACGAGCAGCAGGCGCACGTCGTGGCCGGCGGCCCGGAGTTCGCGGACGACGCGGATCAGCAACGTCTCTTCGCCTTTCCAGGTGGAGGAGCCGAGCAGCACCAGCGTGCGTGGGTCGGCGCCGAAGCCGAGGTCGGCGCGCAGACGCGTGCGTTCGTCGGCGGGCATCGGCGCATCGCTGGCGACGTCGAACTTGATGTTGCCCGTGAGCGTGGCGTTGAAGCCGAGTTCGCGGAAGCGGCGCACATCTTCTTCGCTGCCGGCGGCGATCTTCTGGAAATGACCGAGCACGTAGGCCGAGAGTTTCCGGAAGCGCCGGTGGCGGGCGAAGGACTTGTCGGAGATGCGCCCGTTGATCAGAAAGGCTGGGACGCCGCGGGCGCGGGCTTGGGCGAGGTGTTCGGGCCAGAGCTCGCCTTCGACAAGGATGACGGCGTCCGGGCGGATGCGGCTCCAGGCGAGCCTGCTGCACGGCCAAAGGTCGGCAGGGAAGATGCCGATGCGGTCGGCGACGTCGGCGTAGCGATCCCGGGCGAGTCGGTAGCCTGTGCTGGTCGTGGTCGTCAGGATGATCTCGGCAGTCCCCGTGGCCTTGAGCTGACGGAGGAGGGGGCCGATGGCTTCGATTTCGCCCACCGAGACCGCCTGAATCCAGTAACGGCGCTTTCCGGAGGTCTTAGGGCCTAGTTTCGAGAAAAAGCCCAGTCTTTGGCTGAAACCTGTGCCGTAGCCCCCGCGACGAAGCATCCGCCAGATATAGTAGGGCAGGGCCGGGATTAGCAGCAGCGGGAAGAGTATCCGGTAGGCCCAAGACATCGCGTTGCGCCGACCGTGCGGAGGGCGGGTGGGTCTGTCAGTTCCAAAGGAGGCCCTTTGGGCTGATTTTCCCGCTTGCACCGGGCGGGCAGGGGTGTTTGAACCCACTTTCCACCGTTTGAAGCGACCGCAGATCGCCTCGGACATAAAACCAAAAACCCAGTCAGTACACCCTGATCCAATGTCCCCTCCTTCTGCAGGAAACGGGATACGGAGCCAAAAAACATGAACATCACAGTCAAAGACCTCCTCGATGCCGGCGTCCACTTCGGACACCA
>Ga0209298_10000233_pt1 | contig 35926 bp, 39 predicted proteins | sample S_140806_EF_Meta_FD_187325 | JGI IMG/M metagenome (GOLD analysis project Ga0209298, IMG submission 187325) | Freshwater microbial communities from Lake Simoncouche, Canada to study carbon cycling - S_140806_EF_MetaG (SPAdes) (version 2) | ecosystem: Environmental > Aquatic > Freshwater > Lake ... | reverse complement strand
TTTGTCTTTGCCATCCAGCTGGGCTTGGGCCAGCTCGGGAGAGGCCTCAAAGGCCTGCTCAGTTTTCCACTGATGCAGCAACAGGCGAGCGCATTGGCTGTAGAGCTCGCCCCGATCCCGTGGCAACTCCTGGCTGCGATTCAGGATCGCCATCAGCGTCAGCAACAGCGGATTTCCCGCCAGCTGCTGAATCGCCAGCGACTGGCGGATGGCCTGCAACAGCGACACCCGTTTACGCTCACCTTTGCTCTCATCCTCGTACGCCAACTGATGCCAGCGCCGCAGGAAAAGGTCGGTCTGCTTCTGGTCCAGCTCCTGCAACATGAACGGGCGAAAGCCCTCCTGGCGCCAGCGCTCGTGGGGAAAGCCGATCAGACGCGAACTCACCACGATTTGCGCGGCTGGATAGTCGTCCGCGAAGCGGTGGATCGCCGTTGTCACCTCCTGCCGCAGCTCGGAATCAAATACCTCATCGAGGCCATCGAACAACATCTGGGTGCGGTGATGCCGCAGCCAGTGCTCCAGGGCCTCTGGATCAAATCGCCAACGCAGGCTTTCAGCCCGCCCCAGATAATCGAGGATGCCATTCACTTCACCCTTGGCGCGGCGGCTGGCGTAATCGCGCAGCTCCATCAGCAGCGGCAACGGGGCGTCGCCCAAGTGCGGGTCGTTCGCTTCAGCCCAGGCCAAGACCAGATATTGAAGGAGCAGCGATTTGCCCGATCCAGGATCGCCCAGCACCACCAGCTTGCGCTGCGAGGGATCCGCCAGCACCTCCAGCATCGGCTGCGGCGATTGATTCAGATAGGTGCGGATAAGGCGCGCGAGCTCCGCATCCTCCAGCTCTGTTCCATCCAGAGTCCCTTGCTCCCGCAAGCGCCGTTGCAGCTCCTTCGGCAGCTCCATGGCCCGGGGCAGATACTGCTCGCATTCGCGCACGCTGGGGGGGATGAATACCTCCGTGACCCGGATACCGCGCGGCATATCACTGCTGGTGGCGTCGAGCTCCTCCAACTTCAGGTGCCCGTAGTGCTTGGCCATCGCTTGGCGGTAGCCCGAGAGATCAAGGCTGGGTGGCTGGGCTGATCGAATGAAACTCGACGCCGGGGCCGTGGCCCCGGTAGCAGCTGCACCGGCAGGCACGAGCGAGCGTAAAAACGGCCCCAGCTCGGCGTAGTCGTCGCCATAGGCGAGCGGCTGCAGCCAGGGGGCAGCGACAACAAGCTTCTGTTGAAAGGCGGTCAGTTCAGAGGCGCGACAGAGCAGCCTGTGGCGCGGCACCACATCGTGCAGGGCCTCTGTGCCCCAAGCGATCAGTTGTTGGAAATTTGGATCCAATACCGTGTCGCCGCAGCCAACAAACAAAAAGGTTTTGCCCAGCGTGAAGCATTGCAAGATCGCTTTGGCGTGCGGGTCGTCTTTTACCTTTTGGTAAGACGCCAATCCCAACACCACCGTTTCGGGCTTTTGATACTCGCCATGCAGATGGAGGATGGCCTGCCTGTGGCCTCGCAGAACCTCCTGCACCGCGTCGGACTCCTGCCAGGTGATGGGTGGGAGAATTGTTGCTTGCTCGAGCAGATGGTCGTAATTCAGCGTGGCTACCACACCCGGTAAGTAAGCTACCTCCCGCAAAAGAGTTGAATCTTGAATCTTTAATTGCCCGATTGTGTCCGCCAGCCAGGCGCGGAAGGTTCCCTCACTTCGTCGTTTCAAGCGATCGGTGATTGTTTCTGCCGCGTTGATCATCAAGTCGGCTTTGCCGCTGCGGATCAAGCCGCGCAGCAGATCCTAATCCCCACCCGCTGCACCGATCGCACTCAGCTGATCAACCCCATGCTCCAGCAGCCCCGTCCAGGTCGCCACCTTGTGCCCCTCCACCTCCTGCTGGCCGCAAGCCGCAACCGAGACCCCCGATCCCACCACCACAACCACCTGCCCGCTGGCGAGCTCCCTTTTGAGCTGGTCGAGCTGGCTAGGCGATGGGCTCATCTGGCCGGACTCAGAGCATGGGCTACTAAGTCAGCCATGGGGTGTGGAGCTCAGCGCTGGTCAGCATGATGATAGGCAGCATTGCGGTCTCGCTTGCCTACCGCCAGGACCAGCACCAGCACCTGCTGATCTCGCACCTCATAGATCAGGCGGAATCCGGCGGCACGGAGCTTGATCTTGTAGCGATTGGCGGATCCGCGCAGTTTGCTGGCTGGGATGCGGGGCTCGATCAGACGTTCGGCCAGTTTTTTCTTGAACTGCTCTCTGATCCCGACCGACAGCTTCTGCCACTCCCGTAGTGCCTGCGGGTGAAAGGCCAGATCAAAGGGCATCGAGGCTGACCTGCAGCGGCTCCTGCCCATCCGCCAGCCGGGCATCGGCGATGCGGCCCAGCTCCAGGTCTTCCACGAGATCCATCAGCTCCTCGTAGGCCCGGGCCGGAACGCAGTAGAAGGCCGGCTCGTTGCGGTTGAGCACTGCAACCGCCATCCCTGCACCGGCCGCCACAGTGGCCATGGGGTTCTTCTTGTGTTCCGAGATGCTTACGGCGGTCTCGGTCAGCACGCGGTGCGCCATCAGCAGATCAGACCAGACAGGGCTCTCAATTTAGGTCGTCGAACAGGTCCCTGAGCAGGTCTGATCTCATTGAGTTAGCCACGCACAGATCAGGGTCGCCACGACTGCCGCCGATGGCACGGAGCCAGAGAGGCTCCTAAGGTGGGGGTTAGGCCACCTCTGCGGGAGCTTCAGCCTCCAGCTTGCGCCGCTACTTTCGTAAAGGCGTCAACCACGACGCCACGAGACCGTCGTAGCCACCTTCCGCGCCCGGAACAGACGTTCACCGCCCTCTCCACCTCGCCTCAGGGGATACACGCACAAACAAAAACCCATCCAGTGGATGGGTCTTATATGTTCAGCCACGATCAGACCGGACGCACCGGACGCTTATCGATCACCTTATCAATCAGCCCATAGGCAACGGCTTCAGCCGGTGACATGAAGAAGTCACGGTCGGTGTCCTCCTGAATCCGCTCCAGGGGCTGACCGGTGCGGTCGGCGAGTTCACTGTTGAGCTTCTGCTTCAGGTAGAGAATTTCATCGGCCTGAATGCGAATGTCGCTGGCCTGTCCCCGAGCCCCCCCTAGGGGCTGGTGAATCATGATGCGAGAGTGAGTGAGGCTGCTGCGTTTTCCCTTGGCCCCGGCACAGAGTAGAAAGGCACCCATCGAGGCAGCCAGGCCAACACAAACCGTTTGAACATCGGGCTTGATGTGCTGGATGGTGTCAAAGATGCCGAGGCCGTCATAGACGGATCCACCAGGGGAATTGATGTAGAGGAAGATATCCTTATCAGGATCCTCAGCCTCTAGAAACAGGAGCTGGGCCACCACACGGTTCGCAGATTCAGCCGTGACCGGTTCACCAAGAAAAATGATCCGTTCGCGCAACAGCCGCGAATAGATATCAAAGGCCCGTTCGCCACGCCCCGACTCTTCAATCACAATCGGGATCATGCTCGTCAACACCGGTTGGTGCGATTCTACCGAGCCGCTGCCTCAGCCGCCGGCGGCGCTAGGGTCGCTTGGCCCGTCCGCCTTGCCGCGTGAGCGCCCCCCTGACCGTTGCCGATAGCAAGCGTGCCTTCCACGCCGCCTTCCCCCATGTGATCGGACCGCTCTACCGGCGGATGGTGGATGAGCTGCTGGTGGAACTGCATCTGCTCAGTCACCAGCGGGGCTTCCAGGCCGATCCGCTCTTCGCGGTGGGAGTGGTGCAGGTGTTCCAGGCCTTCGCCAGGGGCTACAGGCCCGAAGCGCACAGCGGGCCCCTGTTTGAAGCCCTCTGCAAGGCCACGGGTTTTGATGCCGGCGAACTGCGCGGCTGGAGTGACAACGCTCTCTCCGCCATGGGGGCCCATCGTGTGGAAACGGTGAAGGGCTGGATCGATGCCGGTGGCAGCGGCGCACCCGAGCCCCTGGCCAATGCCCTCCACCAGATCCGCCGCAGCGATTTTCATTATTCACGCCTGATGGCGGTGGGGCTGCTCACCCTGCTGGAGAAGGCCCAGGGTGCCCAGGACATCGATGCGCCCACCCTCCGCTCCTATGCCCACGACCTGGGCGAGGCCATGGGTCTGATCAAAGATCGGCTCGATAAGGATCTCAGCCTCTACGCAGGCAATCTTGAGAAAATGGCCCAGGCCGTAGAACTGATGGAGGAAACCCTCGCCACCGAGAGGCGCCGCCGGGAGCGGCAAGAGGAGGGAACGGTCAGCGCTGGAGCCGAAGTCGCCCCGTCAGGAGGCTGATCCCATCCCCCGTAAGGACTGGATCGCCCGGGTCGCTGTTGATCCAGACCTGGGATGCCCGGCGCGCCAGGAACGGCATCTCCTCCGGAAGTAAACCAAGCGCATCAAGAGCTGCGGGCCTGACCCTCAGGGCCAGCTGGGAGGGCTCGACCCGCTGGCCCGGCAGCATCCCTAAGGGCAGGACAGAAGGGGGTGGGGGACCTAGAAACAGCAGGAGCTGGGGTTGGCCATCACGGCCCTGCAGCCAGCGCCAACCCCCAACCGTGGCACCGTCCGGTCGCTTCCACACCGTGGCGGCGGTGCCATCCGGAGGCTGCGGCGAAGGGAGCGAACGATCGGGTTTCGGCTGCGAGGCTGGAGCCCCAGGAAGGGGGAGCGGGCTATCTACGGCGGTGACGAAACCCTGGGCCAAAAGGCTGGACCTCACCCGCTCCAGCAGGGTGCTCCAGGCGCTGCGACCACCATCCACGCGCACCAGCAGGTCGAGGGAAGCCTGGAAGGGGCCCTCGGGAAGGGGATGGAGCCGCAGCCGAAACGGTGCCTGCATAGCGAGGGCCAACCTCGGCCCCTCCAGGCCATAGCGACTCGCCAGCGGATCCCGGATGATCTGGCGGGCCAGCAGGCCCTGCAACAGCTGGTCGAGGGAGGATCCCTCAAGCTCCAGCAGAAGATCCTCCGGCAGGGGTGGCTGCTCAGGCAGGGCGGAGACCTCCGTGAGGGCAGGAGCGCTGACCATGCCGGCAGAGGCTCCCTCGGGAGGGCTTCCGGCCGCCTCGCGGGGCAGACGGCTGTTTGATGGGAAGCCACTGGATTCGGCCGCCGCATCCCCCTGCCAGCGAAGGCCCCGTGCCTCCAAGGCAAGACTCAGGCATCCCACTTGGTAGCGCTCCAAAAGGGGAGCCACCGGACCAAGAAGGCTGCCGAGGGCGTCTGCTTGCCAGAACACCGCCTGACCGGACTGGAGTCGTTGCCGGCAGCGCAAGGTGAGCCCGCGGCTGCGGCGCTGGAGGGGCCGCAGGGACGTGAGCAACTGCTGCCGCGCCGTTGGGTTTTCAGCGAAGACCAGCAGATCGCCCACCCTCAGCGCATTCGGGGGAAGGGAGGCGGCGCCGCTCCGGGAGGAATCCGCCGGGAATGCAAGGAAAGGAGCCGACTCCGAATGGGTGGCCCAGAACTGCCACCACACCTTGTGCTGGGCGCGCCATCGATCAGCGGCGATTTCAGGACCGAGCCTTTCGATCCAGAGGGCAGGGATGGGCCGATCGGGGGTGGCGGGAAAGCTCTGGAGCAGGCTGGCCGCTCCCATAAGCTGCTCCATGCCCTCGGCCCGGGGTCGGCTCCAGCGGCTCAGCAGAACGGCGGGCAACCCCAGCAGCAGCACCACGGTGGCGATGGTGATGGGCAATGGAAAGGCCCGCCATGACGGACCAGGACCGGTGGGCCCCTTCAGCGGCAAGCGCAGCTGGGCCCATCGAAACGGAACCTGAAGGCGCTGGATCGCGGGAAAGCGCAGATTCGGCGGACAGGGAAGAGGCAGGGCGGCTAGGGCGTTGGGAAACGGCACGGTTGCGGCTGCTCAGGAGCGAGCTGCAGGACTGCCCCGGCGACGGCGGTCCCGCCACTCGACCGTGGAGAGGTAGATCACTCCCACACTCACAAACACCAACAGGGCCGTTGCGATCACCGCGAGCACGGTCCCCAAGGTGAGCGATGGCAGCCCAGGGGCGTCAGCCGCAGCGGTGGCGGTATCGGCAAAAAGAGAAGCCACCATGGCCTGCTGCCCAGCCGGTCAGGGGGTTGTCAAAGACCGACGCTGTTGTCGCCGTTGCGGCCCCACACCACCATGGCGATCGAGAAGCTGAAGATAGCGGCGAGGGAGGCCCAACCCAGGGTGATCAGCATCGGTTCAAAAGGCTGCAGATCAACCCACTTTACCTAGGATGGGGTCGACCTTGTCCTCTGGAGCCATGCGCGCTGGGTCCGGTTCCTCCCCGTCACCGGGAGCCGCATCACCCTCGGCCGTTCAGGAGCGCAGCCAGGTGCGGCTCCCCTATCCCCAATGCCGGGTGATCGTGCTCGACGACGAGGTGAACACCTTTCAACATGTGGTGGAGTGCCTGGTGCGTCACCTCCCCGGCATGCTTCCCGACCGGGCCTGGGAGCTGGCCCGCAGGATTGATGGGGACGGTTCCGCGGTGGTTTGGTCGGGGCCGCAGGAGCAGGCGGAGCTCTACCACCAGCTCCTGAGGGGCGAAGGCCTCACCATGGCACCGTTGGAACCGGCCTGAAGGGGGCTGGATGGGCCGCTTGGTGATCACCCACAGCACCTATCTGGAAGGGCTGATTCCGCTGCTGAAGCGGCTGACCGAGGAGGCGGGGATTGAAACGGTGACCCCTGCGGTGATCTGCCGGGTGAGGGGCCGGTGCGTGGGGCTGCGCCTGAGGATCTCCACCCCGATCACCGGTGGGTTCAAGCTGCTGGCCCGCCGGGGAACGTCGGCCCAGGAGGTCTTCGTGGTCACCGGCTGGGAGCGCCAGAAGCTCCAGGACCATCTCGATCGCCTGGTGAACTGACCAGGGTGGTGGGCGTGGCCCGCTCGTAGACGGCCGGCTCGCTGAAACGGGCCCAGGCCCCCCCATCCCGGAACCAGGAGCCTGCCGTGATCACCGTGAGGTCATCGGGATGGAGCTGCCACTGGCGGGCCAGATAGGCCCCATAGACCTGGCTCTCCAGCTGGGGACCCTGCCAATGCACCACGGCAAAGCTGATGGCCCGGATTCGCACCGCGCCGCCGGCGCTCTCCTGGATCTCCTCTTCCAGCAGGAAGGTGCGAAATGGGGCGGCCGGGTCAACTTCCAGGCTGTACTTGCGCAGATACAGCTGGCGAGCCCGCGGGAACAGCGGGCCGGGGGCCCGGCTGAGCAGCCGTTCAAAGGCCTGCAGAAAAGGGGTGGGCACAGCAGCGGCTCAGCGCTCTTCCAGCATGGCTCGTTCAAGGGGTGGACCACTGTGCCGTCTTGCCCCGGTTTTCGACCTGGATGTACCAGAAGAGGGGTCAGAGGCGGGGCGTCGTTTCCGGCTACGGGGCCGGCTTACGTTGCCGTCGCTGAAGACCCCCCATGTCGAAGAGGGAGTCAGATCAGAAAACAGTGAAAGGCAGTCACCAACACGGCAGTCCGCAATCATTCTAATGGGTATTGCGGGGGCCCGATCGCCTCCGGCAGAGGCCAGATGCGGCGGACCTCCGCCAGCAGGCGATCCCGCTCGCCCTGGCGATCGGCGGAGCTGCTTCCGGCCAGCACCAGGGTGAGATGGCCGAGCTTGCGGCCCGGCGCCGCCTGGGCCTTGCCATACCAGTGGAGATGGGCCCCGGGCAGGGCCGCCAGGGCCGCCAGGCGGTCGTGCTGCTCCTGCTCCGAGAGTTCCTGCTCTGGGCCGAGGAGGTTCACCATCAGGGCACCAGGCACCTGAGCTTCGGTGCTGGCCATCGGCAGGCCCGCCACAATCCGAACCTGCTGGGCGAACTGGCTGCAGCGGCAGGCTTCGATGGTGACGTGGCCGGAATTGTGGGTGCGGGGGGCGATTTCATTCACCTGCAGACCGGCTGGTCCATAGAAGAACTCGATCGCCAGCACGCCCACGTAGTCGAGACCGGTCAGCAGGGAAGCCGCCACATTGCGGGCGAAGGCCTGCACGGCGTGGTTCACCGGGGCCGGCAGGACAACCCAGTCGCAGATCTGCTGATGCTGGTGGGTCTGCACCAGGGGCCAGCAAGCCACGTTGCCCTCCCGATCACGGCAGGCCACCAGGGCGAGCTCCTGCTCAAAGGGCACCATCTCCTCCAGGATCCAGTCGGAGGGCAACACATGGTCGAGCAGGGACTCCAGGGCCTGTTGATCGGCCACGGGCACGGTGCCCTTGCCGTCGTAGCCGCCGCGGCTGGCCTTGGCCATCAGGGGAAAGCTGAATCCGGGCGGCAGGGTGGGGCGCTGCTCCACTTCGGGCGGGCGATACGGACTCGCGCTGCGCCAGAGCGGGGCCCCAGGCGCCGCCTGGCTCTGAAGGAGTCCCACCGGGCTGGGCTCCGGAGGGGCAAGCACCTGCTCGAGACCACACCAACGCGGACAGGGCAGGTGGAACTGATTGAGCAACTGGCGCTGTCCCCGCTTGGAGATCAGCGGTGCCAGGGCATCGAGCCCAGGAATGAAGCTCACCCCCTCCTCGGCCAGGGGATACAGGCGCTCCAGCGGCATCCACTCGTTCTCAAAACTGATCGCCCCGCAGCGATCGGCCAGCAGGCGGGTGGCCTGGTCGTCGTCGAGGGCGCCCTGCACCACCGTGGCTGCCCTTGGAACCGCTGGATCCCCGGCCCCCGGCGTCTGAACGTGGACGCTGATGCCGAGCTCGGCTGCCGCCTCCGTGAGCATCAGGGCAAGCTGGCCGCCGCCCACGATGCCGATCGAGGAGAGGGGCTGGAAAGGCACGGGCAACGGCCGCCGGATCCCCCAGATTGGCATTGGATCGGAGGTCGGTGCTGGGCTGCGGCTGTTTCCGGACCCGCCGAAGGGCGCCAGGGAGCCCTCTGGCGCCGCCGACCACGGCGACTGGCTCTCAGGCCAGGGGCTGATCGGCGGCGAAGAGGAAGCGGATCAAGCTGAGCAGCAGCACGATCAGGAACAGGGCCAGGCCCACGGTGCAGGCGTAGCTGATCTCCAGCTCGGAGAAGGCCTGGTCGTAGACGTAGTACACCAGGGTGCGGGTGGCATCGGCCGGGCCACCCTGGGTCATCAGAAACACCTCCTCGAACACCTTGGTGGCGCCGATCGCCGAGATCACCGCCACCAGGGTGATGTAGGGGCGCAGCAGGGGCAGGGTGATATCGAGGTGGCGGCGCAGGCCGGTGCTGCCATCGAGCGCGGCTGCTTCATAGAGCTCCGGGGAGATGCCCTGCAGGCCCCCCAGGAAGATCACCATGTAGTAGCCGAGCCCCTTCCAGAGGGTCACGAGCATCACCGAGGGCAGGGCCAGCACGGGGTTGGTGAGAAACCCAATCGGGCGGAAGCCACTGGCGGCGAACAGGGCGGCCAGCCAGCCATTGATCAGCCCGTTCTCGGCGTAGAGCCAGCGGAAGGCGATCGCCGCCACCACCAGCGACACCAGCACCGGGGTATAGAAGGCGGCCCGGAACCAGGCGATCGCCGGGAGCTGGCGGTTCACCAGCACGGCCAGGGCCAGCGATCCCAGCAGGATCGGGGGCACCACACCGATCAGATAGAGAAAGGTGGTGCCACTCACCTTGAGCAGCATCGGATCGGCCAGCAGGCGGCGGAAATTGGCCAGGCCGATGAACTGCAGCGGCTCGCCCACATCCAGACCCGTGCGGCTGAAGCTGATCACCAAGGCCATGGCCCCGGGGATCAGCACCGAGATCGCCAGCAGCAGCAGGGCCGGTGCCAGAAACAGCCAGGCCATCGCCGTTGCCGAAGTTCTGGCGGAACCTGCGCGGGAGTCAGCAGTTGAAGCAGGGTGAGCCATGGGGGCCATTGTGGGGGAGGTGGCCCCGGGAGGCCGATGTTGACCTCCTGAGTTGTGGACACCGGGTGGAACTGCCCTGAAAACCGGCCCTGAACTCTGGGCCTGACCACCGGATCCGCCGATCCGCAGCGATCTCCATGCCCCCTTCAGCTCCCAGCCCCTCCCCAGACACTCCAGGCAACGACAGGGCGTCGCCCCCTGAACCCTGCGGCACCACCGATCCGCAACAGGTGCTGCGCCAGGTGTTCGGCTACGGCGCCTTCCGGGGTCCGCAGGCGGAGATCGTGGACCACGTGGTGGGTGGCGGCTCGGCCCTGGTGCTGATGCCCACCGGCGGCGGCAAATCGCTTTGCTATCAGATCCCGGCGCTCTGCCGTTCCGGCGTTGGGGTGGTGGTGTCGCCCCTGATCGCCCTGATGCAGGACCAGGTGGAGGGCCTGCGCCAGGCGGGTGTGCGAGCCGCAGCCCTCAACTCTTCCCTGGAGGCCTCGGAGGCGTCCGCCGTGTGGCGAGCCCTTGAGCAGAGCGAGCTGGATCTGCTCTACGTGTCGCCGGAGCGACTGTTGAGCCCGGGGTTCCTGGAGCGGCTGGCGGCGCTGCCCCTGGCCCTGTTCGCCATCGATGAGGCCCATTGCGTGTCGCAATGGGGCCACGATTTCAGGCCCGACTATCTACAGCTGGCCGTGCTGGCCGAGCGCTTCGCCACCGTTCCTCGCCTCGCCCTCACCGCCACCGCCGACCCCCGCACCCGCGAAGAGATCCGGGAGCGGCTGCAACTGCAACAGGGACGAGTGTTCCTGGCCAGCTTCGATCGCCCCAACATCCGCTATCTGCTGCGCGACAAGGACGAACCACGCCGCCAGCTGCTGGCCTTCCTGGCGGAACGCCGCGGCGAGGCCGGCATTGTGTATGCCCGCTCCCGCAGCCGGGTGGATCGCTTCGCCGCCGACCTGAGGGAAGCCGGTTTTGATGCGGTGCCCTACCACGCTGGCCTCAGCGCCGAGGCGCGCAGCTCGGCCCTGAACCGCTTCCGCCGCGAGAGCGGCGTGATCGTGGTGGCCACGATCGCCTTCGGCATGGGCATCGATAAGCCCGACGTGCGTTTCGTGGCCCACGTGGACCTGCCCAAAAGCCTTGAGGCCTACTACCAGGAAACGGGTCGTGCCGGCCGCGACGGATTAGCCGCGGTGGCCTGGATGGTCCACGGGGCCGGTGATCTGCCCCAGCTGCGCCGCTTCATCGACGATTCCGACGCCCCGGAGGCCCAGAAGCGGATCGAGCACGGCAAGCTCGATGCCTTGATCGGCTTTACCGAGGCGCCGGGCTGCCGGCGCGAGGTGCTGCTGCGCCATTTCGGCGAAACCCTGCCGGAGCCTTGCGGCAACTGCGATCTCTGCCTTGAGCCCGATCGCTCCGTGGAGCTCACCGAGCCCTGCCGCAAGGCGCTCTCGGGGGTATTCCGCACCGGCCAACGGTTCGGCGCCGCCCATGTGATCGATGTGTTGCTGGGGGCCGATACCGCCCGGATCCGCGAGCTGGGCCATGGATCCCTGAGCGTGTATGGCATCGGCAAGGAGCTCGACCGCGGCCAGTGGCGGGCGCTGTTCCGCCAGCTGGTGGCCCGGGGCTATCTGGTGAGCGATAGCGAGGCCCGCGGCGGGCTCCGCTTCGGGGAGGAGTCGCTGGTGAGGCCCCTGCTGCGCGGGGAGGTGGGCCTTGCCCTGCGGTTGCCACCTCCGGCCCAGGAACGACGCCGCGCCGCTCCTGGGGAGCGGCAGCCCAGTGGGGCGGGGGTGGAGCTGGGGGAGGCGGGGCAACGCCGTTTCGAGGCCCTCCGGAGCTGGCGGCTGCAGCAGTCCCGCGAGCAGGGCGTGCCTCCTTATGTGGTGTTCCACGACCGCACGTTGATCGAGATCGCCAGTCGCGAGCCCCTCAGCCTGGAGGCCCTGGGCAGCGTTGCCGGTGTGGGCCAGGCCAAGCTGGATCGCTATGGAGAGGCTGTGCTGGCGGTGCTGAGGAATCTGGAGAGCGAATCCTGAAGGGTGCCCCAACCCCTCTCCACTTTTCCACTGGGCAGCAGCAACAACGCCAGCATCAGGGCCCAGGCTGGCGGATCGCTGCGTCGGTCAAACTTGGCGGTGATCTGAGGCAGGGAACACCATGGCTGTGGGCCAGCAACCGACAACCATTACGGTCCCCCTGGCGGCCCAGGCCTACCCGATCGTGCTCGGACCCGGCACTCTGGCCAGCCTGGCAGAGCTGCTCATCGCCCAGGGAATCCCGGCGAACACCAGGGTGCTGCTGGTCACCAATCCCGAAGTGGAGCGGCACTACGGGGCCACGTGCCGCCGCAGCCTCGAGGTGGCTGGCTTCCCGGTGCAAACCCTGGTGATCGAAGCCGGCGAGGACCAGAAAACCCCCGCCACCGTGGCCCTGATCCACGACGCCGCCTTCCGCCACCGCCTGGAGCGGGGATCGCTGATCGTCGCCCTCGGCGGCGGCGTGGTGGGCGACATGGCCGGCTTCGCCGCCGCCACCTGGCTGCGGGGGATCGCCGTGGTGCAGGTGCCCACCACCCTGCTGGCGATGGTGGATGCCGCCATCGGCGGCAAGACCGGCGTGAACCATCCCGGTGGCAAGAACCTGATCGGTGCCTTTCATCAGCCGAAGCTGGTGTTGATCGATCCCGCCGTGCTCCACACCCTGCCGGAACGGGAGTTCCGGGCCGGAATGGCGGAGGTGATCAAGTACGGGGTGATCGGCGATCCGGCCCTGTTTGGGGATCTCGAGGCCGCAGCGCAGCGCGATCCGCTCGGGGGCCTGGCCAACCGCGACAGGGTTGGCGCGGGGCTTCTGGAGCGGCTGCTGGAACGATCCGCCTCCGCCAAGGCCCGTGTAGTGGCCGCTGATGAACGGGAGGGCGGCCTGCGGGCGATCCTCAACTACGGCCACACCCTGGGCCACGCGGTGGAGACCCTCAGTGGCTACGGCACCTACCTGCATGGGGAGGCGGTGGGGCTGGGGATGCTGGCGGCCGGTGAGATCAGCCTGGCCATGGGGCTGTGGCAGCACGGGGATCAGCAGCGGCAGCGGGCCGTGATCGCCGCCGCCGGGTTGCCGCTGGCCTGGCCCGCCCTTGATCCCCAGGCCGTGCTCGCCTGCCTGCAGGGTGACAAGAAGGTGCGGAACGGCAGGGTGCGTTTCGTGCTGCCCACCGCCATCGGCGCTGTAGAGATCCGCGACGACGTGGAGCCGGAGATCATCCTGCTGGCACTGGAGCGCCTGAAGGCTCCTCAGAGCGGAGGCTGAAACGGCGCCGCAGCAGGCCCGAACCGGCCTCCCGCCCGGCGAAGTGGTGGATGAACGCCTGCAGCGCCATCGGCCCGCAGCGCCGCTGCCAGCCGAGTCCCTGGGGGTAGCAGCGCCAGCACTGCACCCCCAGGGCGGTCCGGCCCCGCCCCCCCAGGGCCAGGCGATAGCGGTGGATTCCCACCACGGCCAGCAACGGCTCAGGCCCTGCCGGGGGAGGGGCAAGGGGGCGCCAGCTGGGCATGCCGCTCCCCAGACAGGAGGAGGCGAAGCGCTCCGGTGAGGGGTCCAGGGCCAGGGCAGAGGCAAACCACTGCGCCACCTGATGGGGAGAGCCCCCCGAGGCGATCCACACCACCAACTCCCCGGAAGGGAAGGTGGTGGTGTGGATCGCCGCAAAACCTCGGAACTCCACCAGGGCCGGCAGCGACTCTGCCGCGAGGCTGATCAGCGATGACATGAACGGGATGACACTGCATCCAGCCAGTGCCACCGGCCGTCTCCCTGGCAGGACTCGTCCTATTCGGGACTCGTCCGAGTCGGGATTGGGCCCGGGGGGGCTGAAGAGCGGAATTCAGGGCTCCTGGAGGAAGCGAGGAGGGGCTGCGTCCACCGCGGCCTCTGGGCCCCGTGCCAGGGCGATCCAGCGGAACTCCCCCAGGCCGGCCGGATCCACCAGCCGCAGCAGTGCCTCCCGCGCCGCCAGCCGCCCGGCAAGATCCTGCGGATGCGCCGCACTCTGCAGGCCGTGGAGGGCCTGGGCAAGGCCCAGGGCCAGCAGCGCCTGGCCCTGCCGGCATGAGCCCTGCCACCTCCAGCCCGCGGCGGCGGCGGAGCGCTCCAGACTCTCCAGGCAGAGATGGGCCGTGAGATCCCAGTGGCCGGGATCCAACAGCGGATCGGGGCTGGCCCGCTGCTGGCGGTAGGCCAATAAGGTGCCAGCCGAGCGCCACGGGGCGTAGTAGCGGGGAGCCTCCAGGGCGTAATCCACCACCAGCAGATGGCCTTCGATGAGGCCGGCGCCGGCCGCTTCCAGCCAAGGCGTACAGCCCGGATGCCGTTCCGTGCTCCAGCCGCTCGGCAGGCCAGGCGCGGCAGCATCCAGACCGAGGGCAGTCAGCTCCTCCAGCGCCTGGGGTTCCAGAGCCGCGCCGGCGCGGAGCTCCAGCCGCCGATCCGCTCCCAGGGCCACCTCCTGCAGGCGCCACTGGCCGCCATCCCAGGTGATCCGCTCCACCGCGAGGGCATCGAGCACCTCATGGGCCAGCATCACGCCCCGCACCGGTCGGGCAGCCAGATCCGGCCAGGCCAGCCAGCGGCAGGGGAGGGGAGCACCGGCCAGGTGACGGCGCTGGCGCGCCTCCATGCCGGGGTTGGGCTCCACGAGTAAGAGCTCCAGCCGCGCCGCCAGATCGGGCCAGCCGGCCGCCAGGGCCGTGACCAGCTGCAGGGCCAGCTCTCCCTCCCCTGGACCGGTCTCAACCAGGGCAAGAGGACCAGGGCCCAGCTCCCGCAGCCAGTCCACCAGCTGGGGAGCCAGCAGGCCGGCAAAACTGCCCCCCAGACTCGGGGAGGTGGCGAAGTCGCCCCGCGGACCAATCCGCAAGCGCCCGGCTCCATAGGCGCCATGGAGGGGATCATGAAGCGCCCACTCCATGTAGGTGCGGAAGGGCACGGCACCACCCGCCGCCAAGAGCCGCTCCACCAGCCAGGGGGGCGCCTCAGGGGCTGAACCTGCAGCGGGTTCTGATGGCACGGCCCCGGAATCGGAGCCGGCGGCAAGCGATGCAGGCGGCGGAGCGCCGCCCTCGCGTCCGGCTTCAGCCAAGGAATCGGATCCGGAAACCACGCGGTGGGAACCCAGCAGTGGAGAGAATGCTCGCCCATGCCACCGCCACCATGCCGAGCCTGCCGGTCCGATTGCTGAAGCGGTGGGCCCTGCGTCTGGCCGGGGGCCTGCTGGCCCTCGGTTGCCTGCTGCTACCCACCACCGCTGGAGGTGCCTGGGCCTACGACAACCCCGACCTGCTGCCTGATCACCCCACACCGGTGATTGACCTGGCCAAGGCCCTCACCGACCAGCAGCGCACCGCCCTGGAGAGCGAACTCGACGAGTTCGAGCACACCAGCGGCTGGAAGCTGCGGGTGCTCACCCAATACGAACGCACCCCCGGCCTGGCGGTGCGCGACTTCTGGAACCTGGATCAGCGCAGCCTGGTGCTGGTGGCCGATCCCCGCGGCGGCAACCTGCTCAACTTCAACGTGGGCGATGCCCTCTTCGCCCTGATGCCCCGCACCTTCTGGGTGGAGCTGCAGACCCGCTACGGCAACCAGTACTACGTGCGCGACCACGGCGAGGACGGCTCGATTCTCGACTCCCTGCATGCGGTGAAGGGATGCCTGGCCATGGGCGGCTGCCAGGTGGTGCCGGGCCTTCCCCAGGAGCAATGGTTGCTCACCCTGTTCAGTTCGATGCTGGGAGGCCTGATCGTGGGCTTCGCGGCCTTTCCGCGGGAAGCCGAGCGCACCGTGGAATGGGCCTGGGTGTTGCTGCTCTCTCCCCTGTGGATCATTCTGTTTGGAGTGTTCGGGGTGGCGCCGATCGTGACCCGCACCAGCGATCTCCTGCCTCTGGCCCGCAATGGCCTGGGTTTCCTTGCCGCCGCACTGGTGGCCTATCTCATCGCCCAGCAGACCGTGGGCAAGGCCCGCCTGCAGGACAAGGGCGAGGGCTGAACCTGCCAGCTTCGGCGGGGCCAACAAAAAACCCCGATGTTCTCGACATCGGGGTTGAGCTTGATCAACGATTCAACCAGGATCAAAAACGACCGGAAGGATCCACGCGACCGGTCGGAGATTCGAAGCTATTGCTGGGCGAAGCTTCAGGTTGTTCAGCCAGCTCGGGCGGCGCCGGAACAACAGCCGCAGGCACCTCGCGGATCGCCACGGTCTGCCAGGCCGATTCACCGCCCTGGCGCAACTGGGAGAGGTTGTCCTCATAAAAGCGCTTCAGGTCGGCTAAACGCTTCACCGGCTGGCCGTAGTAGCTGGCTCCGGCCAGGGTGGGGAAGGAGGCCCACTCGGGCGAGAGGCGGGCGGCCAGATCGGGGGTCATTTCGCCGCGATCCACCAGGGAGAGCGCTCCACGTCGCTCGATCAGAAAAAGGGCGGCTTGATCCTGAGAATCTGGACGGAAATCCTGGAGCCCCAGGGCACGAGATGCCATCGACCAAGTGAAGGGCATGAACTGGTAGGCACCAGCCGCGGCACTGGCGTATCGAGTGGAGTACATCACCCGATCGGGATGGCGATGGAGGCTGGGGGTGTAGGAGCCGCCGAAGAGCATCTGGTAGCCCATCGGATGGCCGTTCACCCAGGTGCCTTCCGAGTAGCGGATGGTGTTGAGCATCGCCCGGCGCTCAGGGGTCATAGCGAACACCCGGGGGGCGGTGGGCAGCGGCGGCAGGTAGGCCACCTGTTGGGGCTGGGAGGCCTGGGGAAGGGTGAGGACCCAGGACCTGGAGGGATCGGCTGCGTGGGCAGGCGTGGCGACGCTCAAGGCGAGGCCGGCGGCAACGAGTGCCAGTCGGGAACGCTGAAGAATCGGCAAAACGGTGACTGCGGAGGACGGAACCGAACCAGACCCCGAGGCGGGGAGAGGATGCGGGATTTTCTTGGAACGCCAGGGGTTGACAAGCGAAGCGAGTCGGTGTGAGGAATGACGCTTAGAAAATCAGATGCAAATTGGATCGGAAAGTTCGGCCAACAATGCCTATCGATCCCGACCGACGCGATCGTGACAGTGACGCTCACACAACTGTCCACCTGTATCAGAAATGACGCCGCAGGTTCGAATCTCAGTGAGTCGCTGCAATTCAGCCGGGCGATTGAACAGAATTCCAAACCCCCTCCAGCGCATCGATCGGCACTGCTGATCGCGCTTCGGCGAGCTGCAGCAGGGCCTGGGCCGCGGTCCGCGCCCCATCCAGGGGCAGAGGACCCTGCGTGGGCGGCAGCAAGGGCTGGTCCAGTTCCCAGTCCCCCCGTTCGAAGGCCGCGGGATCGAGGATGCGGTGTTGGCCGTGGCGCTGCAGATCGCGCTCCAGCACGGGAGCCTCGGCAAAACCGCTGCGGCGCACCAGATGGATGCCCACCCCCTGGCTGAAGGCCTCGCAGAAACTGCTGTAGCCGGCCTTGGTGATCAACCGGGAGCACAGGGGCATCAGATCGATCGGGCGCAGCTCCGGCGGTAACACCCGGCCATTGGCTTCGCCCTCCAGGGCCCGGTCCGGCCCGATCAGCACGTGATCGGGCCAGCGGCGCAGGAGGGCGGGGTCATAGGCCTTGCCAAGGCCTCCGAAGCTCACCAACACACAGCGCTCCCGATCGCGGGGCAGGTCCAGCCGCCGCGCCAGCTCGGCCGGATCGAAGCGGGGCCGGGCACTGGTCAAGCCGATCGGAACGCTGGGCACCCCCCAGTCCATCGGCAGCGAGAGGGGGCAGTGAAGCAGGAGATCGCCCCTGGCGTAGAGCTCCCGACAGCGCTCGGCGCGCTCAAGGAAAGGGCCACCCATCGGGGCGTAGATGGCATCCCAACCGAAACTCGCCAACCACACCAGCGGCAGACCCAGCCCCCGGGCCAGTTGCGCCGCGGCCGGGGGCACATCCCCGAGCACCAACGCCGGCTCACCCTGCGCGATCAGCCAGGCCGCCTCCTGCGCCAATCGACCGGGCAACTCGCGGTCGAGAACCTCCAGGGCCGCCAGGGTGCCCGGCTCATCGGTGCCGAGGGCATCGGCCTGCACCACGCCCACATCCCACTGACAGGAGCGATGCTCGAAGGGCACCGATCCGAGGGTCAGGTTGAGAAAGCTGGCCGGCAAGCCGCTCGACACCACCAGGCGCCAGTCGGGCCGCAAGGCGGCCAGTTCGATGAGCACCGATGCCGTGCGGGATCCATGGCCGAAGCCATGGCTGCTCAGGGCCGCGTAGATCAGCATCGCTCCAGCACCGGTTGAGAGGGGAGGGGGGAGGGAGCCTGTCGGCTGAGGTCCAGGACCTCAGAGCGCAGCGAAGGCGGGATTTGCCGGGGCGCAGCGAACCAGAGCAACTCCTCGTAAAGAAGCTCCCCACCCAGCCCGTACCAACGATGACTGGCCCGCTCCACCCCCTCGTCGCCCAGGTGAATCCAGCTGAAGTGACGAAGCGGGCGGCCGTGCTGATCTTCCCCATGGCGGGGCACGCAGGCGGCATTGAGGTAGGCAGTGCCGCGGCGATCCCGCAGGAAGGTGATGCGCTCCCCCTGCTGGCGGCGCAGCGTGTGATGCATGTGGCCGAACACCACCAGAGGCACCGGGCGCCTGGCGCGGATGCGCTCCAGCGCCAGGGCGAGATCATGGTCTCCCCAGTCACAGGCTTGTTTCTTCCAGTCGCGTCCGCAGGGGTCGCGGGCCTCACTGCCCAGTCCCGTGGGCCCGCAATGGGCCAGGAGCACCAGCGGGAGGGCCGGATCGGCGGCCAGGGCGGCCCGCTCGATACGCCGGGCCGAATCCTCAAGATCCACCGGACCGAAGACGGCCGTGGCGGCCTGCGAAAGATGGTGCCCTCCGCCGGCGGTGGCGGGCCGTCCGCCCACCACTGCCAGACCGGGGGGGGTAAGGGTGCGCAGGGACCAGCCGCAATGGAGATGCCCGAGCAGATCCAGCTGGTGGCGCAGGCGGCCGCCGCTGGAATCCCGGCCGGTGTCGTGGTTGCCCAACACACAGGCCAGGGGAAGACGAAGCTGCCGGAGCAGACCGGGAATGCGCGTCCTGCCGTCGCTCAGGTCGCCCACCACCAGCAGGGCGTCCGGGCGGATCTCCTCCAGTACGGCATGGTCGCTGTGATCCCACTGGTCATGAAGGTCACCGGCTATGGCGATCTGCAACACGCCCAAAGACGGCCCCTCCTTAGGCTGGACACATCTTGCCCGAGCCGAGGCCCCGGTTGAGCGTCGCCACACCTCAGCAGCCCCAGGCCCCCGTCGCGCCGCTGGTGCCCCCTGCCCCGGCCGATCTCCCCGCCGCGATCGACGCCCTGCGCCGTGAGCGGAACGCCGTGATCCTGGCCCATTACTACCAAGACAACGCCATCCAGGACATCGCCGATGTGATTGGTGATTCGCTCGAGCTCGCCCGCCGCGCCGCCAGCACCGAAGCCGATGTGATCGTGTTCTGCGGCGTTCACTTCATGGCCGAGACGGCCAAGATCCTCAATCCGGGCCGCATCGTGGTGCTCCCTGACCTGGCGGCGGGCTGCAGCCTCGCCGATGCCTGTCCTGCCGAGGAGTTCGCCGCCTTCCGGGCCCGCCACAGCGACCACATCGTGGTGAGCTACATCAATTGCTCCGCAGCAGTGAAGGCCCAGAGCGACCTGATCTGTACCAGCAGCAATGCGGTGCATCTGGTGCAGCAGCTGCCTGAAGATCGGCCGATCCTGTTCGCACCTGATGCCAACCTGGGCCGCTGGGTGGCCCGCCAGAGCGGCCGTGAGCTCACGCTCTGGCCCGGCAGCTGCATCGTGCACGAAACCTTCAGCGAGCAGGCGCTGCTGGAGCTGAAGCTCGAACATCCCGAAGCCGAGGTGATCGCCCACCCTGAATGCCAGCAGCACCTGCTCGATCTGGCCGACTTCATCGGCTCCACCAGCAAGCTGCTGCAGCGGGCCCAGACCAGTGAGGCGCCGGCCTTCATCGTGCTCACCGAGCCGGGAATCCTGCACCAGATGCAGCGGCGGGTGCCCGAAAAGGCCTTTTATCCCGTTCCGGGCAGCGATGGCTGCAGCTGCAACGCCTGCCCCTATATGCGCCTCAACACCATGGAGAAGCTGTGGCACTGTCTGGCCACCCTGGAGCCGCGCATCGAACTCGATGAGGAGCTGCGGCTGCGGGCCCTGGCTCCGATCGAGCGCATGCTCGCCATGAGCGCCTGAGGCAGGGAGCGAACGACCCGCCCCGATGGTTCTACCTCCCGATGGCCTGCTGCGGCTCACCCCCGAAGGCCTGTACTGCCCGGCAGCCGGGGCCTGGATCGATCCGGTTCGGCCGGTGCCCAGAGCCCTGCTCACCCACGCCCACGCCGACCATGCCCGCCCCGGCAGCGGTGCCTACTGGGCGATCGGCAGCAGCGAGGGGATCCTGCGCCGGCGCCTCGGGGCTGGCATCCAGCTGCATCCGGTGGCCTACGGCCAGGAATTCCGGCTCGGAGATGCGCGGATCTCCTTCCATTCCGCGGGTCACGTGCTCGGCTCGGCCCAGATTCGGTTGGAGGCGGGCGGTGAAAGCTGGCTGGTGAGCGGTGATTACAAGCGCCAGGCCGACCCGAGCTGTGAGCCCTTTGAGCCGGTGCGGGCTGATGGGCTGATCACCGAAGCCACCTTCGGGCTGCCGATCTACCGCTGGCGATCCGGCCGGCAGGTGGTGGCGGAGCTGTTGGACTGGTGGAGGGGAGCTCCGGCTCGGCCCTCCGTGCTCTTCTGCTATGCCTTTGGCAAGGCCCAGCGGGTGCTGGCGGAGCTGTGTCAGCTGGGGGTGGAGGAGGAGGTGCTCCTGCACGGGGCGGTACATGCGCTGATCGAGCCCTACCGCCAAGCGGGCGTGGAGCTGCCCCCCACCCGGCCCCTGGCCGAGCTGGATCGGGGCACCAGCCTGGCCGGGCGCCTGGTGCTGGCCCCACCCGCCGCCGCCGCGGGCAGCTGGATGAAACGACTCGCCGGCGCCCAGAGCGGCTTCGCGAGCGGCTGGATGGCCGTGCGGGGGGTGCGGCGTCGGCGGGGGTCCGGGCGGGGCTTCGTGCTCTCTGACCACGCCGACTGGGATGGGCTACTGCGCACGGTGCGCGAGAGCGGCGCCCGAAAAGTGCTGGTGACCCACGGCCAGGGCGAGGTGCTGGCCCGCTATCTGCAGGAGGTGGAGGGACTCGCCGCCGAACCCCTGGCGACAGGGCGGGCTGCTGAGGCCGATGGGGAGTCTTCTGAGGATCAGGAGATCCCGAGCGACGCCGTGCCGATCCCGGAGGAGCGAGCCGGGTAGGGAGCCAAAGCGGTAGTGCCGCCATCGGCGCCGGCCCCTTCCGGGGAGAAGGCCGCCTCCGGGGAGAAGGCCCCTCGGGCGGCTCCGCCTGAAGCCAGCCAGTCGACTAAGGCGAGCTGGCGGGGCAGGCAGACGCCATGCAGGTCGAAATGCTGCTCCACTGTGCGATGCGCCTCCAGGCCAAGGGCACGGTGCGCGGCTGGATCGGCAAGAACGGCTGCCACCCGCTGGGCGAGGGCTTCGGGCGAGAAGAAATCCACCAGCAGACCATTGACACCATGGCTGATGACCTCCGCAACGGGCGGGGTGTCAGAACCGATCACCACGGCTCCGCAGGCCATGGCCTCCAGCAGGCTCCAGCTCAACACGAAGGGATAGGTGAGGTACACATGGCAGGCACACACCCGGAACAGGTCGTGCAGCACGGAATGGGGAACCTGGCCCACGAAATGGATGCGGCCCAGATCGAGCTGACCCTCCAGCTCGGCGAGTAGCACCTGCTTCCAGCTGCCACCCTGGGCAGGCAGGGCGCCGTAGCTGACGCCCTCGCCCCCCACCAGGATTACGTGGGCCCGCGGCCGCAGCTTCTGCAGCAGCGGCAAGGCACGCAGAAAGGTGTGAAATCCCCGATAGGGCTCCAGATTGCGGGCCACGAAACTCACCACCTCGTCGCCGGGCTCGAAACGGAGCCCTCGCTTCTCCAGGTTCACGTGGGAACCCCTGCGGGGTGCGATCACGGTGGTGTCGATACCTTCATGGATCACCGACAACCGATCGCGGAAGGCCGCAGGGGCGGTGGTGGCCTGCCAATGGGTGGGTGCCAGGGCCCAGTCGAGATCATGGAAGGCCATCAACTGGGTGGCCCGCCGCAGCCTCAACCGGGTTTGGGAGCCAGGGGCGATGGGGAACTCGGGATCGAAACCGGTGTCGCCGCCCTGGAGCTGGTACACGAACTCCAGCTGATGGAGCACCGGAACATCGCCCCAGTGGTCCTTGATCCCCAGCAGTTCCCCCCAACCGGGATGGCCCAGGATCAGATCAGGCTTGACGATCTGGTCGGAACGTTCGCCCAGCAACCTGAGCACGGCCTCGGCCCGGAACACCTTGACCTGGAAATCATGGGCCCAGGGGTGCACCGCCGGCAGGGCACCGCCAGAAGGCAGATTGTAATGAAAGCAAGACACACCCGCCATCCCCGGTGCGTGGGGAGCGCCGATTGCCTGCACCTCGTCGCCGCGGGCCAAGAGCGCTCCCACGAGATGCCGATATTGGCCGGGGAAATTCTGATGAAGGATCAGAATCCGCACAGGCAATTCCGGGCCGCCTAGTCATTGTAACCGCTGAGCAGATGATGCGGATCCAGGGCACCCGCCCGAACAAGCGTATCGGCAGATTCCAGCAAGGCTGCAGCAGCCAGCAGCCGTGGCGCCTCAAATAGGTCGTGGGTAGAGCTGAGGATGGAGGATCATGCTTTGAATTAAGGCGGGATTGCACGTGGGACACCACTCTCGACCCGCTGTACATGGAGTCCACATGAATGAACGACTGCGCATCCTGCAGCGTCAACCGCGCCGCATCTCGATCACCCTCAGCTTCCACGTGCACGAGGAGTTACTGAAACGTTCCGAGGAAGAGGGTCGCTCGATGTCCAATCTCTGTGCCTTTCTTCTCGAAGATGCTCTCCGCCACAACAACGGAGTTACACCAGCGCCCATGGGGATCGGCACCATGCACGCCAACAGCCACGCCAATAACGAGTTGCGGCCACGCCCGCGTTCACCCTTCTGAGCTGGGCGCTGACAGCGCAGGAGTGCATCCTGGGCAGAGGGGCGGATGAATCCGAGCCGAACCCGCTTCAGGTAACTTGAACATGGGGTGCTGATGCGATGCAGATTCGGGAAAACAGAGTGCCGTCATTCCCCCTCGATCCGGAGTCCAGCTTGAATCATCATTGCCCCAAGAAGAGCCTCTCATGACACTGAAAAAATGGGAACCATTGCGGGAGCTCGATGACCTGCTCGAGCGCAGCCGTCGAGGCATGGGACTGGCGCCTTGGCATAATCGCGAGCTCCTTGGCGAGATGGATTGGTGCCCGCGCGTGGACATCGGCGAAGCCGATGGCACCTTCATCATCAAGGCCGAAATTCCAGGCGTAAACAAGGAGGATGTCAAGGTCTCGGTGCAGAATGGTGTGCTGACCCTCCAGGGCGAACGCAAAGACGAGGAGAGTCAGCAGGGCCTCCACTTTCACCGGGTTGAACGCTTCCATGGCAGCTTCAGCCGCAGTTTCACCCTGCCTCCCAGCGTGGATCCCAATCAGGTGAAGGCCGGCTTCAACAACGGCATCCTCACGATCAGCCTGGCCAAGGTGGCCGGCAGCGAAAGCGTTGCCCAGCAGGTGCCAGTGGAGTAAAGCGGCGCGGCGGGGGTCCTGTGGCGGCACAATGGCCCCATGCGCCGGTTCTGCCAGCTGTTTCGGCAGCTTGATCGCAGCACGGGGAGCCATGAGCGGGTGGCTGCCCTCGTGGCCCATTTCGGCAGCGTGCCTCCCGAGGACGCCGCCTGGGCTCTCCACTGCCTCCTGGGCAAGCAGAGGCGCCGCCTGCTCACCGCCCGCAGGCTTCGAGAGATCGCCCTGGACGCCACAGCCATGCCGGAATGGCTGTTCGAGGCCAGCCGTGCCCAAGTGGGCGACAGCGCTGAAACGATCGCGCTGCTGCTGGGTGGATGTGCGGAGGCAGTAGCAGGGATGGCGCCCCCGCCGCAGGGGGATGAAGCCAGAGTTGGCGCCGACCTGCCGCTGCATCGGTGGATGGAGTGGATCCTGCCCGGCCTTGCCGCCCTGCCGGAGGCCGACCAGACGGTGGAGATCCAGCGGCTCTGGAGAGCGCTCTCCGTGGAAGAGGTGCTGGTGATGGTGAAACTCCTCACCGGCTCCTTCCGAGTAGGGGTGGGTACGGGGCTGGTGATCCGGGCCTTGGCGACCCTCTCCGGGGTGGAGAGCGTTGAGTTGCAGCAGCGGCTGATGGGGCCCTTTGTGCCGAGTGCAGCAGCGTTTAACGAGCTACTCCGGCCCGAGGCCAGCCAGGAACGCCCCTCCAGCCGCCCCTATCCCTTCTTTCTGGCCAGTCCGCTCGAATCCGGGCGGCTCAGCGATCTCGATCCGGCCCAATGGCTAGTGGAGTGGAAATGGGATGGCATCCGTGGCCAGCTGATCCGGCGCGGTGGTGCCGGCTTTCTCTGGAGCCGCGGTGAGGAGTTGATCAATGGGAGTTTCCCCGATCTGCTGGAACAGGCCGACCCCCTTCCCGATGGTCTGGTGCTGGATGGGGAGGTGCTGGTCTGGCCCGCCGGGCAGGCGCGGCCGGAACCCTTCGCCGTGCTGCAGCGGCGCCTGGGCCGGCGCAAACCCACGGCGGCCCTGCTGCGTTCCATGCCGGCCGCCTTCGTGGCCTACGACCTAATGGAAAGCGAAGGCATCGACCGGCGCAAGGAGCCGCTGCAGCAGCGCCGTGAGCGCCTCAGGGAGCTGATGGCCAGCGGAGTTCCGGGAGCGCTGCGGCTCTCCGAGAACCTGCCGCTATCGGACTGGAACGATCTGGAGACCTGGCGCGAGAAGGCCCGAGATGCCGGCGCCGAAGGGGTGATGCTGAAGCTTCTGGCCTCGCCCTACGGCAGCGGGCGGCGGCGGGGCAGTTGGTGGAAGCACAAGCTCGAGCCAATGCGCCTCGATGCGGTGCTGCTCTATGCCCGCAACGGCAGTGGCCGCCGCGCCAATCTCTACACCGACTACACCTTTGGACTCTGGGCGTCGGCCGATTCCCTGGGGGCCGCGCCAGGCCTAGAGAGGCGGCTCGTGAGCTTCGCCAGCGCTTACTCCGGCCTCAGTGACGCCGAGATCCAGGAGCTGGATCGCTGGATCCGCCGCCACACCACCGAGCGGTTCGGACCGGTGCGGGCGGTGGCGCCGGAGTTGGTGTTCGAACTGGCCTTCGAAGGGGTGCAGCGCTCGGGCCGCCACCGCAGCGGGCTGGCGGTGCGCTTTCCCCGCATCAGCCGCTGGCGCCGCGACAAACCGGCCACCGAAGCCGATACCCTCGCGGCGGCCATGGCTCTGATCCCGCATTGACGCGCACCCGCCGGGCAGATCCGATTCTCACCAGTGCCCCGGCTACCGCAGAGGCCCTTCCCGCAGCAGCGACGAGGGCTCGCGGCAGAGCCAATCGACAGCTGGAGGTCTCTACAACCCACCAGGCCCCGAGCCGGCCGCAGGCATGCCCCACTCTTGCTGTCGATCCCCTGGCGCCGATCGAGGCCTGGTTCCGCCGCAAGGACTGGACCCCGATGCCCTTCCAACGCCGCTGTTGGCAGGCGTATCTGGAGGGCCGCAGCGGCCTGCTGCAGGTGCCCACCGGCTCAGGAAAGACTTATGCAGCGGTGATGGGTCCGATCGCCGAGATGCTGGCCGATGCGCAGGTCCAGAGAACCCTGCCAGGGCCAGCGGCCCCTGAGGGCGCCAAGATCTACTCCGCCGAAGGGCAGATGCAACAACCCGGCGGCGCCGAAGGGGGGCCCAGGGGCAAGGGGCGCAAGGCGGCCGAAGCGGCGACGGGTGGACATGGCATCGCCCTGCTGATCCTCACGCCGCTGAGGGCCTTGAGCCGCGATCTGGCCCTGGCGATCCGCGAACCGATCGAGGCGATGGGCTGGCCCCTGCGGGTGGGCCTCCGCAACGGCGACACCCCCAGCGCGGAGCGCAGCCGCCAGCTCAAGGCCCCTCCCCAGATCCTGATCACCACCCCGGAATCGCTCGCTCTGCTGCTGAGCGGCCCGCAAGCCGAGCGGCTGTTCACCGACCTGAAGGGCGTGGTGATCGATGAATGGCATGAACTGCTCGGCAGCAAACGCGGCAGCCAGGCCGAACTCTGCCTGGGCTGGCTGCGGCGGCTGCGGCCGGAACTGCGCACCTGGGCGATCAGCGCCACGATCGGCAACCTCGAAGAGGCGGCTCGCACAGCGGTGGGCACCGAGCGCGAACCGGCGATTATCAGCGCCGCCCTGGAGCGCTCCACCAGGATCCGCAGCCTCCTTCCGGAAGTGATCGATGGCTTCCCCTGGGCCGGCCACCTGGGCCTGCGCATGCACGAGGTGCTGGTGGCGGCCCTCGATCCGAAGGTGTCGACGCTCCTGTTCACCAACACCCGCAACCAGGCGGAGCGTTGGTTCCAGTGCCTGCGCTGGGCCTGCCCGGAGATGCAGGGGGCCCTGGCCCTGCACCACAGCGCCATCGACCGGGCCGAACGGGAGGCGATCGAGGCGGGGGTGAAGGAGGGATCGATCCGCTGGGTGGTGTGCACCAGCTCCCTCGATCTGGGGGTGGATTTCCAGCCGGTGGAGCGGGTGGTGCAGATCGGCAGCGCCAAGAACCTGGCGCGGCTGCTGCAGCGCTCCGGTCGTTCGGCCCACCGGCCTGGGGGATCCAGCGAGGTGCTGTTCCTTCCCACCAACGCCCTGGAACTGCTCGAGGTGAGCGCCATGCGGCGGGGACTGGCGGCAGGGCTGGTGGAACACCGCACACCGCCCCAGGCACCGCTGGATGTGCTGCTGCAGCACCTCACCGGCCTGGCCTGCGGTCCGGGCTTCGAGCCGGAGCGGGAATGGGAAACGGTGCGCCGCTGCTGGAGCTTCCGCGAGCTGTCCCGCGACGAGTGGGACTGGTGCCTGCGCTTCCTGGAGCAAGGGGGCGAGTGTCTAGGGGCCTATCCCCGCTTTCGCAAGCTGGAGCGGGAACCAGCCGAAGGAACCCCCTTCCGCTACCGGATCAAAGAGCCCAGCATCGCCCGCCTCCACAGGCTCCAGATCGGCACGATCACCGCCGACCGCTCCGTCACGGTGCGCTACGTGCGCGGGGCGGTGCTCGGCCATGTGGAGGAGATGTTCGTGTCGCGGCTCAAGCCGGGCGACACTTTTTTCTTCGCGGGCCGTGGATTGGAGTTCGTGCGGCTGCGGGAGATGACCGCCCACGTGAAGGCCTCCACCCGAAATAGCAGCACCGTACCGGCCTGGGCCGGTGGCCAACTGGCCCTCTCCGATCTGCTCAGCCACCACCTGCGCCAGGAGGTGAGCCGCTGCGCTGCCGGCCAGCTGGACAGCCCCGAGCTCCTGGCCCTGGCGCCCCTGCTCGATCGCCAGCGCGATCTCTCGCGGATTCCTGGGCCTGGCGAGCTGCTGGTGGAAGTGTGCCGCAGCCGCGAGGGCAGTCACCTTTATGCGTATCCCTTCGAAGGGCGCTTCGTGCATGAGGGCATCGGGTTCCTCTGGGCCTGGCGTCTGGCTCGTCACCAGCGGGGCACGATCACGGTGTCCGTGAACGACTACGGCTTCGAGCTGCTGGCCCCCCGCGGCTATCCATTCACGGAGCTGTTCGAGCAGCACGGCGAAGCCCTATTGGCGAGCGAAGGCCTGCTGGACGATCTGGCCATGGCCATCAACCTCTCGGAGCTCTGCCGCCGCCGCTTCCGGGCCATCGCCCAGGTGGCGGGGCTGGTGAACAACGGCTACCCGGGCAAGGCAACAAGTGGCGGCCAATTGCAGATCAGCGCGGCCCTGCTCTTCGATGTGTTCAGCCGCCATGAACCCGGCAACCGGCTGCTGGCGCAGGCCAGACAGGAGGTGCTACGCGAGCAGCTGGAGGTGGAGCGGATCGAGGTGGCCCTGGCCCGGCTGCGGGCCGCCACGGTGGTGCTGGAGCGCTCCCCCAGACCGGGCCCGCTGGCCTTTCCCTTGCTGGCCGAGCGGCTCAACAACCGGATGAGCAATGAATCCGTTCTGGAGCGGCTCACCCGACTGCGCTCGGAAGCGGAGCGGGCTGAGGGGATTCAGGCGCGCTCGAGCCGCTTCACGATGTAGGCCATCAGGGCCAAGGAACCGGCCAGGGCGATCAGCAGAGCGATGGTCATCGAAACCGGTGCGAATCGGGGCATTATCAACGGCCCGCCCCTCGCCGGCTGCCGCCATGGCCGAGCCCGCCCATCATGCTCAGCCTGCGGCTTCCGAACCGCCACCCGGAACCGGCGAGCACCTCCCTGGATCAGGGCTGGCGCCCGCCCGGGGGCGGCACTTCGTTTTCGTCTTCGTCTACGGCACCCTCAAACGCGGTGAAAAGAATCACCACTGGCTCGAGGGCGCCAGCTTTCAGGGCGAAGCGGAACTGAACGGGGTGGTCCTGCACGACCTCGGCCCCTTCCCCATGGCGGTGGTCGGTGAGGGCACGGCCATCGGGGAGGTGTATGCGGTGGAAGGCAGCGGGCTCGCCCGGCTGGACGAGCTGGAGGGCTATCCCCGCCTCTACGACCGCCAGGTACTCAGCCTGTGTGATGGCCGGCGGGCCTGGGTGTACCTGGGCCGCCCCCGCCAGGTGCGCCATGCCCCGGTGGTGGCCGGGGGGCTATGGCATGCCAGCGGCGGCTGCTTCCTTTAGCAGAAGAGCCTGAGCTATCGCAGCGAGTGCCGCCGATGCGTTAGAAAACGCAAAGTTGGATCGATCCCATGTCTCCCGCCGGCACCCCCAAAGTCTCCATGGCCAGCGCCCCGGCCCAAACCCCAACAAAGCCCGCCAAAAAAGCAACCGACCGCCAGGTTCATCTGGAGCAGCTGCGCAACGTGGAACTGCTCAATGGCCGGGCCGCCATGCTCGGCATCGTGATCGGTGTGGTGGTGGAAGGGCTCACCGGGTTCGGCATCCTCCACCAGATCGGTCTGGGTTCGCTGGTGGATGGTTTCACCGCCTGCCGCACCCAATACCTGCCCTTCTGCTTCTGATCCCAGCGGACTGAGATCACCGCCCCCCCAGAGCTCATCCCAGGGCCACGAGCCAGCGACCAGCGCCCGCAAGCATCAGGGTCACTACAGCCAGCACAAGCCAGCCCAATCTCTCCGGCAGGAGCAGCCTGCGCATCAGCACCACCGAACCGACCAAGCCCAAACCCACCGCCAGGGTCTGGCAGAAGCCGATCACATGCGGATCGGCACCCCAGGTCGGCAATCCCACCAAACCGGCGGCGAAGGTGTCGTGACCTTCGCCAACCCAGGACGACCCCAGAAGGGGTGCCGCACTCACCCGCAGCACTCTTCCACCCTCCGCCATGCCCAGGGCCAGATGGTGGGCAAGCATCAGCCCCCAGAGCAGGGGCAATAGGGCGTACAGCACCAACCACGGTCGAGCCCGGCCCGTAACAATTCGGGTTGAGGCATGGAGTACTGCCAGCCACAGGGCCGCAGGCAGGGCTAGGGCCAGGGATGCGATCGCCAGGCGCGGCAGCAGGGGGCCTTCGCTCAGGGAGAACGCCGCCTCAGCCTGCAGAACACGACCGCCGGCGAGGGTCGCCGAAGCCGGGCCATGGCCGCTCGCCAGCTCCGCCACCGCTGGGGGCAGCCACCCCAGCAGTCGCTCCCAGTGGTGCAGGCAGAGGCCCCCCGCCAGCACCAGGATCAACCCCGCCTCACCGGCGGGGGGGTCCATCGATCGCTGCAGGTCAGCGGCCGGGGGGCGCAGACGCAGGGTGACCGAGCGGTGGGCGCAGGCTTGGGCGCAGGTGAGGCAGAGCACGCAGTTGCGATTGTCGGCCAGGTGGGCCGGATGGGTGCCCACCGGGCAGCCCGCCGTGGCGTAGCCCTCATCGGCTTCCGCCGGGCCTCCCTTGAAGCAAGCGAAGCTGGTGCAGCTGCCGCTGCAGGTGCCGATCTGGGCCCGCAGTTCACTGATCGCCAACTTGGCGAACAGACCGTTCATGCCGCCCACAGGGCAGAGATAGCGACACCAGAAGCGCTTTTCGAAGGCCAACGACCCCACCACAGCGCCGGCGGTGATCAACAGCAGCAGGCAGCTGCTCAGCCAGGCTGTGTTCTCGAGGTTGGCCACCGCTTCCCAGAGGAGGATCGCGGCGAAACCGCCAGCGAGCAGAGGAGCCGCCCAGCGGTCGCTGTCGCCGCGAGGCCAACGCTGCGGGTGCCACCCCAGGAGTCGTGCCAGCCGCTGGCTGATCTCCCCCCACACCATGAACGGGCAGAAGGAACACCACAGCCGACCCACCAAGGGATAGCTGAGCAGGATCAGGGGCCACCACCAAGCCCAGAAGAGATTGAGGCCGCCGTTATGGGCCCGGTCCTGCGGGCCCAGCCAGAGCCAGAGGTTTACCAGCACGAACACCCAGCTCACAACCCCAAACAGCAGGGTGTTCCACAGGCGGGGCGAGCGCATCAAATTGCGCAGCTGCGGCTTCCAGCGCCACAGCTCGAAGCGGGCGCGGACCTGCTGGCGCCGCTCGGTCCAGAACACGTCCTCCGGCAACACCGGCGGCCGACTGACGGTGCACTGGCGCAGGGCCCGGTCGATCAGCTGGGAGAGTTCGCGAATGTTGCCGGGAAAGTCGTAAGTCTGCAGGCGTTTCACCAGGGCCGCACTTACCTGGGGCGGGGGGCTCCAGCCCAGGCTGCGGGCCTTCTGGCGCACGCCGTAGCGCAACCATTCGCCCAGATCCTGGCGGCGCACCCGCAGCGGCGGCACCCGAATCGGCCGATCGATCGCCTCAAAGCCGTCGAGGTGGGTTTCGGAGGTGAGATAGATCCTGCCGCGGAAATCGTGCTCCACCCCGTCGGGCCCGTGCCAGCGACGCTCCAAGGCCAGCTCCCGCAGGCGGGGCAGCAGGACCGGGTCCACCAGATCGACCTGATCGATCAGGAGCCCGCCGGCGCCGAGGATCTCCAGGAGCGCCGTACCATCGGCCCCCGGTGCAAACAGCTCGGCGCCATCGGGACGCAGCAGGGCACCATTGAGGCGCACCAGCAGCTGCTTGCGGGCCGCGGAGCCGTAGTGGATCAAGGCGGCAATATTGTCTTTTTCCAGGCCGGGCTCGCCGCTGATCAGCACCGGCGCGCCGCTGGGATCGGCGGCGGCCAACCGAATCGCATCACGAAGTTTCTGGGCGTAGCGGCTGCTCCCCACGATCCCCCGCCGTACCCGGCCCAACAGCAAGGGGGCGAGGCGGCGCAGGTCGGCCGCCGTGGGGTTGGCATCCATGAGCATCAGCCGAGCCCTGAGAATTGAATTCTGATCGCAGACCCTGGCTCAGGGGAGCCCGGCCGGCAGGATCCACCCTGGCGGCGGCACCGAACTGCGCCTCGCTGCCCTCCAGATCCTGGCGCTCGACGCCAGTCTGGCGATGATGGTGGGACCTCCCCGCCTGACCCCATGACCCTCACCCTCTACGGCGCCGCCCGCAGCCGGGCCTCAATGGTGCGCTGGTATCTGGAGGAGAAGGCCATTCCCTACGCGTTCGTGCAGCTCGACCTCAAGAGCGGCGAGCACCGCCACGAGCCCTTCACCACCATCAATCCCTTCGGCAAGGTGCCGGCCTTGGTGGATGACGCCCTCGCCAGCCCCGATGGAGGCCCCCTGAAGCTGTTCGAAAGCGGCGCCATCCTGTTCCACCTGGCCGAGCGCTACGGCGAGGAGTTCGACCCCCAGGGGCCCGGCGGGGCTGAGGGGGCCGCCTCCCGGAGATCCTTGACGGCCCAGTGGCTCCTGTTCGCCAATGCCAGCCTCGGTCCGGCGATGTTCCAGCTGGAAGCGCGTCCGGAGGAGTTCGCCCGCCAGCTCGCCACGGTCGATGGGCTGCTGGCGACAGGCTCCCACCTGCTCGCCGGCACCTGGGGTGATCCAGGCTGGGGAGCGGCCGACTGCGTGTTGCAGTCGTACCTGGCCTACATCCCCCTCTTCTGCCCCCAGGTGGACCTGAGCCCCTATCCGGCGGTGCAGGCGGCCATCGAAGCCACCCGCAACAGGCCCACCTACCAGAAGGCGATGGGGGTGGCTTGAGCATCGGCTCCGGCCAGCACCCCTGGATCTGGAGGGGTCACCGCCTCGATCTGCTGGCCGAGCGGGCCGTGTGGGATCCGCAGCAGCGCACGCTGCTGGTGGCGGATCTCCATCTCGGCAAAGCCGAGGTGTTCCAGGCCCATGGCGTAGCCCTGCCCAGCGATGGGGATGCCGCCAACCTCAATGCCCTGCTGGAGCTGGCCCAGCGCCTCAGACCTGCCCAGGTGCTGGTGCTCGGTGATCTGATCCATGGTCGGGTGGGCATCACCGCCGAACTGCGGCAGAAACTGATGGCCCTTCCCGAACTGCTCGGTTGCCCGCTGCGGTTGATCGATGGCAACCACGAACGGGGCAGTTGGCTGGAGGGCCTGCGGCGCGAACCCTCCTGTGCCCTCGGCCCCCTTTGGCTCAGCCATGGGCCCGAACCCCGGCCAGGCCATCTCAATCTTTGCGGCCACCTGCATCCGGTGGCGGTGGTGGGCCATGGGGCCGACCGACTGCGGCTGCCCTGCTTCGCCTATTGGCGAGGGGGCGATCGGGGAAGCCATGACCCGAACGGCGAACAACTGGTGCTGCCAGCCTTCGGGTCCTTGACGGGAGGCCATCCCTGCTCCGATCCCGATGGCCTCTGGCTGGTGGCCGAGGGGACCGTCGTTCCTTGGCGAACCCCGCGGCCCACCAACGGGCCTCCCGGCCAAGGCCCCCAGCCCAAAACAGTCTGAACCCAGTGGCGAGACGGCCGGTGCCTTCCGCTATGCACCCGATGCCGAGGCCTTCACCGATGGCCATCCCTCGCCTTCGTTTCAGGCCCGATGTACGAGCGCTACGGCGAAGAAGGCACGGCCTCCACCGTGCCGCGCGGTGATCTGAAGCTGGGCGGGACAATGAGGCACGACAACAAACGAGGTACGGCCCCCCGCGGGCTACATCGACTGTGGATCCAGCCTGGCTAAGGGTGTGGCCGGCAGCCGGGCCGATCGAGTCTTGGCCGGCTTCAACCGCCTGATGGAACAGGGACCAGTCCGCCGGCCAGGCCTCAACCCACCGCCGCCCCTGCCCTGATCGCCAGGTTGGAGGGCTAACCCGCAGCCGCCAGGGCCCGCACCACATCACCGCGGGTCAGCACCCCCACCGGGCGCCGCTCAGCATCCAACACAAACAATCTCTGGGTGGAGCGGTCGTGCAAGAGCTTTGCCGCTGCGGGCAACTGGATTGTGGCTTCACAGGTATGGGGATGGGAGCCCATCACATCGGCCACGGTGCTGCCCAGCACCTGGTGCACCTGCCGGTCCCACGCCAGTGGATTGCGCAGGTAGATCACCGCATCCAGAAGCATCACGTAGGGGCCGGCATCGAAGCCGCTTTCGCGAACCATCAGGTCGGTTTCGGTGAGCTCACCCACCAATTCACCCGCTTCGCCAACCACCGCCAGGCCGCTCACGTGATGCTCGCTCATCAACTTCACCGCCTCCTGGAGGGGCGTTGCGCCCTGCACGCTGAGCACCGGGCTGGTCATCACCTCGGCCACCGACCGTTCCACCACCATCCCCGGATCCTGCCGTTGCGATCCCCCCATTCTGCGGGCGGGACTCCCGCCCGCAAAGGCCGGCGGGCAGGATGGTCACACGCCTGAATCCGGTGGCCCCGCCGCCTGCTGTGCCTGTGGGAGTGCCCGTGCTGCGCCGTCTCGCCGACCTGCTCACCATCGGCCGGGCCCTGCTCGGACTGCCGCTGCTCCTGGCCCTTTCGGCCGGATACGCCGGCCTGGCCTGGGCGCTGCTGCTGCTGGGCGCCCTCAGCGATGCGGCCGATGGGGCCCTGGCCCGCAGCGCCGGCGGTGGTTCAGTCTGGGGGGCCCGGCTCGATCCCCTCACCGACAAGATCCTGATTAGTGCGCCGCTGATCTGGCTGGCTGTTCGGGGGTTGCTGCCCATCTGGGCGGTGTGGCTGTTGCTGGCACGGGAGCTGCTGATCTCCGGCTGGCGCGCCGGCCAGGGCAGCGGCGGTCCCGCCTCCCTGGCGGGCAAGGCCAAGACGATCCTGCAGTTTCTTGCCCTGCTGTTGTTGCTCTGGCCGGCTGACTGGACCCTCGGGGTTTCGGCCAGCGCGGCCGGCGGCTTCGGGCTACCGGTGCTGATGCAGGTGATCGGCTGGTGGCTGTTCTGGCCCTCGCTGCTCCTGGCGCTCACTTCGGCCTGGGGGTATCTGCGGCAGGCACGGCTTGGGGACAGAGCATGAAGGTTGGAAAAGGGGGAGAGTTTCGGCAACACCAGAGCGCACTCTTCCTTGCAGATCGATTCACCACAATCCGGAGCTCTACAAAGGGTTCAGCGTGATCGAGATAGCGGTTCTTTCCATGCCGGTATCAGGTTCAACCGGCCAGCAGGGCCTCGTCAGCGGAGAAATCGGGGCTGGTGGGCAACCGCAGCGCGTAATCGTTGGCGTAACTGTCCACCAACGTGGCTTCCAGATCGAAGGACGGCTCCCAGGCCAGCTCCCGCCGCACCCGGGTGATGTCGGTAAGGAAGTGGGCCAGGCGCAACGGAAAGGCTTTGCGGGCTTTTTTGTCGAGCCCGGCGGGATCGAAGCTGCGGATCTCCACAGCGGCAGGATCCTTGCCGGCGGCCCGGGCTGCGGCCTGCACCAGGCCACGGAACGTGATGCCCTGGCGGCCGCTGCAGTTGTAGATGCGGTTGGCGGCGGCTTCCACCTCGATGCAGCGAGCCATGGCAGCGGCCAGATCGTTCCCATGGCCCAGTTGGGTGATCGTGCTGCCATCGCCCGGCAGGGGCACGGGACGGCCATGCACGATGCGGTCGAAGAACCAGCTCTCCACGGGGTTGTAATTGCCCGGGCCCACGATGTAGGTGGGTCGGAAGCTGGTGAAGGGGATGCCCTGGCTGCGCAGCCAGTCCTCGGTTTCGGCCTTGCCGGCGTGCCGGCTGGCCGGATCGGTGGGGCTGTCCTCATCGAGGGGCCACAGCTCGCTGTCGGCGTAGACGCCGGCCGAACTCACATACACGAAGCGATGGCTCGGCGCGTCCGTGCGCGCGATCACGGCGCTGGAATCCTCCTGGGTGCGGCCGGAGCTGTCGACGATCACATCGAAACGACGCCCTTCCAGGAGCTGCAGACCCTCCGGGGTGCTGCGGTCGCCCATCAGATGCTCCACCCCGGCGGGCACGGGTTGATTGCCGCGGGTGAACAGGGTGAGGGAATGGCCGGCGTCCTGCAGCAGCCGCACCAGCGGCTTGCCCACGAAGCGGGTACCGCCCATCACCAGGATGTCCATGCCGAAACCCGCGGGCGGGATGTGAAACCGGCCGCCATTCAAACCCCCTGTCGGCGGGATGGGCGGTGGCCTGGGCCCCGGATCTGGGCCCCGAAGCTGGCGATGGCGGAACCGACCCCGATCGGGTCGCAGACATCGGTCGCCACCCAGCCGCGCAGGTTGGAATGGGCCCGCATCGGCCAACCCGACCGACACAATCAAGCAACCGCCCGCAGGAGGCCGCCATGCCGATCGGAATCGCCTGGACCGCCCAGCTGCCCGTGCTGGCGAGCACCTGTGGCTACCGCCATTTCGCGCTGATCGGTGAGCGGGGCAAGGTGGGCGAACGGGCGGTGGAACTGGCGGCGGTGCTGGAGCGTTCCTTCCGGCTCGTGGTGCCCCTGGCGCAGCTGCGTGACCGGCAGCTCTGGCAGCCTGGCTGGCAGTCCCTGCGCCGCGCCATGCAGATCATCCCCGCCATCGACCTGCTCGACGGCCAATGCGTGCGGCTGCATCAGGGCGATTACGACCAGGTGACCCGCTTCTCAGGCGACCCGGTGGCCCAG